>Ga0137375_10004276_pt1 | contig 17015 bp, 23 predicted proteins | sample SagtaG_24_FD_104936 | JGI IMG/M metagenome (GOLD analysis project Ga0137375, IMG submission 104936) | Vadose zone soil microbial communities from Sagehorn Ranch, Mendocino, California, USA - Sage1_R_113_16 metaG | ecosystem: Environmental > Terrestrial > Soil > Vadose zone | place: USA...
CCCGCTCGAGGCCCCCTCGCCGCTCGAGCGCACGATCGAGCGAATGCTCGAGGGCTACCGAGAGTACGTCACGCAGGACGTGCGCTTCGACGACACGAACGCCCGCCGGCTGCTCGACGTCGCGGGGGTTCCGCGCCCCTCTCTCTCGGCCGCGGCCTTCCTCCGGCTCGTGGAGCAGGCGCTCACCGCCAGGGGCCGCACCAGCGCGGACGGCGGAGGTGTCCAGAGCGACGGACGAAGGTGAGGCACTTGGGCGATCGGTCGGCCGCGCGCGTTCGTAGACTCGGGGGCTGGCTCCTGGTCGGAACGCTCGGCCTCGGCGTACTTACGGCCCGGGCGGGGGCCCAGTCGCCATGGGTCGCCGAACTGCAGGCGATCTGGACGCGATACCACGAGGACCCCTCGCGTCTCTTCGCGATCCGGGACGGGCTCGAGGAGGCGATCAAGAAGAAGCGGATCCCCGAGGCCCGGAAGGAGCTGGAGGCGGTGCTCGCCGAGCGGTCGCCGCGAAGCCTCGCCGACTGGACCCTCAAGGATGTGAAGGAGGCCCGTCAGCTCCTGGACTCGATCAAGGACAGGTCCTGACGCCGTTGCTCCAGACTTTCCTCCGCCGCTACGCCGAGGGCGAGGCCGCGTCCCTCGCGCCCTTCGTTGCCGGACTATGACTCGGCTAGATCCAGAACCTCGAGGAGGGCCTGTCCGACCCGATGCATGAGAGGTTCGGGCAGTCGGACAAGCGGGCCTTGCACCAGGCGTCGGCTGTCGATCGCGCGGAGCTGATCGATCAGTAGATCAGAGTTGCGGCGAAGGTGCCATCTCACGTGTGTTCGAGCCGTGGTAGGATATTTCATCATACCTTAAGGAGATGTCGCGTGCCGAAGACGAAGGTCGCCATCACGCTTGATGCTCAGCTGCTTGATCGCGTCGATGAGCTAGTCGCCCGGCGAGAGTTCCGTAATCGGAGCCAAGCCATTGAGACTGCACTCGCCGAGAAGCTGGCGCGGGCGCAACGCACGCGCCTGGCACGGGAGTGCGCGAAGCTCGACCCCGTGGCCGAGAAGGCGCTGGCCGAGGAGGGTCTCGCCGGGAGCTCGGACTCGTGGCCCGAATACTGAGGGGAGAGATTCGCTGGGCCGACCGTAATCCGGTCCGCGGCCGGGAACAGGCCGGCCTCCGACCGATTCTGGTCCTGAGCCACGATGTGTTCAACGAGCGTTCCAAGACGGTCATTGCCGTCGCCCTGACCAGCCAAGAACCCCGCGCTGACTTTCCGCTCACGCTCGAGAGCAATGCCCCGGGCTTGCCGAAGCGATCGTGGGTGAGGATCAGTCAAGTCCGGACCCTCTCCGTGGAGCGGATCGGGCGGCGCCTGGCGCGCGCCTCCGAAGAGGAAGTTGATCGTGTCGTTGAAGGCCTCGACGAGATAATCGGCTGACGAGCGGTGAAGAGGGCGACCAACTGATATCAGAAACATCCGACTCGACGCGCGTGTCTGTCGCCTCCCTTGCCCGGGGCGCTCTTATCTCATCTTGGCCACCGGCGTCTGGTTTACCTGGAGCGCGGAGCGTCCAGCGAGGACAGGAACGCCGCGCCGCGGCGTCCCACAAGCCGGAAAACGATCGCCGCCGCGCAGCCCGAGCAGGCGGGCACCATCACGGTCACGGTCCACCCTCCAAGGCCGAGCCCGCGCGCGCGGCGCTCGACCGCCGTGCGCACGGGTGGAGCGAGCAGGCCGGGGGGGCTGTCAATCACGAGCCAGCGCCGCGTGCCGACCGAACACAACCACAACACGCAGCGGTCGAGCCCCGTTCTGAGGGCCTGCGCGACTGCATGCCCCGCCTGAGGCTGTTCGTATTATCTCGCGTCGTCATTGAGATTTTTTGAATGGTGCCCCCGGGGTGACTCGAACACCCGGCACGCAGTTTAGGAAACTGCTGCTCTATCCACCTGAGCTACGGGGGCGTCCCAAGAGAATCACGCACTTGCGAGACGGTCGCCTTCGCCTGGGGCTCCATTCTATCATTTTGTGCCCATTTGTGTGCCCATCCGCGTCCGGCCGGCACTCGGGCGAGCCCTTCGAGGCGCTCCATCCCGGCCCGGAGATGCTGCGGGGAGAGGTGGGCGTAGCGCATGGTCATCGTGATGTCCGAGTGCCCCAGGATCTCCTTCAGGTCGTAGAGGTTCCCGCCTCGCATCATGAAGTGACTCGCGAAGGTGTGCCGCAGGTCGTGGAAGCGGAACCCCGCGATGCCGGCGCGGGTCAGCGCCGTCGTGAACGCCGTCCGAATCTGCCCCCACGTGGTCCCGTCCCGGCGCTTGAATACCGGCCCCTGGCGTCGCGCCTCATCCGTCTCGACCTCCGCCAGCGCGGCGATCGCATCGGCGTTGAGGGGGACCCCGCGGGGCTTGCCGCTTTTCGTCCGGTAGAGCGTCAGGCGCGCGGAAAGCCCGTAGTCGGCGGCCAGCTCCACGCGCTCCCAGGTCAGGCCGAGAATTTCCGCTTTCCGCGTGCCGGTGTTGAGCGCCAGCGTCACGATCGGGGCCAAGTAGGGGTTGCGTGATCGGGCACACGCCCCGAGGAGCTTCCCGATCTCGTCTTCATCGAGGTAGCGGAGCCGCCCCTCGGGCTTCTTCGGCATCTCGATGTCCGGCGTCCGGTCGAGATAGCCCCACCGCATCCCGAGCCGGAGCATGTGCCGGAGCACCGACAGCTCGTTGCTCACCGTGCACGCGCTCACCTGCCCGCGGCGCCGCTGCTCGTACTGCGCGATGAGCGTCTCGTTGAGCGCCCGCACCGGACGGTCCGCCCCGAACGCCGGCAGAAGCTGGCGCGCGAGGATGCGCCGGTCCTCCTTGAGCGAGCGCTTGCCGGTGTCGGCCTTGTAGCGGAGATACGCCTCCGCCAAGGCGCCGAGCGTCCGATCGGCCGGCGGCGCGACGCGGCCCGACTCGGCCTCCTTGAGCCGGGCCGTGAGCGCCTCGTGCGCCTGGGTCTCGGTCGTCCAGTCCGCCGACCAGCGGCGCTCGCGCTGGCCGTTGATGCGCACGTCGTAGCCGTAGCTGACGTGGCGCACCCGCCGCCCCAGCGGGCCGCGGCTCGACCACGTGCGCGTGATGATGGTCGCCATGACTGTCACGCCTCCTCGTCGGCGTCCGTCATCCGGCACGCCTCGCACCCATCAGGCTCGGCGCACTCGGCGTAGGGCCCCGCGGCCGGACACCACCGCGGCGTCCCGCAGACCGGACAGGTGTGCAGATGCCTACGCGTGAGCGCGGGGACCTCGGGAACGGCTGGGGGTGCTACACTCGGTCTGCTCATCGTTCCGCTCCTCATCGGGTTGGGGTGATGGGCCATGCCCCGGGACGTTGCCGCGTCCGCGGGGTGTTTCGCTCTCCGTTGTCTACGGCTCGCGCGTCTCGTCAGACATGGCGTGCTCGTGGGTCTCGGTCATCCTGACGCCGCGTGGCAGCGCCAGCGGGCCCAAGTCCCCCACCTCGAGCGCCGGCATCAGCTGCGTCACGGTCGGCATCGCGGCCAGGAACGCCCGGGCCTCGTCGGACTCCAGCCGGCCGGTGGCGAGCTGGGTGAGCCCCTCCAGCGCCGCCGTCTCGATGGCCACCCGCGCCGACTTCGCGAGCGCGGCCACCCGGGCAGCGGCCACCTTGCGGAGCTCGTTCCTCCGCGCCGTGGCGGCATTCTCGCCGCGGGTGTGCCAGTAGCAGGCGAGATGCGGCCGGAACTCAGGCGCAATCCCGAGCGCCTGACACCGCGCCGCGAGCTGAGCGTCCAGCTCGGTCACGCCCCGCTCGGCCTCCCGGGCCAGATCCCGCCAGCGCACATCGTCACTCGGATACAGGGCCGCCAGCTGGGCCTCGGCCTGGGCCAGCAGCTCGGCCTTGCGCTGCTCGACGCGGTCCCTGGCCACCTTCGCCCGGGCCTTGAGGAGCGTGCGCAGCTCCGCGCGCTCGGCCGTGGTGATCATCGGATCAGCTCCATGACATCGACTCCGAGCGCCTTCGCCAGGCGCGTGAGCATGCCGATCGTCGGGTCCGAGCGCCCGGCCTCGAGCTTGGCGACGTACACGCCGCTGATGCGCGCTTTCTTCGCCAGCGCGTACCGGCTCAGGCCCTTCGCCGTGCGGAGTTTCTTGAGCTTCATGCCAATCTGTCTCGGTGTGGTCATACTAAACTATAGTTTGCTAGTTGTCAAGGGGGCCATTCCCCCCGCATCACGGGCCGCGGCGTCAGGGGGGGCTCACTGGAACAATTCGGTTTGTCCCGCGGCATCCGTCTTTCGGATCATGTTCCAGAACGTATGCCCCAGCCTGTCTTTGGACGCAAACACCAGATAGTAAAGCGGGAGGTTTCGACTCACACTCCGAATTAAGATCTCTTCCCCGAGCGAGACATTTTGATAGCCGAGTGTTCCGAGTTGACTTCTGAGGAGCTCAACAAGCGGGCGGTGCAAGGCTTCGAGCTGGTCTAGGCGTGCCAAGACTGCGGCTGTCGGTACGCGGCGGCGCCACGCTCTCGAACCCAGGGTGTCGTCTAGGGCGCTGCGATCCTGCTTCAAAAACTTTGCAATGTTGCGCTTGGCCGCCATGCCCTCTGGGAACAGATAGATCAGGTCCATGCGACGCGCCGACACCAGCCGCCGCAGGGATTCAAAGTGAAGATGAAGCCCTGTCGGGTCGATCACCACGACAGTCAGGGCTTTCTGCGGGATCGCGTCGCGAAGGCTGTCTATAGCCTTATTGGCGTCAGCTCCGTAGAAGGTGACGTCGACATGAGCCGCCCGCGCGCTCACGCGCCGCTTGAGAGCGTCCAGGGCGTTCGGGTTCGCCTCCACGAAGTGGTACTTCGTGAATGGCTGCGAGAGCGAGAGGGCGACAAGAGGGCTTCCATCGATCTCTCCGGAGTCGTCGTCGAATCGGCACCGCCCGGGGCCAGCGAATAAGTCGATGTAGTGCCGGACGGGGAATTTCTTGTGCATGGCCCGCGAGAAGAGCTCCAAGTAGGCGCGAACATAATAGAGCTTGTCCCCGGACCACCGACCGACGCATCGGGCCGGAAGCATATCGGCGGCCTGCACCAAGGTTCCCCGCTTGCACGGCATGAAGGAAAGGATCCCGAATCCTACCCGCCGGGTGGCGTGATGCCGGCGGCCTGGCGGGGCATCTCGTCCCATGTGCGCCCCTCAAGGGTTCGGCCGCCTGACTTCGACGTCGGCCCGCCCCATTGCTTGAAAAAGAAGGGCACACCCTGAGCCTCGCACTGGTCCCTGATCTCGCGGACCCATTCGGGATTGGGCGCGCGATACCCGGGGCCACTCTCGCCGCCGACGATCACCCAGTCGATTCGCTCAAGTGGGAGCTTGGGAATGGGCCCGAGGAGCGGCTCAATCGAGAGGAACCGAACCGCCGCCGGCACGGAACGCAAGGAGGCGATGCGCGACGTGTAGTGCGTGTTTTCGACCGAGACGCCCTGCCAGACGTTGGCGGGCCATGGCAGGCTGGGCGCCAGGGTCGCGAGCCGTTCCGCCCGCTTTGTGAGGACCTGGAAGACGTGCCAGTCTGCCTGCGCCATGGTCTCGAAGACCCGCCAGATGTACTCGGCGGGCACGGCCTCGTGGAACAGGTCGCTCATGCTGTTGACGAAGATGCGTCGGGGCCGTCGCCAGCGTAGCGGCAACGCGAGCTGATCGGGGTGCAGCGTGACGGCGAAGCCATTGCGGTATCGGGGATTGCCCATCGCCTGGAGGCGATCGGCGAGCCGCTCGGCATAACAATGTTTGCAGCCGGGACTGACCTTCGTGCATCCGGTGACTGGGTTCCAGGTCGCATCCGTCCACTCAATCGCGCTGTGATCGCCCATCGCGACTACACCTCCTCTCGTCGTGTTGGATAGTCTCCATCGAGCCGGCTGAGCGCGGCCGTGAGGAGCTGACGGACCTCCCCCTCCCGCGCTCGTGTCTGGCCGAGCAGCCGCTCGACGTGCTCAAGCCGGCCGGCCGTGAGCGCCTGCTCCTGCCGTACCTCCTCGGCCGCGGCCTGGCGCCGGGCCTTCCACAGCAGCCAGCGGCACTTCGAGCCGCACGCCTTCTGCCCCGGCCGCGGCCTGGGAATTTCGGCCCTACAGGCCAGGCACACCGGGGAGCCGGGTAAGATGGTTCGCGGCCCATCCGGATGCGTTGCAACGCAGCCTAGCCGGTCTTGACCTAGCTCAGGAGGCATTCTGGAGGGACTCCTCAGGCGCGCGGCACCGTCACGCTACAGCGCACCGACCACCTCGACGCTCCGGCCCCGGAGCCCATCCCGCCGCGGCCAGGCCCGCCACATCGCGAGCAGCCACCAGACGCACCGGGGGCAGGCCGCGGGCTCGCACCACGCCATTGGCGTCCAGGTCAGCACCCCAGGGGCGAAGCGGCGCCCACAGTGCCGACACGGTACGCGAGACGCCGACGGTGGCAGCGGCGGCCTCATAGCTCTTGCACGTCCGGGAGCCGCTGTCGGTCGCGCCAGCGGTGCAGGAGCTTGCGGCAATTGGCCGGCGCCGGGAACTCGGCCAGGACCCCGCGCTCGAGCGCCCCGGGCCAGTCCCGCGTCTTTACCTGGACGAGCACGAGGTCGGTGGCGCTCAGGCCGATCAGATCCCACTCGCCCAGCGAGCCGGCCGCCCGCGTCACACGATAGCCCGCCGACTCGAGGAGCTGGCGCGAGCGATGTTCATTGCGCGTGCCCTTCGCTTTGCCGTTCATCCCGCCGGCTCCTGCGTCCTCCGGCTCAGACCCGTTCCAGAGTCACCCGGTAGTATCGTGAGGGCTCCCAAAAATCAGACGGCGGATTCGTGCTCGTGATGGCAATGCTCGTCACGACCGCCCCGCTGTCGCTGCTGGTCCCGGCCCGCGGCGTCAACGTCACCGTCCCGCCGTCGATCGTACTCACAAACTCCCCTCGCGTAATCGGACTGGACATCGTGATGCCTCCTCTCGGTGTTGGTGGGACGGCCTGTCGTCTTCCCCGGCCGGCCTCAGCTCACCGGCGCGTTCAACGTGTCCCATTCGTCCATCCCGTGAATCCGCATCGGCTCCCCCGCCTTCTGCACCGGCGGCACGGTCCACGAGCCCTCCCGGGGCCTGGCCCGGCCGGATTCGATCTCATCGAGGAGCGCCTGGTACCCATCGCGCCAGGTGGCGAACCGCTCAAGACTCTGCACCGTGGCGATCTGCTCCGGGAGATCCCGCCGGACCACCTCTTCCAGATACGGGCGCTTCGTCAAGGCCTCGGGATCACACCGCTCGACGTCATCGATCAACCGCGTGAGCCGGATCGGGTTGTGCTCGAACGTGTCGAGCAGCCCGCTCCACTCGGCGATGGCCGCGTCCCGACGCCGCGGGAAGTCGCCTCCAGCGCCGAAGGCCAACGCCTGGATGCTCGGGCTCCGCAGAAACAGGAGCGCCGCCGTCAAGTCGGCCCGGTTGTCCCGATCGAACTGGGCCAAGCGCGTGCGCGCGAGCTTGGCTTCCTCGATCAACGGCGCCAGCCTGCGCTGCATCTCGCGCACGGGCTTGTATTCTTCCGCGTGCGCCCGCGCCTCCGCCAGCTGCTTCACCCGGTCCGCGCGCGCGGCCACGGTGATTCCGGCCTCCGCCTTCCTTGCCATCACGTCCACCCCTTTCTCGCCCTGGATGGGGCGCACTTCACTCCGTGTCAGAGAACTCCGCACGCACGGACGCCTCGTAGCGCTCATCCCACGGCTCGCCCGGCGTCCACCCCAGGAGTCGCTCCCCTACCTCCGCCACCTCGTCCCAGATCCTCGGGACATCAATCAGCCGCCCCCAGCCATTCGCCCGCGGCCCCATCAGGGCCGCGCGCTCGTCCGACGTGAGGTATTTCAGGACGTGCGCCACCGCGCGCTGCTTGCCCTCGTACTGCTCTTGCCAGTGCGCCCGATGCCCAGCCTCCGCCACGGCCGGAGGCTCCGCCCGGTCATGCCAGTGCGCCTCGGCCACGTTGTTCAACAGGCTCACCACCTGGGTGGACAGATGCGCGGGCGCCTGGCGCGCCAGCTCCACCGCCCCCGGAACCCTCGCCCACGGCGCCAACCCCGGTGGCCCGCTCTCAGGGTCGGCCTCGTGGATGCCCTGCTCGTCCACCACCAGGTCCCGGCCCCCCATCTGGTCCGCCGCGCTGGCTACCCCCTCCGCCACCACCACCCGCCGGCGCCATAAGTCTTGGAAGGCGGCCAGCTCCTCATCGGTCCATGGCAATCGTCTCGACGGATCATCGCGAAACGCGGCAATCTGCTGGTCCAGCGCCGCCACCGGATCCGCTCCCCCAGTGCCCCCCGACGCGGGCACCGGCTGCCCCGGCCCTACCGGAACGACCGTGCCATCGGCCATCACGTGCTCGTCCATCTCCTCGCCCCCTTTCTCTACGCTGGAATTATCCGGGCAGCCAGCGCCCGGTCTGTACGTCATACATCCCGCCCCCAGACCCGCCCCCGCGCTGGGAGGGCCGCGGCCGATAGCCCGGCGAGCCCGGCGGCCTGTCGTAGTCGTACAGCGACACAGACGAGTTCACCCGCGGATGCGTCCGCGCCGCATCGCCATCACGGACCCGCCACGGCGCAATCCCCGCCACCGGATACGCCAGCGCATCGCCCAGGTCACTCCACGGGTGATCCTTCTCCGGGAACTCCCGCAACACCTCGCCCGACCGCGCCCGCGGATAGTGCCACCGCCCGCTAAGCGCCTGCCGGAGCAGCTCCGTGTCCGGCCCCGCACTCACCACCAGCGCCGGCCGCCCGTTCACCAACCGCCCCAGCATCGCGAGCAACGGGTCCCGCCGCCCCGGCCACGAGACCTCCCCATCCCGAATCAACCCCCTGAGGTCCCGCCGAATTACCGCCTCCGGACTCTCAGAGAGATTCGACTGGCTCGGCGTCTTCATGCTCGGATCAACCCAGTGCTCCCGCGGATACCCGTCCTTCAGCCCCCACGGCGCGTGACGCGCCAACCAGGGGACCACCAGGCTCGTGAGATGCTGCTCCGTCCCCGCCCGCGTCGACGCCAGCCCCGCCAACACCTGCAGCTGCCCCTCGTGGAGTTGCAGCACCACCGTCACCGGCGTCAACCCCGCATCGTGCCCGAAGTACAGCCGCGCCCCATGCACCGGCCGCAACACCTCACGGCTCACGTGGAGATCCGGATTCCACGCCCGATCACACACGCCGATGCCCGCCACCACCAGGCCGGGCTCACCGTCCAGCAGCCGGCGCTTGAGGTCCGGCCGCGATGCCAGCGCCTCCGTCATCGCCGCGCGCTGCTCCGGCGTCGCCCGCTCGCACGGCGGGATGCGAAACGCCACCACGCCCGGCAGCGGATGGCTCACATAGCGGCGCCAAGACCAGTGATTCTCGTCGGGATAGTTGCTCGTGACCAGCATCGGGTGCGCGTAGCTCGGCAGACGCAGCGAGCTGTACGCCACCCCAAGAGCGTCCTCGCTCACGCCGCTGCTCGTCTCGCCCACCGCGGCCGGCGCCGGCTCCTCGAGCCAGCAGGCGTGGGCTTCCATCCGCAAGCGGTCCACCGCTCCCATGTCCTCCACGCCGAACACGTCGCAGCTCACGAGCACCTGGCCGTCCACCACCGCCTCGAGGACGTGCCCGTCGTCCCGCGTGCGCCACAGCCCGCCCCACTCCGGCGCCATCGCGCTGCGGAGTAGCTTGATCCGCTGCGAGGCGAAGGTGTCGCTGAAGGCCATCACGCGCACGGGGGGTGTTCCCCCTTCCCGCTGATGCCGGACCGCGTAGAGGAGCAGGCTCGCGAGCCCCGCGTAGGTCTTCCCTTCACCGCGCGGAGAGACCACGTAGACCTCGCGCGGCTGCCCGGACACCGCGGCGAGGACGCTTTGCGAGGCGATCGGACGGAAGGTGAGCACGCGCAAGCCGCCACCATCGGCCTTGTTGGGGTTCTTCCGCAGTCGCGCCACCGCCCGCCGGTGGTCGCTCCGCTCGCCCCCGAGCAGGATGCCGTACCGGCCGCCACCCAGGTCCTCAGCGCCGAGCTTCTTCAGCGCCGGGCGGGACGCCGCATCGAGGGCGCCGAGCGCCAACACGAGGGCGTAGACGGTCCACTTCGGCAGGGCGGCCACCTTGGCTTCAAGGTTCTCGACCGCGTCGAGCAGGCGCCCCATCAGACCACTCGCTTCCCGCCTACTACGCGCCGTTCAAGCTTCGCCAAACGGTCGAGCGCGGACAACTCATGCGCCCGCATCGCGAGGTCGGCCCAGCCGCGCATCTCAGCGCTCAGGCGGGGGTCGAGGAGGCCAATGGCGACCAGACGGGCATGCTCCTCGGCGTAGGAGACAATTTCTTCCCTTGAGTTGAACGACGGCACCGGGGCATCGGGAGGAAGGCTTCGCATCGCCGCAAGCGCGCCGCGGGTGGCGATGACAGTGCGGCCGGCCGCGGTCACATGATCGGCGTGCCACAAGCAGCCCGTCGCCTCCGCCCCGATGTTCTGGTCGCAGGGGCGGCCGAAGACGGTCACGTGGCCTTTGTCCCCGCACTTCATGTTTTCCCCGCCTCGTGGGCACGCGAACGGGCACGTGGGCGGCCGTTGGGCTCCGCCGCGTCAATCGGGACGGATACTTGCGGTGGTGAGAGCATCGGTTCACGAGACTGACGTCGCGCTCTGGCAAGCCCCTGCTCCCGGCTCTTCAACCAGACAAGCAACCGCTCCCGTGGGAAGCGGAGGAGGCCCCGAGGGCGGCGCCCCCTTATGTCGGGCTTCGCGGCCCCCCCAAGCCTCAGGACGGGCATCGTCGGGTCCTCCTCGACCAGGCGGTAGACCGAAGCATCAGAGACCTGTAGTAAGGCACCCACCTGCGCCGCGGTCAGGTAGACACCAAGAGACTTGAGAGACTCAGTGCCTTGCGGCTCGTCGCTCATCGCGGGTCCTCGTCCACCCAGTCGGGCGCGGGCTCGCTGGGAGGATTGGGAGGATTGGGAGGATGATCCCAGTCACCTTCTCTCCCCCCGTTACGCGCGTGCGATGACGGGTATGATCCTCCCGATCCTACCGATCCTCCCCCCTCGGAGCCCTCGATGAGCCGCCACGCCACCCCGCCGGGCTTATTCCCGACCCGTCGGACTGCCACCCCGCCGTCCTCCCCGAGGGTATACCGCCTGTCCACGATGCCCCCGATGAGGCGGCCCAGCCGGACGAGCATACCCTGGTCGGTCTTGGAGGAAATATTGAGCGGATGGTTCTTGGCGACAGCGAGGAGCTCCTTGGTGGCGACGGGTGTCATGCCGTAGAGGGTGAGCCAGTCGGCGAGGAAGCCCTTGATGCTGGCGGTGTCCTCGTCGGCCTGCTGGAACAGCTGGTATCGGTTAGCCAGGAAACCGGGGATGCCGACGAGGGTCATGAGCCCGCCCAGGGTTTCGGCCCACTCCTGAAAGCCTCCGAACACGACGGTCTTATCGCGCGGCCGGCCCGCGGCCACCCAGCCTTGTGCGAGGGTGAGGGCGGCGGCGAGCAACCGGCCCCGATGCTCGGAGGTCCAGGCCTCGAGCTGGGGGTGGAGGAACCCGGTCCGGGTCGATGGGTCTTCCAGCTTCGCGTCGAGTCGGATGAGCACGGAGCGCCCCGCGATTTCCCCGCTCAACGCCGGGTTGTTCCCGGTGACGACGAAGCAGGTCCGGACGGGCACGGCTGCCTCTTGGGTATGCCCGAGGACGCGGTCCCTCCAGACGCCCCCACTGGTCAGGATCGCGGCCAGCGCGGCGCTATCGAGGCGGCCGTGGAGGTTGTCCAAGAGCACCAGCGCCGGCGACGGGAGCAGGAAGGCCGTGAGCCGTTTTCGCATCTCTTCTTCATCGCGACTCACGGTCCGGGGGGCCACGGGGGCGCCATCTTGGACAATCGACACGACTTTGACGAGCAACCCGGCGCCGGTGCGCGGGGTGGATTTGCTGATGACGAAAAGCGGGACATCGCCGGGGACGCACTCGCGGAGGAGGGGAGTCATGAGCAGGGCGACCGCGTGGGCGCGATCCGCCGCAGTGACAAAGGGGAAGTCGATCAGAAGCTCGTTAAGGAGCAGGGCCCGGGCCTGGGCGAGATCCTCCAGTGTCGGGGCCTCGGCAATTGCCGGGATGGTAAGGCCGGCGGGCGGAGCGACGTACAGTCCGCTCGCCGCGTCGTATCCCGGCTCCGTGAGCAGGCGCCCCTGGGCGGTGAAGACGGGCATGCGCACCAGGCGAACCAGCCGGGGCAGGGTGTGGCGCGGGACCGCGAGCAGATCGGCAGCGAGGGCTTTGGGCGGGAAGGCGGGCTTGGCCTGGGGGGCTCGGCCCGGAGCGGCCGTCCATCGGGTGAAGGTGGCCACCTGCGCCAAGTGGTGGCGCACGTGATCCTGGCCCAGGACCTCGATCTGCGGCCGGCCGGCCGGATCTTCGGCCAGCCAGGCGAGTGCCGTCCCGTAGCGGTACACTCTGGGCGGATCGTTTGCCAAGTCGAGCGCCCGCCAGGCCGCGTCGCTCATCTCCGCGAGCCCGAGGTTGCCGGTGTCAATCTCCGGCCGATCCGCCGGAGGCCGCCACCGCGGCTCCGCGGACTGATGCACGCCGAGCCAGGCCTTGATGCGCTTGACGACGGCGGCGCCATCGCCCGTGAGGGCCTTGGCGAGCTCCCCGCCGCCGACCACGGCCGCACCCGCCTCGAGCTTGTCACGGGTGGAGAGCACATCGGCCCGCCGCGCCTTCGATTCGGTGTCCCCGCCGACCTGGGCCGCCGCCGTCACGACCCGCATCACGTCCTCGACGGGCACCGCGGCGCGCAGGAGCAGCCCAGACGCCCCCAGCGCGGCCTGATGGCGGGCGCCCTCGTCCGGCCAATGCCGAGCGAGCAGACAGGCGATGGCGAGGAGGCGAACGCGGCGAGAGAGATCCCCGCCGTCCACCTCGGCGGGCGCGAACTCCTCGCAGAGGAACAGGATGCGCTCACCGCTGGGATGCACCGAGGGCGGGACAATGGTCTGGGCGCCCGTGCCCCGAATCTCCACGAGCATGGCCCGCGCGTCGTCCGCTCGCTTCTCGACGTCCTGAAACGACGTGGTGGGCAGCGACGGGTGCGTGCGATAGAGCCGGTGCGCGGCGCCCGTGCTCTCTCGTCCGAACACGCACGGCGTCTCAGGCAGAAGGCGCGGGCCCAAGATCACGGCCTCGGGGCAGTCCTCATCCACATCGACGAGGCCGTCGGACGGATCCCCGAGGAGCATTCCGACATTCAACGGGCCGCCGTTGAAATGCTCCGACACCGTGTCCCGCGTGAGCCGGAGCGCGGGCCATTCCGTCAGGACGGGCTTCTTGCTTTTGAACGGAACCGGAATCGGGGCGACCCGGCGCTCGAGGTACCACCGGGCCGCGTCATCCGCCGAGGCGTCCCGCGCTATCATGGGCGCGCCCGCTTGACCGTGGCCGGCCGCCGGGGGAGCACCGCGACGAGGGTGACGGGGCCGAAAATTTTCTTCGCCACCGTGAGCACATGGGCCACCTGCAGGCGCGCGGCCCGGGCGGGTCTCCTGCGGGTCACTTCATCTCCGCTTGACCGCGCACGACGGTCCGCCGGCCGCAGCTGGGACAGGAAAAGCTGAAGGTCACCGCCTCCCCGCCGCGCAGCGCCTCGGGGAGCAGCTCGGGCTGTGTCCTCTTCGGCGTCGCCTCGGGAGCGCCCGGCCCCGGGCCGGCCTCGCGGATCGACCGAGTGCCGGTGCAATTTGGAAACGCTGAGCACCCGAGGAAGGCCCCTCTGGCGCCCTGTCGCGTTCGCATTGGGGCGCCGCACTTCGGGCACGGGGCGTCCGGTGTCGTGGGGGCGGGGCTCATGCGCCCCCCTCCCGAATCCGTGCTATGCTTGCCGTCATCGCGCATCGGTCCGCTCCTGCGCCCCGGAGGATTGCCGCCTTCCGGGGCGCCCTGATGTTACTGGGCCGTTTGCTCCGCCTCCGGCGGCTCCGGCCGGGAGGGGGGTGCCTCGAGCGCCAGCGCATGCACCTGGTCCAGGCTGGGACGGACCAACCGCCACAAGGTCAGATCGGCCTGCTCCTCATCGTCGGACCCGGCGATGATGTGCCCGACGACCCCGGCACCGGCCTCGACATGCAAGACAAGCATGGTCGGTCCCCCTTTCCTGCCTCCGGGGGGCCTCGACGCGAAGCCCCTTATAAATGCTTGTCATGCGATTTGGGGGGTGGATTTCATGCCCCCCCAAAAAAGTTGCCGGCGTGGCGGGGGAGCGGGAGAGAGGGAGAGGGGGACTACTCTGCGGTGAGCCGGAGCCAGTCCGCGAGCATCGCCTGCTTGCGACGGGTCCATGTCGCGGGGCTGACTCCGAACTTGGCGGCATTGTCCTGTCCGGTCACGGCCCCTGCCACTTCGTCCACGACGGCCGCCCACGCCCGACCGTAGCGCTGCCGCATCATCGTGCGAGCCTGCTCCGTGGCCGCCGTCTCCGCGGGATCCTGAGCCGCGCGCGCGGCCTCCTCCGCGGCGTGTGTCTCCGCGCGACGCTGACCGGCGCGTCGGCGCCGCCCCGCCCTCGTCTCCGCGCGCGCCTGCTCGAGGGCGATCCCAAACGCGACCGCCAGCCCGTCGTCAGCGTGGGGTTTCCAGAGGGCAGGAATCAGAGCCGGCGCTATGTGGTCCCACCCCGGCGGCGCCGGCCAGCGGTCACGCAGGGGGCCGAACGCGACCACCTCGGGCGGCAGTATCATCCCGTCCGCAGCGCGCCACTCGGCCGCCACGAGGTCCTGCGCGAGGTCCGCGATGGAGTCTCCGGGGTCCTCGCGCGGCCTGGGGAGACACCGAGTGATCACGAGGGGGACGGGGAGCCCCGCGGGGCGGGCGAGGTCCTCGCGCGGCGCGCCGCCGTGGCACACGTCCCGCCACACGGCCAGCACCGGGCCGCCTCGCTGGCGCAACGCGTGGAGGCGTTGCATCAGGTCGAGATGGTGCGTACTGAACGCCACGAGCACGTCAACCGCCACGCGATCGCCGGTGCGGTCATAGAGGGTCGCCAGCGCGGGCGTGGTCCCGAGCTGGACGCCCCTCCCGTCGGCTTCGGAGGCCAGCGCGGGCCAATCGCCTGCGTGGCGATGAATCCACGGCTCGCCGAGCCGCACGCCTACGCGCAGGGCGCTATCTCGCATCCCGCCGGCGAAGTAGCAGGCCCACGACAGGAGCGCGGGGGCATCCGTGATCGTCGCCAGGGACTCGTGCGTGATCCGGCGAGGAACGCCGGTGCGCCGCGCCGCCGGGCCGAGGACGCGGAGCGTTCGGCGGATCATCTCATCAAGCGGCACGACGGCCTGCCGCATGGCCCGCACCATGTTCAGGGATTCGTCGGATGGCATTGGCCTCTCGTTCCCTCGTGATGCCCCTCGCCCTCAGCCCATCCGAACGCACCCGACGATGGGCCCGTCCGTGTGCCCATCCATGTGCCCACGGCACCCCCCTCTATCGCCACTCAGGGGCCCTGGTGAGACTCAACACGGCTCCTGAGACACACCATCACGTTGATTCTAAACGGGTGTCGCGGAAGTGCCTGAAACGGTTGGCGCATAGCACCCGCTTAGGAAACTGCTGCTCTATCCACCTGAGCTACGGGGGCGCAAGGACTTACAATGCGCTGCGGCTCAATTTTACCACTTTGTGCTGATCTTGTGCTGAAGCTCTCGAGGGACGCGACGGCATCGCGGAGCTGATCGGGGCTCAGATGCGCATAGCGGAGCGTCATACTGAACTCCCCTTGCCCGAGGATCTCCTGTACCTCCGTCAGGCCTCGACCGCGCATGACCAGCCAGCTCGCGCAGGTGTGGCGGAGATCGTGGAAGCGAGAGTCATCCACCCTCGCCTCTCGGCAGGCGCCCTCGAACGCTGTAAGGATGTGGCCCCATGCGCCGTCGTTGCCCTTCCGGAACACGAGGCCCTCCCGTTCGGCCGGCCGCTCAGCTAGCACAGGCTTCGGGAGGATGGCGCGCGCCTCCGCGTACAGCGGTTGCAGGGCATCGGAAGCGGCGCGATTCATCGGGATCTCGGGCCGGCGGCCGCTCTTCGTCTGCTCGAGACGGAGTACCCCGCGGGCGAAGTCAACGCGCTCCCAAGTAAGTCCAAGAATCTCGCCTTCCGCATTCCGGTGTGCAGGGCGAGTATCACAATCAGCAGCAGAAACGGACTCTTGCGTCGCTTCACTTCACACGCTGCGAGAAGTCCCTCGATCTCGTCTTCTGTCAGGAAGCGCAAGCGCCCCTCAGGGTCCTTGGCTAGCCGGATCTTCGGAACCCTATCGATGTACCCCCCACTCCCCCGCCAGATGCAGCCGGTGGCGGAGGATGGCGAGCTCACGGTTCTGACGGGCCCGCAGACGGTCGCGGGGAAGATCTCGGCGGGTCCGTCGCGGCTGCAGCCTGGCGGGACACCGACGCGATCCCGGTCGCCGCGGCCCGGGCCGCCGTCAGCGTCGCGGCAGGCAGGATCGCCCCGCGGGTGTCAGCGGTCGCCCGGGTCCAGCCACCCAGGGTGAGCCAAGCTGGCCATCGCGGGATGAGCATCGGCCCAGAGCCGCGTTCCCAGCCGTGCTTGCACCAGAACACTCCTGCCCTTGCACAGGTGGTTGACGGCTCGCTCGCCCAGCCTCCCCCGGGCCACCACGTGATGCCATTCCGTCTGCCGCTCTCGCTCGCCGGGTGGCGCGCCCCGACTTGGCTACTTGCTACCCGACTCTGCCGACCTCCGCTGGCAGCAGAAGGACTCGTGTCCTGCGGACATTCAGGTCCTCGTCATCGGGGAGATCGGGCCTCGCAATTACCACCCGCACGCCGTGGCGTGCCGTCACCAAGACGAGATCTGCCTCGCCTGGACGCACGTACCACGCGCGGTCGCCGGGACGCAAACCACGGCTCACCGCGAGGCCGACCCAGCCGCTGATCGGACGCCAGGACGAGCGGATC
>Ga0137375_10004292_pt1 | contig 16986 bp, 18 predicted proteins | sample SagtaG_24_FD_104936 | JGI IMG/M metagenome (GOLD analysis project Ga0137375, IMG submission 104936) | Vadose zone soil microbial communities from Sagehorn Ranch, Mendocino, California, USA - Sage1_R_113_16 metaG | ecosystem: Environmental > Terrestrial > Soil > Vadose zone | place: USA...
CGGATTCGGGATCAGCATCGCTGGCCGCCCGCGTCGGCCGCTGACCCAGCGCGCGGCCGCAATCGAGGCCAGGAACAGCCCTTCGCGCGAGCCGTTGAGCACCAGGATTTCGGTTGCCGGATCAATGGCTCGCGGCAGCTTGAAGCGCCGTCCGAGCCAGCCGGCGGCGGCCTGGCAGAACGCGTCGAGGCCCTTGTTCATCGGATAGCGGCCGAACTCGTCGATATGGGCCGCCAGCACTGGGCCAACGAACGACGGCACCGGATGCTGCGGCTCGCCGACTGCCAGACTGATCGCGGGCTTGCCGGGCTCCGAGCTGCCGAGCAGCTCGCGCAGCCGCACGAATGGCGAGCGACCGACATCGGCCCGGGCCGGCGAGGGAGGGGAAACACGTTCGGCGGCGGTCATGTACATCGACACAAGCGGCGCGCGCACCCGCCGCACAAGGGTTTTCCTACCATAGGTGCGGCGAGGTTAAGGCGCGATTAACCATCGGGGTGGGACGGGATGCACAGGCGAGATGACGAGGGCCGCAACGTGGGCGGGGATGTCAATGCCGTAGCCCGGATTGAGCGGATCGAATCCGGGGTTGGCTCCCCACGCTACGGTCGGATTGTGCTGCGCTCCATCCGGGCTACGCTTGCTCATGCTTTGGCGCGGGAATGTGGTAGGATGATTCCATGGGAAAGGCACTTAAGCTCGCAATGACCAAGGCCGCCGGCCTGCCGGAAGCCGCACAAGAGCAGCTCGGTCGTGAGCTCCTTGAGCGCATCGAGATGCTGACGCAGCTTCGTGCGGACATCGACGTCGGCATTCGGGAACTCGATGCCGGGCTGGGCGAAGAACTCGATATTGAAGAGTTCATCGAGCAGCTTCACGCCGAACATGCCAGAGAAAAGTAGCCGGGTCTCTTGGGCGCCGGCCGCCAAGAAGGACCTTCGTGATATCTGGCGCTATTTCGTAAGTGTCGCTTCACCCGAGGTCGCAGATCGCTTGCTTCGAGACATCGTGCGAGCCAGCGAGCGGGCTCGCCAACGACCGCTGGCATGGCGAGCGCGCGACGAAGTGATGCTGGGATTGCGCTCCATTCTCGTTCACCCGTACGTGCTCTTCTATCGTGTGGAGGCCGACACCGTTGAAGTTGTGCGTGTGCTGCACCAGCGGCGGAATTTCGCAGCCGTCTTTCGGAAGACGAAACGTTAGAGATCAAGGCGCCTCCGCCAAAAAGTGAGAGGCCCCAGCTTGCGCTGGGGCCTCTCGACGGCAAGGGCGGTGCCGGGTCTCCACCCTAACCGTGTCTCATCAGTGAACGGTCTCGCCGTGCAGCGCGAGATCGAGACCCTCGCGCTCCACCTCATCGGGCACGCGCAGGCCGATGACGATGTCGACGATCTTGAGGATGATCAGGGACACGACGGCGCAGTAGACGAAGACGATGACGATGCCCTCGATCTGGTTGAGCACCTGTACCGCGTTGCCTTCGATCAGGCCGGCGGTGCCGCCGTACTGCTCGATCGCGAACACACCAGTGAGCAAGGCGCCGACGATGCCGCCGACGGCGTGCACGCCGAAGGCATCGAGCGCGTCATCGTATCCGAACATCCGCTTGAGGCCGGAGCAGCCCCAATAGCAGAGGATGCCGGCCGCGATGCCGATGCAGAGCGATCCGATCGGGCCGACGAAGCCCGAAGCCGGCGTGATGGCGACCAGGCCGGCGACGGCGCCGGTGCAGATGCCGACCACGGTCGGTTTGCCCCGCATCAGCCACTCGACGATCATCCAGGTGAATGCCGCCGTCGAGGTTGCCATGTGCGTCACCGTCATGGCCATGCCGGCCTGCATGCCCGCGCTCACGGCCGAGCCGGCGTTGAAGCCGAACCAGCCGACCCACAGCAGCGCGGCGCCGATGAAGGTGAGCACCATGTTGTGGTTCGGGCCGGTGTCCTTGCGCTTGCCGAGCATGATGCACGCCATCAGACCGGCGACGCCGGAATTGATGTGCACGACCGTGCCGCCGGCGAAGTCGAGAACCTTGATCCAGGCGTCCGAGTTCCCGGAGGAGAGGAAGCCGTCCGGTCCCCAGACCCAGTGCGCGATCGGCGCATAGACGAAGATCGCCCACAGGCCGATGAACCAGAGCATCGCCGAGAATTTCATGCGCTCGGCGAAGGCACCCGCGATCAGCGCCGGGGTGATGATCGCGAAGGTCAGCTGGAAGCAGAGATAGACGCTTTCGGGGATCGTCGGCGCCAACGGATTGGGATTGCCGATGCCCTTGGCGATGTCGCTCACGATGCCTTGCAGGAAGGCGCGGTCGAGGCCCCCGATGAACGGGGTTCCTTCTCGGAACGCAAGGCTGTAGGTGCAGACCAGCCAGAGAATGCTGACGAGGCAGGTGATGGCGAAGCTCGTCATCACGGTATCGCCCACGTTCTTCTTGCGCACCATGCCGCCATAGAACAGGCCGAGGCCCGGGATGGTCATCATCAGCACCAGCGCCATGGACGTGAGCATCCAGGCGGTGTCGCCGGAATTCGGAGTGCAGTCCTTGAGCACCGCCTTTTTCGGATCGGGATTGCCCGCGCAGGCGGGCGGACCGGCGTCTGCGGCCGGCGCTGCCGCGGCTTCCTCGGCGTACGAGGTATGTGAGAACATCGAAACACTGAGGAAAATGCCGAGAAGCATCCCGAACACGAGAGCCAAAAGCCCCGCACGGGAAGGTTTCTTGAACGTCATGGTCTAACTCCTGTCGCTAGACGTTTGAGGTGCGGGTTCATAGCGCTGCGGCGTCGGTCTCGCCGGTGCGGATGCGCACGGCGCTGTCGAGACCGAGGACGAAGATTTTGCCGTCTCCGATCTGACCGGTCTTGGCCGCGGTGGTGATGGTTTCGATGGTCCTGTCGACCTGGTCGGTCGCCACCGCCACCTCGATCTTGATCTTGGGAAGGAAGGTCACCGCGTATTCGGCGCCACGATAAATTTCAGTATGGCCCTTCTGACGCCCGTATCCCTTGACCTCGGTGACGGTCATCCCGTGCACCCCGATCGCGGTCAAAGCGTCGCGGACCTCGTCGAGCTTGAATGGCTTGATGATAGCCATGACGATTTTCATGGGTTTAACCCCCGCTAGAGCCCGATCCTGTGCAGCAGGTTGGGGCGGTCCTCACTGAGCTTCGCCGTGCGAAGACTCGCCCCGCAGGCAACGCCGCAAGGGTACTAATCAAGCCGCGTGCCAGTTCGCGGCTTGGGGTCCAAGCTTTTGAAAAGAGGAGCTTTTTGCAGGCCTGCCAAGTGCCGGCTGCGACCTTTTGTCAGCCGCCGCACAAAGACCAGTCAGTCCTGCACATATTTTCAGCAGGGCCTGAAAAGGAGTCGGTTGCTCGCCTCCTGAGCATCCCGAAGGGAGACGGACGGCGGACGACCGACGGATCCCTCTTGAGTGGCTCTTAATCCGTCCTCGGTCATCCGCTTTCGTCCGGATGCGGGCGCCCCGCCTATTGCAGCGCTTCGCCGTGCTGGGTGAGATCGAGACCCTCGATCTCTTGCTGCTGGCTGACCCGCAGCGGCACCATGAACTCGATCACCTTGAGCAGGATGTAGGTCAGCACACCGGACCAGATCAGCGTGGCGACGATGCCGTAGAGCTGGATCAGTACCTGCCTGGCATTGCCTTCGATCAGCCCCGCAACCCCCTCGGGCGTGTCGGGGTCCGCCGACAGCATCGCCACCGCGAACACGCCGGTGAGCAGCGTGCCGGTCGCGCCGCCGACGCCATGGACGCCGAACACGTCGAGCGAATCGTCATAGCCGATTTTCAGCTTCAGCCAGGTGCAGGCCCAGAAGCAGAACGCGCCGGCGATCAGACCGATGACAATACCATGCCACGGCAGCACGAAGCCGGATGCCGGCGTGATGGTGCCGAGCCCGGCGACGGCGCCCGAGATCATGCCGAGCACCGACGGCTTGCCGCGGATGCCCCATTCCAGCGCCATCCAGGTCAGCGCGCCGGTCGAGGCGGCGAGGTGCGTTGCGGCGATCGCGTAGGCGGCGCGTGAATTCGCCCCGAGTGCCGAGCCGCCGTTGAAGCCGAACCAGCCGACCCAAAGCAGGCCGGTGCCGATCACCGCCAAGGACAAGTTGTGCGGCGCGAAATTGTCGGTGCCGTAACCGTAACGCTTGCCGACCAGACAGGCGGCGACCAAACCGGCGATGCCGGCATTGAGATGCACGACGGTGCCGCCGGCGAAGTCGAGCAGCCCGGCCTTGGCCAAAAAACCGCCGCCCCAGACCCAGTGCGCGATCGGCACGTAGACGACGATCAGCCAGCCGCCCGCGAACCACAGGAAGGCCGAGAACCGCATGCGATCCGCGACCGCGCCCGCGATGAGGGCGACCGTGATGATCGCGAAGGTCATCTGATACATCATGAACAGCATTTCGGGGATGGTCGCCGCCAGCGGGCTCACCGACTCCATGGTGGTCCCGCGCATGAACGCCCGCTCGAATGTTCCAAGCCAGGGCCCGTCGCCGGCGAAGCTCAGGCTGTAGCCGACCGCAAACCAGAGGATCGAGCACAGCATCGTGCAGGCGAGGCTCTGCGCCATGGTGGCGAGCACGTTCTTCTTGCGCACCATTCCGCAATAGAACAACGCGAGCCCCGGTATCGTCATCATCAGCACCAGGCCGGTCGCCGAGATCATCCAGGCGGTGTCGGCCGCGTCGATCTTCGACGGCGCGGTTTCCGCAAGCGCCGGCGCAGCGAACAAAGCCAAGCTGACGGCCGCGATGACGCCGGCCACAACGCCAACTGGTGACGTCTGCATTCTCATGATGTCCCCCCTGGTCGGACGCTCCTAGGAACGTCCCGTTTCTCACCGTCGTCATGCCCGGCCATGACGGTTGCTAGAGTGCGTCCACGTCGGTCTCGCCGGTCCTGATGCGCAGCGCCTGGTCGATCGCGGTCACGAAAATCTTACCGTCACCGATCTGGCCGGTCTTGGCGGACGTGGTGATGGCTTCGACGACTTTCTCGACGCGGTCGGTCGGGACCGCCACCTCGATCCGCATCTTGGGCAGGAAGTTCACCGCATATTCGGCGCCGCGGTAGATTTCCGTGTGGCCCTTCTGGCGGCCGTAGCCCTTGACCTCGGTCACGGTCATGCCGTGCACGCCGACCGCGACCAGCGCGTCGCGGACCTCCTCGAGCTTGAAGGGCTTGATGATGGCGATGACCAATTTCATTTATTTGCCCCGTGGCGATGGTCCCGTTGACGGACCGCAACTCGTTTCGACGTTCGGCGACACGCCCATTTGCGCTGGCCGTGCCTCGCGGCCCGGCCGGCGTGCGCACAATATCGGCGTTGCGATCAAAAATTAAGCGGGACAATCGCCTTTTCAATGGGCGATCCGCGCAGTCTGTGGGCAGATCAGGACAGCAATGCTGTCCAGAAGCGGGCGACTGGCGACAGACGACCCCAAGGACGGAAGGCCTCACTCTGTCGGTTTTCCAACCTCTCTCCTCCGCTCCCGCAGCAGTCCCTCCTGGGCGACCGAAGCCACCAGCGTGCCGTCGCGCGTGAAGATGAGGCCGCGGGAAAAACCGCGCGAGCCGGCGAGATTGGGGCTGTCCTGGGCGTAGAGCAGCCAGTCGTCGGCACGGAACGGCCGGTGGAACCAGAGCGCGTGGTCGAGGCTCGCCGCCATGATGGTCTTGTCGAACACGGTGCGCCCGTGCGGGATCAGCGCCGAATCGAGCAGCATCATGTCGGACGCGTAGGCGAGCACGCATTGGTGGATCGCCGGCTCGTCGGGTAGCTGTCCGGTGGTGCGGATCCAGACGTGGAAATTGCCGTTGTCGAGCTTCTTGCCGAGGTAGCGATCGAACTCAACCGGCCGCAGCTCGATCGGCCGCTCGCGCTCGTAATAGCGCCGCACCGGGTCCGGCATCATCGGCAGCACGCGCTGTTTGAGGTCGGCTTCGCTCGGCAGGTCTTCCGGCGTCGGCACCTGCGGCATCTTGGCCTGGTGCTCCACGCCCGGCTCGTGGCGGTGGAACGACACCGCCATGGTGAAGATCGCCTGCCCGTGCTGGATCGCCACCACGCGCCGGGTGGTGAAGCTCTTGCCGTCGCGGATGCGGTCGATCTCGTAGATGATCGGCACCTTGGGGTCGCCGCCGAGCAGGAAATAGGCGTGCAGCGAATGCGGCGGCCGGCCGGCGACGTCGACGGTGCGGCAGGCGGCGACCAGCGCTTGGCCGATCACCTGCCCGCCGAACACGCGCTGCCAGCCGACCTGCGGCGAGCGGCCGCGAAACAGATTCAGCTCGAGCTGCTCGAGGGTGAGGATGTCGACCAGGTCTTGGACGGCGGAGGGCATGGACGCTCTTTCAACGAATGCCGGCGATCCTATCGAAGTCGCGGCGGCGATTGGAGACTTGGATCAGGGGCGGGGCGTCACCATGCTATATAGAGACGGCAGGAGGCTGTCGTGGCGTCATTGCCTGATCGTGCAGAACGCGTCGACGTGCTGATCGGCGGCGCGGGTTTCGCCGGGCTCGCGCTGGCGATCGCCTTGCGCCAGGGGCTCGGCCCCTCCTTCGCCGTCACGGTCGCCGATCCGGCGCTCGGCCGCGCAGGCGCCGATGCACGCGCGTCCGCCATCGTGGCGGCGGCGCGGCGCCTGTTGGAGACCATCGGCGTCTGGGACAGGGTCGCGGACGAGGCGCAGCCCATCCTCGACATGGTCATCACCGACAGCCGTTTGCAGGACGCGGTGCGGCCGGTCTTTCTCACCTTCGACGGCGACGTCGAGCCCGGTGAGCCGTTCGCCCACATGGTCGAGAACGGCCCGCTGGTCGACGCGCTGGTCGAGAAGGCGAAAGAGCAGGGCGTCGTGCTGCGGCCCGCCGCTATCGCGGATTTTGATCTCGCCGCCAACCGGATCGAGGTGCAGCTCTCCGACGGTGATCCGCTCGCCGCGCGGCTCCTTGTCGCCGCCGACGGCGCGCGCTCGACGATCCGCGAGCGCGCCGGCATCGCCAGCCACGGCTGGACCTATGGCCAGTCGAGCATCGTGGCGACCGTCGCGCACGAGCGCGATCATCAGGGACGCGCCGAGGAGCATTTCCTGCCCTCGGGTCCGTTCGCGATCCTGCCGCTCAAGGGCCGCCGCTCGTCGATCGTCTGGACCGAGGAAGCGCAAGAGGCCGAGCGCGTCGTGGCGCTGCCCGACCCTGAATTCCATGCCGAGCTCGAGCGGCGCTTCGGCCTGCATCTCGGCGAGATCGAGGCGGTCGGTCTGCGCCGCGCCTATCCGCTCGGCTTTGCGGTGGCGCGCGCGTTCATCGCCGAGCGCCTCGCGCTCGTCGGTGACGCCGCGCACGTCATCCATCCGATCGCCGGGCAGGGGCTCAATATGGGTCTCAAGGACGTCGCCGCGCTCGCCGAAGTCATCGTCGATGCGGCGCGGCTCGGGCTCGATCCCGGCTCGCTCGCGGTGCTCGAGCGCTATCAGCGCTGGCGCCGGTTCGACACCATGGCGATGGGCATCGCCACCGACGGGCTCAACCGGCTGTTCTCCAACCGGTCGGACGTGCTGCGGTTTGCGCGCGACGTCGGCCTCGGCCTGGTCGATCGCCTGCCGGCGCTGAAGCAGCTCTTCATCCGCGAGGCGGCGGGCCTCGTGGGCGAAGTGCCGAAGCTGCTCAAGGGCGAGGCGCTATGACGTCAGGTCAACGGCACCGATGCGACCTGATCCTTGAACGCCGGACGCGATGAGATCGCTGCGTACCAGCGATCCAAGTGCGGCGTCGGCGGCCGCTCGGGAATAAGTTGCACATAGCGGTAGATCATGATGCCGACCGGAATGTCGCCGTACGAGAAGGCGTCGCCGGCCAGATACTTGGTCTTGCCGAGCTGGCGGTCGAGGATTTGCGCGGCCTCGATGGTCTTGGCCTTGCCGGCTGCGATCGCGTTCGCATCGCGCTTCTCGGGCGGCGTGCGGATCAGTCCCCAGAACACCGGCGTGATGGCCGGGCCCATGACGGAGAGTTGCCAGTCCATCCATTTGTGCGCGAGCGCGCGTGTCTTGAGGTCCGCGGGCTCGAGCGTGCGGTTGGCGTGCTTGGCCGCCAGATAGCGCACGATCGAGTTCGACTCCCACAAGGTGAATCCGTCCTCCTCCTCCAGCGTGGGCACGAGCCCGTTCGGATTCATCGCCAGATAGGGCGGCTCCCGGTTCTTGCCGAACGATCCGCCGACGTCGATGCGCTCGTGCGGTAGCTGCATCTCGCCGATCGCCCACATCACCTTCTGTACGTTGGAGGAGGTGTTGCGCCCCCAGATTTTGAGCATGGTTGTTTCCTCCCTCACAAATTGTCATGCCCCGCGAAACTTGTCCCCGCGAAAGCGGGGAGCGGGGCATCCAGTCATCGCGGAATTTCGATGACGTACTGCTGTGCCTCACACCACTGCCACGGGATACTGGATCATCCGCCTGCGCGGATGATGACACCGTGAGAGATGGCGTCAATCCAGCCGGCGCGCCTCTTCGGGCAGCATGATCGGGATGCCGGCGCGGATCGGATAGGCGAGCTTGGCGGAGCGGGAGATCAGCTCTTGCTTCTCGGCGTCGTATTCGAGCGGGCCTTTGGTCAGCGGGCAGACCAGGATTTCCAACAGCTTCGGATCGACGTCGCCGGCGGGGCGGTCGGTGGTGGTCATGGCGTGCTCCGGACGTGATGCAGGCGGATTCGGATCGCCAAACCTATAGCACGCGGCGCCGTTCAATGGCGGCGGAAAGTGGGGCGGCGCGCAGGGCCGGCCGCCGCCGCGCGCTCCGACTTGTGGCGAAAATTGATGCGGCCGCGCGCGAGGTCGTAGGGCGACACTTCCACGATGACCCGGTCGCCGACGCCGGTGCGGATGCGGAACTTGCGCATCTTGCCCGACATGTAGGCCAGAATCTGGTGATCGTTGTCGAGGGTGACGCGGTAATTGCCGTCGGGCAGAACCTCGGTCACCGTGCCGTCGAATTCGAGCAGCTCTTCCTTGGCCATGTCTCTCTACTCCGATCCGATGGGGTTTAGCGCGGCGGCCGCTGGGCGTTATGGGCGCCGAAATGACGCCGCGCGCCACGCTTCGGCTGCATGAAGGGGATCGCACCGATGCTGCCGTCATGCGCCGCCGCCGGGCGTTCATCGCGGCGGTGGTGTTGGGTTGATCCGCGCTGCTGCGGCTGGTCGCTGCGACGGTCTTGCGGCTTGCGGTTTTGGGGATTGCGATCTTGCGGCTTGCGGTCGTGCGGCTTGCCGTTGCGGCCGTGGTGTTGCGGGCGCGGCGGCTTCCCGTTCGCGGTGCCGTTGGCGCGATGCTCGCGCGGCTCGGGTTGCGGCCGCCGATCGCTGCGCCGGTCGGTCGCCGGGATCGACATCCGGATCAGCTTCTCGATATCGCGCAGGAAGGCGCGCTCCTCGCCATCGCAGAACGAGATCGCGATCCCGTCGGCGCCGGCGCGGGCGGTGCGGCCGATGCGATGCACGTAGCTCTCCGGGATATTCGGCAGGTCGTAGTTGACGACGTGGCTGATGCCCTCGACGTCGATGCCGCGTGCGGCAATGTCGGTGGCGATCAAAGTGCGCACGCGCCCGGCGCGGAAGGCGGCGAGCACGCGCTCGCGCTGGCCCTGCGACTTGTTGCCGTGGATCGCCTCGGCGGCGAGACCCGCCTTGGTGAGCGCGCGCACCACCTTGTCGGCGCCGCGCTTGGTGCGGGTGAAGACCAGCGCACGGTCGATGGATTCTTGCCGCAGAATTTCCACCAGCAGCCCCGGCTTGCCGGCGCGGTCGACGTGCACGAGCCGCTGCTCGACCTGCTCGACCGTCGTGGCCGACGGGGTCACCGCGACCCGGACCGGGTCGCGCAGCATATGGTTTGCGAGCTCGGCGATTTCCCGCGGCATGGTGGCCGAGAAAAACAGCGTCTGGCGCTTGGCCGGCAGCTTCGCCACGATCCTGCGAATGTCGTGGATGAAGCCCATGTCGAGCATGCGGTCGGCTTCGTCGAGCACGAACACTTCGACGCGATCGAGGTGGACGGCGCGGTTCTGCATGAGGTCGAGCAGGCGTCCGGGCGTTGCGACCAGAACATCGACGCCGGCGGTGAGCGCGCGGATCTGACGGTTGATCGGGACGCCGCCGATGGCGAGCGTCACGCTCGGGCGCAGATAGCGCCCGTAAGTCTGGAAGCTGTCGACGATTTGGGCGGAGAGCTCGCGGGTCGGGCTCAAGACCAGCACGCGACAGCTGCGGGCGTCCGGCCTGCGGCGGGCGGCGGAGAGGTGATTGAGAATCGGCAGCGCGAAGGCCGCGGTCTTGCCGGTTCCGGTCTGCGCGATGCCGACGACGTCGCGGGCGGCGAGCACTTGCGGAATGGTTTGCAGCTGGATCGGCGTCGGGGTGGCATATTGCTCGTCGACGAGCGCACGGGCGATCGGCTCAGAGAGGCCAAGATCGAGAAAAGAGGTCAATTGAGGAATCTTTCATCATATGGCGAGACGGGCCGGTGCCTTATGGCTAACGGCCGCGTGTCGCGGGGGAATTGGACACCCCGCGTGGTCTGGGCTGTCGATGATTCGGTGTTGGATGAGACGGGTCGAAAACCAAGACGTGGAATTCGTTCACGCGACCCGCAAAACGGCCTTTATATCTATGATTCTAGGCCATCAATCTCAACGAGACCGTCATATAGCAAGTTAATGCGGTGATTTCAAGGCCTTATTGCATTGCGGTGAATCGCACTTTGCTCACTGCAGCGGCGTCTCGCCCCCCGACGTCTTCTTGGCGAGCTCGATCTCGGTCACCGCGACCAGGATTTCGGCGCGGGTTTTCAGGTCGGGAGCCTCGAGCAGCGCCTGCTTCTCGGCCGTACCGTAGGGCGACATCATGGCGAGCGCGTTGACCAGCGCCTCGTTGGGGGCGTTCTCGATGCCCTCCCAATCGGCTTTGAGATCGTTGGCCTTGAGGAACGCGGACAGCGCCCGCAGCAGGCTCTCGCGATCGACCTCGTCCTCGCCTTTGCGGGCGACGAAGTCGTCGGCAAACGGCGCATAGACCACGCGGCATTGCCGGTATGGGGTCGCAACCGAAAGCTCCTCGTCGATGCGGAAGCGCGCGATGCCGGTGAGTTGGAGCAGGTAACGGCCGTCGCCGGTCTCGGCGATCTGGGTGATGCGGCCGACGCAGCCGATCTTGAACAGATTGGGCTTCTCCGCCGACCCCGGATGCGCGGTGTCGGGCTGGATCATGCCGATCAGGCGGTGGCCGGAGCGCAGCGCGTCGTCGATCATCGCCAGATAGCGCGGCTCGAAAATGTTGAGCGGCATCTGTCCGCGCGGCAACAACAGCGCGCCCGGCAACGGAAACACCGGGATCACGTCGGCGAGGTCGCCGGGATTGTGATAGGCCGCATTCATCGGCATCGTCGCACTCCCACCACAGCACCACGAGCGGACGAAAAGATCGACGGCTGTCGCGACGTCACGAAAACAAGATCGACGACAGCCGCTTGCGCCCCGCGACCGTCGCCTCGTCGGTCGGACCCCAGGCCTCGAAGAACTGGACCAGCTGCTTGCGCGCGCCGTCGTCGTTCCATTTGCGGTCGCGCTTGACGATCTCCAGCAGGTGGTCGACCGCCTCCTGGCGGCGCCCCTTGCTGTTCAACGCCACCGCGAGGTCGAAGCGCGCCTGGTGGTCGAGCGGGTTCGCCGCCACCTTTTGCTCGAGCTCGCCGATCGGCCCGACCGACTTCGCCTGCTCGATCAGCTCGAGCGCCGCGCGCGCCGCCGCCACCGCGGCGTCGTTGCGCTTGGCTTCCGGCACCAGCGCGAGCGTCTGCTTCGCCTGCTCGACCGCGCCGGTCTGCAGATAGGCGCGCGCGAGCCCGGCCAGCGCCGCGACATTGCCGCTGTCCTGCGCCAGCACCTGCGCATAGAGGTCGGCGGCGCCGGCGGCGTCGCCGGCGGCGAGCGCGGCGTCGGCCGCCTTCAACGAATCCTGTTCCTCGCCGCCGATGCGGTCCTTGGTGACGCGCTCGATGAACGCCGTCACCTGGCTCTCCGGCAGCGCGCCCAGGAAGCCGTCGACCGGCTGGCCGTTGACGAAGGCGAACACCGCCGGGATCGACTGGATGCCGAGCTGTCCGGGGATCGACGGATGCTTGTCGATGTCCATCTTGACCAGCTTGACCTTGCCCTTGGCGGCTTTGACGACCTTCTCCAGCACCGGGGTGAGCTGCTTGCACGGCCCGCACCATTCGGCCCAGAAATCCACCAGCACCGGCTGGCGCTTGGATTCCTCGATCACGTCCTTGACGAAGGTCTGGGTGGTCGTGTCCTTGACGGCACCCTCGGGGGCCGCCGCGGCCGTCCCATCGCTCTGCAACATCGTCATCTTATGTGCCCTTGTATCGCCTCGGCGGGGCCGAAAACCTCAATCGGCCCAATTGAATATCCGCTCAATTAGATGGTGTCAGCGGGGGTGTTTGCAATGCGGTCCGTCAATTCCCCGGCTCCGGACCCGCCACCGCCATGATCCGGGGCGGGTGCCCGGTGGCGTCCAGGAACTTAACCAAATCATCGCGCGCGATCGAGGTGGTCATGCTGTTGACCAGCGGGTGGCAGTTGATGGTGGCGTGCTGCATCAGGGCGGCGTCGAGCACGACGGTCACGCGCCGCGCGCTGTCGTTGAGCGCCGCGAACGGCGTGACCGCGCCGGGCTCGATCCCGAGCGCCGCCCGCATCAGCTCGGCGGAGCCGAACGAGAAGCGCCCGGCGGCGCCGAGCCGCCGATGCAGCGACTTGAGCTCGATCGCCGCGTCCTCGAGCGTGGTGACCAGGAACAGCGCGTCCTTCTTGTCCTTGAGGAACAGGTTCTTGGTGTGCGCGCCGGGGATCTGGCCGCGCAGCGCCCGCGATTGTTCCACCGTGAACAGCGGTGCATGTGTCACCGTTCGGTGCGCGATGCCGAGGCGGTCGAGATAGGCGAAAAGCTCGTTGGGGGTGGCAGGCATCAGCGGTCGGTTATCAGTCATCAAAACAGAAAATCCGCTGATTGCCGACTACTGATGATCGGCCCCTGGCGGCCTGATATCGAAGCCCTGATTGATCGCCGCGAACATCTGATAGAACCCCGACAGCACCACGATCTCGACCAGTCCGTGCTTGCCCCATTCGGCGGCGGCCTGCGCCTGCAGATCGTCCGGCACCACTTGCCACGCCGTCGTCTTGGTCAGGATCGCGTGCACGAGCGCATAGGGCTGCGGCAACGCCGCCGTGCGCGCGGAACCGATGCAATCGATCACCTCGGGCGGCAGGCCGGCGGCGCGCGCGTGCGCGATATGGTCGTGCCATTCGTAGTCGGCGCCGGTCGCCCGCGCGATGGTGAGCACGATGAATTGATAGATCGGGCGCGGCAGCGTGCCCTCGAATTTCAAGAAGAACCCGAGCTCCTCGATGCGGCGCGCGAGCTCCGGGTTGTTGAGCAGCGCGACATACGGCCCGCCGAAGCCTTCGCCCTGCGCTTTGCGCCGGGCCGACATCTTCTCGTAGAGCGATTGCGCGTCGGCCGGCAAGGTTGCGGGATTCATCTCCAGCACGGTCATCGGGCATCCTCTATTCGTGATAGGACCAGGCCCGTGCTCCGGCGCTGAAATCGTAGACCGGGGTCGGGCAGTCCTTGTCGGCCTTCACGTCGATGAGCGCGGTGGTGTCGACGGCGAGCGCCTTTTGATAGGTGTCCTCGAGCTCCCTCGGATCGCGGACGGTGAAGCCCTGCGCCCCGAGCGCGCGCGCGAAGCCCGCCCAATCGTGATCCGGAATGCTGGTCAGCTCCGCCGGCAGCGGGCCATATTGCTTTGCGCGCAGCCAGACATTGCCGAGCGCGCCGTTGTTGATCACCACGTAGAGGATCGGCAGGCCGTAGCGTGCCGCGGTCTGCACCTCGATGCCGTGCATCTGCATGCAGCCGTCGCCGGTGATGACCGCGACCCGCTTGTCCGGCCGCGCGCACTGGACGCCGATGGCCGCCGGAATCGCCCAGCCCATCGGCCCCAGATTGGTGGCCGAGATGTAGGTCCGCGGCGCGTAGGCGGTCCAGTAATGCCCGGCGAAGGCGCGGTGCGCACCGGAATCGACCAGGACGGCGCCGTCGCGCGGGAACACCTTGCGCAGCGCCGCGATCGCGGTGGCCGGATGGATCGGGCTCCCCGGCCGGCCGGTGTTCTCGATGTCGTAGAGCCGCGGCCCGGCCTTGATCGTCTCGAGCCATTGGCGCCGGCGCGCCTGGCCCGCTTGCAGCGCCGGCGCGATCATCGCGGCGCGCTCCTGCATCAGGTCGAGGAAGGCGTGACAGCTTCCCGGCACCACATGGCCCAGATCGCCGTTGGCGGTCAGCTCGTCCATGTCGGTATTGACATGGATCATGAATGCCTTGGCGCGCTCGCGCACCGTCCAATGCATCGTGTCGCGTTCATTGAAGCCCGAGCCGAGGACGAGGAGGCAATCGAGCTCGCCGCCCAAGATGGCGTTGGTGGCGTGGCGTGTGCCGGCATAGCCGAACACGCCGAGCGACAACGCATGGTCCTCCGGAAACATGCCTTTGGCCCGCAGCGTGGTCGCGACCGGTAAAGACCAGCGCTCCGCCACTTCCTTCAGGCGCGCAGCGGCCGCGTCGTGCTCGACGCCGGCGCCGACCAGAAAGGCGATCCGGATCTTCGTGTCGTTCGGCTCCGCGAGCAGTTTGAGCGCCGCTTCGGCCGCGTCCCGGCTCAACGCCTCCGCGCCGGCGAAGAAGCCGCCGACCTTGACGTAATCCGCCGCGCATTCGCCGGTCAGCGCATCGTGCATCAGCGAGAGATGGACCGGCCCGCGCGGCTGCGCCCACATGATCGTCAACGCATGACGGAACCAATGATTCAGATTCTTGGCGTCGACGACCGTCTTCGACAGGCGCGTGAGCGGTGCCATGACGGCGGTGTCGTCGAACGTGGCTTGGCTGGCGTCTTGAAATGCGCCGCGCCCTTCCATGTCGACCGGCACTTCGCCGGTCATCACCAGCACCGGCGAGCCGTCGGTCTTGGCGGCGGCCACGGCGGTCGCCATGTTGCAGGCGCCCGGCCCGCCGATCCCGATCGCCGCGCCGAAGCTGCCGGCGGCGCGCGCATAGCCGTCCGCCATGTAGACGGCGCCGCCCTCGTGCGCCGCCACCACCGGCTTGAGCTTCGGCTGCCGCGCGAGCGCCGGCAGGAACGGATCGACCAGGCCGCCCGGAACCATGAACAGGTGACCGAGGCCCTCTTCCGCGAGGGCGTTGAGGATGTAGTCGGTGCCGAGAGTCGTAGGGTGTGTCGTGGGGCGGGCCATGGGAAGACCGGCTTTGAGGCCGCGTAATCGCGGTCGGAGTGCGCCGCAACGTGCCAGCGCGCGGTTAATGGATTTCGTTCTCTCCATCGTCATGCCCGGCCTTGTGCCGGGCATCCACGTCTTCAACGCTGAGAAAAATCAAAGACGTGGATGGCCGGGCCAAGTGTACAGCCCGGCCATGACGACGGATGGACCGGCCATTAAGCCCGCGACCTAGGGCTGTTGCAATGGCGGACGCCTTTTGGCATAGCTTCGGCAGTGCGGCCCAGGCCGCCATACCCTCTCGGATGCGGGTGTAGCTCAGGGGTAGAGCACGACCTTGCCAAGGTCGGGGTCGAGGGTTCGAATCCCTTCGCCCGCTCCAATAACGTTCCTTTGACGATAGAGCGCGCGCGGCGCCGCCCGCATCAATCGAGCTTGGCGCCCGAGCGCCGCACCACGTCCGCCCACTTGGCGGAATCCTTGCGGATCGTGTCGGCGAATTCCTCCGCCGTGCCGCCCGCCGGCTCGTCGCCGATGGCGCCGAACCTTTCCTTGAAGACTTGTGTCGTGATGGCGCGATTGATCGCCGCGTTGAGCTTGTCGACGATCGGCTTCGGCAGGCCGGCTGGCGCGATCACGCCGCTCCAGGTGCCGGCGTCGTAGCCCGGCACGCCGGCTTCGGCGATCGTCGGCAGATCGGGAAACGCCGGCGAGCGCCGCGGCCCGCTCACGCCGAGCCCGCGCACCTTGCCGGACTTGGCGGTCGACGAGATCGAATTGAGACTCTCGAACATCAGGTGCACGTGGCCAGCGATCAAGTCGTTGATCGCCTGCGCGCCGCCCTTATACGGCACGTGCAGGATATTGGTGCCGGTCATGAACTTGAACAGCTCGCCGCCGACGTGACCGGGCGAGCCGTTGCTCGACGAGGCATTGGTCAGCGCGCCCGGATTCTTCTTGGCGTGCGCGATCAGCTCCGTCACCGAGCTCACCGGCAGCGCCGGCGCCACCGCCAGCAGCAGGTGCCCGCGGCTGACCAGCGCGATCGGCTGGAAGTCGCGCTCGATGTCGTAGGGCAGCTTCGCCACCATGTGGCGGGTGATCGCCAGCGCGCCGATCGGCCCCATGCACAGCGTGTAGCCGTCGGGCGCCGATTTCGCCGTCAGGTCGAGGCCGAGCGTGAGCGCGCCGCCCGGCCGGTTGTCGACCACGATGGTCTGTCCGAGCTGCGCGCCGAGCTCGGCACCGAGCAGTCGCGCCACCACGTCGGTGGCGCTGCCGGGCGCCTGCGGGACGATCAACCGGAGCGGCTTGTCGGGATAGTCGGCGGCCGCGGCCGCGGGGAGCATCCAGGCCGCGCCGGCCAGCACCAGCGCGCCGAATGATCGTGAAGACATAGTTGCAACAACGGCCATGCTCGCTCCCCAGCATCGGTGATTGTTCTTGTTGGCGGCACGCTAGCAATTTCCCGCCATGCGCGGAAGGCGATGCTGCTCGGCTGCGCTTCCGGGCGCGGATGTTGTACGCTCCCCCGCAAGCCGGGATCGTACTCAAGGAGATATCCGGCATTCGGGAGGAGCCGGATGA
>Ga0137375_10004293_pt1 | contig 16986 bp, 19 predicted proteins | sample SagtaG_24_FD_104936 | JGI IMG/M metagenome (GOLD analysis project Ga0137375, IMG submission 104936) | Vadose zone soil microbial communities from Sagehorn Ranch, Mendocino, California, USA - Sage1_R_113_16 metaG | ecosystem: Environmental > Terrestrial > Soil > Vadose zone | place: USA...
CAGCCGATCGAGTACTACGCGAAGCTCCCGGCGGACATCGCCGACCGCGACGTGATCCTGCTCGACCCGATGCTCGCGACCGGCAACTCGACGGCCGCGGCGGTTGAGACGGTCAAGAAGGCCGGCGCGAGCTCGGTGCGCCTGATCGCGATCATCGCCGCGCCCGAAGGGATCGAGCGGATCCACCGCGACCATCCCGACGTCCAGATCGTCGTCGCCGCGATCGACCGCGGCCTGAACGAGCGCGGTTTCATCGTGCCGGGCCTCGGCGACGCGGGTGATCGCCTCTACGGCACGAAGTAGCGTGGGCATCGTCGGCGAGCTGCTCAGCCGCCGCCGCGCGCGGCGCTGGCAACGCTGGAGCGAGGTCGCGCCCGAAGATGACTATCTGCGCTGGGCGCGGGCAGGCACGATTGTCGCGACCGCGTTCTTTCTGTTCGTCATCGCCGCGATCGTCGTCGCGCTGGTGCTGCACTGATGCTGCACACGCTCGGCGATCACCTCGAGGTCATCTGGGGCGCGCTGCTCGCCGCCTCGATCGTCGTGTTGCTGACGCCTGCGGTCGGTGGAATGGCGCGCTTGCTCGGCGTCGTCGACCGGCCGGAGGGACGCCGGCTGAACCGCCGGACCGTGCCGAGGCTCGGCGGGCTCGCCCTGTTCTTCGGGATCTTCGTCCCGGCGCTCGCCTTCCTCGACCTCTCGGGCGAGACGCGCGGCCTGCTGCTCGGGGCGGCCGTCGCAACGATGGTCGGCGCGGTCGACGACTTTCGCGGCCTGAACTGGTGGGAGAAGCTCGGCGGGCAGGTCACCGCCGCGGCGATCCCGGTCGGCTTCGGGATCTGGGTGCACCGGTTCACCTTCCCGATCGTGGGCGTGCACACGCTGCCGAAATGGCTGGGCATGCCGCTGTCCGTGCTCTGGATCGTGGCGATCATGAACATGGTCAACTTCCTCGACGGCCTCGACGGGCTCGCGGCGGGGGTGTCCGCGATCTCCGCATTCACGTTCACGCTGATCGCGCTGTCCCTGCCGCGGCCGGAGATCCAGGCGGCGATTTTGTCCGCCGTTGTGCTCGGCGCGGCGCTCGGCTTCCTGCGCCACAACCTCTATCCGGCACGGATCTTCATGGGGGACTCCGGCGCGCTCTTACTCGGGTTCGTGCTCGCGGCGGTGCCGCTGCAGGGTCTGCTGAAGACGGCGTCCGTCGTCACGCTCTTCTTCCCGCTGCTCGTTCTGGCCGTACCGATCCTCGACACCTCGTTCGTCGTGGCGCGGCGGCTCAAGTACCGGCAGCCGGTGTACCTGGCCGACCGCACCCACCTCCACCACCGGTTCGTGAGCATCGGCTTCTCGCAGCGCCGCGCCGCCGCCTACATCTGGCTGTGGTGCGGGACGCTGGCGGCGACTGCGCTGGCCCTGCGCTTCATCAAGCCTCACCAGCACGGGGACTGGCATCCCTGGCGGACGACGATCGTCGGCGCGATCGGCCTCGTCGCCCTGGCCGCTTCGGTCTACATGGTCTACCTGCTCGAGATCGTGAAGCTCGCGAACCCGATCATCAGGCGCCGCGAGGAGCAGGCGCGCGCCGAGCGCAAGACGGCCTAGAAGGGGTCGTGGATGGCGATGCGGAACTACAGCCTTCGGGTACTGGGCGCGGCCGAGAAGGTCGATGAGTACGGAGGGCCTCTCCGTACCGTCTCGAAGCAACTCGGTTCGCGCTTCGTCACCGTCCGCCCGGAGGCGGGAGACTTGCTCGTGAACGCCGTCTTCTCTGTTCCCGACGAGTCGCTCCCTGGGAGTGCGATGGGTGACGAGTTGTTCTCGGAGGCGACCCAGGTACTGCCCTCAGAGCTCCACGAGCGGCTCGTTCTAACCGAAGAGCCGAATCGACCGCACGAGATTTCAGCGCAGCTTCTGGAAGACAAGCGGCACGGCCGAGCAATCCTGCCCGGAGCGCTACAAGCCTCGGAAGACCTGAAGGCTTGGGAGGACTTCCTTGCCCAAGCTCAGCCGCGAGGGCTGATCGAGCTAGGAACTGGCACCGGCTCGTTTTCGAAGTGGTTGAGCGAGCGAGTCGAGTGGTTGAGGACGATCGACATTGGCACGCCTGACCCGCGTACTCCGGGGTTCGTTCGCCTCAACGTCTGGAGCCAGGCAGAGGATGTTCGAGATCTGATCTCACGGGCGCCGAGGCCCTTCGTCCTCTACTGCGACAACGGCAACAAGCCGCTTGAGGTCGAGACCTTTGCGTCGGCACTGCACGTAGGCGACTTCCTGGCGGTTCATGATCTGGGCACGGAGATCTTTGAGCACGACCTTCCTGCGGACTTCACAGAACGGCTCACGTTCGGGTTGACCGGGTTCTATGAGAAGGCTCGGCTGAGCAACTGAACGACATCCCAGCGTTGCGCTCGGTCACTCCGTGGTGACCGTCTGCGAGATCCGACCCACAAAGTTCCCCGTTTTCCGCTTGTACAAGCTGGTTTTCGCTGTCACAAAGTTGGTATGCTCCGGGCGGATGGAGCCCACAACTCGCCGCCCGTTTCAACCCGCCGGGGCGGGAGGGCTACTCCTAGGAGTGCTGCTCGCGGCCATCGCGGTCGGCGTGCTGATCGGTTGGGCCGCGGGCGGCGCGGGTATCGGGGCGCTCATCGGCGCCGTCGTGGGCATCCCGCTCGCCGTCTTCTCCGTCTACCGGCGCTACCGGGGAGCGATCTGATGCGCGCCGGCCTTTTCTCGACCCCGCGGCCAGAGCCGGGCCATCTCCTGCCGGCAGCGGGCAGCGGTGTGCTCCTGATGGCAGCGCTGCCCCTCTTCCTCCTGCTCGACTGGCCGCTCGTCGGCTGGGTCCTCGCGGTCATCCTCTGGTTGTTCGTGCACGCGCTCGATCTCGTGCTGGCGCGGAGCCGGAAGCCCACGGCTAATCTCGCGGGCTCAGCTGTGCAGGCTTTCGGCGTCTTCTTCAAGGCAATCGCGTTGCTGGCCGTCCTCGTGGCGACCGCGGCGTCGCACCCGCACGTCGCCGTCGCGGCTGCCGTGACCTACGCACTCGCGTACACCTTCGAGCTCGGGCTGTCGCTCGCGACCTACTTCACGGGAGAAACGAGATGAAGCGCAGGCTGCTCGGCGTTGCTCTGCTCGCGCTCGCGTTCCCGCAGGCGGCGTTCGCACGCGGGGACTTCAACCCGGCCGACGAGTTCGAGCTGCACAAGTGGGTGAAGATCGAGATCGGCCCGCTCGATCTCTCGATCACCAAGGCGGTCGTCTACCTGTGGCTCGGCGCCGCAGTGACGATTCTGATCGGGATCGTCTTCATGCGGACGCGGCTCGCGATGACGCCCGACCGTCGCCAGACGGTTGGCGAGGCCATCTACGAAGTCACGCAGGTGCAGATCGCGGAGCAGGGCCTGCCGTCGAAGGCGATGGGCCGCTGGTTCCCGTACGTCGCGTCGCTCTTCCTGTTCATCTGGGTCGTGAACCTGCTCGGCTTCATCCCGCTCCCGCTGACGGGCGAGACCTGGCACGGCATTCCTACGTGGGGGATCTACGCGGCGACGTCGTCGATCAACGTGACGCTCGCGCTGGCGCTCCTGACCTTCGTCTTCACGCACGTTGAGGGCATCCGCTGGAACGGGCCCGGCCGTTACTTCAAGAGCTGGATTCCCGACGTGCCGCGCGCACTCCTCGCGCCGATCGCCTTCATCGAGGTTCTCAGTCAGTTCATGCGGCTGATCTCGCTGAGCGTCAGGCTCTTCGCCAACATGCTCGCAGGGCACCTCTTGATCCTGACCTTCCTCGGCCTGATCTTCATCATCGAGAGCTACGCGTTGCTCGTGCTCGTCCCGGTCGCGGCCGTGTTCTACGCCTTTGAGGTCGCGATAGTCGTCACGATCCAGGCGTTCATCTTCGCAGTCCTGTCCGCCATCTACATCGGCTCGGCAATCGAGCCAGAGCACTAAGGAGGGAACGTGCACACGCTTCTTGCAGCCACGTCTGGTGACGTGACGAAAGCCGGCAAGGCGATCGGCCTTGCGCTCGGCATCGGGCTCGGTTCGCTCGGCGCCGGCATCGGCATCGGCAACATCTTCGGTTCGATGATCCAGTCGGTTGCCCGCCAGCCCGAGCTGCGGGGCGAGCTGCAGGGCATCCAGTGGCTGGGCTTCGCGCTGACCGAGGCGGTCGTGTTCTACGGCCTGCTGGGGTCGATCCTCGCTTTCGTTCTCGTGTGATGCTTGCGCTGTCGCCGCTGATCAAGCCCATTCCTGGGCTGGCCATCTGGACGCTCGTGTCGTTCGGATTGGTGTACTGGGTGCTCAAGCGCTACGCGTTCGGTCCGATCCAGCGCCAGATCGACGCGCGTCGCGACCGCATCCGCCAGTCGATCGAGGACGCCGAACACGCTCGGACCGAAGCGCGCAAGCTCATCGAGGAGCACCGGGCGCTGATCGGCCAGGCGCGCGGGCAGGCCGAGGAGATCCTCTCCGAGGCGCGCAAGGTCGCGGATTCCCAGCGACAGCGTGTGAAAGAGGAGACGGAGGCCGACCGGCAGCGCCGGCTCGAGGAGACGAAGCGGCAAATCGAGGCCGAGACCCACCGCGCCCTGGAGCAGATCCGAGCAGAGGTCGCCGACCTCACGCTCATCGCCACCGCGAAGGTCACGGGCAAGGTGCTCGACGACTCCGACCACCGCCGTCTGATCGAGGACGCGATCAAGGATCTCGACTTCTCCGCGCTCGAGGAGACGCGCACATAGTTATGTCGGCTCGCTCCCGCCCGCTTCGCACTTCCCGGGACGCTGCAAAGCGGCGCCTCGGGGCGTCCTCAGTCGCGCCCATAGCCTACGGCTATGCACGCTCCCTGCGTCCTTCCGAGGCTTGCTTTTCGCGGCCGGGAAGCACGAATCGGACGGGAGCGAACCGATAGCCGTCGCCCACCGCACTTATGCGCAGGCCTTATTCGAGGCTGCGAAGGAGAGAGGTCGCCTGCAGCAGGTGAGCGAGGAGCTGGCCGACTTCGCCGCGGCCGTCCACGACGTCCCGGAGCTGCGCTCGGCCCTGCGCAACCCGCAGCTCGATCCGCAGACCAAGTCCGCACTGCTCGACGACCTGCTCGGCGGCGCCGAGGAGCTCATCCGCAACTTCCTGCGCCTCGTCGCCGAGAAAGGCCGCGTCGGCCAGATCGAGGAGATCGCCCGCGAGTTCGACCGCCTCATGGCCGTCGAGGAACGTCGGCTCAACGTCGAGCTGACGACGGCGCGAGAGCTGTCCGACGCCGAGGCCCGTGACCTGCTGAAGCAGATCGAAGAAGCTTCGGGACGCACGATCGAAGCCACGCGCAGAGTCGACCCGAGCCTGATCGGCGGCTTCGTCCTACAGGCGGGCTCCATGCGCGTCGACGCCAGCGTGCGCGGCCGGCTCGAAGGTTTACGTCATGAACTGGTGAGGAGGAGTTAGTGAAGCTACGCCCGGAAGAGATCACCTCGATCCTCAAGGAGCGGATCGAGCACTACGACGTCGAGACCGACCTCGCCGAGGTCGGCACCGTCCTGCAGGTCGGCGACGGCATCGCCCGCATCTACGGGCTCGAGAACGCCGTTTCGCAGGAGATGCTCGAGCTCGAGCACGGCGTCGTCGGGCTCGCGTTCAACCTCGAGGAGGACGACGTCGGCGCCGCGCTCTTCGGCGAGTGGGAGCACGTCAAAGAGGGCGAGCCGGTCAAGCGCACGGGCAAAGTCGCGAGCGTCCCGGTCGGCGAGGCGCTGCTCGGCCGTGTCGTCGACCCCCTCGGCAACCCGCTCGACGGCGGCGGCCCGATCGAGACCGACGAGACCCGCCCGCTCGAGTTCAAGGCGCCTGGTGTGGTCGCGCGACAGCCCGTGAAGGAGCCGCTGCAAACCGGCATCAAGGCGATCGACTCGATGACGAACGTCGGCCGGGGCCAGCGCGAGCTGATCATCGGCGACCGGCAGACCGGCAAGACGGCGATCCTGATCGACACGATCCTGAACCAGAAGGACACCGACGTCGTCTGCATCTACGTCGCGATCGGGCAGAAGGCGTCGACGGTTGCCCAGGTCTACGAGAAGCTCCGCGACGAAGGGGCGATGGAATACACGACGATCGTCTCGGCCGCCGCGCAAGAGGCCGCGCCGATCAAGTGGATGGCGCCGTTCGCCGGCTGCGCTATGGGCGAGTACTTCCTCTACAACAAGCAGCACGCCGTCGTCATGTACGACGACCTCTCGAAGCACGCGGACGCGTACCGGCAGCTCTCGCTGCTGCTGCGCCGGCCGCCGGGCCGCGAGGCCTTCCCCGGCGACGTGTTCTATCTCCACTCCCGCCTGCTCGAGCGCGCCTGCAAGCTTTCTGACGAGAACGGCGGCGGCTCGCTGACGGCGCTGCCGGTGATCGAGACGCAGGCGGGTGACGTCGCCGCGTACATCCCGACGAACGTGATCTCGATCACCGACGGGCAGATCTATCTCGAGTCGGACCTGTTCTTCTCCGGCGTTCGCCCGGCCGTGAACGTAGGCATCTCGGTCTCGCGCGTCGGCGGCTCCGCGCAGACGAAGGCGATGAAGAACGTCGCCGGCCGCCTGCGGCTCGACCTCTCGCAGTACCGCGAGCTGGAGGCGTTCGCACAGTTCGGCTCCGAGCTCGACCAGGCCACGCAGCAGGCACTCGCACGCGGCGAGCGGATGGTGGCGACGCTGAACCAGCCGCAGTACGACCCGTGGCCCATGGAGGAGCAGGTCGCCGCGCTGTACGCCGGCATCAACGGCTACCTCGACAAGATCCCGGTGCCGCAGGTTCCGCGCTTCCAGGACGAGCTGCGCGAGCATCTCCGCACGGAGGGCTCGGTCTTGAAGGAGATCCGCGAGTCCGGCGACCTCTCCGACGAGGCGGCCGAGAAGCTCGACGCCGAGCTGAAGAAGTTCGCGCAGATGTTCAACGTCGAAGAGGAAACGTCGCTCGTCGCGTAGATGGCGACCCAGCAGGACATCCGGCGCCGCATCCGGTCGGTCGGCAACACGCGCAAGATCACGCGCGCGCTGGAGCTCGTCGCGGCCTCCAAGCTGAGGCGGGCGCAAGCGCGAATCGAGGACATGCGGCCGTACGCCGACCGCATGCTCGAGCTGATGTCCGGGACGGCGCGTGCGAGCACGTCCGTCCGCGGCCTCCCGCTGCTGCAGCAACGCGAGGTCCGCACGGTTGCCGTCGTGACGATGATGGGCGACCGCGGGCTGTCGGGCCCGTTCAACTCCCAGGTCCTCCGCCGGGCGCTCGCGTTGAACCGCCGGCTGCGCGGGGAAGGCAAACAGGTGCGCTGGGTCGGCGTCGGCCGCCGCGGCGTCGGCTCGCTGCGCTTCCGCCGCCTGGACCTGTCCGGCGAGTTCACAGGCTTCACCGACGACCCCCGCTATGCCGACGCGCAGGCGATCGCCCACCGGGTGATCGAGCTCTACACGAACGAGGAAGTCGACCGAGTCGTCGTGATCTACAACCGTTTCGAGTCAGCCCTGACCCAGACGGTCACGGAGCAGGAGCTGCTCCCCCTCTCGGAAGCCCTCCTGGAAACCGACGAGGAGGAACGCAAGGAAGACGCTCTCAGAGGCGACTTCATCTTCGAGCCGGAGCCGGAGCAAATCCTGGAACGCCTCCTTCCCGTGTACGTGGAGACCGAGCTCTACCGAGCCCTCCTCGAGTCAGCAGCCAGCAAACACGGCGCCCAGATGACCGCAATGAGAAATGCCTCCAAGAACGCAGGGGAGCTGATCGACAACCTCACCCTGGCAATGAACAGAGCCAGGCAGGCCGAAATCACCCAAGAGATCCTCGAAGTAGTCGCAGGCGCAGACGCCCTCACCGCGTAAACCCTCGCATTTAGGACAAGCGCCCACCAGCAGCCAATCAAGAGCCCATGGGCTCTGCCCATGGGCCTTCCGCGCGAAGCGCCGTACCTAACAAAGAGACGCCGAAGGCGTCTTTTGTTCTGTCAGAATGCGGCCCGCCCCGAGGAGGGGGCGGGACGAAGCGTATGGGACTGCGGCCGCAGTTCCATAGACGAACGGAGGGAGTAGATGCATCGACGTAAGCTCTGGCTCTTCGCCGGGGTGGTACTCGCAGCGCTCGCGCTCGCGGCTACCGGCGCGGCAAGGGTTAATGGGCCGGACAGTGCCTCGTCCTCGAAGGCGGGCACCCTGGTCTTCGGAGCGGAGCAGGGCGGCGGTCCGGACTGGTGTCTCAACCTGATCCTGGACATCGATTGCAACGCGTTCTGGAACGTCGTGTTCCAGACGCCTGTGATCCGTGGCGCTTTCCTGTTCACGCCCAAGTTCACGTACGCGCCGGACCTGATTACCAAGGCCACGCTCCAGACGAAGCCGATGCGGGTGACGTACTACATCCGCAAGAACGCTCACTGGAGTGACGGCACGCAGGTCACCGGCAAGGACTGGAAGTTCACGTGGCAGACCGCGACCAACCCGAAGTACAAGGAGCACATCGACCCGCTCGGCTGGGAAGACATCCGCAGCGTCGTCGGTAACGGGAAGGTCGTGAAGGTCACGTTCAAGCGGAACTTCGCCGCTTGGCGCGGTCTGTTCGGCTATGTCCTCCCGGCGCATGCCCTTGCCGGCTCGGACATGCTGACCGTGTGGAACGACTGCATTTGCAACCCGAAGAAGGGCAACGCCCCGATCGGTGACGGTCCGTTCCTGCTCACCCGGTTCGACCGTGGGTCGGGCATCACCCTGACGCGCAACGCCAAGGGGTGGCACGGCAAGAAGGCGAAGCTGGACTCGATCGTGTTCCGGTTCATCACGAACACGAACTCGGAGATCCAGGCAATCCGCTCGGGTGAGGTCGACGCGATCTACCCGCAGCCTCAGCTCGCTCTTGCGGATCTCCGCAGCCAGGCCGGCCTCAGGGTCGTCTCGCACGTGGGTCTGCAGTGGGAGCACATCGAGATCCAGCAGGGTGCGAAGGGCAACCCGCTGGCGAAGCAGACCTGGATGCGTCAGGCACTGATGTCATCCGTCAACCGCATCGGCGCCGCCAAGGCGCTGTACGGGACGTTGAACCCGAGCGTCGGTCCGTTGCAGAGCCTTGTCCGCCTCAAGGGTGAGGCCGGCTACAACAACGACTTCGGGAAGTACAACTACAACGTCACGAAGGTCGACAACGCGATGAAGGCGCACAGCTGCACGAAGGGCGGCGACGGTATCTATCGCTGCAGCGGGACGAAGGTCTCCTTCGACTTCGCCTCGACTTCGGGCAACGCGCTTCGTACGCTCGCGTTCACGATCTTCCAGGATCAAGCCGCGAAGGCAGGCATCGAGCTGAAGAACGGTTTCGTCCCGGCAGGGACGCTGTTCGGCAGCAAGCTGCCGGCGCACGACTTCGACCTGGCGATGTTCACGTACCTCGTTACGGTCGACCCGCACTACGTGGTCAGCATCTTCAGCTGCGGTAACCCGGGTAACTACACGGAGTACTGCAACCGGAACGTCACGAAGTGGCTCTCCGCTTCGGACAAGGAGCTGAACGCGAAGAAGCGGACCGCCCTGATCGTCAAGGCGGGCAAGCAGATGGCCACCGACGTGCCGATGATCCCGCTGTACCAGCGGCCTACGTACCTGGTCTACAAGACCTCGGTGCACGGCATGGTCGACAACGCAAGCAGCCAGGGCCCGACCTTCAACGCGGAGAACTGGTCGAAGGGGTAGGGAACGCTCCCGAACCCTGATTGCGTGCTGAACCACGGATCCCGCCTCCGGTCATCGGAGGCGGGATCCGTTCATAATGCGGCGAGGAGGCCCCGATGCTGACCTACATCCTGCGCAGATTCCTGTACAGCATCCCGGTGCTCGTCGCGACGAGCTTCCTGATCTTCACGTTCGTCTCGATCACGGGCGACCCGCTCGGCCGGCTGCGTGCGAACGCGAACATCACCGCCGAGCAGATCCATGCGATTGAGCACTCGAAGAACCTCGACAAGCCGGTGATCGTGCGCTACGGCTACTGGGTCCGCGACGCGGTCACCAAGCAGTTCGGGACGACGCTCTTCGGCAACCGCAAGATCTGGCCCGATCTCAAGCGGGTGATGGGCCACACCCTCCAGTTCATCCTCAGCGCGATCATCATCTCGCTGATCCTGGGGATCGCGATCGGCGTCTACTCGGCGTTACGCCAGTACTCGCTCTTCGACTACACCGCGACGACAGTGAGTTTCATCGGCTTTGCCACCCCTGTGTTCTGGCTGGCGCTGATGTTGCAGGTGTTGATGGTGCAGATCTTCCTCAAATGGCACGTGCGGATCTTCTACACGTCCGGCTTATCGTCGTCGGTCAACGCCGGTCACGGCTTCCATTTCCTGCTCGACCGCGTCCAGCATCTCGCGCTGCCCGTTATCGCTCTGTGCGCCCTGAGCACGGCGACCTACAGCCGCTTCATGCGCGCGTCGATGCTCGAGGTGCTCAACTCCGACTACGTGCGCACGGCTCGCGCCAAGGGGCTGATCGAGCGCCGCGTGGTCATGCGGCATGCGTTCCGGAATGCGCTGATCCCGCTCGTGACAGTCGTCGCGCTCGACTTCGGCGGCCTCTTCGCGGGCGCGATCGTGACGGAGACGATCTTCACGCTCGATGGGATGGGCTATTACTTCATCAACTCGCTCTTCTCGAGCGATCCGTATCCCGTGATGGCGTGGCTGATGGTCGTCGCGACCATGGTGATCCTCTTCAACCTGATCGCGGACATCCTGTACGGCGTCTTCGACCCAAGGATCAGATATGAGTAGCGAGCCAGGAGTACGAGATCAGCTCACGATCGGCCCACCCGGCTCTCAGTACAGCATGTCACCGCCGGAGGGCCCGGCGGATCCCTCGGCCGAGCTCACGTATCAGTACGGGCTCGAGGTCGAGGCGCGCAGCCAGTGGGCGTATGCGCGCCGCCGCTTCGTGCGCCACCGCCTTGCGCTCGGCAGCCTCATCGTCCTGCTGGGAATCTTCGGCTGTGGACTGTTCGCGAACTTCATCGCGCCGTACACGTACCAGCAGATCAATCTGGAGTCGCTCAGCGTCGCGCCTTCGGCGAAGCATCCCTTCGGGACGGACAGCGCCGGCCGCGACTCGTTCAGTCGCGTGTTGTACGGGATTCGCACGTCCGCGCGGGTCGGCGTGCTCGTCGGCATTCTCTCGACGCTGATCGGGACGATCATCGGCGGGTTCGCAGGCTTCTACGGCGGCTGGATCGACAACCTGCTGATGCGTCTGACCGACCTGTTCCTGACCTTACCCCTGCTGGCCGTCCTGTTGGTGGCGGCGAAATATCTCGGTCACAGCACGCCGCTGAAGCTCGCGTTATTGCTCGCCTGTCTGATCTGGACGCAGATCGCGCGTATCGTGCGTGGCAGCTTCCTCTCGCTGCGCGAAAAGGAATACGTCGAGGCGGCGCGTGCCGCCGGCGCCGGTGACGTCCGAATCATGTTGCGCCACATGCTCCCGAACACGATCGGCCCGATCGTCGTGTCGGCGACGCTGACGATCGGCACGGCGATCTTGCTCGAGGCGGTGCTCTCGTTCCTCGGCTTCGGGATCGAGCCGCCGACTCCGGCTCTGGGTGGCCTGCTCAACGAAGGTCAGGACCAGGGCATCGACAAGTGGTGGCTCGTCACATTCCCGGGCGTGGTCATCGTGGTGATCGTGCTTTGCATCAACTTCATCGGCGACGGGCTTCGCGACGCCCTCGATCCCACCCAGCGCCGCGTCCGTGCCTGAGCCTCTTCTCTCGATCCGCGATCTCGTCGTCGAGTTCACCACCGAGGACGGCGTCGTGCAGGCCGTCGACGGGATCTCGTACGACCTCTTCCCCGGCGAGACGCTGGGAATCGTCGGCGAGTCCGGCTCGGGCAAGAGCGTCAGCACGATGTCGATCCTGGGGCTGATTCCTCAGCCGCCAGGCCGCGTCGTTCGCGGCGAGGCGCTCTTCAACGGCAAGGACCTGCTCAAGGTGTCGAAGAAGGAGCTCCGCCGCATTCGCGGCAACGAGCTGGCGATGGTGTTCCAGGATCCGATGACTTCGCTGAACCCGGTGCTGAAGGTCGGCTTCCAGATCGGCGAGGCGATCAAGACGCACCATCCGGAGACGAAGGACGACGCGGTCAAGAAGCGTGCCGTCGACCTGCTGAAGCTCGTCGGCGTCCCGAACCCGGAGCGTCGCGTCGACCAGTACCCGCACGAGTTCTCCGGCGGCATGCGCCAGCGCGCGATGATCGCGATGGCGGTCGCGAACGAGCCGCAGGTGCTGATCGCAGACGAGCCGACGACGGCGCTCGACGTGACGATCCAGGCGCAGATCCTCGAGGTGCTGAAGAAGGCGCAGGAGGAGACCCACGCGGCGACGATCCTGATCACGCACGACCTCGGCCTGATCGCGGAGCTCGCGGATCGCGTCGTCGTCATGTACGCGGGCAAGGTCGTCGAGCTGAGCGACGTGCACACCATCTTCAACTCGCCGCGGCATCCCTACACGGTCGGGCTGATGGACAGCCTGCCTCGGCTGACGGCGGACGAGGACTGGCTCCGCCCGATTCCGGGTCAGCCGCCGAGCCTGATCAGCCGGCCGCCAGGGTGCCCGTTCCATCCGCGCTGCTTCCTCTCACAGGGCCGCGTCCGTTGCCGTGAGGAGGAGCCGCCGCTGCGTCCGATCGGCGACTCTCAGCACCTGACGGCGTGTCACTTCGCCGAGGAGCTCGAAGGACGCACGGGTCACCTCGTCGAGCCGGTCGGGGCCGGAGCATGAGCGAGACAGCCCAGGCACCGGTCGAAGAGAAGGTCCACGAGCGCGCCCAGGAAGGGCGCGAGATCCTCCGCATCGAGGGGCTCTACAAGCACTTCCCGATCACGGCCGGAATCTTCAAGCGGCGCGTCGGACAGGTCCACGCGGTCGACGGCGTCGACCTCTCGCTGCAGGCGGGAGAGACGCTCGGCCTCGTCGGCGAGTCGGGCTGCGGCAAGACGACGCTCGGCCGCACCGTGATCAAGCTGCTCGAGCCGACCGAGGGCAAGATCATCTTCAACGGCCAGGACATCACCGGTTTGAGCCGGCGCCGGATGCGCGACGTTCGCCGCGAGCTGCAGATCGTGTTCCAGGACCCGTACGCGTCGCTCAACCCGCGGATGACCGTGCGCGAGATCGTGGCGGAGCCGCTGCGCGTGCACAACCTCTACAAGGGCCGCGAAGGACGCGGGCGCATCGACGAGCTGCTGCGCACGGTCGGCCTCAGCCCGGAGCACGCCAACCGGTTCCCGCACGAGTTCTCCGGCGGCCAGCGCCAGCGGATCGGCTTCGCACGTGCGCTCGCGCTCAACCCGCAGATGGTCATCCTCGACGAGCCGGTCTCGGCGCTCGACGTCTCCATCCGCGCCCAGGTCGTCAACCTGCTCGAATCGCTCCAGCGCGATTTCGGCCTGACCTACCTGTTCATCGCGCACGACCTCTCGCTGGTTCGCCACATCTCGGACCGGGTCGCCGTCATGTACCTCGGCCGGGTCGTCGAAATCGGCTCGAAGGAGGACATCTACGAGCGGCCTTCGCATCCGTACACGCAGGCGCTGCTCTCGGCGATTCCGATCGAAGAGCCGAATCAGCGCGGGAAGCGGAAGCGGATCGTGCTCGAGGGCGACGTCCCCAACCCGGCCAATCCGCCGTCGGGTTGCCGGTTCCGCACACGCTGCTGGAAGGCTCAGCCGATCTGTGCCGAGGAGGACCCGGTCCTGATGGACCGCGGACAGGGCCACCCGAGCGCCTGTCACTTCGCGGAGATCGTCAAGCCGCTCCAGATCGCGGACGCTCCACCCGTAGCGAGCTAACGGGCCCGTGGAGCGGCGACTGACAGCGGTCGCCCTGGTGGTTCTCAGCTTTGCCGCCGTGCCGTCGGCCCAGTCAGCGTACGGCGAGCACGTCCTCGGCCCGCAGCGGATCCTCGTCGCGCTCGTCACCTGGGGGCCGCAGCCTTTCGGGCGCGAAGAGGTGCGCCGGATCGTGTTCGACCAGGTCGACGAGCTCTACCGGAGCATGTCCTACGGCAAGGCGTCGCTGACCGGCACCGTCACGCCGTGGCTCAAGGCCTTCGCCGGGCCCTCCGGGTGCAGCCTGCCGCCGGTGAAGGCGGCCGCGAGCGCGGCCGCCGTTGCGGCGGGCTACGACCCGATGAAGTACGACCGCGTCCTCTACATCCATCCGGACGCCGGCTGCCCGTGGTCCGGCGTCACGCTCGCGGCGACCGTCTTCCTCAACGGGGCGGTGACGATGCACCTCGTCGCCCACGAGCTCGGCCACTCGTTCGGGCTCGGGCACGCAAACCTGACCGACTGCAGGAAGCACGGTTGCGGCGCACTCGAGTACGGCGACCCGTACGACACGATGGGCGCCGGCTCGGGTGACTTCAGCGCGAAGGCGAAGTTCGAGCTCGGCTGGCTGACACGGGTGACCCGCGTCGCGAGGAACGGCACCTACGGGCTGGCGCCGATCGAGCAAACGTCCTCGGCGCCGCAGGCGTTCGTCGTCACGACGGCGAACGACCAGTACTGGATCGAGTACCGCGGGCGACCGGCAGCGAACGACGACGGCCAGCAAACCGCGGGCGCGGGCGTGATCGTGCGGGTCAGTCCGAGCCCCGACCTGCACGACTTCGGTAGCACCGGCATTCCGAACCTGCTGGTCGCGAGCCCGGCTGGACGCCATCGCCCGGAGCTACGGCACGGCGAGCGCTTCGCAAATCCAGGAGCGTTCAGCCTGACCGTGGTGAAGTCGTCCGGCTCGACGGCGCGGCTTCGGTTCAGATGGACGGACTCGACGGCGCCACGCGCGCCGCGCGTCACGGCGGCCGTGGTCGGGGGCCGCGTAGAGGTCACCCTCGACGCAGCAAGGGAGAGCGGCAGCGGGGTTGCGCGCTACGACATCTCGCTCGTCGGCAGGGTGCCGGTCAGTCTCGGAAACGACGCGACCGACGCGCCCGTGCAGGTCGGGAGGCCGCTTCCCGGTACGCATACCGTCAAGGTCGTCGCCTTCGATCGCGCCGGCAACCACAGCGCTCCCGTCGTCCGCCGGGTGCGTGTGCCCTGAGGCGGTTGGGCTTGCAGCTTTGGATGCGCTCTGAACAATGAAAGTTGGGTTGGACGGGCGACTGAGACGAGCTCAGTCGCCCTCTCTGCGGCGCCACCGAGTCGGCGCCTGACCAAAACTGCTTCGAAGCGTCCAATAGGTGTGACTGTGAAGCGATTCCTGCTCCTGGGGCTCCTCGGCGCTGTGCTGTGGCAAACGGGCGGAGCGTCGGGCGGACCGCCGCCGAACGGGATCATCCTCGGAGACAACGGTCGCACGACCTATCTCTCCCGCTGCAGCCTTCTGCGCAAGGAGTCGTCGATCTGGAACTGCTACGTCACGCGGCTGCTCGCGGACGTCGAGAAGTCACACGATCCCGCCCACGAGCTGCCGAAGATCGACGTCAAGGTCCGTGCGGGCGGCGGCTACCTCCTGGGCAACTGCCACATGATGATGCACGTCGTCGGGCGCATGTACGCGCGGCGACATCACGTGACGCTCACGAACCTGCAGCGATACCTCCCGAGGTCGAACGATCCGGGCTGTTCGGCCGGCTTCGGGATGGGAATGGTGATGACACTCGGGAACGCGATCGGGCGGCTCGGCCCCGACGGCGCGGTGAAGCTGTGCCTGCTGGCGCCGACGCGCTTCCGCTCGTACACGTGCATACATACGCTCGGGCACGCGTACATGCGCCTGTACCACGGCCAGCTCGCCTTCGGAGTGAGAGCCTGCCGCGCGCTGCCCGCCGTGCAGGCGCCTGACTGTGCGCAGGGCGCGTACCACGACTACTGGCTCTCGATCGCCGGCCGCGACAGTACGCAGCGACCTCGGAACGCCGTGACTTCGGCCCGAGTGCTCTGTGCACGTGCGATCCAGGCGTTCGTGAGGCCGTGCTGGTACCGCTACTTCCTGGAGTTGCCGCCGAAGAAGCTGCCTACGAACGCGACCGGCGTGCAGGCGCTCTGCACAGGACGGCTCGGGCTGCAGCGGGCCGGCTGCATCGGCGCCGCTTCGTTGATCACTTCCCCGGATCCCTTCATTCAGATCCGCATCTGCGCTCGTCTCCGCGGGCCCGACGCGGTCAGCTGCCTGTACGGGATGAACATCCAGAACCTCGCGACGGCCCGCGGATCGAAGCGCGTGAAGCTGATCGAACGGTGCGGCGCGCTCCGCCGCAGCGCGCGCGGGCCCTGCTACGAATGGCTTGGGACTGCGCTTTCCGTGGTTACGAACGGCCGTTTCGAGCGCCTGGCCTGCCCGTTCATCCAGCGCACCGGCCGCGATGCGTGCCTGGCTGGGGCGAGCCGCATGAACGATGCCCTCGTCACCTTCAGCTAAAGCTTTCTGTTGTATAGACGAAGAAATGGCTAACTTCTCCTAGGTAAGGCCGTCAGAACTGAAATGAGAGAGCCAATGGGGCAGCTTCCACTCAATCAGTGCGATTCGATCCGGGAACTGGTCTCGGTCTCGCTGGACGGCGAGCTTCCGGAGCTGGACGCTGCACGCCTCGACGGCCATCTCGCCGTCTGCGCCGGCTGCAGGACCTACGCCCAGGGCGCGACGGAGGCAGCCAGGCTCCTGCGTGAGGCTCCCCTCGAAGAGATGAGCGTTCCGATCGTGCTGCCGAACCGCCGGTTCGCCGTCGCCCGGAGGCTGCAGGTCGCTGCTGCTGCCGCTGCTGTCGTCATGACCGTCGGCCTCAGCGCCGCAGTCAGCACCATCTCCTCGCCGTCACGTGCGCATGCGCACAGCAGCGCGACCGGGGCAAAGCTCCGCTTTCCTGAGCAGGAGCTCAGGATGCTGCAGCGCGCATCGCAGGCGCGCTCCAACCGCGCCATTCACTCCCGTTTAGCGCTCTAGAGCCCTTCAAGGCTCG
>Ga0137375_10004300_pt1 | contig 16967 bp, 17 predicted proteins | sample SagtaG_24_FD_104936 | JGI IMG/M metagenome (GOLD analysis project Ga0137375, IMG submission 104936) | Vadose zone soil microbial communities from Sagehorn Ranch, Mendocino, California, USA - Sage1_R_113_16 metaG | ecosystem: Environmental > Terrestrial > Soil > Vadose zone | place: USA...
ACCAGGCCGTGCCAGGTGGTGGCGTCGAAGCCCTTGAGGCCGAGCTCGTCGACGGTCGCGACATCGGGGAACACCGCCGTGCGCTTGAGCGTGGTGACGGCGAGCGCCCGCACCTTGCCGCTTTGGATGTGCGGCACCACCGATGCGGCGGTCGCGAACATCATCTGCACGTGGCCGGCGATCACGTCTTGCAGCGCGGGCGCGGCGCCCTTGTAGGGCACGTGCACGAGGTCGACCTTGGCCTCGGCGCGAAACAGCTCGGCGGCAAGGTGCGCGGCGGTGCCGTGTCCGGACGAGGCGTAGTTGATCTTGCCCGGATTGGCCTTGGCATGCGCGATCAGTTCCGCCATCGACTTCGCCGGCACATCCGGGTTGACCACCAGGATGTTGGCCTGCGAGCCGACCAGGCTGATCGGCGCGAAGTCGGCCTCCGGGTCGAAGTTGATCTTCTTGTAGAGCGCCGCATTGGTGGCGAGGATGCTGTTGTTGCCCATCAGCAGCACGTGTCCATCCGCGGTGGCGCGGGCGGCCTGCTCGGCCGCGACGTTGCCGCCGGCGCCCGGGCGGTTCTCGATCACGAACGGCTGGCCGAGAATCTGCTCGAGCTTCTTGCCGACGATGCGCGCGAGCACGTCGCTCGGGCCGCCCGGCGGGAAGGCCACAACCAAGGTCACCGGCCGGGTTGGGTAGTCCGCCGCGAAGGTTGCGGGCATCGTCCACAGCAACGCGGCGAGGCCGACTGCCAGCGTTATCGTCTTCTTGTTCAGCATCGCGTTCCTCGGCGGCAGTTCCTGTGTGTGTCCGTGCGCGGTCGTCAGAAGCAGGCGATGAACTCGCGAAAAACCCAGCCGATCCGGCGGCCGGACTCGAACTGCGCGATCAGCGCCCAGGACCGCCCGCGGTTGTCGGTTGCCACATCGCGAATCGAGACCAGGAGCCCGTTCGGCAGGCTGCCGATGATCTGACCGTTCGGCGTCGCCCGCACGTTGAGCGGGGTCCCGGTCGGGTCCATCACGCGGCAGCGGCCCTGTGCCGAGGCGATGCTGGTCGTCGCAAGCAAAATCGCAGCCAGCAATGGGACGATCGAAAGGCGCATTTTTCCCTCTCCTGACGGGTCGTTGCCCCCGATCCGGCATCATAGGGGGCCTTTGCCATAGGGGCTACCGGCACCCCCGTGACGAAAAGGTCACGGTCGGCGGCCGCTTCCAGGCTCGTGTCCCGATTCCGAAGTTCGCAAACACTTGCGGCAAATTCCCCTGCGAACTTCGGAATCAAAGGGACACTAGCAACTCTATGATTCTAGTGCCCCTTTTGAACCCGAAGTTCGCGATCGGACTCGCGGCTCTGGCGCGCGAACTTCGGGTTCGGGGCACTAGTCCCCGCCCCGGGTCTTGGCCCCCCGCGCCGCCCTGTGGTAACCCTCAACTACCGCAGCCTTGGGGGTTGTGTCGTGCTTGGCTTTCTGTTTGCGGGCGTGTTCCTGGCGGTCGTCGCGGCCTACGCCTGCACGGAATATCAGCTGGTGCTGTTCGATGCCTGGCGTCGGGTGATGACCGGGACGAGCTACGCGCTGCTCATCATCGTGGGCGCCAATCTGGCGAGCTTCCTGCTTCTGTTCGCGTGCACCAGCGTGTTCGTGTTCGCCAGCGGCAGCCATCATTACGCAGAGGCTGCCGCGATCTGCGGCTTCGCGCAGGCGATCTGGCTCGCCCAGCACCTGTGGTTCTACTACCGCAACCATCTGCGGCTGCGTTACGAGAACTGAGCGCGGCGGCCGGCACAACGGCGCCAAACGGATCGCGGCGGGCGAAAAGCGGCCGCACGACTACCTTAAGCTCGTCGCGATGCTGCTGTCGAATGAGTTTCGGCTCAAGGAGTGGAAATCGCGGATGAACAGTTCGACGATATTCTTGCGGCGCTGTGGGCCGCTATTGCGGAGACCAAGAAGAAGCAGGATCGAGATGTACGTCCTGCTTCTCACGCCCCAGCTGTTCAAGAATGAAGGTTCTCATCGTCCTGCCGCCGTCATGGCAGGGTCGTTTGCTCCGCCAACTCGACAACCGCACCCTCATTGCCGCGCAGGTTGATGGTGCCGAGGACCGGCTCGTCATGCCGGTCGCCGAAGGACGAGACCAGCAGGCGACCGCTCAGCGTGTTCGACGGAAACGTCACGGCGGTCGGTTCGGCGCCGAGATTGAGCGCGATCAGGAGACGCTCGGGTCCGCTGACCCGCACATAGAGCAGCAGGTCGCCCTGCGCGACGATCGGCCGATAGGACCCGAGCCGCAGCGCCGGGCTGCTCCTGCGCAAACGGATCAGCCGGCGGACGAGTTGATACAGCGAGGCCGCGTCATCGCGCTGGCTCGCCACATTGGTCTCACGAAATGTGGATGAGAGCGGAAGCCAAGGCTCGGCCGACGAGAAGCCGGCGTTCGGGGTGCTGTCCCATTGCATCGGCGTCCGGCAGCCATCGCGCCCAAGGCTGGGGATGGTCGTTTCGATCGGATCACGCGTGCGACCAGCAGGAACCGGCACCTGCTCCATGCCGATCTCGTCGCCGTAATAGATCGTCGGCGTACCGCGCAGCGTCAGCAGCAGCATGGCGGCGACGCGCGCCTGCTCGGCACCGATGCGGCTCGCCACGCGCGGCTGGTCGTGATTGCCGAGCACCCAGTTCGGCCAGCCGCCGACGGGCAGCGCCGCCTCGTATTCGTCGATGAGCCTGGCGATCGCGCGCGCGTGCCAGCGCGTGCTGAGGAGGCTGAAATTGAACGGCAGATGCACGCCGCCGAGATCGCGGCCGTAGTAGGTCACCAGCCGCTCGATCGGCAGGTAGATCTCGCCGATGAGCACGCGATCGGAAAATTCATTCGCCACGCGCCGCATCTCGGCGATCACCTCATGCACCTCGGGACGATCGGCGGTGTAGAGCGGCACCAGCGCGTGGTGCGGCGGCTCGCCGGGACGGAAATCCGGGTTGGAAGGGTTGGCGCGGAACTGATCATCCTTGATCAGGTGCCAGATCACATCGACCCGAAAGCCGTCGACACCGCGGCGGAGCCAGAATCGCATCACGTCGTAGACCGCGGCGCGGACTTCGCGCGAACGCCAGTTGAGGTCGGGTTGGGAGGCCAGGAAGGCATGGTAGTAGTACTGGCCGGTGGTCCGGTCGTACTCCCAGGCGCTGCCGCCGAAGTTCGAGAGCCAGTTGTTGGGCGGACCGCCATCGGGTGCCGGGTCGCGCCAGATGTACCAGTCGCGCTTGGCGCTCTTACGCGTGGCACGGCTGTCCGCAAACCAGGGATGCCGGTGCGAGGTGTGGTTGGGCACGAGATCGAGAATGACTTTCAGTCCGTGCCCATGCGCGGCCGCCACCAGTACGTCGAAATCGGCCAGCGTGCCGAACAGCGGATCGATGCCGGTGTAGTCGGAGATGTCGTAGCCGAAATCGGCCATCGGCGAGGTGAAGATGGGCGACAGCCACAGCGCATCGACCCCGAGCTCGACCAGATGCGGCAGGCGCCGCACGATCCCGCGCAGGTCGCCGACTCCATCGCCGTTGCTGTCCTGAAACGAGCGCGGATAGACCTGATAGATGACGCCCGTCTGCCACCAGGACGCACTGTCCATAGGACCACTCGGGCTCAGTGGCTCGGCGGCTGGTCGATATCGCTGCGGCGCAGGAGATAGTCGAGGCCGCCCACCCGAAACCAGCGATAGCCGTAGGCCTCAATCACAAGCCGGTGCTTGCCGTTCTTGTCGGCACGGCTGTGATCCTCGGCCAGCAGATTGACCAGGAGCTTGCCGTGCTCGGAGTGCTCGTCGTCGAGACCGACGGAGAACGTGACCTCGCGCGGCTTGGCGTCGAGGTTATGAACGAACAGTACCCAGTTGTTGCGCCAGTCGTAGCGTAGGATGAGCACGGACTTCTCGCGGCTCGGGATCACCTTGAAGTTTCCGAGCCCCACCTCCGGAATTTCCTTGCGCATGCGGATGATCCGTTCGGTCCAGTTCAGGAGCGAGTCCGGATGCCGGCGCTGGATCGCGGCGTTGATGTGCTCGAAGCCATACGGCCCGCCGGTGATCACCGGATTGTGCGGCTTCTCGTTCTTGGTGAAGCCGCCCTGCGGCTCGTCCGACCACTGCATCGGCGTGCGGGCGCAGTTGCGCTCCGGAAGCTTCAGGTCGTCACCCATGCCGAGCTCGTCGCCGTAGCGGATGACCGGCGTCCCAGGCAGCGTGAACATCAGGCTGTAGGCCAGCTCCAGCCGCCGTCGGTCGCCGTCAACCATCGGGGCGAGACGCCGGCGAATGCCGCGGTCATAGAGCTGCATGTCGGGGTCCGGGGCGAACTCCGCGAACACCCTCTGCCGCTGCTGCTCGGTGAGACGGCCGAGATCGAGCTCGTCGTGATTGCGCAGGAACATGCCCCATTGCGCGGTCTGCGGGCGAGGCTTGGTGGCCTTGAGGGCCTGGATCAGGGGCCGGGTGTCGGCCGCGGCGAGCGCATAGAACAGGTTCTGATTGACCTGGAAATTGAACATCATGTGCATGCGGTCGCCGTCGTGGCCGAAATACTCCATGTCGGTTTCCGGCAGCACATTGGCTTCCGCGAGCACGATGCAATCGCCCTGCCGCCACTGCAGGAATTCACGGAACGCACGGAGCATGTCGTACTGTTCTTCGGGCTTTCCGACCTTCGGCCCTTTGGTCGAGATGATGAACGGCACCGCGTCCATGCGGAAACCGGAGACGCCGAGCTGAATCCAGAAGCCCATGATCTTGAGAATCTCGGCCATGACCTCGGGGTGCGAGGTGTTGAGATCGGGCTGGAAATCGTAGAAGCGGTGAAAGTAGTAGGCTTTGGCGTCCTGATCGTAGGTCCAGGTGGTTTTCTGCACGCCCGGGAACACCATGCCTTTGTGCGCGCCAGAGGGCTTCTTCTTCGACCAGACGTACCAGTCGCGATACTTCGATTTGGGATCCTTGCAGGCTTGCTTGAACCAGGGGTGCTCGTTCGAGGTGTGATTGACGACGAGGTCGATCAGGACCCGCAGGCCGCGGTGCTTGGCAGCGTGGGTGAATTCGACAAAATCGCCGATCGTGCCGTAGCGCGGATCGACGCCGTAATAATCGGACACGTCATAGCCATCGTCGCGGTGGGGCGAGACCTGAAACGGCATCAGCCAGATGGCGGTGATCCCGAGCCCGTGCAGATAGTCCAGACGGCGCATCAGGCCCTTGAAATCGCCGATGCCGTCGCCGTTGGAGTCCATGTAGGAACCGACCGACAGGCAATAGATCACGGCGGTCTTGTACCAAAGGTCGTTGATCATCGTGGCACCGGCGCGCTCAAACGAAACACCAACTCACAACGCATTGGCGGCGTTTTCGCTCCCCGGCCCTGCCGGGGCGGGCGCCGATGCAACGGGGCGCACACGCGCCCATATGCCGTGACGGGCCTGGCCGCGCCGCGCGTGAGGAACCAACGGCCCTCCCCCCGGTTACAGGTGAAGCGAGGGAACCATGACGCTGTTGCGATGGGCGCTGATCGCGCTGCTGCTGTCGGTGGTCGCAGGGCTGCTTGGGTTCACCGAGCTGTCGGTGGCAAGCGCCGAGGCGGCCCGCATCTTCTTCTATATTTTCATTGCAATTTTCGTCGTGCTGCTGATCCTGGGCCTGACGGTATTCAGAGCGGCACGCGGCCCCTGATTCATCAGGCGTGGGCGTGCAATTCTGCTCCGGCAGGTGCGCGATGCCGCTGACCTTCCGTGAAAAGCTCGCGATGCTGGTGCCGCCATCCTTGTTCTATGGCCGCCGGATCGCGCAAGAGGCACGCGCGGGCGAGCCGGAGCTCGCTGTGCTCGACAAGCTCTTGCCGCGCGGCGGCACCGCCGTCGACATCGGCGCCAACCAGGGGATCTTTGCCTATGCGCTGACGGACATCGCCGACCAAGTCATCGCCTTCGAGCCGAACCCCGACTATGCGTTCTTCGCGCGCTGGATGTTGCGCGGCCGCGCCGAGGTGCACCAGGTGGCGCTCTCCGACACGTGCGGGCGCGGGACGCTGCACGTGCCGCTGTCGGACCAGGGCATGGTCCTCCACCTCGCCGGCAGCCTGAAGCGAACGCATACCCAGTTTCCGAGCAACAAGACCTATGACGTCGAGATTCGCACGCTCGACGATTTCGGCCTGACCGACGTTCGTTTCGTCAAGGCCGATGTCGAGGGCAGCGAGCGCGAGGTGCTCGACGGCGCACGGGCGACGATCGCCCGCGACCGCCCGATCATCCTGCTCGAGCTTCTCTCCGGCACGCACCAGGACCCCGGCGCCGAGACGGCGTCGATCTGCGCGAGCTTCGGCTATGACGCCGTCATCGTGCAGCGCGGCGAGACGATCGCGGCGCTCCCGGTGATCGCCCGCCTCGGCAAGAATACGACGTGGGGAACCGACATCGAATCGCGCAACGTGTTGTTTCTGCCGCGGTGACGGAGCACGCGATGAATGCGGGCCTGGCGGGGCGCGAACGTCGGCGCGCCCCGCTTGCCGGCTGACGTCTACAGGACCGGGACCGGCCCGCGCTTGATCAGCTCGATGCGGGTGCCCCACGCATCGGTGATGTAGGTGAGCGCGTTGCCGCTCGGGCTCTCGCGGTAAGGCTCATCGAGCTTGATGCCTTCCGCTTCGATCTTGGCGATGAACGCCTTCAGGTCCTTCACATCGAAGCCGATGTGGTCGAGCACGCGGCCGAGCGTGCGCGCCTGCGGCTGGTCCACCTTGGCGAAGCGGATCTGGGCGCCCGGAACGTCGACCACGGGGGCGTTGTTGCGGGTGCCGGCCTTGCCGCCGAAGGTCTTTGCATACCAGGCCTGGGCTTTGGGGATCTCCGATTCAAGCAGGAACAGGTGCACGTGCTCGTGCCGGATCGGCATGGACTGCGTCTTGTCTTCCAGGATTTCCATGCGCAGGCCATCCGGCGTCTCGACGTAGGCCTGGTCCAGCCGGTTGTTGTTGCCGGGCAGCACGGCGACGCCGGCGGCCTTCCACTTGGCGACCTGCTCCTGGACGTTGTTGACGATGAAGCCGACGTGGTTGACGACCGAGCCTTGCGAGCCGCCGTTGCCCGGTCCGGTTCCCAGGTTCAGATGGACGAAGACGCCGGGAAACATCACGTACGCGTTGGCGCCGATCTGGAACCACTTGCCGCCCATGGCGACGAAAATCTTCTTGTTGGCTTCCAGGTCCTTCGAGGCGAGGTGCCAATGACCCATGGTCACGCCGACCTCGTTGAACGGGAATGGTTGCGCGGCCGCGCTGCCGACGGCGAGCGTCGACGCGAGCCATAGACCAGCGATCACGGTTTTCATGGATGCCTCCCTGTTGCGCCGGCATTCTGTTGGCCGGCGTCGGCGTGAACGCTAGCACCTTGGCGGGATGGGCGGAAGCTTGGCGGGGCAGAGCTGCGTAGTGCCGTCAGCACATCTGCCAGGGTATCGACGTATTCCGCCGGCACGCCGCCGCGGTTGATGCTCCATCCCCGTCACCCTGAGGTGAGAGGTCGCGAAGCGACCGAGCCTCGAAGGGCGACGGCCCCGATCTTGCCGCAGACCGGGGCCGCATCCTTCGAGGCTCGCTCCGCTCGCACCTCAGGACGACGGGTCGAGAACGGTGATTATCGCGCGAACGAGCAGCCGCCCCGCTACTGCTGCTTGAAATAGCGCAGGTCCGGCGGCGGCTGGTCGCGGCCGGACGGCATCAGGTAGCCGTCCTCGCGGATGAAATAGGTCTGCTCCTGCAAGATGACGATCGTGTTGTGCTCGTGACAGACGTATTCCATCCACGCGGTCTTGGGCTCGCGCTTGTATTTTCGCGTCACCGTCCAGGGCCGGGTCAGGGCGTTGTCGATGGTGGTGATCTCGTCCTGCAGGACGTCGTTGTTGGTCGGATCGAGACGGATGCGCTCCTTGATGACGGTCTGGTTGTCGGCGTGCACCGGAATGCCGGTCGAGTCGATGATGCGCGGTCCGCGGAAGCCGCGGGTCTCGACCTCGAGCACGTCGTAGCGGCCGTCGCCGTCCTCATCGATCCACTTGCCGATCGAGTAGCCGGCAAAGGTCGGCTCCAGCTTCTCCGGCCAGGCCCGGCCGTCGGTGTAGACCCGCCGGTTCTCGTGCATGTAGACCATGCGCATGTAGGTCACGTCCGGCGTGATGATGAATTCGAGCGGCTCGTAGCCGATCATCATCTGCGGCATGCCCGACGGCAGGCAGCGGACCTGCGGCTTGTAGCCCTGCCCGCCGCGCCGCTGCTCGGCCAGGCTGATCTCATAGAGCGCCCGATATTCCTCCGTCAGCGGCGCCTGCTGTCCGCGCGCCGGGGGCTTGGTGGCATCCCATTGCACCGGCTGGGCGCGCGACCACTGGCCTTTCCAGTCGGGATATTTTGCGTCGTCGTAGGCCTGCGCAGCGCCGATCGCCGCGCAGAGACCGACGACGGCCGCGATTGCACCGATTGCACGATGGTGCATGATGCTCTCCCTTGAAGGACCACTGCGCCGCAAAGCTGGCGGCACATCCGGCGTTCGTCCCAGACCGAAGTATTTTTCTTGCTGTGTTCGCTGCACCGCCCTGCGATCATCGCGCGACGGCGTGATGATCGATGGGCATCCGGCGGGGCGCTCAATCCATAGGCTCCCGGTCGGACAGCCCGATCCTATCCGGGATTCGCCGGATCGGATAGGATCAAAAAAGGGCAGGCCGTGTCAGGCAGGCGCCCCCGGTTGACGGCACAGCAGCTCCACCAGCAGGTCGACATTGGGGCAGAACGGGGCGACGGCGCTCAAAGCCACCTCCGGCTGGCAGAGCGCCGTGCGGCACTTCTCCTCCGCGGTGCAGTTGCCGCATCTGCGGCGCGCCAACGCAAAGCTCAATTCGGTGCGCGGATGAACCATGACGCCCGGATTGATCCCCAGCCGGTCGGACAGGATCAGGAACTCGGCTTGGCCGGATGGGCTGGCTGGCCGTGCGGTCATTGCGCCCTCTCCTGACCCGCTCCGCCGTTGCGCAGGGCGTCCCGGATCGTGTGCGCGCAGCGCCCGCAGTGCGGCTTGTGTCCAAGCTGTCGATAAACCTGCGACATGGACGGCGGCGCGACGGCGGCAGACACCGCCGTTCTCACGTCGTGATCGCTCAACACGTTGCAGGAACATACGATCATGGCGACCCCACATCTATCCGCGGCATCAAGCCATGGTTGCGGGTCGCGGACCTTGATCTCGATCAAAATGGGCGGCGGGGCTGCAGGACTCCGCACGACGGCAATGCAAATGGGCTGGGCATGAAACCCCAGGGAGCGCCCGGTCGCCAAGAGGCCGCGGCGGGGAGCTTTCTCGCCCGGCCCGCCGCCCGAGCCGGCGCGTCAGTTCGGCAGTGGCGAGCGATGGAATCCAAAGATATCCGTGCACATCCTCGGCGTTACGAAGGCTGGCGCCGGGGCACTGCGCTAGGTCAATTTGGCGCAGCGATCGAGGCCCGCAGCGTGGCGAGGACCGCGGGCGTCACGTCGGCGAGCGAGCGGAAGATCGCCTGGCCGCGCTCGACGTTGACGTAGGTGAAGGGCACGCCATTGCGCTTGATCGAGTCCTCGACGAACTCGGGATCGCTCGACGCGCCGGCAAAGCCCTTGCGCAGCGCCGCGACCATCGCGGCGGGCGTGCCGGGCGGCGCGAAACCGACATAGGTCATCTCGCCGATCTGGCTGGTGAGCCAGTTGAGCGCGTCCCAGTCCGGGCCGGACGGCAGCTTGCCGTTGATCTCCCGGTAGAGGTCGGGGAACGCCGGCATCTCGGTGATGTAGCGGCTCTGCTGGTAGCCACCGTTGCGGTCAACCCCGACCAGGTAGGCGATGCCGATCCCGTCGCCGGACTTGATGAAGGCGGCGTTGCGGCTGCGGAAGGTCGAGATGCTGGTCGAGTGGAACTGAACCTCGCCGCGCTGCATGGCGAGAAAGACGTCCTGGCCGCCGCGATAACCGACGATCATGCGGTGCTTGATGCCGAGCACCTGCAGGGCGAGCTTCGGGAGCAGGCCGGAGATGTCGGTCTTATTGAGCGCGCCGAGGATCACGTTGTCGGCCTTGACGATGTCGCGCGGCGCCTTGATGCCGCCCGGCACGGTGTCGGTGCGCGCGTAGTTGACGCGGATGTCGCCGGTGCCGCCGAGATACTCGAACTGGTCGTAACGCGCGCGCAAAAGCTGGTCGCCGAGCGCCTGCGCCAGCGGATCCCAGGCGTTGTAGAGGATGGTGAGGCCGTCGGGCGCCGCCCGCTCGTAGACATAGTTGGTGGCGATGGTGCTGCCGGCGCCCGGCATGTTCTGCACCACGATGGTCGGGTTGCCGGGGATGTGCTTGCGCAGCTGCGCCGCGAAGGCGCGGGCGAGCGTGTCGATGGTGCCGCCGGCCTCGACCCCGACGATGACGGTGAGCCGCTTGCCGGCGTAGCCGTCGGCGGTTTGCGCGGCGGCGCCGGGTGGCGTGAACGCCAGCAAGGCGGCCAGAACCGACAGGAAGCGACGCATGGATATCCTCCCCTGCACGCGGCTCGCTTGCGCCGGGCGCGGTTGCGGCAGTATCCCACCTGACCTAAGCTCGCTTCAACTATCGCAGAACGCAGCGCCGGTCCTGGCCCGCATGGAGGAAAACATGGACGTCAATCGTGAGGAGCTGATCGCGAGCCTGGGCGGCGAGGCCGCGGTCAAGGGCATGGACCACGAGGCGCGCGCCGATGCGCTCGAGGATTACATGTCGGCCAAGCTCGACGCCCAGGTCGCCGCCAGGACGAGCGGCAAGAAATATCCCACGGTTGCCGAGCTCGAAAGCAAGGTCGACTCGCGCGGCTATCGGCGCGGCGCCGGCAAGCTGTTCATCCACGAGCGCAGCAACCAGAACCCTGACGCCGACGAGAGCGGCAAGAGGGTCGCCCGGCTGGAGCCGATGCCGGAGAAGGCGACGCTCGTCGACTTCTTCAAGCTGCGGTTCCCGCCGGCGGCGCATCTGCTGCAGAGCGCGCGGCTCGCCCGCAAGAACGGGCTGTCGGAGGAGATCATCCTGGCGTGCCTCCTGCACGACACCGGGCAGTATCTCTGCCGCGCCGACCACGGCTATTGGGGCGCGCAGATCGTCGAGCCCTATGTGTCCGAGCGGGTCACGTTCGCGATCAAGTATCACCAGGCGCTGCGGTTCTATCCGGACCGGTCGGTCAACTACGAATATCCGGAGGGCTACTTCACGACGTTCGGCATCGACTACGAGCCGCTGCCGCACGTGAAGGCCGCCTACGAGTATGCGCGGAACCACAAGTGGTACATGGACGCGCGGATGGTGACGACCAACGACCTCTACGCGTTCGATCCGAACGTGAAGGTGGAGATCGAGGAGTTCACCGACATCATCGGGCGCAACTTCCGGCACCCGAAGGAAGGGCTCGGCAACGACAACACGCCGGTGACCCACATGTGGCGCACGATGGCGATCCCCGACGCGCCGTTGTGAGGCGATGGGTCCGGACACGGCGGACGGCAGCGTCAAGAAATGCAATGTGACGATCCCACAAGGGCTCCGGCCCTGTTCCAGGAAGCCGGTGCTCTACCCCGCTGAATCGCAAGACCGCCCTCCAAGAGGCGATGTAAATGGCGACATGGTGCGCAGCTACGGCGCGCAATTGATCGTCGGCTTTCATCCGATCCCAGCGCGATCAATAATGCCCAATGATCCAAAATCCAGGGTAGCTGTTGCTGGGTGCAAGCAAGACGCTAGCCAGTTGGAAGCATCCCTACAAATTGATGCCCGGGTAGCCGACGTGGAGTAAGCGCTTCAGAGATATTGCTGTCTGAGCGCTTGCCATACGCCGCATAGCCCGATCACAACAGCACAGGTGGGAGGCCAAGGATCAATCGATGCAATGAAGTCCTTACCAACCACCCCTGCCAAGCCGTAGTTGATCGCCCCTATCAGGATCACCAGCAAAGACAAGAAGTCCAGTATCGGATGCGGTTGGTTAATCATATAGCCCTCGAGTCTCCTGCTGATTGACAAAATCTAGATCAACCTATCGTAAGTTGTCGAGCGCAAGATATTTCGCTCATCAGAGCAGGCTCGTACAGGCGACTTGCTATGGCGGAGCGGACGAGGTTGCGTTCGACCCAACGGGATTGTCGCTGGGCGACGTCGTTTCCTTGCGCCGGCGAAAAAGGCTCGCGACGTCGAGACCTATGCGGCGCATCGCGAGATACGAGCCGGTGGCGGTCACCGCGACGCCGCCGAGCATCAGCACCAGCACCACGATGTCCCAGAGCGGGCGCGCGCGCATGAAGGCGAAGTCGAGCCGGTGCAGGGCGCCGAACAGCCATCGGTGCCAGCGGCCGCTGGCGTCGGTGCGCTGCACGAGCGCGCCCGAGGCGGGGTCGAGATAGTAGCGGGTGCGGTCCGCGTCGTTCGCGATCACGCGGTAGGCCGGCAGCACGAACGCATCGCGCCGGCGGAAGTAGTAAGGATCTTCCTCGCTGATCATGCCCTGCGCCACGATGCCGTGCTCCCCCGCGATGCGCTCCGCCGCCGCGGCGAGTTCGGCGAGACTCGCCGGCGCCGGATGGCCGGCGACGTCGAGGCGCACAACCGAGCCATCGTCGCGCGTGACGAGCCAATGGAGCCGCCCGGCGAGCGGCGCCGCGGTGAGGCTGACGGCATTCGCGAGCGACGGCTGCGCGCGCAGCAACTCGAGCGAGGTCCTGACCTCGCGCCAGGTCGGAGCCGCGCCCTGGATACGGGCCGCTTCGCCGCCGCCGCGGCTGTCGAGCAGGCCCCAGGGATTCATCGAGAGCAGTCCACTCACCACGAAGGTGAGCGTGATGAGCCCGAACGCGAGCCCGGCGAGATGATGCCAGTAGAACCAACCGTGATAGGGCGAGCGACCGCGCCTGAACTGGGTGATGCCGAGACCGAGGCCGACCACGGTGAGGAAGGTGCCCAGCACAGAAGCCCAGATGACGATCTGGCTCCAGAGCGCGACGTCGCGGCGCAACGGCGTGAAATAGAGCCAGTGCGGGATGGTGCCGAGCCAGTTCCAGAAACGCTGCGGCGCCGTCGTCCACAGCACGAGCTGCCCGCCGGTGCCGGACACGTAGACGCTGGTACGCGCCGGATCGTCGAAATCGAAACGGTGGAGCGGGCGGTCGCGGACATAGCGGCCGATGGACCATTGATCGACGTCGATCCGCTCGTAGGCAACGATCGAGGCTGGGCGCGCGAGGATGCGCGGGGCGGCCGCAACCGCGACGCTTTGCGCGGCGCCCTCGTCGACCTTGATGAATGTGCCGTGCGTGAGATCGATCAGCGCGTCGAGGCTTCCCACGCGCCGCAGCCGCAGCGCCGGCACACCGGCATGGTCCTCGACCTGGGCGCGCAGGATCGCTTGGTCGTCAGGGACGAGCTGATCGAGGCGGCAGCAGCCCTGCCAGGCAATCGGCGCCTGGACGCGCAGCCGCTCGGCCTCAAGGAGGCGCGGATAGCCGACATACATCATGACGATGCCGGAGACGAACCACATCGCCATAAGGAGCCCGACCGCGACCCCGAGGTAGCGGTGCAGGACGACGAGCGCGCGCCACAAGACGTTCGCCATTTTCGTGGGCCCCGGCTGGGCGCCAGTGTAGACGAAAATGCCGATCGCGGCAGGCGTCAGCGCGCCGGGATAGCCACCGGGCGGAGCCGTGCGCCGACGGCGTCGAGCAGGAGCGCGTGCGCACGGTCGACGATGTCCTCGATCGAGGGCGTGCTGGCGTACATGGCCATGGCCTGCGTCAGGATATCCGCCCGCGTCGGCAGGTGCGGCAGATGCAGGTTCGCGAGCACGTCGGCGGCGCGGCGCTGGGTGGCGGAGAGCTGTTCCTGCAGCGCCGCGAGGCTCGGGCTCGCGAGGGCCGACGTGATGACGGCGGCGATGCGGTCGGCGTTGAAGCTGGCGGCGAGATGCTGCGCGGCACGGTCGATCACGCGCGCGCCCAGCCGCTGCTCGTTGCGCAGCACCGCCGCAGGCGGATATTTGAGATCCCAGACCACGCGCAGATACGACAATCCCTTGAGGATGTAGAAGGTCGGATCAAACTCCCACCAGCGAAATCCCTGCCGCACGCTCGACTGGCAGGCGTGATGGTTGTTGTGCCAGCCCTCGCCCATGGTGAAGAAGGCGAGGAACCAGTTGTTGCGGGAGTCGTCGCCGGTCACGTAGCGCTTGCGGCCGTGCACGTGCGCAAGCGAGTTGATGCAGAAGGTGGCGTGATAGAGCAGCACGGTGCTCCAGAAGAACCCGACAATCAGGCCCGACCAGCCGGCGACGAGCCAGCACAGCACGCCGAGCATGATCGCCGGCGCGAGCTCGAGCCGGTGCAGCCACATCAATTCGGGAAAGCGCGCGAAGTCGGCGATCTTCACGAGATCGGTCTTGCTGTGCCGGCGCGCAAAAATCCAGCCGACGTGGCTGTACCAGAAGCCCTTGTGGCGCGGCGAGTGGACGTCGTGCTCGGTGTCGGAATGCAGGTGATGATGGCGGTGCTTGGCCGCCCACCACAATACGCTCTTCTGGGCGGTGCTCTGCGACAAGAGGGCGAGCACGAACTGGAACGCGCGGCTCGTCGAGTAGGCGCGATGCGAGAAGTAGCGATGATAGCCGGCGCCGACTGCAAAGATGCGCACCCAATAAAGCACGATGCCGATCGCAACGGCCTGCCAGGTGATCCCGGTCCAGATCGCCGCAACGCAGACGAGATGCACGATCACGAACGGGATCGCGGAGGGATAGACGATGTCGCTGTGTTCGCTCTGTTCGCGTTCGGTCACGGCGGCGGCTTTATCTTTGTCGTCGAGCGGCATGGAGGCGCTCCTCGGCCGTTGGCGGCTGCCGGCGGCTTAGGCCGGTGACGGTCAGGCGATTCGCCGCCGTCTTGTATCGCAGCCGCCGGGTTGCGGCTATTGCAATGTTGGTTCCGCTCGCGGTTCCGGCGGGACGGACCGGGCACACGAGCCTTGCCAGTTCATCCGTGGTCAAGGCGGTGTGCCAGGGCGCTGGAGCGCGTCCGGTTCCTGCGGAACCCGGAGGGCGCTCCGGAACCAGCGCGCGGCGCATGTCCTGACGGACATGCGCCGGTCTTGAGGCGCGCACATCCTTGCCGGACATGCGTCTTGCGTGGCGCATATCCTTGCCGGACATGCGCTGGTCGTTAGACGGCCTTGAGGTTCTCGGCGGCCGACTTGCCGGTCTTCCGGTTCGCGACGACCTCGAAGGTGACCTTCTGGCCTTCCTTCAGCTCATAGAGGCCGGCGCGCTCGACCGCGCTGACATGGACGAAAACGTCCTTGCTGCCGTCCTCGGGCTGGATGAATCCGTAGCCCTTCTGCGAGTTGTACCACTTCACGGTTCCCGTGCTCATGGGAGCCCTTTCTTCATAGACATGTGTCGATGAGCCGTGCGCGAGGCGCGGCCCGGTTTCTTCGAGATTTGGAGAAGGTCGTCAGTCAGGCGCGCTTTCGCGGCAAGGCCAAGTCGTTCGGCCGAAACTCGATGGCGCCTTACATAGCAACAATTTGCACTTTTCGCAAGACCTGCGCGACCGAAGGTTGCAATTAAATCTGGCGATCGGACTTGGGCCTGCGCCCCGGAACGCGATGTTCCATCTCGCCGAGCGAGGGGAGCGCACGCGCGGTGCAGGAGGACGAGCGCGCGCCTCACGGCGTCTCCGTGTCGCGGTTTTCGCCCGGCCGTGCGTCCTTTCATGCGAACTGGCGATCCCGGCAGGACTTGAACCTGCGACCCCCGGTTTAGGAAACCGGTGCTCTATCCAGCTGAGCTACGGGACCGCACTGGAATTTCAAGAAGTTAGCACAGTACTGAAGATTTTTTGCTCCTTTTTTGCTCCGCGCGTTTTGACTACGGTTGTCGCGGCGCGATCAGTTATATCGCAGCGCATATTGTGACGTTCAAGTTGCAACGCTGGCCCCATTAGGAATGGCGCCCGGGAATATTGCTGTCTCTCATGCCGGCAGATCCAGGGCGGCTTACCTTGCCCCTGTGCCGAGTAGGTCTCCGGCATTGACTTCCGCGGTTCCTAAAAAGCTGACCTAGGGTTCAGGGATCAGCTGCGCAGCGATGGCCACAAAAGGCGACTTGGCGTCTTATCATTTACGTTTCGCCAGCGGCTTCGCGACCTCGCGGGCGTGCTCGATAAAAAGCCGCGTGACGGGGCTGGGCGTGCGGTTCTTCAGGGTGAGGATTCCGATCGGCACGGGTCAACCTCATCCAAGACAGGAGTTGCCTATGACCACGGATGCCGTCAGCCGGTTGCGCCGGTGCATGATCGAGGACATGAACTCGCGCAAACTTGGTATGCACACGCGAGAGCCACATCTACAGCTGCAAGCGCTTCGCTGCGTTTCTGAAGCGATCCCCTGATGATCATCAGGAGCTTGGCCGCGACGGCGACCGTGGCGGCCACTGGCGGCCGGTCGGTGTTGTGGATCGGCAACAACCACGGCGCGGCGATCATCAGGGTCGAGGCGCTGGATTGAGCGGCCGACTTCGGCCTGAAACGTGCGATGGCCGGGCTTGCCCCCCGGCCATTTGCTTTTAATCGCTGGCTGATATCCGGCTTCCCCCGCAAACTTGGAGCTGCCATGCGCTCCCTCGCCCGCCGCGACAGTCAGCGTTTCACAAAGAGCCGCGCCCCGGTCTTGTGATATTCGTTATCCCCGTTGTACATCCACCCACCGGGGAAAATACCTGAGACAATATCTTCTTCCTTCACATCGTGGTGAAGATGGCCGACGTACCAGAAGACGGAGTCCTTGCCTTGGATGCCTTCCTGCTCGTTGTAGCCCAATTCGCCCTTTACCCCGAATTTCCAGCCGACATCTTCTG
>Ga0137375_10004304_pt1 | contig 16961 bp, 17 predicted proteins | sample SagtaG_24_FD_104936 | JGI IMG/M metagenome (GOLD analysis project Ga0137375, IMG submission 104936) | Vadose zone soil microbial communities from Sagehorn Ranch, Mendocino, California, USA - Sage1_R_113_16 metaG | ecosystem: Environmental > Terrestrial > Soil > Vadose zone | place: USA...
ATAGGCCAGATCCGGCACGCGCACCAGCGGCGTCAAGCCGGCCAGCCGCGCGACCTTGATCATGTCGGCCACCGCCGGCAGATCGAAGGCGCCATGCTCCATATCAAGAAACACATAATCAAAGCCGATATTGGCGAGCATCCAGATGAACCCGGTCGAGTTCGACTCGCTGATCATCGTGCCGATCTGCGGCTGGCCACGCTTGAGGGCCTGCTTGACGGGGTTGGGCTTCAGCATTGAATTAATCCTTTCATTTCGTCAGGTGACGGGTGACGAGTGACGGATGTCGCGTGCTGCCCTACTCGTCACTCGTCACTTGTCACTTGTCACTTGTCACTCGCCGCCGCTCCCAGACTTCCGGGTTAACCAGCTCGGTCGGGCGCTCACCGCGCAGCGCCGAGGCCACCTGCGCGCAGATCATCATGCGCATGCGCAGCACGCTGGCGCTGGTGTAGGATGCGATATGCGGTGTGCAGATTGTGTTCGGCAGGCTGAACAGCGGGTTATCGGCCGCCGCCGGCTCGGGGTCGAACACATCCAGGCCCGCGCCGGCCAGCTGGCCCGAGCGCAATGCGTCGATCAGCGCTGCCTCGTCGATCACCGTGCCGCGCGCGACATTGATCAGGTAGCTGCCGCGCCGCATCAGCGCCAGCGTGCGCGCGTTGATCAGCTGGTAGGTAGCGGGAATGGCTGGGCAGTGCAGCGAGACAACATCGGAGCTCGCAAGCAGCTCCTCTAGCGCGCCGACCAGCGTCACGCCCAGCGCCTCGGCGCGCGCCGGCGCGGCGTAGGGGTCGAACGCCAGAACGCGCATGCCTAGCGCGCGCGCGATCTCGGCCACCCGCCCGCCGATCCGGCCCAGCCCAACCAGCCCGAGCGTCGCGCCGTAGGCTTCCAGCCCGATCGGCATCACACCGTAGGCGGCCCAGCCCTGGCCAGTACGCAGCCCGCGGTCGCCCAGTGTGACCCGCTTGGTCAGGCTTAGCAGCAGCGCGATCGCGTGCTCGGCGGTCGACTCGGTTGGCCCATCGGGTGTATTGACCACCAGGATGCCACGTTCGGTCGCGGCCGCGAGATCGATGCGATCGACGCCGATGCCGGGGCGGCCGACCACCCGTAGCCGCTCGCCGACGCGATCCATCACATCGCCGGTGATATAATGCAGCCCGCTGACGATCAGGCCGGCGCAGGTCGCCGCTTCGGCGTACCATTCTTCGCTATCGGCCGGCGGGGTGGCAACCACCGTCGCCAGGTTGTCGAATACTGCCAGCGTCTCCGGTTCAAACGCTGCGTGAGTCCAGACACGCGCCTTTGGCATTGTCATCCTCTTTTTGCTGCTTGTTCGGTAAAGCTATGATGCTTTTTTCGGGCGGCCGCGCGGTTTAGCAGCCTTCGGCGGCAGATTTGTATTCGAGCGTTTGTACTTCTGCCGGTGTTAATTTGCGTATCTGTGGAATGTTAGACCTCCTATCGTATAGCAACCAGGAAGCTATCTTAACGCAGATTATAGGAACCTGCAAAAACGTAAATCTGGTGGCTTATTTTCGCTCTACGAACGAAAAAAGGCTACATAAGGAACAACATGCCGTTTTTAGCTGCAAATGTCTGATTACACCCTTCGGTAGATTCACCAGCAACGTGGAGATGCACGCAGAACCTCATGCGGCACGGCGCGATAGAAACACGAAGGCCAAGGCAACCAACAGCAAGCCCCAACTCCAGAAGGTGCCAGGCGCAATGAAGGTCGTGGCGATCGACAGCGCGACAAAGACGAGGCCGATCAGCGCCAAGATCCGCCGCGGACTGCGGCTCTGGTCGTTCATGTATGCATACTCCAGGCGGCGGCGCAGCAGCACGTCGCTGCTCAGGGCTTCGGCGCGCGCTTTTCGATGATCACCAATATCGCAACCAGGCCACAGACAATGATCAACCTGCTGATGTCATTCAATGACGAGATAATCGTCATGTAGACCAATGCGACGATCGCGCCGTAGGCAATGAAACGAGTGTTGTGCTGCATAGTGACCTTCTCATTGACCATCTGTGGGCGGTAACTCCATGATACGTGAAGCTCTCTGGCTCGTCAATTCGACATGTGCAACTTGTGCTCAATCTACAATCACGCCCGCGCTTGGTCTCCATCTTCCGATGGAGCTGCGGCTAGCTATTTCGCTCGCTTCGATCCGGCCCTGATGTTGATGACGGCTGAAGCGTGTGTATGCTATGTTACATATGTGAGAAATATGAATACAAATCAGCGATATAACGATATCTGCTATGGAGCAAGCAATGGTACAGATAAAGACAAACAGCCGCGTGCCAATCTGGGCAGGCCACCACCGAACGCTCATGTCTGTGCTCGATCAGATCATGCTCTGCTTGCGCGCCCAGGCAGCCAATATCCTGCGGTTGCTGATTCTCGCGCTGGTGGGCTTACTATTCGTGCTGGTGGGCTTGATGATTCTGACGGGACGCGTGGAGATCGGCGGGCCGATCATAGGCGGCGTCCTGCTGATTGGTTTCGGCGCAGCGCAGTTTGGGCGGCTGCCATCCCTAAGGAGGGCCGAGGGGCGCACGCCCCAGCTAGAACGATAAACGCTCTAAAATAGTCGGCACACCGTCTGCTATTCGAAGATCAAGCGGGTCAACCCGCGCGAGCGCTTGGTGTGGGTGGTGAGAATCGGAGCCGCCGGTCACCAGCAGGCTGTGGCGCCGCGCTAGATCAAGGTAGAAGCCGCGCTGCTCCGCAGTATGGGTTGGGTAGAACACCTCGACGCCATGCAGCCCAGCCGCGGCCAGTGCGGCGATATCTTCGGCCGTGGCAGGGATGGCATACAGACCTTTGGAGCGGCCGGGGTGCGCCAGCACCGCCAGCCCGCCGGTGCGCCGCGCCACGGCGATGATCTCATCTACGCCGATCGGCTGGTAGCCGCCCGGAACCTCGGTCAGGATATAGCGCATGCCGGCGCTCTCGTCGTCTTCGCCGGCCAGCCGCCCGGCGAGCGCATTGCCGCGCGCCAGCGCCGCGCCCACATCGGCCACGTTCGGCGGCCGGCCAAGCGCATTCAGCCCGTCGATCGCAAATCCGCGCCGCCCCAGCTCGATTCGCAGCGCAGCCGCATCGGCCATATTGCGCTCGAAGACCGCCGCGCACAGCGCCTGCAGCGCCGGCTCCTCGGGATCGACGCCATAGACCAGCGTGTGCCAGAGCTTGCCCGCAAAGCCGCTGTCGATCTCGACCCCTGTGATCACGCGCAGGCCGTGACGCGCGCCGGCCGCCTGGAGCGCGCGCACCCCGGCGGTGGTGTTGTGGTCGGCGGCGGCGATCGCGCGCAGCCCCGCGCCGGCCGCCGCGCCGGCCAGCTGCTCGGGCGCCCAGGATGAATGGTGCGGGGTCGCGCTGGTGTGGATGTGCAGATCGATCATGAATGGTACTTTACGTTTATAGGGTGGTCTTTTTTCGCCCTGCGGGGCGAAAAAAGACCACACAAACGAATTTCATTGATTGCGTAGCGGTGAATACTATCGCCCAAGCAGCCGCTCGTACACCGCCAGCAGACCGCCGGCCAGCTGGTCGTAGCCGAACGAGCGCGCGACTTTTTCGCGTCCGTGCTCGCCGAAGCGCCGGCGCAGCGCGGCATTCTCGCCCAGCCGCCGCACGGCCTCGGCGTAGCCGGACAGATCATTGCGCTGGCATAGGTAGCCGTTCTGGCCGTGATCGACCACCTCCGGCAGCGCCGAGGCATCGGTGGTAACCACCGGCCGGCCGCATGCCAGCGCTTCGGCCGGGGCGATGCCGAAGCCCTCCAGCCGCGATGGAAACAGCAGGATGTCACACGATTGATAGGCCGCCACCAGGCCGGCGCGGTCGGGCGAGCCGATCGGGATCATGCGCGGGTGCGGCGGGGCCTCGTTCGCGCCCTGGAAGCCGCCGGTGTAGAACAGCACATACTCATCCGGCAGCAGCTCCATGATCTTCGGCAGCAGCTCGAAGCCTTTGCGGCGCGTGCGATTGCCGACGAACAGCAGCCGGATCTGGCGTTTTTTGCGCGCGCCCCAGGCCGGCAGCCCATGGTCGCTACGTGCGTAGTTTGGCGTCGGCACGAACACATCGGTGTCGATGCCATCGAACACCAGCACCGTATCGCGCTTACCATAGGTCTGCTCGACCTGGCGCTGGGTGTAGCGCGACACGCACACCACCGCGTCGGCGGCGCGGATCGACCAGCCATCGTAGCGGCTTTCGACCATCCGGTAGAACAGGCGCTGGGCTGGCGAGCTGTAAGGCTGAAGCGCGGGGTCGGTCGTTAGGTGATGGACGGTGGTGACCAGCGGGCGGCCGGGCGCGCGCAGCGCGAACGCGACTCGCGAGCGGCCCTGGATAACGTCGAAGTTACGCCACCAGCCTTCCGGCAGGCCGCGTGGGATCAGGGCCGGCGCGAAGTTATACACCTCGGGCAGCTGCAGCAGCTCGGCCTGCGGCGCGCCAAAGCGGCGCACCGAGCGCAGAATGTTCTGGATTCCGAAATCCACGCCGCCGCGGCCGCGGGGTGAGATATAGAGTGGTCTCATGGCGCTCTTAACCTGTAGAAACGCGGAAAGCAGAGCGCCGGTAGTATACTACAGGTTAAGAGCGCGTCGCGCTGGGATTGGGAGATGGGAGATGGGGCATCAGTTACATGACTTAGGCAGCCGCCCAGACATCAGTATTCGTAGCGGTATATTATCTTCCTTTTGTTGTTCGTTTTTTCGCTCTGCGAGCGAAAAAACGAACAACAGAAAAACGGTACGTACCTTGCGTCCGCTTAGAACGGCTTCAGCACCATGAGCACCAGGATCGCGCCGGTGATCATCATTTCGGCCGTGCGGCTACCGAGCACGATCCGGTCGGCGAGCGCGGTGCGCAGCTCGGCCGTAAACGCCCCGTGCGCCAGGGCGTCTTCAAGCGCCAACCTGCGCAGCTTGCGACGTGGGACGAGTAACAAGGTGACGATCGGAATCATGCTGATCGACAGCGCCAGCGAGACCAGCAGCCAGTTGGCCCTGGCGCCTTGCAGCGCGCCCAGCAGCGGATGCCCGCCCAGCCAGGCCGCCAGCAGGCCAAATATCAGCACAACCTGGCTGCCGGGGATGACCATCAGCTGCTCGAAGCGCTCGCTAAGCCGCAGCAGCGCCGCAGCCGACTGGATATCGGCGGCGCGGCGCGCCTGGGCAAAGGCCATCCAGCGGCCCAGCAGCCCGGTGATCAGCCAGAAGGCGCTGAGGATATGCACGAAGCGCATGATCAGCATGTCGCCTCCGCAAGCAGCTCGCGCGGATCAAAGGGTTCGGCCTTCATCTTCGGGTTGCCGGCCGCATCGAACCACTCTTCGCGTGGTCGATCGTAGTACAGCTCGATCCCGTTGCCATCCGGGTCGCGCAGGTACACCGAAACGGTGCCGCCGTGATCTTCGGCGCTATCGACGCTGTATTCGTGATCGAAAACGCGCTGAACCGCGCGAGCGAGCTCTTGCTCGTTCGGGTAGACGATCGCGAAGTGGTGTAGTCCTGTGTGGCCGGCCGGCGCTGGCGCGCCGCCAGCGCTCATCCAGGTGTTCAGCGCGATATGGTGGTGGTAGTCGCCGGCGGCTAGAAATGCCGCCTGCAGGCCGAATGCCGGCCCATAGATCGTGACCGTGAAGCCCAGCACATCGCGGTAGAATGCCGTCGCCTGATCGAGGTCGGCAACCCGCAGATGCACATGGCCGATGCGTGCCGCGGAGGAAATTATTGATGTGTCCATTGCTATGCTCCTTGTTCATATGCCAGCGCTCAGCTGACAAAACAGAGCATAGCAGAGGGGTGGCTACAAACTGGCTACACAAGGAATTGCAGATTGCAAATTGCAAATTGAGCAGCTCAATATACAATTTACAATTTGCAATGCTACGGCTGGAGCGCTTCCGCAATCGCTTGCTCGGGGGGCAGCGCGCGGCCGGCAGCCCACGCTTCGGCGAGCGCGCGTTCGTCCATTCCCGCGCGCAGCGCTGCGATCTGGCGCTCATACTCGACCCGATCGGCCGCCCACATGGCCACGCCGGCGGCCTCGCGCAGCGCTTCGGCGGCGCCCCACAGCCGCGCCGCGCGTGTTCCATCCTCCCGCGCCTGCGCTACGGCGGCCAACCCCGCCAGACACTCGGCCACACCACGCTGGCTGCGCTGCTCGCGGAATGCAGCCAGGCTCTCGATAAACAGTGCGCTCGCTCGCATTATGTCGCCCTGGTGGAGCGTCACATAGCCCAGATTATGGATCAGCCGCGGAGTATCGACGCTCGACCCTTGCGACCGAAACAGCGCCAGGCTTTCGAGATAGCACGCCTCGGCCTTAGCGTAATCGCCCTGGCAGCGCGACAGCTCGCCCAGGTTGTTCTGCGCCTGCGCCATATACCCGCGATCCTTGACCGTGCGCGCAACCGCCAGCCCTTCTTCGCTGTACGCTCGCGCGGTCGCGTAGTCGCCCTGGCGCAAGACGAGCTGGCCCAGATCGGTCACAATCAAGGCGATGTTCCCGAGATCGCCAGCGGCGCGGGCGACAGCCAGGCTTTCCTCCAGCCGCACTCGCGCCATGCGGTCGTCGCCGCGCTCGATCAGCGTGCGCCCCTGGCCATACACCGCCATGGCGAGCGCCGGAGCGTCACTAATTGCCCGCGCCAGCTGCTCGCTTTCTTCCTGGGTCGACTGCGCCATGGCCCATTCGCCGCGGAAGGCCAGCGCCATGCTGAGAAAGCCGAGCGTATTTGCAAGCGAACGCTGATCTTCCAGCGCGCGCCAGAGCGCGACGCTTTCGGTCAGCTGATCGTTAGCCGCGTCGCGGTCGCCCTGGAACACGGCCAATACACCGGCGCCCGCAAGCGCCTTGGCGCGCGCGGCCAGCGCGGGGCGCGAATCCGCCGCGCCAGCCGCAACCGGCTGAGGTACGGCGCCGAGCGCGCGGGCGAGCAGCCTGCGCCCCTCGCTCAGATGGCTGCGCCCCTTCCAGAACACCGCCAACGCGCCCGCCAGCCGCAGCCCAAGCTCGTTGAGGCTGGAGCCTGGAGGCTGGGGGCTTGTATCGCCGCGTCCGGGATCACCAGGCTCCAGTCTCCAGGCTCTAGCCTCAAAGCACAACGCCAGCGCTGCGCGCAGATTGGCCTGCTCCTCCTCCAGCCGATCGAGCCAGGCAACCTGATTCGGCCCACGCAGCGCTGGCTCGGCGCGCTCGGCCATGTCGCGAAAATAGAGCGCGTGCGCAAGCTGCATGGCCGGCGCCTCGCCGCGCTCGGTCAGGCGTTCCAGCGCGTATTCGCGGATCGTCTCCAACATCGTGAAGCGCGGCTCGCCATCCGCCGCGATCTGCTGTTGCACCAAGTGTTTGTCCAACAGCGCGTGCAAACCGTCGAGCACGTGGATCGATAGCTCACCTGCGGCGGGGCAGATCGCCTCGGCGGCCTCCAGCGTCCAGCCGCCGGCGAAGACCGCCAGGCGGCCAAAGAGCAGCTGCTCGCCGACATCCAACAGCGAGTAGCTCCAATCGATCGTGGCGCGCAGCGTCTGCTGGCGCTCCGGTAGGTCGCGCGGGCCGTCGGTCAGCAGCGCCAGCCGCCGGTCGAGCCGCGCCAGCATCATGCGCGGCGAGAGCAGCTTCATGCGTGCGGCGGCCAGCTCGATCGCCAGTGGCAGGCCATCCAGGCGCGTGCAGATCGCCGCAACATCGCGCGCGTTCGCCGCAGTCAGCTCGAAGCTAGGAGTGCTTGCCCGCACGCGCGCCAGGAACAGCGCGATCGCGCCGTACTGGGCAAGTGCCGCTACTGGGATGGACGAAGGGCTAAGGGCAAAGGACGAAAGAGTGCCATCAGCCGAATAAAGCTGGTCGTCGGTCGTCGGTCGTTGGTCGCCTGCCCTGCCCTTCGACACGCTCAGGAACCGCGGCGTCGAAGGGTCGGTTGTCGGTGGCGGCAGCGCCAATGGCGGCACGGCCAAGACGTGTTCGCTAGAGATCCGCAGCAGCGCGCGGCTGGTCACTAATAGCTGAAGGCCTGGCGCCGCGGCCAACAGCTCGGCCAGCAGCGGCGCGGCGTCGGTCACCTGCTCGAAGTTGTCCAGCAGCAGCAGTAGCTTCCGCTCGCGCAGCACCAGCTTCAATATCTCCAGCAGTGGCTGGCCGGCCGACTCACGCACGCCCAGCGCCTGCGCGATCGCCGCCAGAACCAGCGCCGGATCGCGCACCGCCGCTAGCGCAACAAATGCCGCCCGATCAGCGCGCTCGCCGGCGACCAGGCTGGCCGCCGCGATGCCAAGCCGCGTTTTCCCTGCCCGCCCGGTCCGCTCAAGGTCAGCAGCCGCACATCCTCGCGCCGCAGCAGCGCGCAGATCACCGCCAGATCCTGCTCGCGGCCAATCAGCGGCGTTGGCGCTGTTGGAATTGAGTATTGGGTATCAGGTACTGGGTATTGGGTATTGGGTGCGGTTTCATCCGGCACACTCAATACTTCTTTCTCGCTTCTCAATGTGCCGGCCAGGGCAGCCTCGTAGACCGCGCGGGTCTCGGGCAACGGGCTGACGCCCAGCTCGCGATCCAGCGTGATACTACAGCGCTCGAACTGGCGCAGCGCTGCGCCGCGGTCGCCGCTCAGCGCGTGGAGCTGAATCAGGCGGCGATGGATCTCCTCGGCCAGCTCGTCGACCGCCAGGTAGCGCTGGGCTGCGTCGATCGCCGCGCTGTAATCGCCGCGCGCGGTGTGCTGCTCGACCAGTGCCGCCAGCGTTTCCAGAAAGCGGCGCTCCCATAACTGCCGTTCCTGAGTGGCCCACTGATCGAACTCGGGGCGATCGGGCAGCGAGAAGCCGGCCAGAAACGGCCCACGCACCAGGCCAGCCGCTTGCCGCAGCGCGACGGCGCGATCACGCGGCGCGGCGGTAGCGATCAGGCGCTCAAAGTCGGTTGTGTCCGCCCAAGCCCATGCGCTGTTCAGGCCAACCTGATCGTTCGAGGCGGTTAGCAGATCGGGTGTAGGCAGGGCGCGACGCAGGTGGGTCAGCAGGTGCGCCAGGCTGCGCCGCGCGGTTGCGTCCGGCTGATCGGGCCAAAACAGGTAGCAGAGCTGCTCGCGTGGCACGGGCGTGCCTTGTGCGGCGAGGCGAAATAGCAGCGCGCGCGTCTGCCGGCGCGGGATAGCAAGCTGCTGGCCCGCCCAGGTAGCGCCGGGCGGGCCGAGCAACGTTATTCGCAGGAGTGTGGCGGCTGGCTCAACGCGCGAGTCGATCGAGGGAAGGCTCGCCATCGTGTCGATGCATCCTACCGCCGGCGCGGGCGCCGGCGGCGCACGAGAATCATCCGATACCCGTAGCATAGCACTGGCGTCAAGCCTCATACAGGATGAGTCAGCATCTACACACTGCGTACCGATCGCGAAAGGCTCACTCCCAGGCCGAGCAGGCCCGCACAGGCCCGCTCCCGCGCGGCTGGGCCCGTCGCGGCGAATGTGAGCGCCTGCCCATCTGGGCAACCTGTGGCGCCGGCCTCGCCGAGGCCGGCCTTGACGATGCCACGCCCCGAGGCGCTGTTGTCATACACATGGCCGATCCAGAAACGCTCAGCCTCGGCTGCCTCACGCGCTATGATCACCTGGAGCAGGCGTGGGTAGATCCCGATCCCGCGCCAAGCCGGCAGCGTGGCGAAATCCCATAGATAGCGGTTCCCTGCCGGAATAGCAAACTCAAGCCCCAGCTCGCCGATCGAGGCACGGTTGCCCGCCGACCAACCATACGCCACTGGCGCGCCGCTGAGACGCGCGATATACGGCCGGTGTCCATCGCGCACCCGCGCCAGGACTTCGGCCAGATCGAGCCGCGCCAGTTCCGCGATCAGCCGGTAGTCGCTGGCCAGCTCCGCCTCGAAGCCTGGCAGATGCGCGAGGTTCGCGCAGGGATCAGAGCGCCACCAGCAATAGAACACCACGTCGGTCGTCGCCTTGACCACCGGAGCTGGATTGAACTGAGCGCCGGGTGTACGCTTCTTGGCATAATTGGTTATCATCGTCGTCGCCTTTCGCAAAAAAAAACTGCTGTCCAAATCGAGGACAGCAGTCTAGCAGGGCGATTGCGACGAATTGGCTACAGCGTGGCTACACGGGTACACAATGGGCGGCTAAGACAAGGTTTAGCTGTGCTTTATCATCGCCGAGCCTTGAATCCAGCGCATACAGCGTAGGGACGCGATATATCGCGTCCCTACAATGACGATCATGGGAAGGCTCTGCAGCGTATTGAGAATCTGGTCGATACTTTGAATATGCTAACGCTCGACCGGCTTCTCGACCACCATACAGTACGACCCCGACTTCAGCGCCCCGAACAGCCACAGGTCTAGCTCCATCAGCAGCGTGACGGCCGTCAGCGCATAGTAGGCCGGCCCGCGCCGCTCCAGCTGCCCGCGCATGCGCTGCCTGGCGCGAATCTCGCGGTGGGTGCCGTCCGACGACGAAAGACCAAGGACGGAGGACGAAGGCCCGTTTGGCACGTGATCGTCTTTCGTCTTTCGTCTTTCGTCTTTCGTCTTTTGTCCTAAAGCCGCTTCGCCCAGCTTCATCAGCACGTGTTCGACAAAGCTGGTGAACACGCTGTTCCAGAAGACGATCCGCACCGGGCGCAGGCCGGCCTGCTGCATCGCGTCGAGCACATCCTGCCAGGTGCGTAGCGCCTTAATATGGTCGGATTTACGGCGGGCCTCGCGCTGGAAATCGTATAGGCCGGCGCGCACCAGCAGCCGCCCAAGCTTGCGGCTGGCGTCGGTCAGCAGCTGGAGCGAGGATGGGTCGCTAGTGTTCGACATAATGAAGAAGCGCCCGCCCGGCCGCAGCACCCGCGCGGTCTCGGCCAGGTAGGCGTCGATCACATCGCGCGGGAAATGCTCCAGCACGTCGAGCGAGAAGGCTTTGTCGAAACTGTTATCGGCAAACGGCAGGCAGCGCGAGTCGGCCTTGGCCAGCGCCACCTGCTCGACCGCCGCGTCGGCGAACAGCGTGGCCGGGTCGGATCCGACCATGAGGCGCACCTTGTCGGCGTTCCATGCCGCGAACTTGGCTGTGCCACAGCCATTATCTAGCGCGATATCACCTGGTTGTAGGCCAAGCATGCGCACAAGCGCGCGGTTGCGCACGCCGGCCGCCAGCAGCGGCGGCGCCAGGTCGCGATAATCCAGCTCCTCAGAAAGCTCTTCTTCTTCGGTGACATACTTCGAGACATAGTCGAACTCGACTGCGCGCGGCATCAAGTCAAGGTAGCCGTCGTGGCGCGGGTAATCGTTGCGGCAGCCGGCGCAATACACGCCCGCGTCGGTCACGAGCAAATCGCGCGCGCCGCAGGTTGGGCACTGGAGCAGGCGGTACAGATCGTAGGGGATCATATGATCTTTCTCGAAAATAACATGGTTGGATCAGGCACATAGCATCGCGCCGCCGCGCATTGTACCATAGCCGTCCAGACAGGAGACAGGAGACAGGAGACAGGTGATAGGGGATAGGGGATAGGAGACAGGAGTAATAATCACTCGTCATTCATCACTCGTCACTCGTCACTCGTCACTCGTCACTTGTTATCCAAACTGGCTGAAGTGGTATACTGCATACATCGGCGTTACCTTCAACAAGGATCCCCCCCCATGCAAGAGATGTCCCCCGAGGAATATCGCGCGTTCCTGCTGGAGCGCCCGCGCACTGCCAAGCTCGCAACAGTTCGTGCCGATGGCCGGCCGCATGTCGCGCCGATCTGGTTCGATCTCGACGGCGACATACTTGTGTTCACCACCTGGCATACCACCGTAAAGGCGGCCAACCTGCGGCACAGTCCGCGCGTCTGCCTGTGTATCGACGACGACGCGCCGCCGTTTGCCTTTGTGATCATCGAAGGAACCGCCGCAATCAGCGAAGATGCCGCCCAGCTGCGTCGCTGGGCCGGCAGCATCGCCGGGCGCTACATGGGCAGCGATCAGGCAGAGGCGTATGGTAGCCGTAATGGCGTGGCCGGTGAGCTGCTGGTGCGTGTGACGCCCACCCACATCGTCGCCAAGGCTAAGGTTTCCGATTGACGGCGGCGCGTCTTGCTAATCCAAAAAAGGCAATCCAGCGCTTCCACATAATTGCCTCTTCAGCGGTTGGATGATAAAGACTTTCCAAGTCCATTACGCTCGGCGCCCCGCCAGAAACAAAAACAGCGGTATGCGCCTGCGCCGCTCGTAGGTCTGCGCGTCCGCGAATTGCTCGCGCTGCGGCCGTGACTCGCGCAGCTGCTCGACTACGAAGCCGGCATCCTGGAGCGCGCGGAAGTAATCCTCGACCGTGCGATGATATTTGCGCACCGTGCCGCCAAGCCAGGCGCTCTCGCGCGCGCCGGTCACGAAGTAATCATCGACCACCCAATCTTGCCGCAAGGTTCCTGCCGGCCAGCCGCGGTTGCACGAGGTGATCACCGGGTGCTCGACCGAGAACACGAACCGCCCACCGTCGGCTAGCGCCTGGTACACTTGGGCGAAAACCGGCGTGAGATCCGCCAGGTAGTGCAGCGAAAGCCGCGCCACCGCTAGATCGAACGCATCGGCCGGCGCTTCCCAATCCTCGATCGCGCAGTGCCGCACCTGCCCACTGCTGCCTGCCAGCATTTCGCGCGCCACCGCCGCCATGTTACGCGAGCCTTCCACGCCCAGATACGCGCTTCCACCGCGCGCCAGCACCACCCGCCCAAACGCCGCGTCGCCACAGCCAAGATCCAGCACCCGCCGCCCGACCAAATCACCGGCCAGCTCAAGCAGTACTGGTTGCTCTAACGTATCGTTGGGGTTATCGCGACGCTGCCGTGCGGCCATGTAGGTGGCGAATACCGCGTCGTCGTCATAGAATGCCGGGCCGCTCGCGCTCATCGTTGGGGTTCCTCTTCATTCGTGCCCAACCTGGGCCAGAAGTTCTCGCCGAACATGCCCACGGCAGCTCAACATCCGGCAGCTCGCCGCGCCAGAAGCTGTAATGTTCGGACCGAGATAAGCTTCATTTCTTTGGTTTCCGCACTGAGCCCGCGCGGGCCTGCGCGTACTCATCCGCTTTAACATAGTACATCTGGTCGTTGGCCAGCGTCAGAATCAGGAAATCGCCGCTTGGCGCGGTGGCCTGGACGCGGCTTCCTGCCACATACACTTGCTGGTTGCGATCCATCACCACCCGCACGGCGCCGATGCGGGCCGCGCGTGGGGTTGGAAGCCGATAGATTGACAGCGATATTTTACTCATAGTGCTGAGTATAGCATACGCACAGCCAACCTAATAATCTAGCAGTAGAACGTACGCAAGCGGCAGCCTTCGCCTGCGACAGCATGGTACGTCATGTTTTTGTGTATCATTTTTCGCCCGGCCGGGCGAAAAATGATACCCGAAGAATAAGAAACCGCTTGGCCTGCGTAAGTCCTGAAAATTTGAAACACCGTTCCCCAACGTTATGTGGTATAATTACCCTGTTGACCAACGGATATCACTGCGAGATTTGCATTTGAGATGCCTCTTCCTCCCCATGCGCTCGTCAGCACTTCCTTCGTATCGAAGCGGTCCGTTGTGAGCGCGACAGCGAGCAGCTGAAGCATAATGCTTTACCTCGCCGGCGCAGCGTGTTGGTTTAATTGCATACCTTGGCGGCGGTTCAGCGTGATCCGCAGCCTCAACAGATGCCACACACTATCGAGGTGGCCAGAGGAGTACATCCATGCAAGTTAAGTTGTTCGTCGGAAATCTGCCCTGGAGCGTTGGCGATGCCGAGCTGGAAGAAGTATTCAGCCCGCTTGGCCAGGTCGCAAGCGCGCGTGTGATCACCGACCGTGACACCGGCCGCTCGCGTGGCTTCGGCTTCGTCGAGATGGAAGTCGATGATGTGGCGACCGTGATCAGCGCCACCAACGGTCGAGAGATCGATGGCCGCCCGCTGCGTGTCAACGAGGCCGAGGATAAGGGCGGCTCCGGCGGCGGCCGCCGCGATTCGCGCGGCCCGCGCGAGCGCTACTAAGCGATCCGCGGCACGCGGGCGAGCATCGGTCGCCGACGCTCGCCCTGGTTCAGGTACGTGCGAGCTTGTACGTTCGCATAGGTCTGCTCAATGCTCCTCAAGAGCGCTACGTTTGCTTGCGAAACGAGCCGGCCTGGTTTAGACTGGCTCGTTTCGACGGACGAAGGGTGATCCGCAATGGCAACGCTGTCGACAGACGCTCCGGGTGAAGTACGACTCACACTGCGTGGCGAAACCGACAATCGAATTCTCGCGACCTTGCGACGTTGGCCCAACTGGCGGCGCGTCGATATTGAGCGCGACCCGGTCGATGCGGCGCGCACCTTGTCGGTGACGCTGGTCGCCGATCAGGCGCACGAGGCGATCGTGCGCGATATTTTGAAACGCAGCTTTAGCATCACCTTTCCCGAGGAAGGTGGCGATGTTGTGCTGCCGCCCGAGCCGGAAGTTCGCACGCACCGGCGGCGTTGGTGATCCGCGGGCGGTCGCCTGGTGACTACGCTGCCTCCGCCAGGTAGCGCCGCAGATACTGGCCGGTATATGATTGCGGGCACCGCGCCACCTCCTCGGGCGTGCCTTGCACGATGATCTCTCCGCCGTTATGCCCGCCATCCGGTCCCAGGTCGATCACATAATCGGCAGTCTTGATCACATCCAGGTGGTGCTCGATCACCAGCACGGTGTTGCCGGCGTCGACCAGCCGGTTCAGGCTGTCGAGCAGCTTCTGGATGTCGGCCAGGTGCAGCCCGGTGGTCGGCTCATCCAAAATGTAGAAGTTGTGGTTGCCGCGCTTGATCTTGCCTAGCTCGCTGGCCAGCTTGATCCGTTGCGCCTCGCCGCCCGATAGTGTGGTGGACGATTGGCCCAGCCGCAGGTAGCCGAGTCCCAGCGCGTTGAGCATTCCGATCTTGTGCACCAGGTACGGCCGCTGCTTGAAGAAGGTCTCGCCCTCCTCGACCGTCATGTCCAGAATCTCGGCGATGTTCTTGCCCGCGTAGTTTACCTCCAGCGTCTCCTCGTTGTAGCGCGCGCCCTTGCAGATCGGGCAGGGCGACTCGACATCGGGCAAGAAGTGCAGGCTGGTGGTGATCAGCCCTTCGCCGGCACACTCCTCACAGCGCCCGCCCTTGACGTTGAAGCTGAAGCGGCCCATGCTGTAGGCGCGCGCCTTGGCCTCGGGCGTGTTCGCGAACAGGCGCCGAATGTCGTCGTAGAAGCCGATGTAGGTGGCCGGGTTCGAGCGCGGCGTGCGGCCGATCGGCGATTGGTCGATATTGATCACATCGGTGAGCTGCTCCAGCCCTTCGATCCGATCGTGTCGTCCGGGTAGCACCCGGCTGTCGTGAAACACCGAGTAGAGCTGTTTGTAGAGGATCTCGTTGATCAGGCTGCTCTTGCCCGAGCCGGATGCGCCGGTGACGCAGATAAACAAGCCCAGCGGAATCTCGACATCCAGGTTCTTCAGATTATTCTCGCGCGCCCCGATGATCGTGAGCCAGCCGGCACTGACCCCCGCACCCCGTCGCCCCGTCGCCTTGGCCAACGTGGGGGACTGCGGGGGTGACGCGGTGACGGGGCGACGTTTGGTTGGCAGCGCAATCTTGGCCTTGCCGCTCAGGTAGGCGCCGGTCAGCGACTGGGGATTGCTAAGAATCTCGTCGATCGTCCCCTGTGCGACGACCGCGCCGCCGTGGATGCCTGGCCCTGGCCCGATCTCAAGGATGTGGTCGGCGGCGCGGATGGTGTCTTCGTCGTGCTCGACCACAATCACCGAGTTGCCGATGTCGCGCAGTCGCTGGAGCGTGCGAATCATCTTGAGGTTGTCCTTAGGGTGCAGGCCGATGCTGGGCTCATCCAGCACATACAGCATGCCCATCAGCCCCGAGCCGATCTGGTTCGAGAGCCGGATGCGCTGCGACTCGCCACCCGAGAGCGTGCCGGCCTTGCGGTTCAGGCTCAGGTAATCCACGCCGATGCCGAGCAGCAGTTCCAGCCGGGCCTTGATCTCGGCGATCACCTGCTCGCCGGCCTGGCGCTGGCGGGGCGGCAGCGGCACGTGCTCCAGAAAGGCGCGCAGCTCGGCCAGATTCATCTCGCCCAGATCGTAAATATTGCGACCCTTCAGTGTCACCAGCAGCCGCTGGCGCTTGAGCTTGGTGCCGTTGCAGTCGGGGCAGGTGTGCTCGACCATCACGCGCTTCAGGTAGGTCTCGATCTCGGTGTGCGCGGTCTGCTCCTGGCGGAAGTGCTTGTAGCGCCGCTCGATCGTGTTGATGATGCCCTCGAAGCGCATCATCAGGCCGGTGTGATCTTTGCTGCGCGCGCCCTCGGGCATGACGATCGGGAAGCGCTCGCCTTTAGTGCCGTAGAATACGATCTCGACCACTTCGGGCGGCAGGTCTTTGAACGGCGTATCCAGGCTGAAGCCGTAGCGCGCCGCCACGCTGACCATCAGCTTGGTCGGCCATGAGTCGCGGCTGTAGCTGTACGCCTCGGGCATAAAGCAGCCACCTTTGATGCTGCGCGCCGGATCGACCACCAGCAGGTGCGGGTGAACCTTGTAGTAGGTGCCCAGGCCACTACAGCTGCGGCAGGCGCTGTCGGGCTCGTTGAACGCGAAGTAGTACGATTTCAGCTCGCCCATGGTCACGTGGTGCTGTGGGCAGGCGAAGCCCGTGTAGAAGTCGACCAACGACGAAGGACGAATGACCAAAGGCTCTTGTCGAATGTCTTCATTTGGTCTTTGGTCTTTGGTCTTTGGTCTTTGGTCGATGCGGAACCTCACGAAGCCCTCGCCCACGCGCAGCCCGTTCTGGATCGAGGTCACGATCGCCTGCTCGATGTCGTGGCGGATGTCGCGCCGGCCATCGTGCGCGCCGGGATGCATGACCACGAATTTGTCG
>Ga0137375_10004305_pt1 | contig 16957 bp, 17 predicted proteins | sample SagtaG_24_FD_104936 | JGI IMG/M metagenome (GOLD analysis project Ga0137375, IMG submission 104936) | Vadose zone soil microbial communities from Sagehorn Ranch, Mendocino, California, USA - Sage1_R_113_16 metaG | ecosystem: Environmental > Terrestrial > Soil > Vadose zone | place: USA...
GGTCCAGGCCATGGGCCGCCACGTGAAGCAGTCCGGCGGCCATGGCCAGTACGCCATCGCCAACATCGAGGTGGAGCCGCTGCCTCGGGGAAGCGGGTTCGAGTACGTCGACAAGATCTTCGGGGGGGCCATCCCGAATCAGTTCATCCCGTCCGTGGAGAAGGGCATCGTCAAGCAGATGAGCGAGGGCGTGGTCACGCCCTATCCCATGGTTGACGTCCGGGTCACCCTGTACGACGGGAAGTTCCATCCGGTGGACTCCTCGGACATGGCCTTCCAGCTCGCCGGGATCCTCGCCCTCAAGGATGCTGCGGCGAAGGCGGGCATCTCCCTGCTCGAGCCGATCGTCCAGGTCGAGGTGCTGGTCCCGGAGGCGTACACCGGGGACGTCATCGGGGACCTCAACTCCAAGCGCGGCCGGATCCTGGGCATGGAGACAACCGGCTCGGGCAAGCAGCGGATCAAGGCTCTCGTCCCCCAGTCCGAGATGACCCGGTATGCCATCGACCTTCGCTCCATGACGCACGGGCGCGGGGCTTTCAGCATGACGTTCGACCACTACGAAGAGGTCCCCTCCCACCTCGCCGAGAAGGTCATCACCGAGGCCAAGAAAGAACGCGAAGAGAGCTAGCCTGGCCTTTCGTCGCGCTCCAACTCGTCGCGCAACGCACCGAGCCACTCCAGAGCCAGGTTGTCCTTGGTACGGCCAGCGGCTTTCTTCATCCGCATGAGGTCGTCGAGAGAAGCCACCCGGACACTGAGGCCGTCGATGTCCTCATCCGTGGCCGCCGCATCCAGGTCCTTGTAGCCGGACGTGCCTGCGGGCGTTCCCAGGCAGTCGACGGAACCCGCCGACGTGTTGAAGGTGAAGTGATCCCCGTTCTTGATGCTTTGGGCATCGAGCTGGAACGGCACATCGGGTGGGGCTCCACGGAGCTTTGCCTGCAGTTCCTGGAGCGCTTCCGCCAAGGCCTCCAGGTTTCGGTGGTCGCGCGCATAGCAGAGGTCGAGATCGCCGGTGATGACGGGCGAGCCTCGGATGGCTGCGGCGAACCCGCCGATAAGGATGAACCCCACACCGTGCTCGTTGAGCACCCGCAACGCCAGGAGCGGTTCGAACGGGGCCTCTCTCATCTCTGTCGCGCTCGCGCGGCAGCGCGTCGAAACGGCTGGGTCCGCCGCCACTCCAGCTCCGCAAGCCGGACCCGCTCACCGGGCGTAAGCCGAAGCCGCTCGCGGATCAGGGTGCGATCGACGTCGTAAGTGGGCCGCTCCACTGCCTCCAGCTCCCTTCCACAATGGCAAAGAAGCCTGTCGAGCGTATCGACCGTCGGTGACACGACCCCCCGTTCGATACGAGACACGGCAGCCTGCGGCGTACCTGCCCTCCTGGCGAGCTCACGTTGAGTGAGACCCGACCTGGATCGAGCCCCACGGAGAATTACTGAGGCATTCATGAGCCTTGATGATATCACTTCTGATATCAGCGGACCGATCAGAACAGCGGCTTCAGCTTCGCGTACGTCTCGGCGAGGAGCTGGGGCAGGACCCGCGTCTCTCCCACCACGGACATGAAGTTCGTGTCGCCGTTCCACCTGGGGACGACGTGCCAGTGGACGTGGCCCGGGATGCCGGCGCCGGCCACCCGACCGAGGTTCATCCCCACGTTGAACCCGTCTGGGTTCGACGCCTTCCTCAGTGCCTCGACCGAGCGCTTGAGGAGTGCATCGCAATCGGCCGTCTCATCCGGGTCGAGATCGACCAGGTCGCCGGCGTGGCGGAACGGGGCGACCATGAGGTGGCCAGGGTTGTATGGAAACGCGTTCAGGATGGCGAAGGCTCGTCCGGCGCGGGCCAGAACGAACGTACCTTCATCGTCGCCGGCCTGGGGTTTCTCGCAGAAGATGCAGGCTTCGGGCTCGTCCGCGGGTTTGGCAGACTCGATGTACTCCATTCGCCAGGGCGACCAGATGTGTTCCAAGGCGCTGGGTGGTCAGCTGACGTTGTCCAGGGAGACACCTTCGAGGGCACGCTCAAGGGCTTCCTTGGCCACAGCGTCCACGAAGGGTTCGAATGAGATCCCGCGGACTTCATGCCCGGAGCGGTCGCGAACCGCCAGAGTGCCGGCCTCGATCTCCTTGTCCCCCACCACCAGTGTGTACGGGACCTTCATGAGCTGGGCGGCGCGGATCTTCTTCGGAACGGTCTCCCGGCTATCGTCGACCTCCGCGCGCAGGCCTCGTTCCCGAAGCCGCCGCGCCAGGCCACCGGCGTGGTCGGCATGGCGATCGGCCACGGGGACGATCCGAATCTGCTCCGGCGCCAGCCACAGGGGGAACGCCCCCGCGTAATGCTCGACCAGCACCCCGGCGAACCGTTCGACCGAGCCGAGGATCGCCCGGTGAATCATGACTGGAGGGTGCCGCTCGTTGTCCTCGCCCATGTACTCCATGTCGAATCGCTCGGGCAGGGCGAAGTCGCACTGCACCGTGGTGAGCTGCCACAACCGACCGATGGCATCGTGGAAATGGAAGTCCACCTTCGGCCCGTAGAACGTCCCCTCACCCTCGGCCACCTCGTACGGGAGACCGCTTCTGTCGAGGGCAGCGAGCAGTGAGTCCGTGGCGCGCTTCCACATGGCCTCGTCACCGATGGCAAGACCGGGCCTGGTCGACAGGTGGACGACGGGCTTCTCGAACCCGAAAGTCCGGTGGATCTCCAACGTGAGGTCGAAGACCTCCAGGATCTCGTCGATGAGCTGATCGGGGCGGCAGATGATGTGGGAGTCGTCCTGGGTGAACCCCCGGATGCGCAGGAGCCCGTGCAGGACCCCCGCCCGCTCGTGCCTGTACACGGTCCCCAGCTCCGACAGCCGCATGGGCAGTTCACGGTAGGACCTGGTCTTCGACTTGTAGATCAGCACGTGGAAGGGGCAGTTCATTGGCTTGATGAAGTACTCTGCGTTCTCCGCCTCCATCGGCGGATACATGTTCTCCCGGTACTTCGCCAGATGGCCCGACGTCTCCCACAGGATCGACCGGGCGATGTGCGGCGTGAACACGGGAACGTAGCCGCGGCGCAGGTGCACCTCGCGCACGTAGTCCTCCACCTGTTTTCGGAAGATTCCGCCCTTCGGATGCCATACCACCAGACCCGCCCCCAATTCGTCGGGGAACGAGAAGAGGTCGAGCTGTCGCCCCAGCCGCCGGTGGTCCCGGCGCTCGGCCTCCTCCAGACGATGGAGGTATGCCTGGAGGTCTTCCTCCGTTGCCCACGCGGTCCCGTAGATCCGTTGGAGCTGGGGACGTCGCTCGTCGCCGCGCCAATAGGCCCCGGCCAGGCTCAAGAGCTTGAACGCCCCGAGGCGCGCTGTGCTCGCCACGTGGGGGCCGAGGCAGAGGTCGGCCCAGCCGTCGTTTCGATAGATGGAGAACCGGTCGCCGAGGGCACCTTCCTCCGTCTTGGCGGCCTCGATGATCTCCTTCTTGTAGGGCTGGTCCTCGAAGCGCGCCAGGGCCTCGGCTCGCGGGAGCAACTCCCGCAGGAAGGGCTGGCCCTCCTTCTCGATCTCCCGCATCCTGGCCTCGATCCGCTGCAGGTCATCAGGGGTCAGCTGTGTCGGGAGGTCGAAGTCGTAGTAGAAGCCGTCCTCGATGGGCGGACCGATGGCGTATCTGGCCCCCGGGAACAGATCGCACACGGCTTGCGCCATCACGTGGGCGGTCGAGTGCCGGAGCACCCGGAGCCCATCAGGATCGGAGGCCATGACCGGCTCGACGGTCATATCTTCCTCTACCGGCCAGGACAGGTCGACCAGGTTTCCCTCTACCCTGGCACACACGGCGTCGCCCGGCAGAACCTCTGCCACGGGCGATCCCGCGGGGATCTCCTTGATCTCCCCACCCGGGAGCGTGACCTTCGGCATGACCAAGGATGATAGTGAGCTTTGTCTCCCCGGCCTCGGGTAGGCCCTCCTGCTTTTTTCCGAAGGGAAGTGGGGCCGGCGAGCGATACACGGGTGACGACAAAGGCAAACCCATCGAGAGGTGGGGACGCAAAGCCACGGGCCCGGGCGGGCTGTCGCGCTCCCTGGGCAGGCGGGCTGCCGAAGGGAGGATCAGTTGGACGACGCTCTATCCGTGGGGACCTCTGAGATCGACTCAGGTGGAGCCCGCACAGCTCATTGGACGGGCAGACGGCATTGGCGGCGACTGGGCCGCGCCATGCACCGGGGCAACCTGGACAGGGCGGAGAAGCTGGCCATCGCCTACCTCCGGAGGCACCCGCAGGACTCCACCTCGTGGGAGGTCTGGAGCGAGGTCCTCCGTACCCGAGAACAGCGGGCGGACGAGGAGCGGATCCTCCGCAGGGGGGTCGACTTCACCGGGGCGCCTCGGCTCCGGTTCCGGCTGGCCCAGATCCTTGCCTCGAGCGGGGATCTCGAGGAGGCCAAGGCCGTTCTGGACGCATTCACAAAGGAGCATTTGAGGTCGCTTCTGCCTGGACACGCCCCATTGGGGATCGTTCCGGTCGAGAACTAGAGAGATCAGAGACCCTCCGGGTGGGCGCGGCAGGTTTTGAACCTGCGACCTCTTGCGTGTGAAGCAAGCGCTCTCCCGCTGAGCTACGCGCCCGCGACCGACAACGATAGCACCCCATAAAGAGGCGACGGCGCGTGCCCGCGTCGCGCCGCCGCCCTCGCCGAACCTCACGGTTCGGACGCCTTGGATGGCCGGCTCCAGCCAGCCACCTGTCTCTTGGATAGTGTTGCACTGTGCCCGCGGCAATAGCAAGCACTGGTAGCTGATCCCTCAATGCAGGTCCCGGCCCGAAATGGATGGCGGTGGCCCTACGTACCGGGCCGTCGGCCGCATGATCCGGGGATCCGCGAACTGCTCCATGATGTGGGCCGACCACCCCACGATCCGGCTGAGGGCGAACGTCGGGGTGAAGAGCTCCGCCGGCACTCCCACCGCCTCGAGCACGATCGAGGCGTAGAACTCCACGTTCGTGTACAGCTCGTGGCCCGGCCTGAGCTCCCCGCAGCAGTTCGAGGCTCCGCTCCTCGACGTGGCGGGCAAGCTTCACCCGCGGGCCTCCCAGGCGCTCGGCCACGGTACGGAGCAGCCGGGACCTCGGACCTTCGGTCCGATAGACGGCGTGGCCGAAGCCCGCTCGCCCATCGCTCCACGATGGCCGCCCCGATTTCGGCCCTGGTGGAGGCGATTATCGTGGCGGTGAACGTCGAGACGTTGAATCCGTGGTCGATCATGGCGATCCAGTACTGCTCGAGCGCCCTCGCCCGGTCCCCGTCGGCCTCCTCCCCATTCAACATGAACAGGTAGTTGGCAGCGTGCCCGAGATGCTCCGCAGGCTCGCTTCGGAGCGCTTCCGCTCCGAAGCCGGTGCATTGCGGCCACGACGGAAGGCGCGAGGGCGCAGAGCTGAAGGCAACTGTTGCGAAGCTCCCGAGGGGAACAGTCCAGTGCCGGCCGAAGTTGGAGAGCCGCAGACACGAGCGACATCCCGATCCGCTCCGCGGAGAGAGGAGACGCCGCGGGCAACCGAGCGACCTCCGGCAGGAGTCCGGACACATCCTCGGGGGTCGACGCAGACCGGCCACTTTCTGACCGAACTGCTCTCGCTGCTCGACCGAAGGGCAGTGCGCATTCCGTGAACAGGTGCCAGACGTCTTCGAACGTCCGATTCTCGGCCAGCTCGATCGCGTCGTATTGCCGGTAGTGGTAGAAGCCCTCGGCTCCTCGGACCTGTCCGAGCTCCATATCGGCGACGGCCAATCCCCTCAGCCCCGGCGGCGCCGCTTCGAGATGCGGCTCACCCCTGCGGTCCTTCGGGTCTGTGGCGTCCTGCGAGCGACTCATGGGCCCTCCTCACCGCACCGCCACGAGCTGTAAATAGCTGGCGATGGTTGCGGCGTCAGAGGAATCGCTGGCACCGAGGGCTGTGGGAGACGCTGTGGGTCCACCGGGACATGCTGTTCAACCCCCCGTACGGTCGTCTCGGGTTCATGGCCGTCCCCTACTTCCTTTTCTTCGAGGCGCTCGGCCCCGTCGTCGAGATGCTCGGTTACGCCGTGCTCATCCTCGGGTTCTTCCTGCACATCCTCTTCGTGCAGTTCGCCCTGATGTTCCTGGCGCTCTCGGTGCTCTATGGGATGCTGCTCTCGCAGATGGCCGTGGGGATCGAGACGCTCCTGCTGTCCCGCTTCCCGTGCCTCCGTGACCGGGTGGTTCTGGTGGGAGCGGCGTTTCTGGAATTCGTGGGCTACAGGCAGATCCTCACCTTCGAGCGGTTCCTCGCTACCTTTCAGATCAACAGGAAGCGGGGGCAGTGGGGGGCGATGACGAGGTCGGGCATCGGCCCCGGCGCCCATCGTGAAACGGAGTCGACCGTCTCCGCGATCCGATGACTGGGGAGTAGGCAAAGAGGCACCGGGGCTGACCCCAGTAGATCTCCGTTTCTGGACCACACGAGTTCAAGTTGATCGATGCGTCCATGCTGACCTTCGGAAATGCCATAACGGTCCCGAGCGTTCGGATCTTGATAGCCGAGGCGGGGGCGGAGATGGACATCGGCGCCGGCTGCGTGATCATGAAGCAGGCCGTGCTCCGGGCATCCGGGAGGTTTCCGCTCCGCCTCGGCGAGGGGGTGCTCGTCGGCCCGCACGCGTACGCGACCGGCTGTGACGTCGGCGCCCGGAGCTTCTCGCCACCGGGGCGATGGTCGTCAACGGCACACGCTTGGGAGAGGCCTGCGTCGTGGCGCTCGGCGACGAAGCGCTGTCCCGGTACACCCGCGCGCCGGCTGCTCACGCGAACGACGTAGTCCTCTAGGGAACTTTCCGGCATGCGGACCGTGAAGTAGCCAAACCGGCGGTCGTATCCGCCCGTATTACCTGGGTTGTGATCCGTCTGGTCGCCCGCCCGACGCGAGCGCCCGTGAGGCGCCGCGTCGGGCACGTCCGCAGAGAGGGGATGGCTCATGCTGAAGAGGAAATCCTTGAGAGGGTTGCTGGTTACGCCCTTGGCACTTGCGCTCCTGGTAGCCGGGGCCTCGGCCGGTGGCGCCGCAGCGGCGAACGTCTACACGGTAACCAACCTCGTCTCCGATGTGCCGGGGGAAGCCGCGCACGTCGATCCGAATCTCGTCAATGCCTGGGGCCTCGCGGCCGGCCCCACCACGCCCTGGTGGGTCGCGGATAACGGAACCGATGTCTCCACTCTCTATACGGGCGACGGCGACGCCCTACCGCTGGTGGTCCAGGTGGAGGGCGCCCCGACCGGATTGGTCTTCAACGGCAGCTCGAACTTCATCGTGAGTGACGGTGCGGGGCACTCGGGCCCCTCGCGCTTCATGTTCGCGACCGAGAGCGGGACCATCCGCGGGTGGAACCCGAACGTTCCGCCGCCGCCTCCTTCGACTCAGTCCTTCGTGGTGGTCGACCGATCTGACGTTGAGGCGATCTACAAGGGCCTGGCCACCGCGTCGACTCCGGACGGTGACTTCATCTACGCGACCGACTTCCACAACGCTCGGGTGGATGTGTTCGACGGAGACTTCAACCCGGTGACCAACCCCGGCGCGTTCGTCGATCACGGGATTCCTCACGGGTTCGCCCCATTCGGTATCCAAAAAATCGGCGATCAGATCTTCGTGACCTACGCGAAGCAGGACGCCGAAGGGGAGGACGACGTCGCCGGCCAAGGCCTCGGCTTCGTCGACGTGTTCGACACGAGCGGCGCTCTCCTCGGCCGCGTCGCCATCCGGGGCCAGCTCAATGCGCCCTGGGGACTGGCCCTTGCGCCCGCGAGCTTCGGCCGCTTCGGCGGCGACCTGCTCGTCGGCAACTTCGGTGACGGGAAAGTCAACGCCTACGCGAGAGGCCCGAACGGAACATTCACGTACCGTGGGGCCTTGCGCGGAGCGGACGGCGAGGCGCTCTCGATCGACGGCCTATGGGCGCTAGGATTTGGAAACGATGCGGCCGCCGGGCCGAGCACCACGCTTTTCTTCACCGCCGGCCCTGACGACGAGGAACACGGGCTGTTCGGCAAGATCGAGGCCGGCTAGAGCGGGCCATCGGACGCACCCTCTGCTGGCGGGGAACCTGGTCGGAGCGTGCCAGGAGTTGAGCCGGAAGGGGAGCCTATCGCTGGGCTTGATCGGACAGCTCGATGATGCCTTGGCGCGCCGCCACGACGATGGCTTGGGCCTTCGAATGTACGCCGAGCTTGGCGAGGATCTTCTTCGTGTAGTGGCGAACCGTCTCCGGGCTGATGGAAAGCGCTGTGGCCACGTCGCGCGTAGACCAGCCATCGGCTATGGCCTGCAGCAGCCTGATCTCCCGGACGGTGAAGTTCCCGCGCGCCGCTGCCGCCTGCCCCTGCCCGGGTCGGAGCCTCGGCAGTGAGGGGATGGGACGAGCCCCCGCACCGGCAAGGATGATTCCGGGCGAGGCCGTAAGCCTGATCACGCTCAACAGGTCCTCCACGGCATGCGTCTTGGGCACGAAACCCGCCGCCCCGGCAGCCACCGCCTGGGCAACCAGATCGCTCTGCGTGAAGGCGGTGATCACGACGACCCGAGTATGAGGGTGGGCCTGCCGGATCAGCTTTGTCGCCTCCACGCCGTCGATGCCGGGCAGATCGATGTCCATGAGCACGACATCGACTGAGTCATCTCCGCAGAAATCCAGAGCTTCCTCTGCCGTCTGGACCGAGCCGACGATCTCGACGCCCTCGGCTCCCTCCAGGAGCAAGCGTAGGGCTTCGGAGAACATGCGGTGATCGTCGACGATCAGGGTACGGATGGATTCCATTCCCGTTGTCTCCTCCAGACCGGCCACCGGCAGAGAGCCTACGACGACCCGGCTGCACCGTCTCTGGGGAGGGTGAAAGAGAAGGCTGACCCCTCGCCCTCCCTGCTTTCCACCCAGATCTGGCCTCCGTGGGCCTCCACGATCCGTCGTGCGATGTACAGGCCGAGTCCGGTTCCGGGGACGTCTCCGGAACGGGCCAATCGCGAAAAACGTCTGAAGAGCCGCGGGACTTCGGCCGGGGGGATGCCAGGACCGTGATCAGTGACTGTAAAGATGACGACGTCTTCATCAGGCCGGACCGTGAGCTCCACCAGCGACCCGGGGTCGGAATACCGCTCTGCGTTGATCAAGAGGTTGCGGAGGGCCTGCAGGACGCGGGTGCGGTCGGCTCGGACAACGGTGTCCCGGCTGTCTGAAGGCTCGTCGACCCGAAGGCGCCCGGCGAGCTCATTCGTCGAGTCAGAGGCTTCTCTCAGCAGGTCAATGGCCCGTTCTGGTCTTACGGATAATGTGAGAGTTCCGCTGTCGAAATCCATGAGCGCGGCTGATTGCTCGGCCAGATCTCGGAGCCGGGTGGCCTCGCGCTCGATCCACCCCACCACCTGGAGCCGTCGAGCGTCCTCCAGTTGTTCCCACCGACTGGCCAGGGAGGAGACGTACGTTCGAACGGACGCGATGGCATGAAGGAAATCGTGGGTCATCATCCTGGACAGCTCCGCCCTCTTCCGATCCAGCTCCTCAAGGTCCCGGACCCGCATACGCTCCGCCTCATACGCAGCGGCGAGCTTCGCACGAGCCTGGTCGAGGGCCAGGCTGCGGAAGAACAGCTGCCTGATCACGATCAGGGGGCCCACCAGTGAAAGCACGGCCCAGAACCCGACCTGCAAGTACAACCGAGCCACCAGGACTCCGGCCGCACCCAGAGCGAGGTAGCTCACAAGAAACTCGAGCGGATGGCCGATTCGGAGCTCGCGGGAGACCTTCACCACCGGCTCCCCATACAGAAGGGACGCGCCGAGCGCCACCAGGCTCGCGTTCACTATGTACCCCCCGACGACCGCTGCCACCGTGGCCAGGGCGACACGGCCCGACCCGGAACCTGGCGGGGAGACGGCGTGATAGACAGCGCTGGCCGTCAGGGTGGAGAGCGCCATCTGCGACCTGTTGAACAAAGAGCGTAGGAGGCCCACCTCGCGGCGGAACTCCCGCGGGTCGAAGGAGGCGACGAAGAGCGTGATTGCCGCGGCGGCGGGTTTGTACAGGCTCGCCACGGTAATGAGCAATGGGAAGTCGAGTATCAGCTGCAGGCCGTGCCATGCCATGACGGGCAGCATGTCCACGATCGCGATGAGGGCTGCCCATAGAAGGAGATCCGGCTTGAGCACGTGCGGGCGATCGACAAGCAGAAGCAGGATCAGCGCCACCGTCGGAGCGACGACGACAATCTCGAAGGTCGCCAGGATGGCGGGCCGTTCAGGCTTGCCCCGGTCTTCGGCCTGACTGATCACTCGCCCCCTCCCCGACTATCGGGTCTGATCCATCCGAAATGCTCCTCCATAGGTCAATGGGGGTCAATGCTGTAGGCCACTCGGAGCCTTGGCCGTAGGAACATTGGGGCCTCGAAAATGACCATGTGACTGATGTGCCGTAACTCCTTCCCAGCTTCACTGTGTGTAGCTGCCGGGGCCGCTCCTCGGCACCCGCGGCATGCCGAAGCGAAGGAGGAACACTCATGAAGCTGGTTGCGCGTTTCGGAGGGATCGTGGCGGTCATGGCAGCGCTGGCTGCGGCCGCGGCGGCGTCCTGGCGCCTCTAATCCCCAGACGTTAGCTCCATAGAACACCGGTGGGGCCCGGGATCCACGCTCGGGCCCTTCTTGCGTATGCACATTCGGCCTGCGCACGAGACGACTGGCACCCCCGTTGCTGTCGTTCGGCACCAGGCTCGTCGCTGGAGCACCACCGCCGATGGCTCGAGGCGCTCGAATGAGACACGGTAGAATTTCTTGTTTGCCAATCTGGTAAGCCATGGCCATCGAGGCAGGTTGGTAGACGCCGGGGGGGAGAAAGTGTACGCCGCAGGCCCGGCCTCACCATACGAATCTCTCGTCCCCCACCGCCATCTGGGCGGGTGGACCATCGCCACAGCCATCGTCTTGGGAGTGGCGGCCCTCCAGCTCGCGCTGCTCACCGAGTGGGTGGTGAGGGATGCCGAGACGCAGGCTTCCGTGCGGGATCAGTTCTTCGTGGCCCGGAGTGATCTCGCCTTCAACCACTATCGGCTCACTTTGTTGACGAAGGGCGTGGGGCTGGTCGTGGGGGCGGCAGCTGTACTTTGGCTCGTCTGGCAATACCAAGCGCAGGCCAACCTGCGCGCGTTGCATCCGGCTCGATTCCATCCAGGGGCGGTGATCGTGGCGTGGCTGATTCCCGGATTGAACGTGGCCGTCTCGCTGATGGCGATGAGGCAACTCTGGCTGGGCACCGATCCGGAGAAGCAGGAACTCCGGACGCGCCGGACCACGCCCGTGCTGTGGCTCTGGTGGGCCTCCGGGATCACCGCGGCGACCCTCTTTCTCCTCGCTCTGCTCCGTACCCCAGGGAGTGGGGCCAGCGCGGATCAACTGATCGCTCGGGACAATCTGCTCGTGCCCGGATGTCTCGTGGGCATTGCCTCGGCTGTCCTGGGCATCGTCCTCCTGGTCAGGATCGCGGGACGACTCGAGCTTGCGGAGGACACGGCCGGCCGCCCCGGCTGGCAAACCTGGTCCGACAGTTCATCGAATCGACGGACATCCGCATAGCCTCGCGCCATCAAGACTTCCTTCCGCCACCGGCTTTTGGTGAGGAGCAGGCAATCCCCTGCTCCTCACCCGTCGGTAACCTTCCTCCCCACCTCATCTCACAGGGCGCAGGCGGCTCGCGCGGCAGCCCCGAGCCGATACATGTACCGCTGCAAAGAACTCAGCTCCCTGCATTGGGATGCTCTCGCGGGAGAAGAGGCAGCGGAGGTACGCGTCGGCCCGGCTGCGGCCAAACCTTGCAACGACCCGAACGGCCCGCGAACGAACACGTCTGGCACACCGTTGGTGTCATTCGGCACCAGGTTCGACGCCAGGGAGCCCAACAAGACCCACGTCCCGTCCTGTGAAATGCCCGCATTGAAGCTCTCATCGTTGCCCACTTCACCAGCGCTCGAGACGCTCGCTATCACGGTCGAACCCGTGTCTCGATCAGCCACGAAGACGTCGCCTGTGGCGTTGGTATCGCCCGGGACCAGGTTGGAGGCGAACGACCGGTAGGCCACGAAGCGGCCGTCGCCCGAGATCCCCTTACTGCAGCAGCTGTCGTCGTTCCCTTGCTCGCCTGTGGAGGACTTGCTCACCAGCGTGGTCTTGCCGGTCTTGAGGTCGCGGACGAACGCATCGCCGAAGCCGTTAGCGTCCCGCCGGACCAGGTTGTCGGCGAAGGAACTGAATGCCACGAATCGCCCATCGGGAGTGATGACCGAATTGAAGCTGTCGCCGTCCCCCTGCTGCCCGGCCGAGGAAACACTCAGCAAGGTGGTCTGGCCGGTCAGTGTGTCGCGGAGGAAGATGTCCAGAGCTCCGTTAGTGTCCCCCGGCACCATGTTGTCGGCGAAGGAGCCGAAGGTCACGAATCGACCATCGGCTGAGACGGACTCTCCGAAGCTGTCGTCATTGCCCTGCTTGCCGGTCGAGGACGTGCTTATGAGGCTGGTCTGTCCGGTGGCAAGGTTGTGCGCGTATACATCGACCCGGCGATTGGTGTCCCCCGGGACCAGAGATGCTTCTGAGCTGAACACAACCACTCGACCGTCGGCTGAGATACTCGGTCCGAAGCTCTCACCCTGGGCCTGCTTCCCCTCAGAGGTCACGCTTACCCTAGTGGTGGTCGCCGCCAGCACGTCACGAACGAAGACGTCCGGTCTCCTGTTGGTGTCCTTGGGGACCAGGTTCGAAGCGGGAGAATCGAAGGCCACCAGGTTTCCATCCGGGGACATGGACTCGGTGTTGAAGGTGTGATCGTTCGCCTGCTCGCCGGCTGACGAGATGCTCAGCCGGATGGTTTGGCCGGTGGAGCGATCGCGTCGGAAGAGGTCCCAGGCTTCATTGGTGTCCGCGACAACAAGGTTCGAGGCGGCGGAAGCGAACGTGACGAATCGGCCGTCCCCCGAGATGGAATGGTACCCAGGGAAGCTCGCATCGTTGGCCTCCTCGCCGGTGGAGGAGACATTGACCCTTTCGGTGCCGGGCCCGGCTGCCCCGGCCGGAACGCCCATCCACAGGATCGCCGTCAGGGCCGTCGTCAACCCGATGGCCGTGGCAAGCCGTGACCGCACTACATGAAATCTTGATTTCATCATTCCTCCGGCTCTCCTCTCCGCGGGCGGGGATCTCCCCTACGCATTAGGAGATGCTCGAGCGGCAGATTCCGCGGCACGATGTGTCGCATTTCTTGAGGAAATGTCGGCTGCCGACAATGGCGTATCGGCGCTCGGCGTCCATCATTCCTCGATTCGGACTACGACTGCACCAGTCAGCCCGCCACTCAATACCCACACGCCACCTTGCCCGACCGCTATGGACGAACCTCCAGCCTCCGTGGAGGACACGACCTTGTTTGTCGCGGGGTCGATTTGGACGATCCGCCCACGCTCGACGCTGGATCCGTCGGCGTCAGTAATCACATCGCCAGCCGTGACCCAGACACTCCCGTCGCCGGCGGCGATCGAGCCAAGCTCAGTACTGGTGTGACCGGCGAGGGGCGGATACTCGGGCTCCTCCTGGCCCACCGTGATACTCGCCACAGCCTCGCCCGACGTGGGATCGATGCGAACGACCTCCCACGTGCATGGGGAGGAGGTCTTCACGTCCGGCGGGGGCGGGGGTGACGGCTCCGGGATGCAGGTTGCACCCCAGATGGCCCCGTCGGCTGCGGCGAACGAAGCCACCGAAGGGCCGCCAGTGGAAAGAACGTCCACGGAGGCCACGACCTGGTTCGTCGACGCATCGATGCGGACGAGGCGGTGGCTGTCCCCCATCCCGACCAACAGCTGGTTACCGACCGCCAGGACGTACTTGTAATCGCGGTACCCGACGGTGACGCCGGCCAGGACGTCGCCGGTCACCGGGTCGATCCGGAACACCCGCTCGTCGTCAATGGCGGACGCCCAGATCGATCCATCCGCAGCGGCCGCTGCCTCTGTCGGTGTGGGCAGTGGTATCGGAGTGAGCGCGCCGGTCCCCGGATCGACCCGGACGATCCGGGGTTCGCCCCGATCGATCACCCACACCGCGCCGAAGGCCGTGATCACATCGATGGGATCGCCTCCCACCTCGATCCTCTGGATCACTTGGTTCGTGGCCGGATCGATGCGCGAAAGCTCTCCTCGCACCGGCTCCTGAGCAGCCTGCCCCCGCTCGAGCGGCGGCGATGCCTGGGCGGCATGGACCACCCACACGGCCCCTTCGCCGACGGCGATGCCTATGGGGTTGGCATCGATCGGGATGGTCGCCACCACCTGCTTCGAGGGCGGGGTTGGCGAGGTAGCCGGCTTCGGCGCCAGGTAGAGGCTGCTCGCTGCGGACACCGCGCCGTACGCGAGGAGGGCCAGGGCAAGCGCCCAGGCGATCGCGTTCCTGGCCAAGCGACGCCTGGCCCTCCGCACCCCCAGAGGAAGGTCCAGCCTCGAGGCAGATGCCGCATCTGCCTTCTGGCGCAGGAGCTGGCGGAGCTCCTCTCCCAGCTCGTCAAGGTGGCTACTCATCGGTGTCACCCTTCATCTGTCCTCGAAGTGTCCGCATGCCCCTCGAGACGAGAGATCGATACGTCCCTGCTCGGCAACGCAGGATCTCCGCCGCTTCCTGCTCGGACACTTGTTCGTAGTAGTGCAGGACGATGGCTGCCCGCTGCCGTTCCGGGAGGCGGAGGACAGCCTTCCATAGGTCTTCGCGGAGATCTGGGTCGAGTCCTGCCTCTTCGTGCGAGATCCTCTGCTCCTCGGATCGCAGGTAAGCTCGCTCTACTCTGATCCGCCGGAAGTGCATCCGTGACAGGTTCACCACGGTTCGCCGGAGATACGGACCGAACGACGCCCGGTCGCGAAGATGGGCAAGGCGACCGACCATCCGAGCGAACGCTTCCTGGACGAGGTCCTCGGCCAATGCCCGATCTCCGGTGAGCAGGTAGGCGAGCCTGAGGGCATCTGGCCCATGTCGCTCGTACAGCTCCACCAGACCCTCACGCCCGGTCTCCACCTTCTCAGCGTCCGTCGAGATGACCGCCCCTCTGCGCATCCTGAGAAATAGATGCTCGAGAGGCAATATCCGCGGCGTGAGATCGAGCTAGGGCCCCTTTTTGCGGGCGCTGGAGTGCAGGCGCTGGAGTCGTGGGCGCTGGAGGATTTGAACCTCCGACCTCTTCCGTGTCAGGGAAGCGCTCTCCCCCTGAGCTAAGCGCCCGGACCCATCATTCTAGGAGGAAGCTCGAGCGGTCGCCGGGCTGGTTCAGAACTCCAGGCCGCAGTTCTCGCACAGGAACAGGTGGGCCTTCACGTTCAGGCTGTGCCCGCCACACCGATGGCAGCGGCGGCACGTGCCGGCCACGGCGCAGTCGATCGGATCGGTCGTCTCGCCGGGCTGGTCCCAGGTGGTGGCGCCCTCCGCCGGCCTGGGGAGCTGGATCGACAGCAGCACCAGGCCATCATCCCCGCTCAGGAAACCGTGTGGATGCGCCGCTGCCCGCCCGATCATCAGGGCCTGGGCGAGGGACAGGGGGGTATCCGCGACGAACGCATCTCCACCACCCTTCACCGCGCACACCCACTCCTCCGAGTCCGGGTGGGTGTGGGCATAGGCGACCTGGTTTGGCGCGAACCCTTGCAGCGACAGGTAGAACCCCTCTCCCTGGGTGATGGGCACCCTGCGGAACCCCGAGGGGCAGGTGGCTATGAGCTCCTCGGGCGAGGACCTGAACACGCCAAGGTTGTCGAGAACCTCGGCCAGGTCTCCGGGTCTCCTCTCGAGCCGCACGGGCCAAATGTAACCAGCGCCGCCACCATCATCGCAACTGGGTCAGGCAACCGGTCGAAGCGGCCGATAACTAGACAGCGACCTCGGTCGCGAACAGAGAGGGGAACAGGTGACATCTCAGAAGAACGAAGGCCGCCGGCCGAAAGTCCTCCTTGTCGACGATGACGCGGAGACCTGTGCCCTGCTCAGGGGCGTCCTGGAGGACGAGGGCATCCAGGTCGTGGGTGCCGCCGCGAATGGCGCAGAGGCCCTGGACCTGGTGGATTCGACCCTGCCCGAGGTGGTCCTCATGGACCTTCGGATGCCTCATATGGATGGATTCGAAGCCACCCGCCTGATCAAGGCAAAGCACAGCTGGATGCAGGTGGTGATCCTCACTTTCTACGACGACCTCCTTCCCGACCGCAGTCCGGAGGAGGTGGGCGCGTTCGCCTACCTTGTGAAGGGGTGTTCCGCGAGGCTCATGCGGGATGTCATCATCAAGGCGTGGCGGGTGGCCCTGGAGACGCGCTGGGCCCGGGCGGCGGGAAGCGCCTGATCCGGTCGGGTCCTGAACCTCAGAAGGCCGGAACGAGCTCCTGAGGGCTCTTCCCCTGCCAGGTCCGAACGATGGGACGCTCGGTTGCCGGGTGTCGGCCGGACAGCGGAAGGCTGAAGGAGAACGTCGCGCCGAATCCTGGTGTCGACTCGACCCACAGCTCTCCCGACATGGTCTCGACCAGTCGTTTCGAGATGTACAGTCCCAGGCCGATCCCACCGCTGCTCCGTGTGAGGTGCCCTTCGATCTGGTAGAAGCGATCGAAAATGCGATCCTGCTCCTCGAGCGGGATCCCCTCCCCCTGGTCGCTGATCGAGATTATCGCTCTGCCGTCGGCCGTGCTCACCATGACGTCGACCGGAGTCTCTGGTGGCGAGTACTTCATCGCGTTCGACATCAGGTTGCTGATGACCAGTCCAACCGGGGCCGGGTCGGCAATCACCTTGACGGTTCCGGTTTCGTCGTGGAAACGCACCATGCGGCCGGGATGGCGGTCCGAGACGGACCTGATCTGTTCCATGACGCA
>Ga0137375_10004312_pt1 | contig 16944 bp, 19 predicted proteins | sample SagtaG_24_FD_104936 | JGI IMG/M metagenome (GOLD analysis project Ga0137375, IMG submission 104936) | Vadose zone soil microbial communities from Sagehorn Ranch, Mendocino, California, USA - Sage1_R_113_16 metaG | ecosystem: Environmental > Terrestrial > Soil > Vadose zone | place: USA...
CGGATCCTCGGCGAGCAGATCGCCGACGTGCTGCCCTGGCTTGGCGAGGTGCGCTACTCGCCCGAAGTGCGCGTGTACGCCGCGCGCCCAGCTGCAGCCGATGCCGCGCTCGGCATCCATCTCTCGCCGCCAACGCCAGTCTTCTCGGTAGAGATGTACTCCGGTGTGCGCGGTGCCTGGGGCGAATGCCCGCCGGACTGGCAGTGGGCACTGGTGTGCGCCTCCGGCCCGGACAGCACCGAGCTGCTCAAACTGCCTGCCGAGGCGGCGCGCCACACCCTGTGGGAGCGCGCTCGCTCCGTCGCGCCGGAGCTGTTCGCGCTTGAGGAGGCTGCAGTGGTGCATGATATTCGGTGGGAGTGGGCCATCCCGGTGCTCAGCCCCGGCCACTTCCGCCGCCTGGCAGCCTACGAACGCAAGCCGCCCATCGTGCTCGCCGGCGACTGGACCGACCACGCTTGCGTCGAGGGCGCTGTGCGCTCGGGCGAGCAAGCGGCAGCGGCATTTGGGAAGGAATAACTCGTGAAAATCCTGATCACTCGGCTGGAATGGCGGCGCGCTCCGTCGAACCTCCTGGATTCATCGCCATAATGCTGGATGTCGCTTTCCTTGCCATCACCAGCGACCGGATCGGCGCTCTGTGTAAGCCTCCTTACAGGTGATGCACCGGATCCATTGCAGTCATCCCTCGGTGAATCGCGCCTTATACGGGCGACGGCGACCGAAGATGCGACGTTCATCATCTCGCTGCCGAACGTCGCGCATATCGCGGCACGGCTCCTGCTGCTGGCCGGGCGCTTCCCGCAAATGAATCGCGGGATCTTCGATCGCACCCACCTGCACTTCTACACGCGCGCCACCGCCGAGGCCATGCTGCGCGATGCCAGCCTGCAGGCTGGTGATCATTGGCTGTTTGCTACGTCGGCCCAAACCGAGCAACCTGCACACCTCTGATGAAAAGTAACCAGGCATCGTCTATGCCGTCCCCACGCATTTCGCGCGGCCTTCTACGCTGGTCTCGGTGCGGTCTGGGCATTCTGGGCACTGCTGGCGATCGTACTCGCCGCGCCGGTGACATTTGCCTTCGAGGGATTGCTGGCGCGGCTCTTACGCGGGATGTAGGCCATGGAATACATCGCCCAGCTGCGCGAGCAACTTCAGCTGGGCGAGCGCTAGAGCAGCCCGCTTACCCAGTCACACCAAAGAGTGGGCAGGTATCGAGCTCGGCGGCCATAAAGGTGCCGAGCTCGGGCAGCGCCGACCGGACGGCCGGGCCGGGAATCGGGGCCGCATGCGGGGCCTTACCGCCGGTTTGGGCGAAGGAGTCCTCCAGCGTGGCGCAGAACGTCCGACGAAAGCTCTGCTGCTGCGCGACCATCCGTGCCAGGTCAAGCTGAGAGAGATAGCCCTTCAGCACCAGGATCTGCCCGATCGGCGTCCCAGGATAGATCGTGGTCTGAAGCGTGAGACATTCCTCAATGTCTGCTTGGGAGATTAGGCCGGCGGCTATGCACAGCGCGCCGAGGAGTGGGACACTGGAGAGGGTGGGCTGGCTCATTCTAGTCGTATTCCTCCGTGCCGCATCGTGGCGGCTGTCGTACGTACCCTGGTGGTACTCTACCAACGCCGGGGCACGGGACTATTACCACATATGAAGGAGGCTTCGATGAATATTGCACTCCTCGGCCCTTCCGGTGCCGGCAAAGGATCGCACGCCACCAAACTGGCGACCCGCTTTGATCTGCGGCATGTCGTGAGCGGCGAGCTGTTCAGAGCCAATCTGGAAAAACGAACGGCCGTCGGGCTGCTGGCCAGGCGCTACATGGCTCAGGGCGAACTGGTACCGGATGAAGTCACCGACGCGATGATGGAGGAGTGGCTGTGGCAGATTGCCCCTCAGCAGGGGGTCCTGTTCGATGGCTTTCCACGCACCGTCGCGCAGGCACAGTTTCTCGACGACCTGGTCCCCACGATGGGCCGCACGCTCGAGGCGGCCATCTACATCCACGTCTCCGATACCGCGATTCTGCGGCGGCTTGCGGGCCGCCTGATTTGCCACACCTGCCAGACACCCTACCACCAGCAGCTCCACCCTCCTGCCCAATCAGGCATCTGCGACCGATGCAGTGGCGCCCTCGAAAGGCGTCCTGACGACATCCCGGAACTGATCCGCGTCCGTCTGCGGGCATTTCAGCGGGTGAGCGGACCGCTCCTTGACTATTACCAGGCGACCGGCAGGTTCATTGTTGTTGACGGCGAAGGTGCATTGGAGCAGGTCCAGGCTGCCCTGGAGGAGGTGATCGACGCGGTACGACGGCAGCAGGTGCGCCCGGCGACGCGGACCGAGAACGATCAGCTCCAGACCGGCGCCGTCACGATGCAAGCACTCCCCGCCGAGCAGCGGGCAGCAGGAGGCCTCAACCTTGTGCTACTTGGCGGGCCAGGCTCGGGCAAAGGCACCCAGGCTGAGGAGCTGCAGGCGCAGTTTGCGCTGACCCATATTGCCACTGGCGATCTGTTCCGCGAGCATCTCAGAGATGAGACCGACCTGGGCAAGCTGGCCAGGGCCTATATGGATCGGGGTGAACTGGTCCCCGATGATATCACCGAGGCCATGGTCGAAGAGCGGCTGACGCGGCCAGATACCCGAGCCGGCTTCGTGCTGGATGGCTTCCCGCGCACCCTACCCCAGGCCGAGGCCTTGACCGACATCCTGGCCCAACTGCACCGACAGCTCACCATCGTCCTCTACATCAACGTTGCCGATCAGGAGATCGTGACGCGTCTGGCAGGCCGCCGGATTTGCGGCAGCTGCCAGTCGCCGTACCATCTGACGTTCAAGCCGCCGGCTCACGCGGGCATCTGCGACCTGTGCGGCGGCGCGCTGGAGCAGCGCGATGACGATAACCCCCAAACTATCCGGGCGCGCCTCAAAACCTTTCATGCTCAGACAGCACCATTGATCCACTTTTACAAGGCAGCTGGGCTGCTGGTTGAAATCGATGGGCGGGGTGAGGTGGCAGCGGTCAAGGAGCGAACGGTGGCCGCGGCCCGCAGCCTGCGGCATGCATAGTGCCCAATCGGGCACCCTTGAGCTGCGTGTCGACGACATACCCCGGCATGAGGCGGTGATGCACTGCGCCGACATCGCGAAGGGCCGCCCAGACTTGCTCAGGGCTGCCCGGCAAAGAAATGATCGCCCGCTGCTTCGCAGACCAACGTGGGGCACGTGATCTGGTTTGCTACGCCTTCCAGTGACCAGCACTCCGTCGCATCGATCAGGTCCCAGATCGAGCCAACTTGAAACGTAAACATCCCATTTTCGATCGCCCAGCGTATACCAGATTTGCGTTGCATCACCTGCTTCAGTGTATAGTGCGCGACACGTGTCCGAACAAGGCGGCCACCCTGGTCATTGCGCGCGCCTTTTCGCTAAAATGGTAGGTGTACAGGCCGTCATTGGCGATCAAGGCCACCAAACGCTGTTCAAAGGCGGCGGCGCGAGGAGCCAAGTATCCGCCGACACTGATTCCCATGAGGGCGATTCGAGCGGGATCGACTTCAGGCCGAGTCAATAGATAGTCGACAACAGGCGTCACAACCGTTTCCCAATCCGGGCGGAACGGGAGATGCTGTTCGCGGATGAGGGCGCCTTGACCAGGTCCTTCAAATGTCAGGCAGCTATATCCGCGTTGAATGGCTGCGGCAGCTACTTGAAGATACAACTGAGGCCAGCGCATAGAAGACGCGCTCCGGCGGGGCCGCCATCTCAACGCTGGCGAGGATCTCACCGGCAGCGAGGTCGGCGACCATGCGTCCGACGAGGACAGCTTGGACGATGATGAGTAGGACGCCCACATACGCAAACACGAATCCGATTTGTGGCGCGTTCAAGCCCAAGCGAGACTGCGCGTATAACGGAAAGATCGTTATGAAGAGATTGAACGCGAACGCGAAAAAGAGACGTGCATTGAGCAGCGGTCCGACCTGTGGATGCTTCAGCGCGTCGAGCAGCGCGTTGAGTGCGAACGCCGTCCGCGGTTGCGCCTTCAGTCTCATATCTGTGCGACGCGCTGGAGTCAACGATTCGGTCAGGAAGGCGAATGCGGCGATGCAATTCAGTGCGCTCAAGCCGCCTGCGACGAGCGCCGGCACGCCATAGCCGAATACACTCAACGCGCCGCCGAGGAGGGGACCGATGACGAAGCCGATACCGAACGCCGCGCCGATCATGCCTAACCCGCGCGCACGATGTTGTGCATCGGTGATGTCCACGACGTATGACTGTGCGACGGCGAGATTCCCCCCGCTGATGCCCGACAAGATTCGTCCGGCAAAGAGCAACGGCAAGGAATTCGCCAATCCGAAAACGAAAAAACCGACGGCATTGCAGCAGATCGTGATAAGCAGGGCGGGACGACGACCGTAGCGATCGGAGAAGCGACCAATCAGCGGCGCGCCCACAACCTGCGCCGCCGCGTAGGAGGCGACGAGTAAGCCTACCAAGAATGGACTCGCGCCGACTGGCTGGCGATTGGCGCGACTTGCCGTCAGGCGGAGCGATGGGCGCAGGCTTCCGCGCGGGATCAGCGCAAAGAAGCTGGCGATTGCCGGGCGGCCCACATACCACAGTGGTAACGGCGGCATCGTCAGGACGGCGTCGCTGCGCAGCAGCGCGACAAACCCATCCATATCGGCGGCCTCCCAGGCATCGATATACCGGCGGACCAGCGACTCCTCGACCGCATCGGTCGGGACCACCAGATCGGTGCGCAATCGCCCCTCCCGGCGCTGGCGCGCAATCGTCGCACGCGCGCGCTGGAGCGCGCTATTCACGCTCACCGTCGTCGCGCCCAGCAGCTCGGCGACCTCACTGGCCGACCAGGTGAGGACGTCACGCAAGATCAGCACAGCCCGCTGGCGGGGCGGCAGCACCTGGACCGCCGCCAGGAAGGCCAGTTCGACGCTCTCGCGCAACTCGTAGTGCGCAACCGGGTTGCCGGATGCTGCCTCCAACTCATCCAGCCACGCGTCGGGATAGGGTGAGAGGTGAATGACCGGCTCGCTGCTTGTGGCAAGCGCGTCGGCAAGCCACCCTGGCGCAGGCGGCGCGACATGCTGGCGGGCGGCTGCCGTCAGGCAGACGTTGGTGGCAATACGATACAGCCAGGATCTGAACGTGCTGCGGCCGGCGAAGCTGGCGAGATGGCGCCAGGCCCGCAGCAAGGTCTCCTGCAGGGCGTCTTCGGCATCCTGAATAGAGCCCAGCATACGGTAGCAGTGCAGATGCAGCTCACGCAGGGAGGGCTGAGTCAGCCTGCGGAACGCCTCGGCGTCACCGGCCGTGGCGGCGGCCAGGTCGACCGCTGCGGTTGCGCTGCCGTGAGCGCCAGTGGGAAGAGTCATCTCGTATTCCTACCTTCCAACCGCCCTCCTCAGAACTGCTCGTGACCGTTTCCGTGTCAAGCAGCTCGCCAGTGGATTGTGATCAGTGAACCCCACAGAGAGCGACGTGCCATCGGGGAATCGAAACGCGACAACTGAGCGCTCGGCGCTTTGCGGGACATCCATGCGTTCTGCGCCCAGCACGTCGACGTAGAACTCCTGCAGTTTGCCTCTTATCGCCGGGTGGGCAAACGTGTGCAGGGATCCGGAAGACCGCTTCTCATCGTCGCTTGACAGACGCACCCTTGTCCCAGGGCAGATCAATCGATGACCATTCCACTTGAAGCATTCACAATCGCACCGGTGAGGGTTCGCGCCCCGCGCTACCTCACCACATTGTTGAGACGGCGGGAACGCTGCGTGGATGCGGGTGTAGGGGCCGGCCGCACTATGGGGCCATGAGCCAGTTTCACTACCGGCGCGCGCGATACCATTGATCTCGACCATGCGGTAGGTCGTGTCGCCGCGGCGCGCATACCAATCGTGGCGCTGCTGCTTGCGCGGTGAGGTCAGCGAGTTGCTCGGGCGTGAGATCGGCCCGTATCTCGGGAGCAGGCGCTGCCGGCTGCTCCGCTGTGATCTCAGTGCCTGGTGCCGCGACGGGTGCCATCCCAGCTTCTCCCTCCTCTGCGGTTGATGGCTGGTAGGCCACGCCAAACAGCTGACGAAGATGGGCCTCGACCGCGAAACAGGGAAGAAAGCTCACTTTCTGATTCGCTGGGAGGCTGAGGATAGTATGGCGCGCGACGTACGACGAGCATTTGTTCGTGACAGAATGATGACGGGGCGGGTGTGGCATCGTCTCGGGGCGGTGCCTTCATCGTCGTTTGCCGATATCGGTGTATCCTCTTCGCTGGCTTCGTCGGTATCCCAACATACCTTCGACACCACTCAAAAAGGAGCCTGCGCCATGTTCAACGCTGCGCGATCCCTTGTCCCGTGCCATGACGCCCCCACGATTGTCCGGTGTACCAGCGCCCATGCCGCCGCGCTTGTAGTGGTGGCGCTCGTCGATGACGCCCATCTCCAGCCGGGGCACGCGTTCAGCGTTGCGCCGGTGCCCGCCTTAGATGCACCCTTCACCTTCACCATCACCGCGCCGCTGCCGGTCAATGTCGCGCATCAGATTGGCACGCTGCCCGACACAACCATGATCTGATCAACGAACCACTGGTCAGGTCGCACGCCCCTGGCTTCGGCTGGGGGCGTTTGTGTTTCAGTGGCCACAGAATACACCACCGTGCTGTGCCGCACATCAGGTGAACTACGTACCGCATTATGTATCTTTGCGCGCGGCGCGTTTCTTGCTCCTCTGCACCCGACCACAGCGAACGTGGCCACGCCAAGGAGCAGGGAATGCAGATCGAGTGTACGACAACAAGCGCGGCGGCGCAGGTATTGTTTGTGCTCGTCGACGCACATCTGCGACCAGGCCAGGAGTTTCATATTACTGGCCCATGTCTGCCCGATCCCCCCATCCGATTCACCCTCCATGGGAATCTCCTCACCCATGTCGTGCGTCAATTGCAGGGCATCCCCGACACCATCATTGCGGGCGCGCTCGGCGCCTAATCCCGGCGCGCCTGGGCGCCTCTGGCTTCGGCGGGGGCGTTTATCTTTCTCCCATTCAATCGCCCGCGCCTCCGGCTCGGCCACCCGGCGGCGGTAGCGCCGACTGGCCACGTCAAACGCCAGACCCTGATCGGCACGCAAGCTGCTATCCGCCCACCCCGCTGGCCCGCGCACCGCGATAGTCACGCCGTAGTAGTCACAGCCTGCGCGACCAGGCCCACGCGCCGATCGTCGATGATCGCGCTGCGTCGTTCTTGCATCCTGTCCTCCCTCGCTTTAGGAGGCTGAGGATAGCATGACGCAGCGCCTACGACGAACATTCGTTCGTGACAACACGATGACAGGGGAAGAAACGTGCCGCTCTCGGGCTGGGCCGTGCGCGCAAAGTCGGCCCGAGCGATGCGATGCGGGCGCGCCAGTGGCACGGCGTATGCCCCAAGGGCAGCACAGAAAGCGGCGCATTTCTGTGCCTTAAATTGGTGCTGTCGTGGTGCTGCCGTTCTGCTATACTCTGTGTGTCGGCCAGGCTGCCGACGAGTTTTCGTGAAAGGAACTGGCCATGTCGCCAGCGCAAATGACCCTCCAGCAGGCGATTACCGCAGAACGCGCGCGGCTGTGGCCGCTCGTACGCCACGACATCGCCGCGTTGCGCCAGCTGGTCGATGAATCACAGCAGATCGTAGCTGGCGCGCGTGCCGAGAAAGCCGCGACGCGGCGCAGCCGAGTGGTCGGTGCGACAGCTACGCCGCCATCGAGCACTGAGCAGGACGACAGCACGTAGGACAAACCACATTCCCGCGCGCCACACCGCCCCTGGAGCAATCCGGGGGCGGTGCGGTGTAGTGCTATCTCTACCCTACGTTGTACCATGTTCACCTTCCACACCTGCATACCGATAAACTCTTCAGCATTGACGGATGGTACCTACTCAGGTATGTCTGGCGGCGTGCCCCATTTGTCGGATGGAAGGTAGAACTCCAACTGATTCACAAACGCTTCCGGATTGATTGGCTTTGGGATGAGCGCCGTAAAGCCAGCTGTTTGGATCTTATCCGGCCGATACTTGTCCCAACTTGCGGTGATACAGACCAGCGGAATCGTAGCCAGTTCGGCTTGGGTACGGCACCAGGCGCCAAACGCATAGCCATCCATGGGACGGCCCAGCTGTAGATCAGAGAGAATCATGTCGGGTGTTTCTCGTGTGAGCCTGTCCACGGCCAGTTCTGGGGTATCAACCGAGATCACCTCATGACTATGTCGGTCCAGCAGATAGCAGATCAGGTCGCGCGCAGCGGGATCATTTTCAAGCAACAGGACTCGGGCCGGCATTCGTCACCTCGCTTTCACGTCTGGCCTAATCATACCATAACCACCGTGCCGTGCCGAATGGCCGTGCTCCTGGTGATGAGTCTGGGGAACTGATTGACACACCGTGGTATCATATCATCAGCCTGGTATCTCGCACGCATGCCAAGCGAACGAGCCCCTGGCGAAACACACGCCGCTGACCGACACATATCACGTGGTGCTGTGTTCACATCCTTTGCTGCTCCTGCGCCACGCCGCGCCTATCGCGCTATGCCGCGCTGCTGACTACGCCAAGACCGCGACACGGAACGAACGATGGATACGCCACCGCTCGCCGGTTCCTCGAACAGGACCGTGCTGGGCGTGGGTCGTGCGCACCATGCCCCGCGCTGCACGCCGGGACAGAGCTGACAGCCTATGCGTGTCGATGATCTCCTCGACCTGGTCACCCAGGGCGCCTTGCTCCTGATCGCAGTCCTGACGCTGGCCGACCTGTTCCGCCACCGCGACCGGGCACGCATCGACATTGCGCTCATGTTTGGCGCACTCGCCGCGATTGTCCTGATCCAGGGGCTTACGACCGTGGCGCGCCAGCAAGCGCCCTGGTTGGGGCAACTCGGCGCCATCCTGCTGCTCGCCCAACCCTACCTGTTGCTCCGCTTGGTTCAGCACTTTCGCTCCGTGCCTCGGGTGGTCCGCAGGCTCGCCATAGGCGGCATGGTGGTCTCCTGGACTATCTTGATCACCTTTCCCGCTCCGCTACCGCCGCTGCTCGCCCTACTGATCGTCGCCTACTTTGTGTCTGTGGAAGGCTACGCGGCGGTTGCCTTTGCCCGGGGTGCGCGTCGCAGCGCAGGCGTGAACCATTATCGGCTCTTGCTCGCAGCGACGGGCTCCGGCCTGCTCGCCATGGTGCTCCTGCTCGCCGGTATCAATCTCGCCTTCCCCGCGGGAACCGGGATTGCCACGCTGCTCTCGCGGCTGCTTGCGCTCCTGTGCATGCTGAGCTATTATTTTGGCTTCGTCCCACCGCATTGGCTCCGCCAAGCCTGGCAACTGGCCGAGTTACAGCGCTTCCTGCGCGCAGGGGCTGGTCGCGCGGCAAGCGCGCGCGCCCCTGCCACGCTCAATCAACTGTGCCTGATGGGCACCCGGGCAGTCGGCGGACTTGCTGCCGCGGTCGCGCTGGGCGACCAAACCGGCCAGCCGTTAACCATACGTGCATCGAGCGGCCATCCTGCGCTGGCGGGCAGTCTCAGCGCCAGCAGTGGGGCACTCGGGCGCGCATGGCACGAACGCCAGCCGATGGTCGCCCGCACTCCCGCTGACTTTGGCGTGGATGTGATGCCGCTGGCGGCCGCAGTTGGCGCGAGCGCGTTGCTCGTCGTGCCGATAGCCACGGCCGAACGTGCCTGGGGGATACTGGTGGTCTTCATGTATCGCGGCCCACTCTTCGCAATCGATGACCTCAACCTGCTCGCCCTGCTCACAGAGCAGAGCGCGATCACGCTGGACTATGCCGCACTGCTCGACGAACAGCACGCGGTGGTGATGCAACTGCAGCAGCGGTCAGCGCAACTCAGCGCGTCCAACCACGCCCTTGAGCAAGCGAGCCTGACCAAAGATCGCTTCCTGTCCAGCATGTCCCATGAACTGCGGACCCCACTCAATGCGATCATCGGCTTTACGGGCACGCTGCTTATGCGGCTGCCAGGACCACTGACCGCTGACCAGGAGAAGCAGTTGCGCACCATCCAGCACAGCGCCCAGCATTTGCTCGCGCTGATCAACGACATTCTTGATCTGGCGAAGATCGAGTCCGGCACGGTCGCGATGCCGCTGGAGCCGGTGGCGTGCCAGGCGATGATCGCCGAGGTGGCGGCAACCTTGCGCCCGCTGGCCGAGCAGAAGGGCCTCCAGTTGATGGTCGATTGCCCGGTCGAGCCCATCGTGGTGCAGGCCAATCCGCGCGCACTCAGCCAGATCCTGATCAACCTCACCAACAACGCGATCAAATTCACCGCGCAGGGAAGTGTGCGACTCGCCCTGGGCCAGTGCCAAAATGGCCACCAGCAGGTCATCGAGATAAGGGTGACCGATACCGGCATTGGTATCCGTCCAGAAGATCAAGCGCGCCTCTTTCAGCTGTTTAGCCAGATCGACAGCACCGGCATACATCAGCAGGAGGGGACAGGGTTGGGCTTGCATCTCAGTCAAAAGCTGGCTGGCTTGCTCGGTGGGCAGATCACGATCCAGAGTACGGCCGGCCACGGAAGCACCTTTACGCTCACACTGCCCGCGCCATGATAAGCGGCGCGGTACGCTGCGCGGCGGGAGGCATTCCGTTGATCACTTGGCCTATGGAGTGCGCCTGCTGCCACCTGCGGTTACGCGCGTGGAATTACTCACCCAAACGGTGCTGGCGGTCTGTCATAGCTTGCACGCCAGCCCCGATGAACGCGCCGCTGTGCTGGCCGCGCTGGGCAACGCCGATGCGTGAGCACGACGACCAGGCCGCGCTTGAAACCGCCCTCAACTGGCTAGGCCTCGGAATGATGGGTCTGCTCCTCGTGCTCGTCCCGGTGATTGTGCTGGTGCCTGCGATGCGCGGTCAACCATCGTGCGCTTGGCGCCCTCGCCGTTCCACGACGCCGCGAATAGTTCCGAGCAGCATCGGCACGACCTGATGCCCTTCGGTACATTCCGTCACGACCCGCCGCAGTATCTCCAGCGCTTCCCCTGGCTGAAGCTGCCCCACCAAGACCGCGACTTCGCCACGCTGCTCAGCCCAGAGGTCGATTGGTTGTTCGTGTTCACTCCTCGACATCTTCGTTGCTCCGCTCACGCCTGTCCAAAACGATGCGCTGGCAGTCTCCAGGGCAGCCCACGCGCCCGTAGGAGACTCGGCATCTTCACGGATGCTCATTGTCCAGCAGCGCCTGGAGCCGCTCGATTTCCCGAATGAGCGCTGCAACATCGGCCTTGGCGTTGGCGATGAAATCCAGATCGGCGAGATTGTCGGCATGGATAAGCCCACACCACCGCGACCAGTCCACCTCATCGGGATCGTCAGGATCCTCGGGAATCGTGTCATCGTCGGCGTCCAGCACCGCCGCTAATATGCTTGTGTCGTCATCAGTAGGAATCGCAACGTAGAGGCCAGCGACTCCAAGTGAGCCATCGTTTCCAGGGGTGATGAGCGAGCCGTCGTCCCACGTCGCATGCTCATGGGGGTGTCGCCCACTTCATCGGCCCAGGTCCAGTCACCTGGCGTTGTGGCCGCGAGCCGGGCTTTGATGGCGGCGAGATCTAATTCGCTACACATCGAACCCTCCTTGTCATACCGTTCGAGGAGATGCAGGGCGGTGATGGAATGCGGCGATTATAGCATAGCTGAGGTGCTCGCTTCGCTTCTCGAACTTCCAGAACGAGGGTTGACGCGGGGTGTACACTAGGAGCGTTGGTTCATGCGGACAAGTCGCCACTGATTTTGCGCGAGGATGCAGCACAAAATGGCCAGAGAGGGGAAGGGGCAGATGCTACACACCCTAACACGGAAAGTCGTTCTGACCGGGATTGGGTTTTTGGTGCTGATCGGCATTGTGGCCGCCTTCGCCATCAGCAATATCCTGGATCTCCGCGAGGCCACCACCTATCTGACCAACGACACCCTTCCCCGAGTGCAGGCGCTCCACCGGATTCGCGCCGATCTCGTGCGGGCCCTTGGTGAGACGGAAGCCTTCCTCCGTGGCGGCAATGCGGCGGATCTCGACCAAGCCCAAGCCGCCCTTGCGAATGCCGATGCCAGCTTCACCACGCTGCAGGCGCTGGTCGGCGAGCGCGACGATGCTTACGATCTCCAATCTGAAGCGGATCTCGTTCGGGTTCGTGATCAGTTGCACACACTTTTCACCCGCACACAGCAACTGGTGCGGAGCGCGCGGGCGAGTGATCGGACGGCGACACTCGCGATACTGGAGCAATTCGCTGATCAAGTGCCGGGCACGGACGCCGCCATTACAGACGTGATTGAGCAAGATGCGCGCGCGGTTACGGCAACGATCGAGTCACAGCTACAGGACAGCATGGCTGCGGTCATTGGCTTGTGCGGCTTGTGTCTCCTGCTCACGGGCCTGGCGGTGGGGATGCTCCAGTGGCAGATTGTCCGTCCAGTGCGGGCACTGGCGGTGGCCACCGCAACCGTCGCGCACGGCGATCTCCAGCCCGCTATGCGCGTGACCAATAACGATGAAATTGGCCGACTGCAAGCAACATTCAACGGGATGGTAGCAACGATTCAGCAGCAGATCCAGGGCCGTGAGGAGCAGGTGCGGGTAGCTGAAGCCGCACGCAATGATGCGGAAACCGCCCGTACCGAGATTGCGCACCAGCTGACTACGATTGAAGCCCAGCGCGTCGCGATGAACCAGATGAGCGTCCCGATCTTGCCACTGACCGCCACAGCGCTGGTGCTGCCCTTAGTGGGCGTGCTCGATAGCACGCGCCTGCACATCCTTCAGGAACGCTTGCTGCACAGCCTCGAAACAGCGGGAGTGCGCCATGTGATTCTCGACATTACCGGCGTGCCGTTGGTTGATAGTCAGGTTGCGCAAGGGCTGATCAAGGCCAGCCAGGCCGCACGATTGCTTGGAGCCGAGGTGGTCTGGGTCGGTATTCGACCGGAAGTGGCGCAGGCGATTGTGACGTTAGGCATCCACTTGGATGGAGTGATTACATATAGTACCTTGCAAAGTGGTATTGCGTACGTCCTGCAATAAAGCCACGCATGTGGACTCCGCACCGCTGTTCCGCACGCCAGCCCAGTCGCTACCACTCCATTGCCGCCGCTGCTTGGCTGGCGCGCCACCAAGCTGAGCGAGCACTGCGCGGACGTGTAGAGGAGGAACACATCGCGCCCCGTAAAACGAAACAATGTTTCGGTTCCACCCAAGAACCCGTCCCGAACCGCACCTCCGAGCAGATCGCCGTCTATAATGTCACACGCAAGGCCGCACGCCACACAGAGACGCGCCAAGCGCTCGACGCTATTACAATGCTACGTGCAATCTAGAGATGACCAGCGCCGTACCTGCGGGTGCGAATGCAGAAGCCCACGCCGATCGAACGCGGCGACTCCTCGCCTACTTGGTGACGTTGTGCAGCGAACGCGGTGCCTTACAAGTCGCGCCGACGAATGCGCAACTCTGCGCCGATCTCAAGATCTGCCGGCGCAATATCGTGCATGCATTTCGTGAACTGGAGGCGCACGGTCTGGGCAAGCGCAGCGGTGGTGCTGTGGCCCATGGTATTACATCGCGGATGGTGTACGTGCCAGCACCACACACCGAACGGAGGCCGAAGCCTGGGCGGCCACACGCCTGGCGGATTGTCGTCGACACCGCGCGGCGCGATGTCGTTCCGTTAGCCGCGGATGGGCTGGCTGAGCCATGTCTTGAAGCGTACATGACCGCCTTTACCGTCTATGACCAGCGCGGGCAACCGCTGGAACCGGATCTGCGCTTGCCGCTCTGGCAGGAGCGGTTCCAGCAACTCGATCTGGCACCACAGACCGGCGACGCGCGTGCGGTCGCCAGGGTTCAGGTGCTGCACGCCGCCACTAGGCAGTTTTGCATGATCGTGGCGGGGTCACAGACCTACCAGGTGGACACCTCGCCGACTGCGGGCATGCGTCCTCCCCTCCGGCTGCCCTGTGGCCGACAGTTTGCCATGTACGCCCGCCGCGATCTCCTGCCAATCGACCCGCGCGCGAGCGCCGCCCGCATCCTCGCGACACCAACGACGGTATATAGGAGCGTGTGTATACAGCCTGTGCTCCAAGGATAGGTTTGTCATGAGTCCAACCATTCTGGTCGTCGATGATCACCAGCTCTATCGCACGACCTTTTGTATGCTGCTCCAACTGTGCTGGCCGTCGGCCCAGATTGTGGAAGCCGCAGATGTGAGCCAGGCACTTGCCGTGTTCCCGCAGCATACCTGGGATTGCATGATCTTCGATTATCAGCTTCCGACGCTCAGTGGTGGGGATCTCGCCCGCCACTTGCGCGCCCGCACCCAGGCGCATGGCCAGGCGCTGCCGCCGCTTTTCTTGATGTCGACCCAGCCGGATGCGGCCACCTTTGCGCGCGCGATCGGCGCGGTGACCTTCCTGCCCAAGCCGATCGATGTCGCCGACCTCCGTACCGCGCTGACGCCGGTGCTTGGCGCACTGCCGGTGACTCGTGGTGTTGTGCAGCCACTCCCGCAGCGCGACACGCCGGCCCCGCCGCCCGCGCCCGCCGCACTACGCGCCCGCCCCGCCGCCGGCGCGGCAATGTCTGGGCATCGGATGCTAACGAACACGCAGATCAGTCGGCTCCAAGATCGCATTCAGCACCTCGTCCAGCAGACGATAACTCGCTTTCCGCCGCCGCACGCGGCCGTCGCGCCTTCGTCGCATCTGCCCGCCGGCCGCCTGGGCGATTATCTGGTGCAGCGCGGCTATCTGACCCGCTGGCAACTCACCTGCGCGCTCCAGGCCAATCAATCTCCCACGCTGCGTGGTCGCATCCCGCTGGGGTTCATTGTCCGTGCCCATAATTTGGTGCCGTCACCCGTGCTGAGCGCCCTGCTGCTCCAGCAATTTTGCGATCGGTTGTCCACCGACCCGGCGACGCCGCCGCGCTTCATTGGCGAACAGTTGTTGCTCAGCGCGGATCTCACGCCAGCGCAACTCGCGGTGGCGTTGCAGGAACAACTCGACAGCTATCAGGATGGCCGGTGGGTACGGCTCGGTGACCTGCTCGCCCGTCACGGCTGGCGCCCGCCCGCAGCACCTAGCGGCGTGCTGACGAAGCTCCTCCGGCGCGACTGAGGCGCGCCAGGCGGGTGGGCGATGAAGATTTAGCTAGTCGAACACGCCTTGATACGAGCTGCGGACTAATACTCAGGTGTTTCGCCAAAGCCTCTTGATCCTATCCTTCAACCCGCATACGCTCAATATAATCGTCCCTGACATCGACCGAGCTTACACTCGCGTGCTTACCGGTCTGCTCGTTGTCAATATAGGCCAGACGCACGAAATCATCGTCAGTTAAACCGTCGTGTAGCACGACCGGGATCTCGGTCAGACCCGCACGCTGCGCGGCCAGCAAGCGCGTGCCACCAGCAAACGCTGCGTAGCCGTCGTCGAGCGCATGTACCCACGGGGCACCGTATCTTCCCGCACTGCTGACCGGTACATCCTGTAGTCGATCCAATCAAACTCAACCCGTTCACAGGCTTGTCCGGAGGAAGTATGACACCTATCCGTTCCCGTGCCCACACCCCAACATCGCTAAACAGCACATACTCTGCACGGCTTCGGTGTGTGCTCCAAGCTGATCTGCGTGCAATGACCATTCCCCCTCACGCAACCCTTCCTATCGATTCCACCCTCACGGCTGGAGCACAACGTCAGTCAGGTCGACTTGGCGATTACCTGTATGCGCATGGGTTGATCACGGAGTCGGCGCTCGCCGCAGCATTGACTGAGCAACACCAACGCATCGCGGAGGAGCGGCCGATTGCCCTGGGCGATCTCCTCGTGGAGCAGGGGTTGTTGACCACCCATGCACTGCTCACCGTGCTCATGCTCCAGCAGCTCGATCACCAGTCAGGAGCGATCGCCGACACTGCCCTGCGCTTGGGCGAACTGCTCGTCCAGGCGGGCTTGATTAGCGCCGACCAACTGGAAACCGCCCTGCTCGTCCAGGCGGAGGCACGGCAGCGGGGGGAGAACCTTCGGCTTGGACAGGTGCTGATTGCAGCGGGCGCGCTGACGCATGCTGATCTTGTGACGACCCTCGCGCACCAGCAGTACCGGCGCACACCAGTAGCACCGGCGCGACTGAGCAGCGAGACGAGCAGTTCGTAACGTCGACACCATGACAACGCACGTTTTGCGCATGACGTACGCGGATGGAGCCGGTGCTACGGCGAAGCGCAAACACGCTACAAGCGGCTGAGCCAAGCCATTGATTCGACGGCGCACCCGCACTACGATTGTCAGGCTACCAACGATGGAGTACCGTGATGCTTGCGTTACAGCGCCCCAGCGCTGCTACCGATGACCTCTCGGCCCTGCTGGTGTCCTACATCGCGCGCGATACCCACCCGCCTGCGATCGTGGTGGTTGGCGACGAGCCTGACAGGTTGACTATTCTGCACCGCCTGCTCCGCGATCTGGCGCACAATCATACGCTGATCGCCGTCAGTACTGGTCACGCAGCACTGGAGCTACTGGCCATGTGTCCCGTATCGCTCCTGATTACGGATTACAATATGCTCGGGATGGATGGGCTGGAGCTGATTGCGGCCACCAAGAAGACCTCGCCGCAGACCCGCACCGTGCTGATCACCGCCTACGACTCGCCGGAATTGGAGCGCCGCGTCCGTGCCACCCCAGTCGACGACTATCTCGCGAAACCCTTTCCGCTGGAATGGCTCGAACAGATCGTGCGCGAGACCTTGCACTAGCATCGGATACGACAACGCCGGCGGGGAGATCTCCGCCGGTGTTGTTGTATTTCCAGTCACGATTGCCCGTTGAGCTGCTGTTCAAGCGAATGAAACAGCTGCGGC
>Ga0137375_10004313_pt1 | contig 16940 bp, 10 predicted proteins | sample SagtaG_24_FD_104936 | JGI IMG/M metagenome (GOLD analysis project Ga0137375, IMG submission 104936) | Vadose zone soil microbial communities from Sagehorn Ranch, Mendocino, California, USA - Sage1_R_113_16 metaG | ecosystem: Environmental > Terrestrial > Soil > Vadose zone | place: USA...
CCCAGCGGGCCCGGACGACCTCGGCCGCGGTCTCCGGGTCGAGGGTGGGCAGGGACGGGACATCGGGTCCGGGCAGGTGGAATCGTTGCTCGATCCACTCCGCGAGCATGAGGGCGATGCGCCCGGCGCTGCGGGCGGTGTCACGCTGGCCGGCGGTGAGCTTGCTGAGCGCCCGGAAGCTGATGGCGTCGACCGGGATCTCGTCGACGTCGCCGGCCTGCAGGAACCCGACCGGCACGTCGAGCGCGCCGGCCAGCCGGCGCACGACGTCCTGGCTGGGCGCCTGCCGGCCGTTTTCGTAGCCGGACAGGCTACGCACGCTGACCCCAGTTGCGGCGGCCAGTTGGACAAGGCTCAAGCCTCGCCGCTTGCGGGCGAGCGTGAGCCGGCTAGGAGTCAACATGGCTGGTCCCGATGCCTATCGGGCGCTGTTCACGCGGTACGGCGAGCGACGACGACATCCGGCTCGGCCGCGGGCTGCTGCACGGCCGGGCTCGCCGCCGGTTCGAGCGGGATCGGTGGCAGGACGATCCGCTCGACCCAGGTGTCGATGTAGCCGTCGACCATCGAGTCGGGCAGCGACAGCTCCGCCCGGATCTCGGATTCGGTGACGTTGTACAGCAGCACCCAGGTGGCGGTGCCCTCGGCGTCGGCGTCGACCGGCTCCTCGTCGCCCAGGTCGATCGGCAGGGTCAGCTGCAAGAAGTTGCGGCTGATCGCCTCGACGGTGGCTATCCCCTTCTCGTACCGGGTAGACGGCAACACATGCGAGACGCCGGTAGCGGCATCACCAAGCGTGGCGATCATCGCCACCTGGCGATCCGGGCTGAGGGTGCGCGCCAGGTTACGCGGGTTCTCATACGACCACCCCAGCGGCACCAGCTGCTCACGCAGCAGCCTCACCGTGCGCGAGTACCGCGCCATACCCTGCATGTTCGGCGGATCCAACTGGGTGTAGGTCCGTGCCTCGGCGTCCGCACCACGCAGCGCGAACTCCAGGATCTCCGCCTTGAGCCCCAGCTCGGCCAGACGGTCCGCCACCTGGCCACCGTCGAACACCGGGCACAGCTGCCGCATCCTGGTCTCCTTCCATCCATCCGCGCGCTTCCCGAAATCCTGCCTCATCCGAGGAGGAAAAACGCGAAGCATAGGCTCGGCGCGCGTGTCGCGGTCGAGGTGCGCCGCGTTGTATGCAGGTCGCGGCGTAGTCCGAACCCTACTTGTAGGCGATCAAGCGATTATGTTCGCCGATGAGCGCGGCGACCGGCGCCGTGGGCCAGCGGTGCGCCCAAGGCCGATCCTGGTGATTCCTCGCGCGGCCTCCACATCCCGCGTGGACACGTGACGGGGCACAACCGGGTGTGATCTGTGGTTGTCGAAGCCATGCCTTCGAGGGAAAGCCATGCGGCCAGGCTGGATCGTGGCCTGATGGTGTCGTGAAAGGCGCGCATCCACACTCCCGTCCGAGGATGAGGTAGCTGGACGTTTTCTACCGCTCCGGCAGCAGGTACCAGTTCATCGGCGCGGTGTGCGCGGATCCGGTTCCACTGGCCGCTGTCAGCCGTTGCCGAGAAGGTGGCGCCGGGCGTCGATCATGGCGGTCTCGAAGCCGACCTCGCCCACGTCGCTGTTGGGCACCCCGCTCTTAATCCGCGGGTTCGGGGTTCGAGTCCCTGGCGGCGCACCCGTACTGGAGCTGGCTATATAGCTGTATGGCTATGCGCCTGCGATCGTTGTGAGTCACGCGTGAGTCATGGTCGTGACTCACATGTTCCGGCTCGCTTGGCCGGGCTGGCCTGGCCGTACGCCGGCCGGGCGCAGCGGATTCACGAGCGGTGCGCTGCTGGGGTTCGAACGCCCGAGTTCGTGGATGGAGTCCCTGATCTCCAGGGGTAACTGTTCAGGTGGTTCCGGGTATCCAGGTACGTCCGTTGTGGAGTTTGGTGAGGGCTTCGAGGGTGTTGGTGCCTTGTTTACGGGCGGTGGACAGGTAGCTTCGGATGGCGCAGAAGGTTTCGGCGCCGGCCCAGGTTCGTAGTCCGCCGCTGATCTTCTGCCGGAGTTTGACCATGCGGATGTCACGTTCGGCGAGGTTGTTGTCGAACGGGACGCGTAGGTCGTGGGCGAAGCGCAGCACGTCGGTGGCGAAGCCGGAAAGGCGGGCGAGCAGGTTCGCGGCGGGTGATCGGGCGCCGTGTCCGGGCGGGCTGGGGTTGGCGGCCTTGCCGGCGTCGATGATCTGCTGGTAGCGGTGGCGGTAGACGGCAAGCAGGCGCTCGTCGATGGCGTGCGCGCCGGCGGTGCGCGCGGAGCGGGCGGTGTCGTTGATCTCGCACAGCAGCCTGCTCATGTGTTCAGCCCAGGCCTGCGCCGGGTCGGCGTCGATGACGGCGGCAAGTTCGCGCAGGTGATGGGCGTTGCACAGGGCATGGGCCAGCCCGTAGCGGCGGTAGGGGGTGTACCCGTCGTGCACCGCGATACCGGTGAAGACCGGCAGCACCCCGGCCGCGGCGATCGCGTCGTGACCGCGGGAGATGTGGACCCGAAACAGCGACAGCGACTCGGTGGAGGCCGAGTGCACCCAGGCGCCGGCACCGGCCACCCGCAGCCCGGTCTCGTCGAAATGCGCCACCGGCGCGGCGGCGATCTGCTCGCGCACCGCCTCCAGGAACGGCGTGAGCCCGTCGGCGGTGCGCGTCATCGCCGCGACGAGGGTGCCCACCGACATGCCCACCCCGAGCAGGTCGGCCAGGGTCTCGCAGGCCCGCTCGTAGGGCAGATGCTGGTAGCCGACCAGGTAGGCGCCGACCGCGCGCACCCGCGGCCCGTACTGCGTCGGCGCGGCCACCCCGGCCGGGGCCGCGGCCATCGTTGTCGTCCCGCACCGGCAGCGGCGATGCTGCAACCGGTGCTCGGTCACCCGCAGCGTGACCGGCGGAAGCTCGAAGACCTGCCGCGCCTCCACGGAGGTCACCGGGGCACGCCGCAACGAGGCACCGCAACCGTGGCAGGCACGCGGGCGGTGGGTGAGCACCTCATCGGGCGTGTGTACCTGCCGCAACGTGAAACCCGGCTCACCCAGCTGCTTACCCGGGGCACGGTCGGAGGCCTCCCGCCGCGAGCGTGGCGGCGGCTTCGCCGGCCCATCCGACGACGGCGGCTTCGACGAGGTGCGCGAGTTCTTACGCAGCAACGCTTCCAACTCCGCCACCCGCCGGGTCAACACCTCGACCCGGGCATCACGTTCCGCCACCGCCGCCTCCAACCGGGCAAGCCGCTCCAGCAGCTCCACAGTGGACGGCGAATCGGACACGCCGCCAAGGATGCACCAAACCACCCACAAGATCAAGGATCACATACCAAGAACCTGCTGAATGGTTACCTCCAGGGAGCTTCATTGAGGAACGGGCATGGGCCGGGTGAGGGCGGCCGGGTGTACAAGCGGTGCGGCTGCCGCGACGGGGTGACGGGCCGGCAGTTGGGGGTCCGGTGCGCCAGGTTGGCTGAGGCCGGGCATGGGCGCTGGTACTTCGCGGTGCAGGTACCGGGTGTCGACGGCCGGCGTGCCCGGGTGCGGCAGGGCGGGTATGCGACCCGGGCCGATGCGGAGCGCGCCTGCTGGCAGGTCCAAGACTTGCCGGGCCCGCAGGCGCAGGTGCGTACCTGGACGGTGCGGCGGTGGTTGGAGTTCTGGCTGTCGGAGGTGCAGGGGCGGCTGCGCCCGTCCACGGTGCGTAGCTACCGCACGATCGTCTACCAGCACTTGATCCCACAGCTGGGCCGGGAGCGGTTGTCGAAGCTGCGCACCGTGCAGGTGCAGCGGGCGATGGACGCGATCTCCCGCCAGCGGGTACGGGACGGGCGGTTGATCTCGCCGGGGACGGTGAACCGGATCCGGGCGGTGCTGCGCAGCTCGCTGAACGAGGCGCGGCGGCGGGGGATGATCGGGCACAACCCGGCCTGGCGGCTGCGGCTACCGAATGGTGCCCGCCCGCACGCGGTGGTGTGGGACGACCACCGCGAGCAGGTGTGGCGCGAGACCGGGCTACGCCCGGCGGTGGCCGTCTGGGATCTGAAGCACCTGGCCCGGTTTCTGGAGGCGGTGCGCGACGATCCGCTGTTCGCGTTGTGGTGGCTGGTCGCGCTGCGCGGCCCACGCCGCGGCGAGATCGCCGGGCTGCGCTGGGAGGACATCGACCTGGCCGCGGCGGAGCTGTCCATCAAGGAGCAGGTGATCGTGGTCGGCGGGAAGGAGTACCTGGGTCCGCCGAAGTCGCCCGCCGGGGTGCGGACGCTGGCCCTGGACGAGGCGACGGTGGCGATCCTGTGGGAGTTGTGGCGGGCCCAGGGACAGCTGTTGGGTCGGGTGCCGTCGGGTCGGGTGTTCCGGCACCGTGATGGGCGGCCGGTGCGCCCGGACTGGGTGACCCGCCGCTTCGCGGCCCTGGTCAAACTGTTGGGGCTGCCGCCGGTGCGGCTGCACGACCTGCGTCACGGTGCGGCGAGCGTCGCCGCGGCGGCCGGGGTGGATCTGAAGGTGATCCAGCACGACATCGGCCACTCATCCGCGGTGACCACCGCGGACACGTACGTGAGCGTGTTCCGGCAGGTCGCCGCCGCGGCGGCCCGGGCGAGTGCGGAGTTGTTGCTGTCGCATGCCCGGATCCGGTTGTCGCTGGAGGGCGCCGCGCAAGCCTGACCGGGGGCCGTGGAACGGATCCGCGCGGGCGCGTGGCCGGTGCCCGATCATGCCCACCAGCCATTGCCAACCGACCACCTCGGCGGCTTGGACGCGACGGTGACGTGTGGAGCTGACCGAGGACGACGGCCCTGGTCCCGCCCCAGGGCCGTCGTCCGACGCCGCAATGTCCCGCTGGTGCCGGGCTGCGCCGAGTTCACTGCGACGTTCCACGCGTTCAGGCCGCCGTGGGCACGGCGCGCCGGCCGCGGCCGGCGGTGTGGTGATTACCGGTGCCTGGCACCGGGTCGAGGGCGGTCAGCACGAGGTGGGCGGTGGCCTCGGCGGCCTGGTACGCGACCTCGGGCAGGACCGCAGTGTAGGTGTCGGCGGTGAACGCGTAGCTGGTGTGCCCGAGCATGTCCTGCACCACCCGCAGGTCGGTGTGCGCGGCCAGGGCGAGGGTGGCGGCGCCGTGGCGCAGGTCGTGCAGCCGCACCGGCGGCAGCCCGGACTCGGTCACCAGATAGTGGAAGCGGTGGGTGAGCCAGTCCGGGCTGATCGGCCGTCCGTCGGGCCAAGCGAACACAAGCCCCGTCTCCAGCCAGGTGATCCCGTTGCCGCGGCGTAGCAGCCGCTGGCGACGCTGGTGTTCGCGCAGCACGGCCACGGTGGCCGCGTCCAGGGCGATGGTGCGCTGCCCGGCGGGGGTCTTCGGCGGCCCCACATGCAAACAACCGTTGGCGCGGGTGACCTGCCGGCTGACCGTCAACGTGCCGGTGTGCAGGTCGACGTCGGCCCACCGCAGCGCGCAGATCTCCCCGCGGCGCGGCCCGCGCAGGGCGGCCAGCCACCACAGGGCGAACAACCAGTCCTGGCGCACGAACGCGAGGAACCGGGCCAGCTGGAGCGGGGTCCACACCGCCACCGCCGGCCGCTCGCCGGTGCGCCGCCAGGCGGCGACCCGCCCTGGCGTCCATGGTTGCGGGCGGTGGCGGACCGGGCGGGGCAGCACCACCAGTCGGGCCGGGTTGACCTCCAGCAACTGCTCCCGGACCGCCGCGTTCAGCGCCCGGCGCAGGGTGGCCCGGATGCGCTGCAACGTGGCCGCGGTGACCGGCTGCCCGTCCCGCGTCCAGTGCGCGGCGATGGCGGCGAACATCGCCTCCAGATGCCCGACCGTCAACCCGGCCAGGGTGCGCCGCCCGAGATGGGGGATCAGGTGCTCCTCGACATGCGCCCGGTACCCGGCCGCGGTCGACGGCCGCACCTGCAGCGGCAGGGCCGACAGCCAGTGCCGCAACCACCGCGCCACCGTCCACCCCTGACCCGCCGCCCCGACAGCGGTATCGGCCAACACCCGGTCCCGGGCAGCCGCCGCCTGCCGGGACCCCGAGAAGCCGCCGCGGCGCAACCGCCGCCGGCGCCCACCCGTGGTGGGTACCTGTACCGCGAAGTACCAACTCCCATGCGCCGGGTCAACGAGCCTCGGACAGCCTTGGCCCAACCGCCGACCCGTGGCCCAATCAGTGCAGCCGCACCGCCGGTACACGCCATCGTTGTTGGTGTTCATGGCCAACCTCCTACGGCCGCAACGAGATCATCACCGACACGATCCCGCGATGGAGGCGAGCACGAAATTCGTTTGATATAGCCGATTAGTCTTCTACGAGGTATCTAACTTAGAGCACAAACCACGCTGGCGCGGGGACGCCGGTCGTCTGCGGGCGGGACATACGCAGGTATCTGTCAGCCTGGTAGACGCCGGAACGGTATCGGCCGTCATCACGTCATCTCGCCCGGCGCGCCATTACTGCTTGACGCCGTATTGGCCGAGCCTGTGTACCGCGTGGTCGCCGACGGCCTCGGCCCGGCCGCCACGCAACACGTTCAACCCGAGCGGAGGCCCCCGGATCGTTGGTGAGCGGCTTCCGTTACACCGTGCTTGGTCAGCGGCGAAGGGGACGGCGTCATTCCGTCCCGTCGGTGCCGGGTCGGTACAGCCGGTACCGGCCGCTGCCGTGATCGACGCACCAGAAGTCCCGGTAGACGACGGCGTGGTGGTCCGGTGCGTTCGCGCACATCCGCGAGGTTACGTGGGTGCGGATCGTTGACTCGGCGTACTGGCTGCCCCTGGCCCGCATCTGTGCGATGACGTCGGCGAGGGTGAACGCGTGATCAGGTGCGTGGGAAGCCAGCTCCCGTGCTACTTCCCGGATCTCCTGATGGGCTGTCACGCGGTCATCTTCCCTCTGCGGGCAAGGCTGTTGCTAGCAATCCTCCGGTGGCGGTCGGCGGCGCCGGGAGCGGGACGACTGGCCCATCGCGAGCAGTAGAGGCACCGGCTGGGCGCGTGGGCGACCGGTTGGAAGACTAGGGCCCGAGCCGCCGTACTTCCCGGTACTTCGCCGGCGGGCGAAGCCTATGATCATGTACATGATCTCGGTCGCGGCGAGCGACACACGACTCCGTCGATCGTGACAACGGACGGAACATCCGTCGGCGTGACCGACTCGACGGCATCCTGCACGAGTACGAGCAGGAATGACCTGTCCGGACGGCATTTTCGGCAGGCACAGGCTCAGGTCCACCCGGCGTCGTGCGACTCGTACCGCGGCGTTGCTGGTGTTACGTAGCCATTGCTGGCTTCGGCGCCGTGGTCATCGCACCGGCGAGCCCGGTGATGGCAAGTCCAACAACTTTGTCTGCGTCTTCGAGCAGACCCCGATCCAGTGGCAGCAGTCGTTCTTCGGACCCGGGAACAACCATGTCCGCTTCACCAGCGCGATGGGATACGTCAACGGTGACCTGTTGCGGTTCCACGCCGCCGGTACGACACAGATCGCTACCTGGGGCGATACAAGGATCCCGACGGGACGCGGAGCTCGCCCCCGACAACGGTCGTTGGCCGGCCCACGGCGTACACAACTACGCGCTGGCCATGCGGGTCACCACGGGTGACGTGCAGTTCGTCGGTGCCGGCATCATCCACGATGCCGGCACTCGGTGGATCGATGACCATCGGACGGTGGTACGCGGCGGGTACGGACAGCGGGTGCCAGCGGGTACTCGCGCCGCCGTCGTCGGGTATCGAGTTCGAGATCAATGACGACAACATCAGAGGCAACAACGACGGGTCGACGGTCCCGCTGAAGCAGTGGTGGTGACTTCAGGAAAGCTGATACGCCACGCTGGTGCTTTCCGCGAACCGTGAGGGGCGCGGCGAAGTATCGGCGTGTTCCTGGCCCTCCCACCGTTTGCCCGGGTCGACCGTACAGCCGGTGACAGCGCGCTACTCATCCGACACAATTGTGCCCAGGCCGCAGGGTACGCGTGTGCGATCTTTCGGTGGGAGGGCTGTTGCGGCGCCTGGTGGGTCGGGGACCGGAGGCAGCGCGCGTAGGCGCGTTCCTGGCCGACCGCGGGCACGGCCCGTCGATGTTCGTGATCGAGGGCGAGCCGGGGATGGGCAAGACGGCGTTGTTCGAGGCGACACTCGCGGCCACACCAGCCGGCTTGACCATGCTGCGGGCACGGTGCGCCGAACCGGAGTCGGGGCTCGCGTACACCGGCCTCGCCGATCTGCTTGACGGCCGGACGCCGGACATACTGCCCACGCTGGCGCCGCCCCGGCGCCGCGCGCTGGAGATCGCGTTGCTGCACGCCGACGCCGGCTCCGACGTGGTGGAGCCGCACGTGGTGGGTTGGGCGGTGCTCGATTGCCTGCGGGTTCTCGCGGCGGACGGACCGGTACTCCTCGCCGTTGACGACGCGCAATGGCTCGACCAGGCGTCGGCCCAGGCGCTGCGCTTCGCGCTGCGACGGCTCGAGTCAGCGTCGGTGAGTGTACTGACCACGTGCCACGGTTCCCCGCCCTTGTACGACGCCTTCCCGGACACACGCCGTCATCGACTGGTGCTCGGCGCGCTCGACCCCGTGGACGTCGAGACCATGGTGGCGGAGCGGTTCGGTGCGCGGTTGTCACGCCGCCGGCTGGCACAGGTGGTAGCCGCCGCGGGCAACCCGATGTACGCGGTGGAGTTGGCCGCCGCGCAGCTGGCACGGACGGTCGGGTCGGTCGAAGATCCGTTGACGCTGCCGCCCGGGCTGGAGGAGTTGCTGGCCGCCCGCCTCGGTCGGCTCTGCCCGCTGACGGCGCCGCCGCTCGCCGCGGTGGCGAGCCTGGCCGCGCCGACGGTGGCGACGGTCGTGGCCGCGCTGGGCGCGGGAGCGCGGGCCGGCTTGGATCGCGCCTTGGACGAACGGATCCTGTGCGTCTCCGAGGGCCGGTTGTGGTTCACCCATCCGCTGCTTGGCCTGGTGGCGGTGCGACGCCTTGCGCCGTCGGCACGACGGGCGCTGCACGCCCGTCTCGCGGCCTGCGCCACCGACGACGAGGAACGCGGCCGGCATCTGGTGCTGTCCGCGGACGGGCCGGACACCGCGATCGCGGCCGCCGTGGAGCGCGCCGCCGACCTGGCACGTGCCCGGGGGGCGCCAGCGGCCGCGGCGGGGATGGCCGAGGCGGCGGTCCGGCTGACTCCGCCGCAACGCCGTGCGGACCTTGGCCGGCGACGGGTGGCCGCCGGCTATCACCGTGCCGCGGCGGGTGAGCTCAGCCGTGGCCGGGCGCACATGACGGCGGCTGCTGACGACGCCGAACCCGGGCCGGCCCACGCCGAGGTGTTGTGGCGGTTGGCGATGCTCACCCACCTCGACGGTGACACCGGCGAGGCGGTACGGCTACTGGAGGCCGCGCTGGCCGAGGCGGGCGACAATCCGGTACTGGTCGGGGACGCGACCCGCCGGCTCGCCGGGCTGTACGGGTGGCGGGGCCGCATCGACGAGGCGGTACGGTGCTGGCGCGTCGGGCTGGAGTCCGCCCGGGCCAACGGCGATCTGCGCGGCGAGCTGGAGACCTTGGGCTTCGGCCTGGCCGCGGTGCTCACCGATACCATCACGCCGGCCGATCTGGCGTGTCGCGTCGAGGAGCTCGCCGCCGCGCTCGGACCGTTCGACCCGCACGAGGATCCAGTCTCTCTCGTCGCGTTGACGCGCCAGCTCAGCGGTGATCCTTCGGGCGCCGCGGCGATCCTGGAACGGCTGCACGAGCGGACCGTCGAGCACGGCGACGAGATGTACCAGGCCGGTGCCTCCAGCTACCTGGTTCACGCGTACGTGGCACAAGGCCGTTGGCAGCGGGCACGGGAGCTGGCGCACGAGGTGTCGGTGGCCGCGCGGCACCTGCCCATCGTGGGCTCCTTCGGCATGGACCGGTACGCCGTCGCTCTGGTGGAGTCGCACCTGGGCGACGTCGACGCGGCCCGCGCCGCCGCCCGCGCTCTGATCGAACTGGCGGAGCGGCGCGGGCTTCTCCCCGTGCTGCTACAGGGCCGGGTCGTGCTGGGGTTCCTCGCCCTGTCGTGCGGCGACGCGCGCAGCGCGCACGCCGAGTTCGCCGTGGTACTCGATCGGGTCCGGCGCCTCGGTATCCGGGAGTGGGGGATGGTGTATCTGGTCTACTCCGAGCTGGACGCACTCGTCGAGCTCGGTGAACTGGACGAGGCGGACACGCTCGCCGACGAGATCTGGTCCCACGGGTACGCCTTCGACCGCCCACTCGAGCGAGCCACCGCCCTACGCGGCCGCGGACTCGTGCTCGCCGCGCGCGGGGACCTGACCGCGGGACAGGCCGAGCTGGAGCGGTCGTTGGCCGAACACGACCGGCTCACCTGGCCGTTCGAGCGGGCTCGTACGCTGCTCGCCCTCGGCGGGGTACGCCGCCGGGCCAAGCACAAGCGCGCCGCGCGCGAGGTACTGCGACAGGCCAAGGCGGTCTTCGACGAGCTCGGTGCACGACTGTGGTCGGCCAAGGCTGCCGCTGAACTCGCCCGTATCGGCGGCCGATCCGCGGGCACCGGCTCGTTGACCCCGACCGAACGCCACGTCGCCGAGTTGGTCGCGCAGGGACGTACCAACACCGAAGTCGCCGCCGTGCTGTTCCTCAGCGTGAAGACCGTGGCCGCCCACCTCACCCACGTGTACGCGAAGCTCGACCTGCGTTCCCGAGGTGAGCTGGCCGCCGCCTGGCCGACCGTCACGGACAAGAGCGGCTGATGCGTCTGATTGCCCGGGAACGCGAGCTGGCCGAGCTGTGCGCGTTTGTCGCCGGCTGCGTCCGCGGCCCGTCGGTGCTCGTCCTGGAAGGCGAGCCCGGGATAGGCAAGACGGCCCTGTTCGACGCCGCGCTCGCGTCCTGCTCCGGGTTGCGGCTGCTGACCGTGCGCTGCGCGCAGGCGGAGTCCGGGCTGGCGTACGTGGGACTCGCCGACCTGCTCGAAGGCTGGACGGATACGCTGTTGCCGGCGCTGCCCGCACCGCTGCGCCGCGCGCTGGACATCGCCCTGCTGCGCGCGGAGACGGGTACCGACGTCGTGGCGCCGCACACGGTCGGCCGCGCGGTGCTGGAGGCGCTGCGATTCCTGGCAGCAGACCTGCCGGTACTGATCGCCATCGACGATATTCAATGGCTCGATCCCGCGTCGGACCGCGCGCTGCGGTTCGCGCTGCGCCGCCTGGACCGGGTACCGGTGAATCTTCTCGTGACCCGGCGCACGACGGACCGGCCGCTGCCCCTCGGGATCGAGGAGTTGACGTCGGTACGCCAGGACCGGCTGCTGGTCGGACCGATGGACCCGACGCACCTTGCGAGGTTGCTGGAGCACCGGTTCGGTGGGCCGCTGCCGCGCGGTCTGGTGTCCCGCGTCCTCGCGGCGGTCGCTGGGAACCCGCTGTACGCTGTGGAACTGATGGCCGCCCAGCGTCGGTCGGACCACCGACCCGGCGACCCGCTGCCCGTGCCACACCGGTTGGACGAGCTGCTGGCCGAGCGGATGGGGCAGCTTCCGGCGCGGGCAGCCGAACCGCTTGCGGCGGTGGCCAGCCTCGCCGCACCGACCGTCGCGCTCGTGACCGACGCGCTGGGCGCACCGGCACGGGCGGGCCTGAACGACGCGTTCGACGCCGACGTCCTGCGGGTGGAGGAGGGCCGGCTGTGGTTCACCCATCCGCTGCTCGGGGTCGCGGCGCTGGCTCGGCTGCGGCCCTCGGCGCGGCACGCGCTACACGTGCGGCTGGCCGCCGTCTGCACCGACGCGGAGGAGCGGGCGCACCATCTGGTACGGGCGGCCGACGGGCCCGACGCCGACCTCGCCACGGCGGTGGAGCGGGGCGCCGACCTGGCGAGGGTACGGGGCGCCCCGGAGGTCGCGGCGGAACTGGCCGAGGCGGCGCTACGGCTGACGCCACCGGACCGGCATGCCGACCTGCACCGGCGCCGGGTAGCGGCCGGGTACCACCGCGCCACCGCGGGCGAGATCGGCGCGGCACGGGCACACCTCGCGGCCGCCCTGGAGGTCGCCCGCGCCGGCCCGCCCCGCGCCGACCTGCGGTGGCGGTTGGCCATGCTCACCGCTCTGGACGGTGATGTCCCGGCGGCGGTCGGTCTGCTGGAGGCCGCGCTGGCCGAGCCGGGCAGCGATCCCGACCTGGTAGCCACGGTGCACCGCAAGCTCGCCGACGTGTACGGGATGCAGGGACGCCTCGTGGAATCCCTTCGGTACCAACGACTCGCGCTCGCGCACGCGGAGGCGACCGGCGACGTGCTCGGTCAGACCGACGCCCTGATCGGGATCGTCCAGGTCACCTCGCTGGACGGGACCGGGGTACCGCCGGGGCTGCTCGACCGCATCGCCGCGCTGGTCCCGTCGTGCGGACCCGCGCGCCGCACGAGGACCCGGACCTCGTCCTGTCCATCGCCGACGCGATGCGCGGTGACATGCCCGCCGCGACCGTCCGGCTGGAGCGCCTGTACCGGCGGGCCCTCGAACACGGCGACGAGCTCGGGGTCTGCTGGGCCGGCAGCGGCCTGGTCCAGGTCGACATGATAACCGGTCGGTGGCAGCGGGCACGGCAGGTGGCCCACGACCTGATGGTGGCCGTCCGGCACAGCGCGAACCCGCCCGCCGTACAGGTACCCGCGCTGTCCGCCGCCGCCCTCGTCGACTCACACCTGGGCGAGGGCGAACGCGCCTGGACGTACGCGACCGACGCGATCGCGATCGCCGAGCGCGCCGGTGCCTGGTCACCCCTGACCGACGCTCGGGCCATCCGTGGCTTCGTGGCCCTGTCCCGCGGCGACGCCCACCAAGCGCACACCGAACTCGGCGCGGCTCTCGACCGCAGCCGGGAGCTGGGCATCCTCGAACCCACTCTGGTCGCACCTGGTCTGGTACGACATCGACGCACTCGTCGAACTCGGGGACCTCGACCAGGCCTGCGCGCTGGCCGACGACCTGCGCGCCCGAGGAGAGCGCCTCGACCGTCCGTTCCCGCTGGCCACCGCCGCCCGCGGTCACGCACTGGTCCTGGCCGCCCGCGGAGACCTCGCCGCCGCCCGCGCCGAACTGGACCGCGCCCTCGTCGAACACGACCGGCTCGGCTGGCCCTTCGAGCGCGCCCGTACCGAGCTGACCCACGGCATGGTGCTACGCCGGGACAAGCAGAAGCGTGCCGTCCGCGAGACGCTGCACCGTGCCCTGGCCACCTTCGAGGACCTCGGCGCCTCGCTGTGGGCGGCCAAGGTCAGAGCCGAGATTTCTCGGATCGGCGGCCGGCCGGCCCCCACCGGATCCCTGACGGCCACCGAACGGCGGGTGGCCGAACTGGCCGCCGACGGGCACACCAACCGGGAGGTCGCCGCCCTGCTGTTCCTCAGCACCAAGACGGTCGCGGCTCACCTCACCAGCGTCTACGCCAAGCTCGGCGTGCGTTCCCGTACCGAACTGTCCCGCCAGCTACGACCTCCGCAGTGACGGGACCTCACCTGCTGGCCAGAAGCGTGTCGCCGGGGCAGTAGACCCGGAACCTCGTACCCCACCGCTGGCGCGCCCGGTCCGGCGCGGTCACCATGAGGTTGACCGTCCAGTCGGTCACGTCGTACTGCAGGGCGCCGGTCCATAGGGTGCCGCTGGTATCCGCCGGCGAGCCGTCGCTGATGTAGACCGGTCGCCAGACCAGGTGGCAGTTCTCGCCGCGCAGGCCGGTGAAGGTGACTTCGAGGTGGTACGCCGCCTGGAGCTGCGGCGTCGTGGTTCCCCACGTCACCGTGGTGAACGTCGCGGTCTTCGCGAGCGGTCGCGGCGTGGCCGGATACCTCGGCGTCGCTGCCGGGACAGGCGTCGGCGGGCCGATTGACACGAGATAGGCCGCGACGAGGATCCCCAGGATCAGCACGGTCACCGTGCTGTGGATAACGAGGGTGCCTTTGGACGGCAATTCATCTGCGTATCGGCCGCGCCGTCGGGAACCTCTACAGCCAGCGTCATCCCGCCGTCCGCGGCGAGCTGCCGCCAGCGGCGGGCGTGGTCGGTGAGGACCGGCGCGACGAGCTGGGGCGTCCGGCCAATGTCGTACTCTCGACCGCCGTCAACGCGAGCATGTCATCGACGACATGTCCCATCTCCTCGACCTCGACGACTGCCACGTCGTGCAGGTCGCGACCGGCCGGCTCGACGTACCCGGAGAGGTTGTCCACCGCCAACCGTAGGCTCGCCAGCGGATTACGGAGCTGACGGGAGGCATCGGCGATGGTGATCACAGGAATCGAACTGCAGGCCGGTAGCGCAGCACTCGTTGACCCACCGAGCGTCGGGCCGCCGAACTGGCCGCCGACGGGTACACCAACCGGGAGGTCGCCGACCAGCTCTTCCTGAGCCCCAAGACGGTCGCCGCGCATCTCACCGCGGTCTATGCCAAGGTCGGCATGCGTTCACGCACCGAGCTGTCCCGCTACCGGCGCGACAACCCGCTGCGGTAGCCAGGCCGGCGGGCAAAACCGAGAACTCCTTCCGATTCCAGGACGCGCTGACGCGCCTACCGTCGTCGCCGAAAGCCAACGGACTCGGGAGGTCAGATGAGGGGCAAACGAGACGGGCAACGGCTCGCGCTGCGCCGCCTCCTGGCGATGGTACTGCTGGGGACAGCGCTGACCGCGGTGCTCGCGCGGACACCCGCCGCGCACGCGGCAGTGACCGTTGACAATATCTGCAGGCTGCGCTTCACGGTCACCACGGGCAACGACGGCATCCGGGACGACTCGCGGGAGTCCATCGTGTTCGGTGGCCAACCGGTGATCTTCCTGGACAGCAACGGGGACGGCGTCGTCGACGCCAACGGTGGGCGCCGGTTCCACCAGGGGGGTACCGGCGACACGGGAAGCACGACGTTCGTCTGGGACACCCGGCTCGATCCGTGCGTTCCCGCTACCAAGCTCCTGGACGGGTTCCGGTTCGAACACTTCAGCGTTGCCGGCCTCGGCGGGCCCGGCACGGACGACTGGGATCTGAAGAGCCTCGTGGTGGCAAACCCGGACCGGGTGGAGTCGCTGCCGTTCTGGCACATCTTCCAGTACTACAACAAGTCGGGTGACCCGCTGCATCATTTCGGAGGGATCGACGAAGTCGTCGTGCCGTGGAATACCACGGACGGCGAGCCTCCTGCCGATACCGACCATGACGGGCTGACCGACGCGGACGAGCTTCTCGGCTACGTACCCCAGCCGGGCCAGCCGCTGGACCAGTGGCTGCCCCAGCATGGCGCGGATCCCTGCCAGCGGACGATCGCCGTGGAGATCGACTGGCTCGTCGACGACAACAATGTGAGCGACAAGCCGTCGGACAAAGCCATCAACGACGCCATCCAGATGTTCGCCGACGCACCGATCTACCCCGACCCGTTCAACCTGGTGGAACAGTGCCCGTACTACCAGCATCCGCCACCGCCCGGGATCCAGCTGTTGACCGACCTGTCGGATGACATCCACGTCACGGCGAACCAACGCAAGATGCCGCTGAGCACCCAAGTCGCCCCCGGCACCACGGTCTTCGACCAGTACCGCGACGGCGTGTTCGGGGGCGGGTTCACCCCGGGCCGTAAGGGACGCTTCTTCTACAGCCTGTGGGGGTACTCCTGGAACAACAGCTCCACGACCGGCCACTGCTGCCTCGGCGGCGGCGAACACGACGGGGACCACGCCAATGACTTCGTCATCACCCTGGGCAAGTGGGCCAACAACGGGCCACTTGCCCGGACCGACCGGGTACAGAGCGCCGACTTCGTCCACGAGCTAGGCCACCAACTCGGCCTCAAGCACTCCGGCGACCGGTCCCAGCCGAACTTCAAGCCGAACTACCTGTCCGTGATGAACTACCGGTACTCGACGTTCGGACTGCCCGACTACGACAAGTGGCAGCAGAACCTCACCGCCGCCCTGACGCGTCCGCCGACGAACACCGAGTTCGATTACAGCCCGGGCAGTATCGCCATGCAGAACGTGCTCGAACAGTCAGGCAAGATCGACTACTCCAGGGAGGTGCTGCCGACCCTGCCGCGCACCCCGGAAAGCCAGCTCCTCGGCACCGACATACCGCCACGGTGGCGGCTCGACGAGAGCAAGGGCGTCGGCTCGTCGTCGCGCACCGCCATCGCCTGGTACGACCCCACCGGCACCCTCCGGGTCGGCCCGGCCAGCGGGGGACTCGACTGGGACTGGAGCAACAACGGCACCCCCGATCCGCAGCCCACGTCGGACAACGTCAACATCATGAGCGGTCGGGAGCCGTGCGTGACTCCCGGCCCCACTCCCGCCCTGGAAACCACTCCGGTCTGGGACGACACGAAGGTCGGTACGACCATCACCGCCGGACCCGACGGTAAATGCCAGACGACGCCGGACCCGAACGACATGCTCGCGACGCGCACCGCGAACTTCAACTACCCGAAAGAATGGGGGTACGAGTCCGGCCTCGACGGATTCAACGACTGGAACCACCTCCGTTTCCCGGTCGGCGTCTCGCCCGACGCGGCGGCCCCCATGGCACAAGACGACAACGACGAACCGACCGAGGCGGATCAGGTTCAGGCCCTCGCCGAGCTGGTCAAGGGCTTCCTCGTCGCCACCCACCTGTACGACCCCGGCCCACCCGCCCACGGACGCCTAATCGACAGCCTGGACCCGTCGTACACGGCCGGGCCGCAGGCCAGCCTGTTCTTCTACACCGCCCGTACCTTCAACCCACGCGAAGTGACCTTCGAGCCGAAAGCCTTTCCCGGCCTGCTGTCCGCGGTGCTGCCCTACCTCCGGCAGCCCGACGATACGCCCCGCCGGTACCAACTGGCCTGCCACGTGACCACCAGCGCGACC
>Ga0137375_10004315_pt1 | contig 16933 bp, 6 predicted proteins | sample SagtaG_24_FD_104936 | JGI IMG/M metagenome (GOLD analysis project Ga0137375, IMG submission 104936) | Vadose zone soil microbial communities from Sagehorn Ranch, Mendocino, California, USA - Sage1_R_113_16 metaG | ecosystem: Environmental > Terrestrial > Soil > Vadose zone | place: USA...
AGCCGGGCACGCCGCCTCCGTCGTCCGGCGCCGGCTGAGGTGCCGGCACGGGTACGGGCACCGGTACGGGCACCGGTACGGGCACCGGCTTCGGCTCCGGCTCCGGCTCGGGGTTGGGGAGCCGCTCGTAGAGGCGGATGCCGGTCTCGGCGGCACCTCGACGCGGCGCGGAATACACCCGCAGCGAGCCGCCGGTTCGTGGTACCGGCACCGGCGCGACCTGCGGCAGGTCCCAGCCTCGCTTTGCGGAGTCGCCGCGCTTCCTCAGCATGCGGATGTAGAGGTCGATCTGCGGGTAGGCCTCGGCCGCGGATGCCTCCGCCTTCACCTCCCAGACGTAGACGTTGCCGTCCTTGGCGTGCAGCATGATGTCCGCGTAGCCGCAGACCTTCTGGTTGTCGGGGTTCTTGACGCTGCCGCCGGGGATGCAGTTGAACATCATGCGGGTGGTGATGGTGCCGCCGCCGACCTGCCGGAACTTCGGGCTCGACCGGATACCGGCGACGGTGGCCAGCACCGCCGCCGAGTGCTCGGCGTTGTAGTCCAGCATCTGCTTGATGAACTCGGCCTTGCGCTGCGCGGCCAGCCAGCTCTTGAGGCACTCGCCGTCACAGTCCGCCGGCCGGTGGCCGTCGAGCTCGACGGAGGTGATCGGGTTGCCGCCGCCGAAGGCGTACCGGTTGCCGGTGAACGGGTCGGTGGCCAGGCGCTGGTCGGCAAGTGCCCCGTTGTACATGTCCCGGCTGAGGAACCTGTTCAGGCCCGGGCTGTAGTCGCGGAAGCCCATGTCGTAGTTGCCGGAGGCCGGGTCCCACCGCTTGCCGTTGAACCGGTAGGCGTTGTACGGCTCCTTGGTCGGGTCCTGGACGTCCGGCTTGTCCACGCCGGTGGTCTGGCCGTCGTCCTTCTCGCCGTACGCGGTGTAGCCGTAGGTGGCCTTGGTGTCGCCGTTGCGGTCGGTGACGGACTCGACGTCGCTGTGCGCGTTGTAGTCGTAGTAGCCGTCATCGGTGCTGCCGTCGGTGTTGTACTTGACCTGGGAGAGCCGCTCGCCCCACGGGCTGTACTGGTACGACTTGGTGAGCTGGCCCGCGACCCGCTCGTCGAGCAGGTGGTCGGACAGCCCCAGGTAGCTGTAGACGGTCGTCTTCTCGCCGGTGCCGCCGGCGTTGGCGGTGCGGCTGGTGGTCCGGTCGAACGGGTCGTAGGTGTAGGTCGTGGTCGACGCCGCGGCCCCGGCGCCCTTGCGGTCCGACGCGACCCGGTCGAAGCCGTCGTACGTCATCTTCTCGATCGTCTGGCCCGACGCGGTGACGGTGTCCAGCCGGCCGAACGGGTCGTAGTTGTAGTTCGCGGTCGCACCGTTCTGCACCGAGTACTGCAACCGGTTCCGGTCGTAGCTGAACGTCGTGGGGACGGACTTCACGTTCTGCGACACCACGTTGTTGTTGGCATCGTGGAAGTAGCTCTCGTCGGAGAGCGTCGCGCCGCCCGCGTCGGTCGCGTGGATGGTGGCGATCCGGTCCCGGGGGTCGTAGGTGTAGACCGACGTGCGGGTCAGGTACGCCGAGTGGTTGTCGGCGTTCATGACCTTCTGGTCGTCCCGGGTCTTGTTGCCGTTCGGGTCGTAACCGAGCGTGTGCTCCGACACCAGGGTGCCGTTCGGCTTCTTCTCGATCTGGTGCTGCAGCATCCCGTCGAGGAAGTAGGCGTAGTCGACGGTGTTGCCGTTGGCCTTCACCTCGCGCAGCTTCTGGCCGCGGGCGGTGTAGGTGAACGTGCTCACCTTCGGGTTCGGGTCGGTCGCCGACTGCGCGTCGGAGAGCCTTGCGGGCAGGTCACGGTCGTCGTAGGTGTAGGACGCGGTCTGCGCGTCGTGCCCGCGGGTGAGCAGGTTGCCGTTCTCGTCGTAGCCGAACGTGGTCGTGTGCTGGGTGCTGCCGCTCTTCTTCTCCACCACCGAGGCGACCTGGTCCAGCCCGGTGTACGTGACCGCGTAGTCGTCGGTCCTCGCGCCCGGGCTGGCATCGGCGATGTCGGTGAGGTTCCCGTTCGGGTCGTAGCCGTAGCTGAAGGCGGTCTTCTCGTTGTCGGTGTCGGCGGAGTTGTCCCGGACGAGCTTGACGGAGTCGGCGGCGACGGTGCCGTTGGCCGCGTCCGTCAGCGTGATCTTCTGGCCGGTGCCGCTCGCCGTGAAGGCGTACCGGCCGAGGCTGACCCAGGTGCCGGCGCCGGTGGTCTGGTTGACCGCCCTGGTGGCCGACCCGCCGGTGTAGTCGACCTTGTAGCTGGCGTTCGTCGCCGTGCCGGTCCCGTACTTGACGTAGACGTCGTAGTTGCCGTCCTGCGGGATGACCAGGTTCCAGGCGAAGCTGCTGGTGCCCGTTCCGGCGGCGTGGGTGGCGTAGTTGTAGCCCTGGTACCCGGTGCCGCTGGTGCTCACCGGCCAGGTGCCGGTGACGGTGACGTTCTGCGCGTCGGTGTTGTCGGCCAGCACCACCTGGCTGCCGACCGGCACGCCGTCGTCGGAGCGGGCCTTGAGCTTGCCGTCCGGGTAGTAGTCCCACGTCATGGTGCGGGAGGAGGAGCCGCCGGCGCTCGTCACCGTGCGGGAGATCTGCTTGCCCAGCGCGTTCTCGTCGTAGGAGGTGGTGATGTCCCACGGGTCGGTGGTCGTCTTCGGCCAGCCGTTGTCCCAGTAGGTGTAGGTGGTGTCGTTGCGGACGGTCTGCCCGTTGGAGGGCGGGGCGCTGACGCCTGCCAGCCGGCCGACCGCGTCGTAGCTGTAAACGGTCCTGTCCGGGGTGTTGTATCGGGCGTCGTTCGGGTCGTACGGGGCCAGCTTCTCCTTGACCCGGTTCAGCTCGTCGTAGGTGGTCTGCTGGACGAAGTCGTCCGCCACCGAGCCGGTCGCCACCCCGCGCGGCGAGACGACCTTCGTCTGGTTGCCGACCTGGTCGTACTCGTACCGGCTGATGTCGTACGTGACCGTGCCGCCGGAGCTGCTGCGCGGCACCTTCACCTCGGCCGGCTTGCCGCGGGCGTCCAGGGTGATCAGCGTCTTGTTGCCGTCCTGGTCGGTGCGGCCGACCACGAGGCCGTCGCGGTCGTAGTCGGTGGCGGTGACCTTGCCCTGCGGGTCGGTGACCGTGGTGAGCCGGTGGTTCAGGTCGTGGCCGTACCTGCTGGTGTAGTCGGCGGTGTCGGCGGTGTTGTTCTTCCGCGGGTCGATGACCGTGGTGAGGTTGCCGGCATCGTCGTAGGCGTAGCTGAGCCGGTCACCCTTCGCGTTGGTGACGGCGCTGACCTCGTAGATCTCGTCGTAGGCGTAGCGGGTGACGTAGTCGTTCGGGTCGGTGGTGGTGAGGGTGCCGTTCGGCTCGGTCTGCGAGGTGAGGTTGCCGACCCTGTCGTAGGTGTAGGCGGTGGTCCGGTCCGGGCCGGTTGAGCTGTCCTTCGGGAGGCTGCTCGAGGTCAGCTGGTCGGCGTTGTCGTAGCTGAAGGTGGTGACGGCGCCGTTCGGGGCGGTCGTCTGCGTGACGTTGTCGTTCGGGTCGTACACCGGTGCGGGGGTGGTGATGAAGACGGGCGGGTTGGCGCTGGCGTCCTTCGCGACCTTCTGGTCGAGTGGCCGCTTGAGGATGTCGTAGTTCTGCGTGGTGTCGTGGCTGAGCGCGTCGGTGACCCTCGTGACCTGGCCGCGGGCGTCGTACGCGAACGTCGTGGACTTGGTCAGCGGGTCGGTGATGGTCTGCGGGTAGCCGTTGGCGTCATAGCCGGAGTAGCCGGTGGTGTGCGCGTTGGCGTCCCGCATGGTCAGCAGCTGGCCGGAGCCGTCGTAGGTGTAGCTGGTGGTGAAGTCGCCCGGCACGGTCGGCGTTGCGGTGCCGGCCGGGTCGGTGACGGTGGTGAGGTTGCCCCTGGCGTCGTAGCCGAAGGCCCAGGTGCGGCCCTCCGGGCTGGCCTTGCCGATCACGTCGGCGACGTGCCCGTTGACCAGGGTCTGGTAGCTGAACGTCGACCCGGCGGTGTTGTTCTTGTTGGCCTCGGCGTCCTTGGTCGTCAGCGGGTAGCCGGTGTTGGGGTCGTAGGTCCAGGTGGTGGTGGCGGTGTTGTTCTCCTCCAGCCGGTCGACGTTGTTGTCGGCGTCGAAGTGCAGCCTGGTGACCTGGTTCCTGGCGTTGGTGGCCTGCATGGGCCGGCCGAAACCGTCGATCTGGTAGCTGGTGGCGTGGTTCTCGGCGTCGGTGACCACCGTGTTGATCTGGGAGCCGGCGGTGCCGTCGGGGTCGGTGTAGGCGAAGCCGGTTGTGCCGCCGAGCCGGTCGGTGACGGTCTTGGCCCACCAGTGGAACTTCGGGTCGTCGGTTGGCAGGTCGTAGTAGGCCAGCGCGGTGGCGTGCCCGCGCGGGTCGGTGACCGTGACCAGCTTGACGTTCTTGTTGCCCTGGGTCATGTCGTAGCCGAACCGGAAGGTCTTGGCCTGGCTGGAGCCGGCGCCGTCGATCATCTCGGCCATCAGGCCCTGGGTGGTGTAGGTGAGGGCGATCTGCCGGCCGGAGATGTCGGTGATCGTCCGGATCTTGTCGATGATCTTGGGGTTGGTCAGGTTGGTGGCCGGGACCTTGGTGCCGGTGTCGTCGATGTAGGAGTAGCTGTCGCCCTTGGCGTAGTAGTCGATGGTGAGGGTCTGCCGGCCGGCCGGGTCGGTCAGGTAGCGCAGGAACTTGATCGGCTTGTTGTTCGACTTGCGCTGCTCGTAGGTGAACAGCAGCTCGTTGCCGTTGTTGTCGGCGACCGCGGACTGGTAGCCGTCGGCGTCGAAGAAGACCTGGGTGCGGTCCGGGCGGGTCATCACCCAGGCGCGCGAGGCGTCGGTGCTGCCGGTCCTCTGCAGGTACAGGTGCACGCCGGCGGGGTGGTCGTAGTCCCAGATGGAGGTGTCGGTCGAGCCGTGCTTGTTCAGGGTGAACAGGTGGCTGGTGCCGTCACCGTCGGTCAGCGTGACCTCGGTCGGCCAGTCCTGGCCCGGCGGGTGCAGGTCGAGCGGGGTGCCCAGCCGCATCATGCTGGACCCGGAGACCGACCAGCCCTGACCCATCGCGGAGTCGGAGGTGTCGAGGGAGTTGTAGGTGACGCGGACGAAGGTCGCCACGCCGCGGCTGGGGTTGGAGAACGCGTTGTAGGACCAGACCGCGTTGCCGGCGGACAGGTTGTCCATGACGGTCGTGCCGGCGCCGGTGTTCTTGCCGGCGTACTGGTAGAACTTCTCCAGGCCGAGCTGGTCGGAGGTCGGGTCCTCGACCGCGACGTTCTGGTCCAGCGACGGGATGCCGTCGGACTGGGACAGGAACTGGCCGGTGGACTTGTTGAGCAGGTCCCAGCGCAGGACGTACTGCTCCCGCTTGTTGCCGGACCCGGACTGGATCGGCGTCTTCACCGCGGCGTTGACGGTGACCGAGTCGCCGGGCACCACGTCCTTGGGCAGCGCGGTCTCCAGCCGGTTCCCGCCGGTGGTGGCGTCGGTGCCGTCCGGCAGCGCCCAGTGGTAGGACAGCACCCGGGAAGCCGCCGGCCAGGTCGTCGTGGTCGTGTTGGTGAGCGTGACCGCGACGGTGTACTGATCGCCGGGGATCATCCGGGACGGCGTGTAGGGCGCGTAGTAGGTGTTGGCGGCGGTCTTCTCCAGGTAGGTGACCACCAGCTTCGGCCGCACCTGCGGCTCGGCGCCCTCCTCGGACAGGAACATCACCCGCTGGCTGGCCACCGACTCGTCATGCATCTTCAACAGCAGCCCGTAGTTGCTGGCCGGGTTGGCCAGCCAGCCCGCGGCGATGCCGGTGACCGCCCAGCTCTGCCACTCCGGGTCGTTGGTGATCCCGCCGGCGCTGCTGGCCGCGGTCGGGTTGTAGTCGCCGCCCGGTTTCGTCCACGGGGTCGTGGCGTTGGCCCGGTTCCAGGTGGCGGTGGTCTCGTCGAAGGTGCGGGCCAGCGCATGCACGTCGACCAGCCCGGTGGTGTCTCCGTAGTCGTAGGTCGTCCACATCCGCAGCTGCGCGTCCACCACCGTGGAGCCGGCCGGGATGCCGGACAGCGACGGGAACTTCACCACACCGCGGGTGTCGCCGTAGTAGGTGGAGTTGTTGCCGGCCGAGACGTAGGGGTCGCCGTCGTAGACGTTGACGTTCTCATCGGGCCGGGCCGCGGACAGCGTGGTGTCCGGCGCCGAGCCCTGGAAGATCCTGGTGATGCGGCCGGCCTTGGGCAGCCGGACCAGCTGGGTCTGCGCCGGGATGAGCTGCCCGTCCCGGGTCTTGACCGCGACCATGTAGTAGTAGGCGTTGCCGAACGGGTCGGGTGAGTCCGCCGCTGTTGGTGTCGCGGTGGTGTCGGTGAAGCCGGTGGTGCCCACCGGCACCGGGGCGACCAGCGTTGCCGCGCTCGGGGTGAACGTCTGGTAGACGCTGCGGTGCACCTGGTACTCGACGATGTCGTCGCCGGTAGCGGAGCTCGGGTCGGCGTAGGCCGACCAGGCAAGCTGCGCGCCGGTCGCGGTGACCGTGGTCGGCGCCGCCAGGCTCACCCCGGGGCGGCCCCAGGTCAGGACCAGCTTCGGGTAGTTGTCGGTCTCCCCGCCGTAGGCGTACTCCGACGCCTCGTACCGCGGCCCGCCGCGGCCCAGCGTCGCCTCGTCGACGGCCTTGACCATGAACCCGTAGTTGGGGGCCGTGCCGTTGATCCAGGACTGCACGATGCTGCGGACGCTGAAGGTGTTCCAGACGCTGGAGACCAAGGCCTTCTTGGTGTCGGTTGCGGTCTTGGTGAACCGCACCGCGTCCGCGATCGCCGCCTTGGTGGTGTCGGTGGAGTCCTTCAGCACCACCTTGTGGCTGGTGCCGGCCAGGAACGACCGGGTGCCCAGGCTGGTCCACACCCCGCCGGTGCCGGCGGCCTGGTTGACGTTCACCGCCGCCGAGCCGCCGTTGTAGTAGACGGTGTACGGCACCGTGGTCCGGTCGGTGGCCGGCACGTAGTGCGCCTCCACCAGGTAGTTGCCGGACTCGGTCAGCCGCGGCACCCACGTGTAGGTGTCGCCGAGCACGCTGTCCTTGTTCGCCTGGTAGTCGCCGTTGACCGCGTACGGCGTCAACGTGGTGTTCGTCGAGTACGGCCAGGCCCCGGTGGAGGACGTCTTGCCCGCGTCGCCGTCGTCGACCTGCTCGACGTTGGCGCCCACCTCGGCGACGCTGCCGGCGACCGAGGACCACGTCGCGGTGCCGGCCGCCCACGGCGCGGTGACCCGCCGCGCCTCGATCGGCACGTCGTAGGCGGAGGTGGTGTGGGTCTGGTCGTAGTACAGCCTCAGCTGGGCCGAGTCCAGCGCGGCGCCGGCCGGCACCCCGGTGAGCGGGAACTTCAGCAGGCTGCGGGCCGCACCGGTCGTGGTCGTGCCGACCGACAGCCGCCAGCTCCCGTCGAAGTTGCTGCTCGCCGAGTCCGACAGGATCATCGTGTCCTGCGCCTGCGAGGGCGTCGGCTCGATCTCGATCGTCGGGTCGATCACCACCGGGTACTTCCGCGCCGGGTCGGCCAGCCACGCCGCATCCGCCCGCACCGTCACCGTCAGCCGCGACCCGCCGCCCGTCACCGACTGGCTGACCCTGCCGCTGTACGCCTTCCCGTACGGCGAGGACGGATCATCCGCCGCGTCGGTCATGAACGGGCGCGGCATCACATACAGCGGCTCGCCCTCCCCGCTGGCCCGCCAGAGCCCGATCGACCCGTCCGCCCGCTGCCTGGCCAGCAACCCGGCGGCCTCCACCGTGAACGTGAACGTCGGGTCCTGCGGCGCCGCGGCCAGCACGATCTCTTCCTTCAACGCCTGCGGCGTGACCCGGTAGACCAGGTCCACCCCCGGCGCCACCCGCCCGAACCGCACCGCGTTCCCCGCCGCCACCGGCGCCACCGCCCGCCGCGGACCGGCCAACCCCACACTCAACCGCCGGCCGTCCTGCTCCAACCGGACCAGCGAGTCCGAACCCGTCCCGAAGAGGCTTGCGAACGTGTTCGACTCGTTACCGAACCGGAAGCCCGCCCGGGCCGACGCCCGCACCGTCGTGTCGATCGGCTGCCACGCACCGCGCGCGTCCCGGTAGTGCACCGGCGCCGCCGACAGCTCCGCCTCGGTACGCCCATCGGACAGCTCGTAATACGAGCCGGTCGCGGTCCGCCTGCCCACCAGCTCCCGCACACGGGAGGCGGCCGGCATCGCCCGCCCCACCGGCGCCGGCTGCTGCCGCGGCACGCCGCCCACGTCCAACGCCCGTGGCTTGACCGGCGCACCGGCCACCACCGGCCTGGCCCGGTCGGACGGCGCGGCGGCCGCCGGGGCCGCGGGAGCCGCCGGTGCTGGCGTCGGCGCCGCCGACGCCGGCACGGCAACCCCCGCCACCAGCGCCATCGCGCACACCGGCACCACGAAACAGCCAGCCTTCGACCTCACGTCGGCCCCCTCCGGTCCCGGACGTCACAGCACGCCGGACCATTGCCGGTTCGGCGTCGCGGGCGATGGCCGGCGCGATCGACCGGCTGGACCAAGACGGCGGGACCTACCCGGCTGTCACCCAGCTCCAGCCGAACCGAGCACGCACAGCAGTCGCGCCGATCGACGGTGCACAACAAACGAATCCGGCCCCGCAACACCACACTCCCGAGGCCGGTGGAATTGCCTGGCAGCACATGCAACCGGTAACGCTAGCCAGGATCGCGAACCTCGACAAGAACCCCCACATGATCGAAATCGCCCCATACTTTTCATGTCGGCCGCAATCATTGGTTGAGCGGACAAACGGGCTGCTCAACACCCCCGCCGACCGTCCACTCCGGCCCATCACCTGACGGAGAATCACCCGAACGACGTATGATAGATGTCCATATCCTCCCGATTTGGCGGCGTGCCCGACTGAGACGGGCGGTAGTGGCGGTGATCGGCAGGGGCGAACATCGCCGACGACGGTGTACCGCGACCTGCCGTTCCCGTGGGGTCAGCCTGGCGAGGTCGCGGTGTGCGGCCGCGGCGGCGGGGACGGCCTCCGCGGCGAGTTCGGCGGGGACGGCGTCGGCGCCGAGTCGGATCATCCAGCTCAGCTGGCCACCGCCGAGCGGGACGGCCACCCGGTGCGCATCGGGGCCGAGGCGGCGACACCGGAGGAGACCTTTGAGACCGTCGCCGCCGGCCTCGGGGTGCACCTGCTCGCCGCGGGCAACGCCGCGATCTACGCCAGGCCCGACATCACCTGCCGCCCGGTGCGCGGCCTGTCCCCATGCAGCCTCACCATCGCCTGGCGACACGGGGACCGGCGGCCGCAGGTGCACGCCTTCGTCGCGGCCTGCCTGGACGCCGCCGCGCTGGCCGCGCCGCCTCGCTCCCGCCTCAGCCGCCCGGACTGACGGTGGTGAGGTCGGCTCCGCGGGGTGGCGGGTACGCGTGAAACGAGCGAAGGTCGGCCAACTGGAGGGCGCGGCTGATGTCGGTCGAGGAGACGACGCCGATCACCCGACCCTGCTCGTCCAGCACGACCGCCCTGCCGTCGGCACAGCCGCGCATTCGCGGCAGCAGCGTCACCAGCGGCTCGTCCGGGCGAGCCGCCGGCACGCCGTCCGGCGGGCAGGCGATGTCCCGCAGGCGGGTATCGGACCGGCGGCCGGGGGGGACGGCCCGCACCCGGTTCAGCGTCACCAGCCCGGTCAGCCGGCCGCTGTGGTCGACGAGTGGGTAGGAGGAGAACCGGTGGCTCATCGCCAGCCGGTCGACGAACTCCCCCAGCGTCATCGTCCCGTCCGCCACCACCGGGTTCCGGGTCATAACGTCGCCGACCCGGACGCCGGACAACCGGCTGCCCATCCCCGCCTGCTGCTCCTCCGCGGTCGCCGCGCTCACCAGGAACCAGCCCACCAGCGCCAGCCAGACGCCGCTGAACGTCCCGGTGATGAGGGTCTCCAGCAGCCCGAGCCCGACCAGCGCGAAGCCGAAGACCCGGCCCGCCCTCGCCGCCGTGACTGCGGCCGCCTCGCGGTCGCCGCGCCAGCGCCATAGGGCCGCCCGCAACACCCGGCCGCCGTCCAGCGGCGCGGCCGGGATCAGGTTGAAGATCGCCAGCAGGATGTTGGTGCCGGCCAGGTACGCGAGGACACCGACCGCCAGCCGGCCGGCATCGAGCACCGCCGCGACGTACCCGCTCAGGCCGAACACCACCCCCAGGGCCAGGCTGGTGAGCGGGCCGACGACGGCGATGCGGAAGTCGGCGCCCGGCGTCTGCGGCTCGCCCTCGAGCTGGGCGACCCCGCCGAGCAGCCAGAGCACGATGCTGTGCACCTGGACGCCGTTGCGGCGGGCGACGATCGAGTGCGCGATCTCGTGCGCCAGCAGCGAGGCGAGGAACAGCACCGCGGCGACCAGCGCCGCCGTCACGTATTCGAACGGACTGCGGCCCGGGTACTCGCTGGGCAGCTGCCCGCCCGCCAGCCCGGCGACGAGCAACACCACGATGGCGAGCGCGCTCCAGTTGATCCCGACCTTGATCCCTGCGATGTGCCCAAGACTCAGCGTCTCCCGCACGACCCACCTCCGCTTCGTCTGCCGCGGAGTACCCGCGGGCGCCGGAGCCATTGCCCGAAGTAGACGACCGTCACCTCTGCTTCCACAACCGCGCCGACTCCAGCACCGCGGCGCGTTCGGACCGCGGCGGGTCGTGCTAGAGATCTCGGGAACGTAGGGAACCCCGCCCGGAGGAGCGCGATGAGCAACACCCCGATCGCCGAGCACGCCCTGCTCTCCGACTGCCACTCCGCCGCGCTGGTCACCCGGTCCGGCTCGGTCGACTGGCTGACCTGGCCGCGGTTCGACAGCCCGTCGTGCTTCGCCCGGCTGCTGGACGAGGACGCCGGCCACTGGTCGGTCACCCCGGCGGTGCCGTTCCAGGCCGCCCGCCGGTACCTGGACCGCAGCCTGGTGCTGCAGACCACCTTCAGCACCGCGGAAGGCACCGTCCGGCTGACCGACGCGCTCGCCGTCGGCCCCGACAACACCGGCCACCGGCTCGGCCGCGGCGCCCCGCACCTGCTGGTACGCCGGCTGGAGTGCACCGCCGGCGAGGTGGAGATGCTGATCGACTACGCCCCGCGGCCGGAGTACGGCCTGATCCGCCCGATCCTGAGCCCCACCGACGGCGGGCTGACCTCGCGCGGCGGCGCCGAATGGCTGGTGCTGTCCGCTCCGGTGCCGCTGACCGTGGCCGGGCCGCGCGCCACCGGCCGGATCACCCTCCGCACCGGCGACACCGTCCTGTTAGGACTGCACCGGTCCACCCTCGAGGAGACCCCCGCGCGAGTCTGGAGCCAGCGCGAGCTGGCCGACCAGATCGACGCGACGGCCGCGGCCTGGCAGTCCTGGTCCGGCCTGCACCAGCAGTACCAGGGCCCGTGGGCGGACCTGGTGCACCACAGCGGCCGCGTCCTGCACGGCCTGACGTTCCAGCCCAGCGGCGCGATCGTCGCCGCCGCCACCACCTCGCTGCCCGAGGGCATCGGCGGCGAACGCAACTGGGACTACCGCTACACCTGGGTCCGCGACGCGAGCTTCACCATGGAAGCGCTCTGGGTCGCCGCCTGTCCCGACGAGGCCGCCGACTTCTTCGCCTTCCTCACCACCGCCGCGGCCGGCTCGCTGGACGACGAGACCGCCGCCCTGCAGGTCATGTTCGGGGTCGGCGGCGAACACGACCTGTCCGAACGCACCCTGCCGCACCTGTCCGGCTGGCGGAACAGCAGCCCGGTGCGGGTCGGCAACGGCGCCTGGAACCAGACCCAGATCGACGTCTACGGCGAACTGCTCGGCGCCGCCCACCGGCTGGCCGGCCAACTCGACCAACTCGACGCAGACGGCAGGGCCTTCCTGACCGCCTGCGCCGACACCGCCGCCCGCCGCTGGCGGGAGACCGACCAGGGCATCTGGGAGGTCCGCGGCGAACCCCGGCACTTCCTCTACTCCAAGGTCATGTGCTGGGTCGCCCTCGACCGCGCCATCGCCATCGCCGACCGGATCGGCGCCGCCGACAGGGTCGACACCTGGAAGTCGCACCGGGAGGAAATCTGGGAGTTCGTCGTCCAGCACGGCTGGAGCGAGACCGCCAACGCCTTCACCCAGTACGTCGGCTCCGACGCGCTGGACGCCTCCAACCTCATGATGCCGATCGTCGGGTTCCTGCCGGCCGACGACCCGCGCATGCTCGCCACCATCGACGCCATCGCCGACCGGCTCACCGACGACCGCGGCCTGGTCTACCGCTACCGCACCGAGGGCGGCATCGACGGCCTCGCCGGCGAGGAGGGCACCTTCCTGCTGTGCACCTTCTGGCTCGCCCAGGCCCTGGCCATGTCCGGGCAGACCGACCGTGCCCGCCGGGTCTTCGACCAGGCGACCGCGTTCGTCAACGATGTCGGCCTACTCGCCGAGGAAATCGACGCCGGCACCGGCGAACTGCTCGGCAACTTCCCCCAGGCCTTCAGCCACATCGGCCTCATCAACGCCGCCTGGGCAATCGCCGACGCCGAAGGCACCGCCGCTGGAACCGACCCGCGCGGATAGCGGCCGGTCCCGTCCGGCCGGCGGACACCCGCCACCCGCGGGCCTGCGCCGCCCCACCCGGCCCGTTGCGGGAGCACGCTGCGCTCAGCGCCGAGCAGACCGCCGACCGGGGCGTTGACCGCCACCGGCGGCAGCGCGAACCGAGCGGCGTTCGCGCCCATGTGCGCGGGCCGGTTCGGCGGCGGGTGGCGGCCGGTCGTGGGCGGATGGGCCTTCGCTGAGGTCGATGCGGTTGTGCAGCCGGCGCAGTGGGCCGGGGGCCCACCAGTTGTAGCGGCCGAAGAGCGTCATCGTGGCCGGTACCAGCAGCATGCGGACGATGGTGGCGTCGAGGGCGACGGCGAGGACCAGCCCGAGGCCGATGGCCTTGACGGGGACGAAGCCGCCGGTGAGGAACCCGGCGAAGACCACGACCAGCAGCAGCGCGGCGCAGGTGACGATTCGGCCGGTGCGCTGCAGTCCTTCGGCCACGGCCCGGCGGGCGCCGGCGCCGGCGAGCCGCCGTTCTCGGATGCGGGACAGCAGGAACACCTCGTAGTCGACGGACAGTCCGAACGCGGTGGCGCCGACGAGTACCGGGACGCTGAGGTGGGTGGTGTCGAGTCGTTCGGTGCCGAACCAGCCGGCCAGGTGTCCCCGTTGGAACACCCAGACCACCGCACCGAGCGCTGCGCCGATGCTGAGCACGTTGGTCATTACCGCCTTGACCGGCAGCAGTACCGACCCGGTGAGCAGGAACAGCAGCATCAGCGTGCCGAGCGTCACGACGGCGATCGCCCAGGGCAGTCGGTCCCGCAGCATGGTCTTGTAGTCGACGAGCCGGGCGGCGTCGCCGGTGACGGCCACCTCGAACGGGGCTGGCAGGGCCCGGATCGCGGCCACGGCGCGGGCGGCCACATCGGCCGCATCGGCCGCGTCGGCGGCGGGGCCCGCGGGGCCGGCGGGGAGGTTGTCAGCGGAGCGGTTGCCGGTGGTTGCGCGCAGCACGGTGACCGGGCCGGGTGTACCGATCTCGACGTCGACGATGCCGGGCACGGCGGTGAGCCGGTCGCGGAAGGCGATCAGCCCCGGGCTGTCGGTCGGGGCGCCGGCGACGACCACGATGGGGTGGGGGCGGTTCAGTTCCGGGTAGTGGATGGCGATCGCGTCGTGCAACTGCCGGGTCTGCGTGCTGGTGGGCAGCAGCCGAGCATCGACCTGGCCGAGTCGCAGGTCCGTCACGGGGAGCACGAGCACGATCATCACGCCGGCCGCCGCGAGGGCGGTCGCCAGCGGCCACCGCTGGACGGTGCGGGCGATACTGGCGAAGGCACCGGTGTCGGCGGGGTGCGGCTTGGCGGGCTTGATGCGCGAGCCGACCAGAGCCAGCAGCGCGGGCAACAGGGTGAGTGCGGCCAGGACGACCACCGCGACGACGGCGACGCCGGCCAGGCCCATGGAGCGGAGGAACGGGTCGGGGAAGACCAGCAGGCCGGCCAGCGCCGCCGCCACGGTCAGGCCGGACAGCAGCACCGTCCTGCCCGCCGTGGCGCCGGTGCGGGCCAGCGCGGCGGCGACGTCGGGGGCGGCGACATCGGGGGCGGCGGACCGCTCCTCCCGGAACCGGCTGACCATCAGCAGTGCGTAGTCCACGGCCAGGCCGACCGAGAGCATCGTGGCCACCTGGACGGCGTAGACGGACACGTCGCTGACCAGGCTGAAGGCGTAGAGGATGCCGAAGGTCCCGGCGACACCGACGCCGGCGATCAGCAGCGGCAGGCCGGCGGCCAGCAGCCCGCCGAAGACGAGCAGCAACAGCAGCAGCAGCACCATCGGCATGCTGAACAGCTCGGCGCGCTGCACATCGGACCGGGCCTGTGCGTTGAACTCGTCCTCGGTCAGCGGCCCGCCGGCGATGGTCAGGTTCGTCGCGTCGATCCGGCGCAGTCGCTCGGCCGTGGCCTGCGCGGCCCGCTGCGCGCCGTCGCCCGGGTACAGTCTCACCCGCAGCAGCAGCGCCCGGCCGGTGGTCGGCGATGGCAGCGGCTCGGACACCTCTGCCGCGCCGGGCAGCCTTCGTAGGTCGGCGACGGCCGCGTCGACGGCCGACCGCAGTGCGGCGTCGGTGGCGGGCCGTCCCTGGATGACGGCGGTGACCAGTGGCGGTTCGGGTGAGGCGTCGCGCATCAGTGATTCGGCCCGCTCGGACTGGCTACCTGGCACAGTTCCGACGTCGCTGACAAGCCTGTCGAAGACTCCGAGGCCGGTGGAGAAGCCGACGCCGACCAGGGCGAGCCACAGCACGACGATGACGACCGGACGGCGTACGCACAAGGCGGTCACGGCGGCGAGCATGGCACCTCCCAGGACGGTCCGGGTTGCCTCGATGCTCGTCCGCTGCCCGTGTGCGGCGGATCGCCGCGAGGAGTGGAATGTGTCCTCACTCCTGCGAGTGAGTCGGCGCGGCGCCCGGTACGACCAGCGCCGACTCGTACGCCAGCACCACCGCCTGGACCCTGTCGCGCAGCCCGAGCTTGGCGAGCAGGTTGCTCACGTGGGTCTTCACGGTGTGCTCGGTGACGCGCAGCTCGGCGGCGATCTCGGCGTTGGACAGCACTCGGGCGATCTGTCGTAGCGTCTGGGTTTCTCGGGTGGGTTTCTCGGGCGGTCAGCGCGCCCAGCCCGGCGGCCCGCCGATCGCTGGAGGCTGCGGGCCGGGCCCGGCCGACAACCACCTCAGCGATGAGCCGCCGGGTCACCGTCGGGGCGAGCAGCGCCTCGCCGGCGGCGTTGCGGCGAGCCGGAAGCCGACACCGCCGTCGCCGACACGCGTGCGCAGCTCGCCACCGCACGCGGTGACCCGCTCGCGCATGCCGACCAGGCCGTGGCCCCCGTGCCCGTCCGGCGCCGCCGGGCCGCGTCCGTCGTCGCTGACCTCCACGTGCAGCACGGCCTCCTGCCAGTCCAGCCGCACCCGCACCCGCCGCGCGCGGGCATGCCGGACGGTGTTCGTCAACGACTCCTGTACCACCCGGTAGGCCGCCACCGCCAGCTCCTCCGGTACCGGCCGGCGGTCGCCGTGCTCGGTCAGGCTAGCCTCCAGGCCGGCCCGGCGGGCCTGGTCCACCAGGGCAGGCAGATCGGCGAGGTTCGGCTGCGGCTGCCGCGCCGGCCCGTCGGAGCGCAGCACGCCGAGTGTGCGGCGCAGCTGCCCCAGGGCGTCCCGGCCGGTGGCGGCGATCGCGTCGAACGCCGCCTCAGCCTTGTCCGGGTCGCTGCGCACCACCACCGGGCCCGCCTCGGCCTGAACCACGATCAGGCTGACAGAATGGGCCAGCACGTCGTGCATCTCCCGGGCGATCCGCTCCCGCTCCCGGGCGGCCGCCGCCTCGTGCGCCTGCGCCAGCCTGCGCGTGCGCTCTTCCAGCATCGCGATCCGGTCCCGCCGCGCCCGGGCTCCGGTGCCCAGAGCGTATGCGCTGGCGAACGGCAAACAGGTGATAGCGACAAGGGAGAATCCCCTACCCAGCGCCAGCACCGACACGATGATGCCGGTAACGGTCCCGACCATACCGAGCAGGCGCCATGTTGGCGGGCTCAGCGAGGCGAACGTGTAGGTTGCCACCAACTGCCCGTACGGCAACTGGACGTCATTCAGCCCGCCGGCCAGAGCCAGGCTGATCGTGCCGGCGCCGACCAGCGCGGTGACCGCGATCGGATAACGGCGCCGCCACACCAGCGGCAAAGAGGCCAAGGCGGACAGCGCGAACAGCCACCACTGGACCGTCGCCGCCTTCAACGGCGGCGCCACCGTGGCCAGGTAGCACACGACCGCGATCGCCGCGTCAACCATGGGCGGCGGCAGCGCCCGCAGCCGGTCGGCGAACCGGCGCGGCGGCACGGACGGGTCGGGCACGGCAGTGGCTCCCTGCACGGTCATTGGCTCTGGGCCAGTATCGGTCGGCCGCGGGCACCCTCGCTTCCCTCCTGAGAGCGAGCCCGACATCGCGGCCTAGTCCCGGGAAGGCGCCCGGACGTCATCGATGCGGCGACGCTGAAGGCTTCATCACGGCCGTGGGCGCGTCGCCGTACGCCACGTACGCCGGTTCTCCCGACGCTGCCCGGGGGTCTCACTTGATCTTGACACAGGGGTGAAGAGCAGAGCGTGAGGAACCATCGACGAATGCACCGCGACCGGCCGTGAGTCGACCGATACCGTAGGGCCGGTGCGGGTGGCGACCTGGAATGTGAACTCGGTCAGGCAGCGGGTGCCGCGGCTGCTGCCGTGGCTGGACCGGCGGCAACCCG
>Ga0137375_10004316_pt1 | contig 16932 bp, 15 predicted proteins | sample SagtaG_24_FD_104936 | JGI IMG/M metagenome (GOLD analysis project Ga0137375, IMG submission 104936) | Vadose zone soil microbial communities from Sagehorn Ranch, Mendocino, California, USA - Sage1_R_113_16 metaG | ecosystem: Environmental > Terrestrial > Soil > Vadose zone | place: USA...
CCTGCGCAGCTCTTCGTCGGGCCGGTTGCTCCCCCGTGCGCGGCCCACGACGTCGTCGCCTTCGGCGGCTCGCAGACCGCGATGCTGCTTCGGCAGTTCTACTTCGCAGGGATGAACACGGCCCTCGCGTCGGCTTCCACCTTCGACGATGGGAAAGTCTTCGAGGGCTCGCTGCAGTTCCTCCCCGGAGGACGGTGTCGTGCGCTGAGCGACGAGCGCCCCTGGTTCTCGTATTCGTTCGCACACTGTGGGGGTGCGACGCCGGAAGCGCAGGGGAAGGTGGTCGTGATCAACGCCGAGACAGACCTACAAATCGCCGGCGGCTGGAAGGCACGCCCGGACGGCGGTGCCGCGCACTATCGCGTCTACGAAATCGCAGGCGCCCCGCACATACCCACACCATTCATTCCACTCAAGCTGGTCGGGCTTCGGGAGGAGGAGGCCGCAGAGCAGAACTACGTCGAGATGGCCCCGGTCCTTCGGGCGATGGCGGAGCATCTTCGCGGCTGGATCGAGGCAGGGTCTGCACCACCGCTGAGCGTCTTCCTCAAGGGAAGAGTCGCGCGACTTGCCGCGCCGCTGTTTAGCACCGCCTCGTGGGGGAGTGATACTCCGTTGGCGTTCGTCACCAAGCTCGGGGAGGACGGCAACGTGCTCGGCGGGGTGCGACTGCCGCATGTGCGGACTACGCTCCCCAACGGGGTACGGGTTGGCGGGCCACTCGGCCTCTACCGGGGGACCGAATGCGGCACCAACCCCACCGAGAGCACCTACATCTCGAACTGCGGACTCTCGGGCGACATCAACATCTACAACATGGCAGGCGGCACGTTCACGCCCTACCCGGAGGCCGACATGCAACTCTGCAGCGTCTTCTACCCGACCCGCCAGTCGTACACGAATGCAATCACCGAAGCAGCGGAGCACGCCGTTGCTGAGCGGTGGATCCTGCCCGAGGAGGTCGACTCGATCGTGGCGACGGCGGAGCAGAAGGCAGTGGAGTATCCGGGCTGTGTTCCTGGCGTCGGTTGAGGGTGTCTCCGCATAACGTCTGGCTAGGCGCAACCACGGGGCGGGCGGCACCCCCGACCGGTGTTCGCCCAGTTGTGTAGCCCTTCGAAGGTGTCGTCGTTCCAGGGGAGCAGCACCGCACGCCCATGCAGGCCTGTCCCTGCTCGTATCAGTCGTCTGACGGTCCGACCTGGCAGCAAACGGGCAGCAAGCGTCTGAAATCGACGTCGCTCAACGATGCGGAATCAAATCACGAGAAGGCCCGAAGGCCGCATGAATAGAGCGATTGCGCGTCAATCGTCTCAAGCGTGGCGACCGTTGAAGCGGCGTGTCACGCCGGAGGTCGCGGGTTCGAGTCCGTCGCTCCCGCTAAGGCCTTTTCCCTGCAAATCGGACGGTCGTGTTGTCTCGGCTGACGCCTTTGCGAGGTTGCTGTGGCCCGTTCGTGGCCCATTCCGCTTTCTGAAAAGTCCTGCAAATGGGCGATTCTGGACTCAACTCGTCACCGGCCGCACGAACAAATCAGGTCATACACGGATCTCTTCCTAAACGAGACCGGGCGCCTGTGGGTCGATTTCCGCCCGAGCGATGCCTCGAAAGAGGCAGCTAAGCGCGCTCTGCCGCAGTTTCTGACGGCTGCAGTTCCGCCAGGCGTGCTCGAGCGCGCTTGGCCCTAGCAATGTTGCGCTTACGCTCGTAGCGCTCGAGCCCCTGCTCGAGGGTGGCCGTTGCTTCCTCGGTGCGGCCGGCTGAGCGCAGCACCTCGGCGAGGTCGCAGAGCGCGTCGCCCTGGAAGTTCAACGCGTCGGTCTGCTCGCTGATCGCAACCGCCTCGCGTGCGAGGTGACCGGCCTGCACGTGCTCGCCGCGGCTCGCCTGCACGAGCGCCCGCACCTGCCGCCACAGCATCTGGGTCCCGAGGTCCTGCTCGTGTCCGAGCTTCCGGCCGAGCTCCGCCAGTGGCTCGGCCTCGTCGTAGCGTCCGAGAGCGCAGAGGGAGCGGCCGCACATCGGCGCGTAGGTCGAGAGCCATTCGCGCTGTCCGTGCTCCTCGCACCAGTCGCAGAACGCGCGGAGGTAGCCGACCGCCGCCTCTTCATCGCCAGCGAGGCTCGCAATCTGCCCAAGGCTCTGGCCGCTGTCGATGCCGGTCAGCTCGCGGTAGCGCGCCCCCGCCTCGTGCGCGAGCGGCCAAGCCTGATCGAAGCGCTCGAGCATCGCAAGCAGCCGAGCGCGCATGTGAAGTGAACGGAGATCAGGGTTCTCGGGCAGAGCTGCATCAAGTACGCGCAGGGCCTCGTCCGCGGGTCTTGGGCCGTAGATGAGCGCGCCCTCCAGATTGAAGAGGTGTCTAGGCTCGTGGCCTGCGCGCCGGGCATGCCGAAGAGCCTGCTCGGCCGCGTGCGCAACGTCCTCGAAGCGGCAGCGAGTGTAGGCGACCCCGTAGCCGAGCGCGTCCCAGACGCGGACGAGGCCGGCATGGTCTTCTCCCTGCGCGAGCAAGGGCAGCGCACTCCGAGCAAGCGTTTCGAGCTCGTCGACGTCGGGATCGTCCGCGACCACAAACCGCTCGTAGGCGGCGACGACGCGGGCGAGCGCTTCACCAGCTTCATCGCCTGCCCCGCAGGCTCGCTCGGCCGTAGCTTCCGCGATCGCCAGCGCTTGCTCGGGCGAGATGAAGCGGCACGCCCACGCAAAGTCGAGCTCGAGGTGGACATCGAGTCGGTGCGGACGCGTCAGCTCGAGCGCCCGCTCTAGGAGCGCGGCGGCGGCGCGCTCGTCGCCGCGCCAGAGCGCGCGCCGCCCCCCCGCTGCCAGCCGTTCGCCCGCCCGCTCTGCCAGTGCCGGCTCGGCTTGTCCGAGTTCGCCTTTGTAGCGAGCGGCCCGCTCCAAGTGGTAGCCCACGAGCTCGTCCAGCTCGACCAGCTGTTGGCCGCGCTCTTCCAGCCAGGCGGCGAAGCGCGCGTGCAGCTCCGCCCGAGCCGACTTCGGGAGTGCTTGGTAGGCCGCGTCGCGAATCAGCAGGTGGCGGAACCGGAAGCCGTCCTCGCCCGGAAGCTGCGCCTTCTCGGGCCGGACGAGTCCCTTGCGCACGAGCGCGGCGAGTCGGGGAGTCACCTGCCTCTCTTCAGGGCCGAGCGCCTGGACGGCGCCGCGGTGGAAGAGCTCCCCCTCGACGGCGCCGCGCTCGAGCACCCGCCGCTCCGCTGTCTCGAGCTGATCGAGGCGGGCGGCAAGCAGCGCCCGCAGCGTCGGCGGAACCGTCACCTCGCCGTCGGCCTGCTGGGCCATTGCCAGCATCTCCGCGACGAACATCGGGTTGCCGCCCGCGGCGCGGGCGATCCGACCCTTCAGCTCGTCTGGCAGGACCTCACCAATGAGCTCACCGACCTCCTCATCCCGAAGCGGCTCAAGTCGAAGCGTGACCGGCCAGGCGCGACGGCGCTCGTCGAGCTCCGGCCTCGCCATGCAGAGGAGCAGGAGCGGCGCTCCGGAAGAGAGCAGCGCCACGTGCTCGAGCAGGTCGAGGAAGGTCTCCTCCCCCCACTGGACGTCGTCGAAGACCACGATCAAGGGAGCCTGCTCTTCGAGTAGCTTGCGGAACGCCCAGGCGATCTCCTCCGCCGATGCCCCCGCCGAGGTCTCGCCGAGCAGTGAACGGATCGCGGCTGCCGCTGCCGGCTCGGAGGGCAAAGCGTCGAGCTGCTTGATCACCTCGACTACGGGCCAGTAGGTGATCCCTTCCCCGTAGGCGAGGCAGCGGCCCTGGACGACCAGGCCGTCGATCAGAGCGACGGCCTCGGCGACGAGGCGCGACTTACCCACGCCCGCCTCGCCGACGATAGTGACCAGCTCGCAACGCTGCTCGGAACACGCTCGCTCCCACGCCGCCTGGACCAGCGCCAGCTCCTGCTCTCGCCCGACGAAGAGGGGATCGTGGCGGCGCTCCGTCGCTCCCCGCGCCGAGAGCAGCCGGAAAGCCGGCACCGGCTCCGACTTGCCCTTGAGCACAAGCGGCTCGACGGCTTCCACCTGAACGGCGCCGCGAACAAGCGCAAGCGCTGGTTCCCCGATCAGCGCCTCCCCCGGTTGCGCCGCCTGCTGTAATCGGGCGGCGACGTTGACGGCATCGCCGGTCGCAAGGCGCTCCTCGGTGCCGGTGACGACCTCGCCCGTCGTGACCCCGATGCGGCCCTCGACGTCGAGCTCGGGCAAGGCCTCGCGCATCTCGACCGCCGCCCGGCAGGCGCGTAGAGCATCGTCCTCATGCGCGAGCGGCACCCCGAAGACGGCCATGACCGCGTCGCCGATGAACTTCTCGAGCGTGCCACCGTGGCGTTCGACGATCGCCTTCATCCGCTCGAAGTAGCGGGCAAGCAGCGTCCTGACTGCCTCCGGGTCGGTCGACTCCCCAAGCGCCGTCGAGCCGACGACGTCACAGAAGAGCACGGTCACGACTTTGCGCTGCTCCGAGGTGCCTGTGGCCGCCGCTGCCCCGCATTCGGGGCAGAACTTGAAGGCCTGGGCGGCCTGGTAGCCGCAAACAGCACAAGTGGGCACGAGCCGAGTCTAGGAACGCGCTCGCGATAGAACAACCTGGTGACGAGGCGGATGTCACCGGCCGGGTGCCCGCTCTCAGGTGAGCTGGCGCCGGAAAACTGTCCGGGAGCCAGCGTGCAATGGAAGGGCCCTGCATCCAGTAGGCCCCCTTTCGCGTTGCGGGAAGCGCTGTGGCGCCAACTCCGTCGCCTCCGGTTTGTAGTCTTGCTAGCCAACAGCCTCATGGCCCGTTTGTGGCCCAAACGCCGCTCGGAGGCCGGCGGCAGCGACTCCATGGTCGAAAGCGTCGCCAAGGAAAGCGTCGCCAAGATATGTCACTCCCTTTCCGGCCTCGTGTGCATCTGAGTTCAGAACGGAGACCACGGGTTGCAAGGACATCTCCGTTTCCACCTTCCTCGGCACGAACCAGATCGGGCTCGATATCCACGGGTTCGACCCCGCTGGGCCGCCAGGGAACCGAAATACGACCTCAGGCACGCCTTCGGACCCGTCGGCTAGCACTCGCACTGACTCCGCGTCGCGCTGTGGATGACATCCCCGCGATTCGTGTTCGGACGGCCGCGCCCAGGAGCTCCACGGCGTGTGTATGACACCCGACCTGGCGCCGGCTTCACTTCTGAAGGTCGAGTCTGGGCAGCAAACGGGCAGCGAACGTCTGAAATCCGCTTCGCTCAACGGCGCGGAATCGATCAAGAGCCCGAGAAACCCCATGAATAGAGCGATCCCGCGTCCATCGTCGTTAACCGTCGTGACCGTCGAAGCGGCCTGTCGCGCCGGACCCTTCAGGTCCTAGCGCGCGTTCAGCCGTTCCTCGGCAAGAGCGTCAGCGGCTGCCGCCGTCGAGATGCCTCGCCCCTCGGCCCGCTCGTAGATCTGCCGTAGCGTCTCGCCGATCTGCGCCAGCGCGGTGTCCAGCTCGGATGTGCTCCAGCGGAGCTGCTCCAGGCCGACGATCGCGATCGCGCCGCCGGCGTTGATGACGTAGTCCGGCGCATAGAGGATCCCACGCGCGCGCAGCAGGTCGGCTGCTTCCGGCTCTGCCAGCTGGTTATTTGCTGAACCGGCGACGATCCCGCAACGAAGCCGCGGCACGGTCTCCAGGGTCAGGATGCCGCCGACCGCACAGGGCGCGTAGACGTCGCAATCGGTCTCGAAGAGTTGGTCGACGGGCACGGCCGCGCCGCCCACCCGATCGGCAACGGCGTGCGCCCGCCCGGGATCGATGTCGGCGACGAGGACCGACGCACCGGCGTCGGCTAGATGGCCTGCGAGCGGTGAACCAACCCCGCCTGCACCCTGGACGACGACGATTCGCCCCTCGAGGTCGTCCGATCCGAAGGCGTGTGAGAGGCTGGCGCGGATGCCAAAGTAGACGCCGACCGCCGTTGGCGGAGCAGGACTCCCCGAGCCGCCGGCCTGGACAGATCGACCAAAGACGTACTCGGTTCGCTCGCCGATGACGTCCATGTCCGCCTCACCGGTGTTCATGTCCGAGCTCGTCCGGAAGGTGCCACCCAACGACGCGACGAGATCGGCATAACGCAGGAACAACGCGCGACGTTGCTCCCCGCTTGGGATCTCGGGAACCGCGATCACCGCCTTGCCGCCGCCGAACGGAAGGCCCGCGATGGCCAGCTTCCGCGTCATCGCAGCCGAAAGGCGCATCGCGTCTTCCAGCGCCTCGGCCGGCGTCCCGTACACCTTCATCCGGGTGCCGCCTCCCGCGGGACCAAGGTGCGTCGAATGGAGGCATACGAAGACCCAGGCACCGCTCTCCCGGTCGCGGTGTATGACCGCCGTCTCCCCGTCCCACGTCTCGAGCAGCTCTTGGAACGCCGGCACGCGCCTCGATTCGATCACAAGAACACCTCTCAGTGCCAATCAAAGCGGAGATTCGGCGATGAGTCGTTCGCCGATTTACCGTCATAGAGTCGGATGGCCGGAAACAAGGCAGAGGCGATCGTCGCCGCGGTTCACGCGGGCGACGAGTCCACGTTTGGTGAGCTCGTCGAGCCGCATCGCCGTGAGCTCCAGGTGCATTGCTACCGGATGCTCGGCTCGTTCGAGGACTCGGAGGACGTCGTCCAGGAGACCTTCCTGCGCGCGTGGCGCAATCGCCGGACCTTCGAAGGCCGCTCCTCGCTCCGGGCCTGGCTGTACCGGATCGCTACCAATGCTTGCCTCGATGCGCTCAAACGGCGTCCCCGCGTCGGGGCGGCACCAGACGACGCGCAGCCGCTGGCCGAGATTCCGTGGCTGCAGCCGTACCCGGACAGCCTCCTGGACGGAATCGCTGCGAGCGAGGACGAGCCCGTGGCGGAGCTCGTCGCAAAGGAGACCATCGAGCTCGCGTTCATCGCCGCCATCCAGCTTCTGCCGCCGCGACAACGGGCCGTCCTGATCTCGCGCGACGTGCTGGGCTGGTCGGCCGCCGAGAGCGCAACGCTGCTCGGCGCGAGCGTCGCCTCCGTGAACAGCGCACTGCAGCGCGCTCGCGCGACGATGAAGCAGCATCTCCCTCGGCACCGCCTGGACTGGGCGCACTCCGACTCGAGCCGCCAGGAGCGTGCGCTACTCCAGCGCTACATCGAAGCGGCCGACGCCGGCGACCCGGCCGCCATGATCGCGCTCCTGCGGGAGGACGCATTCTGCGCCATGCCTCCGAGCCCGCAGTGGTGGGTGGGCCGAGAGAACATCGTCGAAGCCTGGGTCAAGGGCGGGTTCGGCGACGACTCCTGGGGGCACCTTCGCTGCGTCGTCACCGGCGGCGCGAACAGGCAGCCGGCAGTCGCCTGCTACGTCAAGCGGGCCGGAGACACCGAGTACCGGCCGTTGGCCCTCGACGTCCTGCGCATCGAGGACGAGGCCGTCACGGAGATCGCGGTGTTTCCGCTCGAGCCCCTGCTCGAGGCGCTCGGCCTTCCGCGTACGATTTGATGGAGGGTCCGCCCGGTTTCGAGGTCCGGGCGGTCGCGGTGGAGGTTGGTGTGGCACGGATCTACAACGAGGCCGAGTGGCGCGACGCGCTCGTGGTGGTCACCCGCGGCGAGATCGAGCTCGAGTCCGTTGGCGGCGACTCGTGCCGGTTCGGGCGCGGCTCCGTCCTCTGTTTGGTCGGGCTCCCGCTGCGAGCGCTCCGCAGCCGCGGGACCGAGCCGGCCGTGCTGGTCGCCGTCTCGCGGCGATGAGTTTTCGCCCGGCGCCGCGTCTAAGAAGTGGTGAAGCCGGCAAGGAGGCCAGGATGACGGAGCACAAGGTAGGGACGCGCGAAGAATGGCTTGCTGCCCGCACGAACGTGCTCGCGGCTCGAAGCCGAGCGACGGTCCTGCTCGTCGCCGCCGCTGCCGCCTGGGCGGTCACCGTCGAACGGATGCGCGGCATGGACGCAGGCCCCGGGACCGACCTGGGCGGGCTCGCGTGGTATCTCGGAATCTGGGTGACGATGACCGCCGCGATGATGCTGCCTTCTGCGGCGCCGGCGGCCCGACACGTTGCGCAACTCGCTCGTCGCGTGCCGACGTTGTTCTTCACGTCCGGATATCTCGCGGTCTGGACCGGCTACGGCCTCGTGGCCTACGCCGTCTTCCGGTTCGTGACCTCGTTTGACATCGGCTGGCTCGCCTGGGACGAGGGCGGCCCGTACGTCGCGGGCGCCGTGATCGTCGGAGCAGGGATCTACGAGCTGACGCCGCTGAAGCAGCTCAGCCTCCGCCGCTGCCGCAGCGCCCCGCACCGCGGGAGCGCCCTCCGGAGCGGTCTCGCGCACGGCCTCGCCTGCGTCGGCTGTTCCGCAGGCCTGATGGCCGTGTTGTTTGTGTTGGGTGTGATGAGCCTCTTCTGGATGGCAGTCGTCGCGGTCGCGATCTTCGCGGAGAAGGTCCTGCCGCATGGCCCCCGGCTCGCGCCCGTGCTCGCGGTCGCCTTGGTCGCCCTCGGAATCTGGGTCGCCGTGTCACCGGGGAGCGTTCCCGGACTGACCGAGCCCGACATGTCGCCCTCGATGGAGACGTCGATGTAGGGTCACGTTCGAGCCCTCGCAACCCACGCATCGACGCTCTGATCCCTTCCGCGTATTTCCAGCGTGCGTCGTTCGAGTCCCGTCGTCTCGAGGCCGCCCGCGGTGGCGGCCTCGGCGCTGATCAGGATCTCACCCGCCCCGGCGCGGCCAGTGAGCCGTGAGGCCGTATTGACCGTGTCGCCAAGCGCCGTGAAGTCTCGGGCATCGCCTTCTCCGACGGCGCCCACGAAGGACCTGCCGGTGTGCACCCCGGCGCCGATCGGGATCCACGGCTCGGATCCGTCGTTGCCGGTCTCCACGAGTAAGCCCTGTGCGGCCGCGATCGCGTCCGCCGCATGGTCGCTGCCGGCGAAGCCGGGGATGAAGAGCGCCACTGCGGCGTCGCCGACAAACTTGTCGACGATGCCATCCCATTCGTCAATCACCCCTGCCGCCGCCCCATAGAAGCGCGCCATCAAGCGTGAGAACTCCGCCGGCGGCATGCGCTCGGCGATTGTCGTCGACCCGCGGACGTCTGCAAACAGCACCGAGATCTCGACCTCAGCGCCCCCAGGGTGTTTGTGAACTGCCCGGATGCACCACTTGCAGAGCCGTCGGTTCAGCGGCGAGGGGCCGTAGGCGATAGCCCGCATCAGGACGCCGCCGGGCCCACGGAAAGGGGCGTTGCAGAGCTTGCACCGCGGCGGCGACGGGAGCACACCCCAGATCCGCCGCATGCGCTGGAGCCGGGGAAGGTCGCCGGTCAGCATCTTTTCCCACATTTCATCGAGCGTCAGCTTGGCCATTTGGCCTGGACGCTACTGGACGAGCCTCCCCGAGCCACGCCGAAACGCCCTCCTGCCTGGCCGCAGCAGCCGCGCGGCGCTCAATTGGCGAGGTAACGGGGTCCTAGTCGCTTGTTCGCTAACGTGGCGTGATGGACCCTGTTAAGGCTCGCGAGCTCCTCGCCCGAGAACGTGAGCGGATCGAGCGGCTGCTCGCGAAACTGGGGCACGAGGACACCGGCGAGCCGGCGGACGAGAAGGATCCGGCCAACCTGGCGGCCGACCTCTATCAGGATGAGCTCGACGAGGGTATTGCAGACGATCTACGCGAAGAGCTCGCCGCCGTCGAGCGCGCCGAGGCCCGTCTTGCTGCCGGTACCTACGGCCGCTCGATCGAGAGCGGCAAACTGATTCCGGACGAACGTCTCGAGGCTCTTCCGACGGCCGAACGAACGGCCGAAGAGGAAGCGCGCTGAGCGAACCAGTCAGTGCGCTCAGCGGTTGAGCTCGACGAGCTCGCCGCTTCGCAGGACGACGCCGTTCTCGCAGCGGGCCTCGACGAGGCCGCCGGCGAACTGCTGCTCGTAGAGCTCGGCGTAGAGGCCGCCCCGGAAGAGCAGCTCGCGGTGCGTGCCCTGCTCGACGATCCGACCGCGGTCGAGCACGAAGATGACGTCGGCGGCGAGGATCGTCGAGAGGCGGTGGGCGATCGCGATCGTGGTGCGCTCCTTCATGAGCGGCTCGAGCGCCGATTGCACGAGCCGCTCGCTGGCCGTGTCGAGTGCGGAGGTGGCCTCGTCGAGGATCAGGATCCGCGGGTCCTTCAGGATCACGCGCGCGATCGCCAGACGCTGCTTCTCTCCTCCGGACATCCGGTAGCCGCGCTCGCCGACGAGGGTGTCGTAGCCCTGCTCGAGGTCGACAATGCGGTCGTGGATCGCGGCGGCGCGGGCCGCGGCCTCGATCTCGGCGATCGTTGCGTCGGGACGCGCGTAGAGCAGGTTCTCACGCACGCTCGTGTGGAAGAGGTAGGTCTCCTGAGTGACCATGCCGATGATGTCGGCAAGCGAGGAGAGAGCGATCTGCCGTACGTCGACACCGTCAATCGCGACGGCGCCCCGCGTCACGTCGTACAGGCGCGGGACAAGGTAGGAGATGGTGGTCTTGCCGGCGCCGCTCGGGCCGACGAGCGCCGCGAGGTGCCCCGGCTCGATCTCGAGGCTGACGTCCTCGAGCGTCCAGGCTCGCCGCGGCGCCTCCCGCCCGTCCGTCGACTCGGTCGCCGGTGCGCCGAGGCTCGCCGCGAGCTCGGCTGTCTCGTCGCCCGCCGCCGGCGGCGGCTGTTCGTAGTGGAAGTAGACGTCGCGGAACGAGACCTCGCCGCGCACCTTCTCTCTCGGCAGCCGGTGCGCGTCGGGCGGGTCGACGATCTCGTGCTGGAGATCGAGGTACTGGAAGATGCGCTCGAACAGCGCGAGTGACGACTGCACCTCGACGGAGACCTGGAGCATCTGGCCCACCGGGAAGAAGAGGCGAGTCTGGAGAGCCGTGAAGGCGACGATCGTGCCCGCCGAGATCGCAGGCGCCGAGCTGCCGCTGATAGCCAGCCCCGCGACGAGGTAGACGAGCGCCGGCGTGATCGAGAAGAACGTCTGGACGAGCGCGAAGAACGTTCGCCCGACGAGCTGCTGGCGAACCTGGAGCTCGGCCAGGCGCCGGTTCTCGCGCCTGTAGCGCTCGATCGAGTCGCCAGAGCGGTCGAAGACCTTGGCGAGCAGAATCCCCGAGACGGAGAGCGTCTCCTCCGTGATCGCGCTCATCTCGGCCAGCGACTCCTGCGTCGACGCGGCGAGCCGGCGGCGCACGCGCCCGACCCGGAAGGTGAGGTAAACGAACCCTGGGACGACGAAGAGCGAGAGCAGGGTCAGTTGCCACGACAGGATCGACATTGCGACGACCGTCGAGACGACGATCACGACGTTCGCGAGGATCGACGAGGCGGTGTCGGTCACCACCGTCTGGATGCCTGCGACGTCGTTCTGCAGCCGCGACTGGATCTCTCCCGTGCGCGTCGAGGTGAAGAAACGAAGCGACATTGCCTGGAGGTGGGAGTAGAGCCGGTTGCGCAGGTCCTGCATCACGCCCTGCCCCAAGACGCTTGTCAGATACGTCTGACCGACGCCAATCGCGCCTGCGACGACGGCGATCGCGACCATGATCGCGATCAGCACGTAGAGGAGATGGAGGTTCGGCTGACCGCTGCTCGGGAAGAGCGCCCGGTCGAACACCACCTTCGTTAGGAGCGGGTTGACGACGCCGAGGCCCGCCGAGACGAGGATCGCCAGGCAGACGAGGACAACCCGCCGCCAGTACGGGCGGAAGAGACCGGCGACCCGGCGTACGAGGCCGCGGCGCTGAGACTGCTCCAGGGCAGGGGTGAGCCCGCCTGTTTCGGAAGCACTCATGGCTCCCGAAAAAGGCTATCGACCCAGCCCCGACCCAAGAATCTGTCTGTCGCCTCGCGATTCTGCGATCCCTTTCGGGAGCGTCTGGCGGCTGGTCGAGACTACGGAACGGGAGCCGGTGCTGGGTCTCTTCGACCACATGGTCGGGAACTGCCCCTCCGGTCGGCCGCATGGGCCCGCGCAATGAGCCAACGGCCTGCCGGACGCTCTGCGCCCGGCAGGCCGCCGCGTTCTTAGAAACGTCTAGTTGAACGCGTACTTCTGGTACTGGGCGACGTTGGCCTTCGTGACGACCGCGGCCGGCACGATCACCTGGCGCGGTACTTCAGGCGGAACGAGCTCGTCGAAGCCCTGACCAAGGGCGATCGGGCGGGCCATGTTCACGGCGGTGCCGGCCATGTTCGGGTTGTAGAGGAACGTGGCGCGGTAGAGGCCACCCTCTTTGATCTGCTTCATCGCGTCGCTGGATCCGCCGACGCCGGTGAGGAACATCTCCTTGTCCCGCCCCGCGTTGCGGATGGCCTGGACGACGCCCTGGGCCATGTCGTCGTCGTGCGTGTACACGGCGTCGATCTTCTTCTGGGCCTGGAGGATGTTCTCCATCACCGTCAGCCCTTTGTCCGGATTGAAGTCACCCGGCTGCTGGGCGACGATCCTCACGCCGCCACCGGGGCACTTCTTCTTCAGGGTGTCGGCGAAGCCCTTGCTCCGGTCGGTCGTTACCGAGATGCCGGCCAGACCCTGGATCTCGACGACGTTGCCATTGCACTTCAACTGGTCGGCGATGTAGTTCGCCGCGAGCACGCCGATCTGGTAGTTGTCGCCGAGCACCGTCGCGGTCGCGGCGTCGGGCGCGGTGAACAGCCGGTCGATGTTGATGACCGGAATGCCCGCTCGCTCGGCCTTCTGGGCCACCGGTGTGAGCGCGGCGCCGTCCTGGGGTAGTACGACGAGCGCGTCGGGCATCTTCGCGATCGCCTGCTCGATCTGCTGGGCCTGGGAATCCGAGTCCGCGGCCTGGAGTAGCTCGAACTTCACGTCCGGGTGCTGAGCAGCTGCTGCCTTGGCGTCCTTCGAGATCGCCCCGAGCCACCCGTTACATTGCATACCTCCTGTCGTGGATTGGATTACCTGGACTCGTTGTTTCGGCCATCAGTACCGAGCCTCCGGACGCTGCAGCAGGACGGCTCCGAGGACGATCAAGCTCTTGGTCACCTGCTGGACCTCGGTCGAAAGATTGAGCTGCGTCATGAGGCTGAAGATCAGCGCGAAGGTCAGGACGCCGAGGAACGTGCCGACGATCGTCGCTCGCCCGCCGGCGAGGCTCGTCCCGCCGATCACGACCGCCCCGATCGCGTCGAGCTCGTAGAGGTTTCCACTCACCGGTGAGGCGCTCCCGAGCCGCGCGCAGAGCAGCACCGTGGCCACGCCCGCGAGCAGTCCGGAGAGGACGTAAACACTGAAGATGATCCACCTGACCGGGACGCCGGCGATTCGCGCGGCCTCGCGGTTGCCGCCGACCGCCAGCACGTAGCGGCCGTAGCGGGTGCGGGTTGAGGACGATCCAGCCGGCGATCGCGATCGCGATGAAGACGTACACCGAGGCCGGAATTCCGAAGATCCGGCCGTTGCCGAACCAGAGCAGTGAGAACGGCCGCGGATTTCCGAACGAGCCGCCGTTCAGGTCGAGCAGGCTCACGGGCAGCTGATCCTTCAGGAGCAGCGCGAGACCCTGGCGATCGAGAACATCGCCAGCGTCGCGATGAACGGGACCACGCGCCCGTACGCGACGGCGGTTGCGTTGACGGTTCCCAGCAGTAGCGCGAACCCGATTGCCCCGGCGATGAACAGGAGGCTGCTCGTGCCGTCGTTGCCCACTAGGATTCCCCCGAAGACGCCGGCCGCCGCGACGATCGAACCGACCGACAGGTCGATTCCGGCCGTTGCGATCACGAAGGTCATGCCGATCGCGAGGACGCCGACGACGCTCGCCTGGGTCAGCATGTTGCGGACATTGTCGACGGTGGGGAACGTGTCGGGCTTCAGGATCGCGCCGACGACGAACAGCACCACGACGACGATCGCGAGCGCGTATTCCTGCAGCTCGAGCGCCTTCACCCGGCCGGCGAGCGCGGAGCCCCGCCCGGGTTCGGACGTTTGAGCGGGCGTGGTCATACAACCTCCTCGGCTAAAACGGGCGCGTCGGTGGGCGCGACTGCGTGGCGAAGGAGCTCGCGCTCCTTCGCGTCGTTGCCGTCGACCTCTGCCACGATCTCGCCCTCGCGCATGACGAGGATGCGAGTGCAGATATGGACGAGCTCCTCGAGCTCCGACGAGACGACGAGCACGCCGAACCCCGACTTGGCCAGGTCACTGATGATCCGATAGATCTCGGCCTTCGTCGCGATGTCGACGCCGCGCGTCGGCTCGTCGAGCAGCAGAACGCGGCACTCGTGGAGCAGCCAGCGTGCGAGCACGACCTTCTGCTGGTTGCCACCCGAGAGGAGGCGCACGATACGGTCCGGCTCGTCGGGCACCGTGTTCAGAGTCCTGAGCTGCTTCCGCGCGCGTTCGCGCTCCTTACGAACATCCGGGAGCACGCGCGAAAAGCGGCCGAGATCGGCGATCGTCACGTTCTTCGTCTGGCTCCAGTCGAGGACAAGCGCCTGCGACTTGCGGTCCTCAGGAGCGAGCCCCAGCCCCTGGCGGATCGCGTGGCGGGGATTCGGCCGCAGCGGCTTGCCCTGGACCAGGACCTCGCCGGCCTCCGGGTGGTCGAGCCCGTAGAGGCGGAGGAGCTCCGTCCTGCCGGACCCCACGAGCCCGCCGAGACCGACAACCTCACCAGCGTGAACCCGCAGGCTCCACCGCGAACGGCGGGAAGGCGCCTGACATCCCTGACCTCGAGCAGCACGCGGTCGGTGCCCACCGGCCGATCGGGGTTGAGCTGATCCACCTTGCGTCCGACCATGAGCTCCACGAGCTGGTCGGTCGGCGTCGTCGCGGGCAGCCCGCCGGCCGTGGTGCGCCCGTCCGCCAGCACGGTCACGCGGTCACCGATGCGCCGGATCTCATCGAGACGGTGCGAGATGTAGACGACGCCGACGCCTTCGCCGGTGAAACGGGAACCACGTTGAACAGCGTCTTGATCTCGCCGTCGTCGAGGATCGCCGACGGCTCGTCCATGATCAGCAGCCGGACGTTGCCCGACAGCGCGCGAGCTATCGACACGATCTGCTGCGCCGCCGGCCGCAGCCGCCCCACCTTGGCACGCACCGGGATCGACTCGTTCCCTAGCCGAGTGAGCAACGCCGACGATTCCCGGTACATCTTGTCGAGGTCGAGCAGCGGCCAGCGGCGCGGCTCGTGCGCCAGGAAGATGCTCTCGGCGACGCTCAGGTCTGGGACCAGATCGAGCTCCTGGTAGATCGTCGCGACGCCGCGCTTCAGCGATCCAGCGGGGTCACCCGGCGGAAGCGGCTCGCCCATAAAGAGGATCTCGCCGCTGGTCGGCTCGAGCGCCCCGAGACGCACTTGATCAGCGTGGACTTGCCGGCGCCGTTGGGGCCGAGCAGGCAGTGCACCTCAGCCCCGAGAACGTCGAGGTCGACTCCCTGGAGCGCCCTAACCCCCGGAACTCCTTCACCAAATTGCGGACCTCGAGGACCTTCGTCACTGGGCCACCAGCCCACGGAGGTTGTTGTGGGCGATTCGGAGGCCGGCCTCGACCAGCTCGGGGGTGCCACCCCACAGCGGGTCTTCGTGCTCGACGGACAGGGTGCCGTTGAACCCGCCCTCGTAGAGCGTGTCGACGTAGCGGCGGAAGTCGACCTGGCCGAGACCGGGTATGCGATACCGCCACCAGCCCGTGTCCCATGGGTTTTCTTCACGCGTCGAAGTGCGGCCGAAGAAGCCGTAACGGTTGCGTTCGGCCGGAAACGTCTCGGCGTCCTTGGCGTAGGCGTGCGCGACGCGGTGCACGTAGGGCCGCAGCGCCTCGATTGGATCGATCCCCAGCCAGAGCAGATGCGAGGGATCGAAGTTCAAGTAGAGCCCGAGCCCGAACATCCACTCCCACAACTCGGGCGAGTAGGCGAGGTTGCCCGGGTAGCCGTCTGGATGCCACCCCTCCATGACGCAGTTCTCGATCATCAGCCGCACGCCGCGCTCGCCCGCGTACTCGACGAGCGGCGGAAAGACGCGTTCGGCTTCGCGCAGGTTCTCGGCGACACCGCGTCCGGGGTCGCGGCCGATGAACGTGCCGACGTGGACACTGCCGAGCGCGGCTGCCGCGTCGATGCAGGCGCGCAGGTGCGCGTGGTAGGCCTCGCGCTCCGCGGCGTCGGGGGAAAGGTTATTGTCGTAGTACGCGAGCGCGGAGAGAACAAGCCCGTGCTCGTCGAGCGCTCGGCGAACGCGTTCGGCCTCGGCCTCGTCGAAGGCATCCGCCTTGACGTGACTCGCCGTGAAAGGACGGTCGCCCAAGTGCGGCCACGCGGCAAGCTCGAGCGCCTCGTAGCCGTTCGCTCCCGCCCATGCGGCGATGTCTTCGAGGCTGCGCTCGGGCATGCACGAGGTCAGAAAGCCGAGCTTCACGTCGCGACCGCCGGCTCTCGACTCGCCACTTCGACCCAGCGCTCCTCGCGGGCTGAGGTCAGCACTGCATCCGTGATCAGTGCGGCGCGGAGCCCGTCGGAGAACCGCGGCATTCCGTCCACCGCCGAGCCGTTGCGGACGCCCTCGTAGAAGTCGGCCACGAAGGCGTCGAAGCAGTCCGCGTAGCCCTGAGGGTGGCCGCCGGGAAGGAAGGCAAAGCGCGCTGCGGCCGGTGACAGTGTCGCGGGATCGCGGCGAATGATCGTCGCGCTCTCGCGACGCCCACACCAGAGCTCTTCCGGCTGCTCCTGGTCGAAGGCGAGCGTCTCGTCGGCGCCGTCGAGCTCGATCCACAGGCGGTTCTTACGACCCGCGGAAATCTGGCTCACGACCAGGGACCCGATCGCCCCCGCGTCCGTCTCGAACTGGACGACGGCGGCGTCTTCGGTCGCGACCGGGCGCGCTTCTCCCCCGCCTCCATCCGACGAGAACGCCTTGCACGGCGCTGACCCGCTCA
>Ga0137375_10004317_pt1 | contig 16930 bp, 27 predicted proteins | sample SagtaG_24_FD_104936 | JGI IMG/M metagenome (GOLD analysis project Ga0137375, IMG submission 104936) | Vadose zone soil microbial communities from Sagehorn Ranch, Mendocino, California, USA - Sage1_R_113_16 metaG | ecosystem: Environmental > Terrestrial > Soil > Vadose zone | place: USA...
CGTCGTCGCCGGCGACCAGGGAGGCGGCCGGCCCATGCCACCACCACCAGAGCGCCACGTACGCGCAGACGTGGGCGTCGGCCAGGTCCTCGACCGCCTTGAGCGCCTGGCCGCGGCGGTGGTTGAGGACCAATAGCTCGCGGGCGAGCAGCCGTTCGGCGTCCAGCCGCAGCGGCGGGTCGGCCGCGGCCAGCCCGGCGAGCACCAGCGCGAGCGCGCGCAAGCCGGCCCGGCGCGCCTCCGGCGGCCCTTTCTTGTAGCGCAGCGCGCGGCCGAGGCCGCCCAGCTCGACGATGGCCGGATGCGGGAAGACCCCGACGAGTATGCAATACTTACTCGTATGGACGTGGGCATCTACGCGCGCCTGTCACTAGCCAAGACGACCGCCGAGGCGACCGACGAGGCCGTCGACCGGCAGGAGGCACGCTGCCGGGCGCTGGCCGACGCCAAAGGGTGGCACGTCGCCGAGGTCTACCCCGACGTCGACGTCGGCGCCTACCGCGCGCCCGGAAAGCGCAAGCCGCCACCCCGCCCCGAGTTCGAGCGCATGCTCCACGACATCGAGATCGGCCGCATCAACGGTGTGGTGTTCGCCAAGCTCGACAGGCTCGTCAGAGACCACGGCGACTTCGAGCGCGTCCTGGCCGTCTGCGAGGCGCACAAGGCGGTCCTGGCCAGTGTCGCCGACCCGCTGGACACCTCGACGCCGCACGGCGAGGCGATGGCCCGGATGGGCGTCACCTTCGCGCGCCTGGAGAGCCAGACCACCGGCCAGCGGGTCGCCGCCCAGCGCGAGCAGGCCGCCCGCGCCGGCCGGCCGACCCCCGGCGGGTGGCGGCCGTACGGCTTCGAGGCCGACCAGGTGACCATCCGCGAGGCCGAGGCCGCCGTCCTGCGCCGCGTCGCCGACGGGCTGCTGGCCGGCAAATCGCTCACGTCGGTGGTGCGGGAGGTCAACGCCGCCGGCGCCAGGACCGTGACCGGCCGCCCGTTCTCGACGCAGAACCTCCGCAAGTACCTGCTCGCCCCTCGGCTGGCCGGGCTGCGCGCCTACCGCGGCGAGGTCGTCGCTGACGCCGTCTGGCCGGCCATCATCCAGCGCGAGCGGTGGGAGCAGCTCGTGGCCGTGCTCACCGACCCCGCCCGCGGGCACAACCGGCCTGGGCGGCCGCGGCGGTGGCTGCTCGTCGGTGGGATGGCAAGGTGCGGCTACGACGACTGTGGCGCGGCGCTGATCGTCACGCCGGACGGGAACGGCGTCCACGCCTACCGATGCACCTCCGCCCACCGCACCCCCGGGTCGCGCGGGTGCGGGCGGATCTCAGTCCGCGCCCGGCCGCTCGAGGCCCTCGTCGCCGAGTTGGTGTTCGCCCGCGACTGGCGGCACCTGGACGTCCAGGCCGCCCGGGCCACCGACGAGACCGGCCTGGCCGCCGAGCAGGCCGCCGCCAAGGCGCGGCTGGTCGAGGTCGGCCGCCTCCACGCCCGCGGCCGCATCGGCATCGAGGAGTGGCTGGCCCAGCGCGACGAGATCGCCGTCCAGGTCGCCGAGCTCCAGGACCGCCTCGACGACGCCCGCCGGGCGGCCGCCACCGCCGACGCGCCGCAGTCAAGCGAGGAACTCCGGGCATGGTGGGAGGACGACGACACGACCTTGGAGCAGAAGCGGGCCGTGCTCGACCGGATGCTCGTCGCCGTCATCATCCGGCCGGCCGGTCGCCGCCACGGGCGCACCTCCATGGACCCTGACCGGGTCGACCCGATCTGGCGGGCGTAACAGGCTGAACGGCCTTTTTCTGTCCACGACCCTGCACACCCGGCGGCCGCTATCTCTCAGCGCATTCCTAGGGAGTACGCAACAGTCAACACACTCGTGCGCAACTAGGGACACTTCGCGGCGAGTACGCGCGTGGTGTGGCCTCTGAGCTGGAACGATGCGTTGACAGCGCGGGTGTTGGTCTGCTACCAACTCCCTATCAGCTTCCCCGCGGGTGGCGACCACCGCAGAGTCGTGTAACGCGCCCGGTCACCGAATTCTGCTGGCCGGGAGGGCCGGGATGGTCGTTCGCCTGCACGAAATCGACGCCGCGGCGAAGAAGCTGCATGTCACGGTTTACACGCTGAGGAAATACGTCCGCGAAGGCCGAATCACTCATGCCCGGGTTGGGGGTCGCCTGGTCTTCACCGACGCCCACCTCGAGGAGTTCATCGCAGCCAACACCACCCCGCGGGGGATCCGGGAACCGGGGTCCCCGGTGATCCCGGCGAAGGCCGGTGGGGCATGACCCCCGACGAGCTGGCCCGCGTCCGTGAACGGGTCGAGCAGACCTGCGCCGCCCAGGGCATCCCCCTGGTGGTGCCTTCCGACGTCGCCGCCCAGGTCGCTGGCATGGTCGCGGCCAGCGACCAGCCGGTCGAGGGAGGCCGCGGTGCGATCGCCTCCTGACGAGCAAGGCCCCCCGCTGGAGAACGAGGGGCCCGCACAGCCGAGACCCGGGGAGGGTGGCCGCACCAGCGTAGCCGAGCAATCCCCTACCGGCGAGGGCGGGGCCCCTTCGCGGCTGCCGCTCGCCGCCCGCCAGCAGGTGCGGGCCGACCTGGAGACGGCGCTCGCCATCGACGCGCTGGCGACCCGAGGCGAGATGCTGGCGGAGGGCTGGCCTGACCAGGCCGCCCGCGACAGCTACATCGAGTGGCTGCGCATCCACGTCGAGGGCGAGGTCCGGCAAGCCTGGCCGCTTGAAGGCGACCGGCCTGACTGGTGGCGGGAGCGGTGAGCGGCCAGGGCGCCTACGCGCGTGCAGCCAGGGCGTACCGGGAGCTCGGATGGAAAAATCCGCTCCCCATCAAGGACAAGTGGCCGCCGCCCGCCGGCTACACCGGCCGCAGCGGCGCCGACGTGTCCGACGGCGACCTGGCCAGGTGGACCCGAGGGCCGGAGGGCCGCTACAACATCGCCTTGCGGCTCCCCGGCGACGTCATCGGCGTCGACGTCGACCACTACGGCGGCAAACGCGGCGGCGACACCCTGGCCAGCGCGGAGGCGGAGCTCGGCCCGCTGCCGGCTGCCTGGAGGGTGACGTCCCGCGGCGCCGGCCAGCCATCCGGGATCCTGCTGTTCCGGGTGCCCGAGGGGCTAGACTGGTCGGGCGCAAAGGGCAACCTCCGCCGATTCGGCGACGGCATCGACGTGCTGCGCCACGCCCACAGGTATGCGATGGTCGCGCCGTCGCTGCATCCGAAGACCAGGCAGCCCTACCGGTGGTATGACCCGGGCGGCAAGGCCAGCGGCCGCGCGCCCCGACCGGAGGAGCTCGCCGAGCTCCCAGCAACGTGGGTCGAGCTGCTGACCGCGGCGCCCGTCGAACCGACACCGGCGGCTGTGGCCGAGGGGGACCATCCGGTGCTCCTTTCCGAGGAGGCCGAGAGCCGGCCCGGCAACGACCTGAACGGGCGGGGGAGCTGGGCGGAGATCCTGGAGCCGCTCGGCTGGAAGCGGGTGGGCCGGGCGGGCGGCCTGGACTACTGGCGGCGCCCGGGCGAGCACGAAGGCCACCAGGCCACCACCGGGGTCCGCGGCAACGGCGGCGACCTGATGGTCAACTTCTCCACGACCGTGCCGCTACCCACCAGCCGAGGCTTGTCGCGCTTCACCGTCTACGGCGAGCTGCACCACGGCGGCGACTTCGCGGCGGCCGCCAGGGCGCTGTCGACCCGCGGGTACGGCGCACCACCGGCCGCCAGGCGGACAGGAGGGCGCGTGGACCCTCCCAGGCCGCGTCGGGTCCCGGCCCCCGGCGCGGCGCTGGACGAAGCGAGCTGGGAGGCCGCCCGCAGCACGGACGCGCAGGGCGCGCCGGGCCATCACGAGCCGGGCAGGTGGCTGCCGGCGTGGGCGCTCCAGCAGGGCCCGCCGGAGCCGGCGACGCAGGCGGGACCCCGGTGACAGACGACCCCGCTGGAGCGGTAAACCCGCAGGCCGCACCGACCGCTCACGGCACCGCTGAGGCGGTGGTGTTCCCGGCCGACCGGCTGCTCACGCTGTACTGGCTGATCGAGTACAAGTGGTTTCGCGATCCGCTCGGCCGCCGTGTCCAGGAGAACGCCAGCCACGAGCAGCTTCGGCAGCACCTCGGGGTGTCGGTGGCCACGCTCAAGCGTGACGTGCTCCGGCTCGAGCGGCTCGGCTTCCTGCGGCGGGAGCACAACCCACCGAAGCGGGACGCGAACGGGGAGCTCCGAGCGGCGGGACCGACCCGGTATGTGCTGCTGCTGGACCCTGCAAGCGTCCGAGTTGCGGCCGATGACCAGGAGACCACGCAGAGTGACAGCCGGTCACGGGGAGCGGCCACCGACCGCTCACTCATAAACATAAAGGCGCAGGTCGCGCCGACCGCTCAACACACCTTCGTGAGCGGTGAAGAACCACGGTACCCCCTGCAGGGACCGAACCACGGTGCGGGGGGTGAGGGTGACCGTGGTGGCGTCCATGCAGGTCGTGGGGGTGCCGGCGCCGAAATCGCCGAACCGCCGGCGCCGGCCGAGCCTCGCCGGAAGCATGCGGGTGGGCGGCCGCCGAAGGAGCGGGAGGCGGCCGTGCGGCTGCTGCTGGAGGAGTTGGCGGGTGGGCCGCGGCTGCGCTGGGAGCTGGAGGCGGCCGCCCAGCGGGTCGGCATCGGGTGGCGGACGGTCGAGCGCGCCAAGGCCCGTCTGGGTGTCCGCAACGTCCAGGTGCCGGTCAAGGGCCGGTGTGGGCCTGGGTTTTCGTGGTGGGTGCTGCCGGAGGTGCCGCTGGGTGCGGTGCCCGACGATCGGAGGACAGCGTGAGTGATGTGATCGTCTGCTCGCACTGCGAGGCGCCGCTGGCGAACCGCCGGGCGCACACCCGCTACTGCGACGAGCGCTGCCGCAAACGTGCCCGCCGCGGCGCGGCTGCCGCGGCCAGGGCGGCGAGAAACCCGGACAGCCAGGTTTCGGAGGCGGGAGCCCGTGTCCGGGTTTCTGGGCCGACTGGGCGGGCCGCGGACGGGCATTTCTGGCCGAGCCTGGTCCTGGCCGGGCTGCGGGCCGACCCGGAGCTGTCCGGGCACGCCGGCGCCTGGGAGCGTCGCTTCCGCGAGCGGGGTGAGCTCCGGTGACCCGGCCGGCCGTGGAGGACGTGCAACGCCCGGTGCCGCGTGGTGCGACGTCGCCGTGGCGGGGGCCCGACTACCGCCCGCGGTCCGGCAGGGTGGTCCCGACGCTGGCCGTGGGTCCGCCGCCGGAGCGGGCGGTGGCCGTGTACACGCGGCTGGCTGGGCTGGCCCGGCCGCCGCGGGGGCGCCGCCAGCGCCACCCCGAGGTCACCTTGCCGCTGTCGAGCGTGGCCGGGTGGGTGGGCTGCTCGACCAGGACAACGAAGCGGCGGCTTCAGGAGCTCCGCGCGCACGGGTGGATCGCCGGCGGCCGGGTGCTGGTGCCTGGCGGCCGCGGCGGGATGGTGCACGGCCGGCTGCGGGTCGAGCTGGTCTGGCCGACCGACCTCAACGTGCCTGGACAGATCGTGGGGCCAACCCGCAGGAGGGGATGAGGATGCTGATCGAGTACACCGACCCGGAGCGCGGCCCGCGGTCGGTCTTCGTGCCCCGCAGCCACGCGGCGAGCGTGGCCCGCACGATCGCCGACGACGTCGGCCACGTGCGGCTGAACGGCGAGCTTGTGACTGGGCCTGCCAGCGGCGGCGACCGGGCCCTGTACGTGGAGTGGGAACGCGGGCCCGATCCTGACGGGGAGGATCGAGCGTGAGCGCGCCGGCGTGGCTGCTCGACGCGGGTCGGGAGTACGCCGAGCACGTCGAGGAGGGCCTCGCGGGGGTGCTCCCGGCCGGGCTGGAGCGGGTCGCCCCTGGTCGGCTGCCGGGGGTCCGCGCCGCTGTCCGGGGGGCGCTGGAGGCGGCCGGGGGCGGCGGCGGCCCGGTCGCGTGCAGGCACGTGCTGGCGGACGCGCTCGACGGCCCGGACGTCGGCGGCCCGAGCCTGTGCGTCCGCCATCCGCACGCCGGGGTGTTCTGCGGGCCGTGCATGGATGCGCACTGCGACGGCCACCAGGCGCCAGTGGGTGGCTGCGACGGGTGCGGCGGCGGCGGGCGGCTGCGGCCGATGGTGCAGCCGATCGCGGCCCGCCGGCTCGTCGTCCGCGCCCTCGATGGCGGTATGCGCGTGGCGGTCGGGCCGCTGCTGGTCGAGGGCCTCAGCGTGTGCCCAGGCTGCGTCGGCGGGACCCTGCCGTGACCTCCAGACGCGCGACCAGGCGGCGTCGGGACCTCGAGCGGCGGGCCCCGGGTCGGGCCGGGCTTGCCAGGGTCGCCGGTGGGGTCGACGTCGACCAGGTGGCCGCGGGGCGGGAGATCGGCCGGCTGCAAGATGTCCTGTTGCAGCAGGCGGCACCAGCGGAGGAGCTCGCGCGGGTGCAGGCGGCGCTGCTGGACAGGGCGTTCGCTCGCGAGTTGGCCGGGTGGGGTTGGCATCAGCATCATCTGGCCCGTCGCGTCCAGGTCCCCGCGGCGCTGCGGGAGGGTGTGACCGAGGGTGCGGGCCGGCCGGGGTTCTGCTTCCAGGTGGCCAGGCAGTACGTCCTGGATCACGCCGACCAGCCGGTCGTGCTGGTGGCCGGGTGGGTGTGGGAGCCCACCGAGCCGGGTGGGCCGCCGCTGCCATGGTCGCACGCATGGGTCGAGCTACCCGAGCAGGACGCCGTGCTGTGCCCGACAACGGGCCGCTTCTACGACCGGCGCAGCTATCACGTGGTTCTGCGGTGTGTCCCGCTGGAAGCCTGGACGACCGAGGAGGTGATTGGGCGGCTGGAGGCCGGCGGGACCTCGGGCTTGTGGGCGCCCGGCTTCGACGCGCACCGGCGGCTGGCCGCGCAGGTCTTGGTCGCGATCGACCGTGCCGTCCCCGGCCTGCGGGCGTGGATCGAGGGGATGCTCGACCGCGACCCGCGGTTTGCCGCCGGCTACCGGCAGTGGACCGACGCGGACCGTTCGGGGCTTGCGGAGGTGCAGATCCACGTGTGGCTGGCCCACCATCCACAATGGTGGCGGGACTATCGGCCGGGCCAGGCGTGGGAGCACCCGCTCCACCCCTACGACACGACCGGCTGGGTTGGCGTGCGAGCGTCCTAGGAGGCGCGTGATGGGCAGACCAGGCACCAACGAGCCTGAGTGGAGCCGCTACGGGTACCGCTCGAAAGCCGACTTCGACCGCATACAGGGCACCGGGCCCTTCGGCGGCAGCGAGAACCTCCTCGACTGGATCGGAGACGAGATCGCGGAGGAGCTCCATCCGGGACGGACCCGCAACCCCAGCCCCACCGGGTCGTACTCGGCCGGCTTCACCAAGATGGCCGGCGAGCTCGTCGGCGAGGGCGCCGCGCAGGTCCGCGCCAGCCTCGAGAAGGAAGCCGCCGGCGGCGGAGCATGGAACGACCCCTCGTGGCCGTACCGGCTCCGCGGCCACCTCCTCCGCAGCGACTACGCCCGCACCCAAGCAGGCAACCCGGAGCTCACCAGCGACGCCCACCAGGACATCACCGGCTGGGACAAGGCATTCCTCCGCCGCGAGTGGATCCGCTACTTCCTCGGCTCCGCCGGCGAGTCCCTCTAGCCCACGACTCCACGCGCACGTACCAGGTCGGGTCAGGTCGGGAGCTTGCAGCCCCACGCGCACCTCGACGGGTCCAGCGCGCTCCGCGTCGCCGAAGGATGCCGCGGGCACCCCGCCCGCTCCGGGTCGCCAGGCGTCCACGCCGCGTAGCCCTGCCCCACCCAGCCGTCGCCCTGCTGCCGCCGCCCACACGCCTGGCAGACCGTCATGTACCCCAGGCTCTTGCGCCTGCCGTCCGGATGCTCACAGGCCGCCACCTCCCCGGGCGTCATCCCCACCCGAGGGTCCGCAGGCACCACCGGCGGGACCGGCCGACGCTCCACCACCGCAGCCGGCTCCCCGACCGGCGGCGCAGCCACAGCAGGGCGCCCCCCAAGCCCCTGCAACGCCGCCACCGCCGCGTCCGCCTGCCGATCCCGCTCCGACCGAACCACCGGCCCGCCTGACCGATTCTGCGTCGATGCCCGGTGATGGCCGGCCTCAGCCGCCGGCCGCTGAACGACCGGAATATCGGGCTTGGTCGAAGGACCAGGTGCGCTACCAGCCCCCCGCTCCAGGAACCCCTCGATCGTGCCCCTGCGCCACCGCGGGCCGTCCGCGTCAGGGTCGGGGAGCTGCCCGCGGGACCGCATCACCCGCAACGACCCCCGGCTCTTCCCGAGCATCTCCACCAGCTCGTCATAGCCCAGCAGCCCGTCCAGATCCTCCACCACAACCACCTCCACCGCCATCACGCCCCGTTACACCACCTGTAACGCGTCACACCCCAGCGTTACAAAACCCGGACACACCGGACGCCGCGGCCGCGTCGCTGTAACGCTGTAACGGAGTCTGTAACGACCACCCTCACCCAGCAGCCCACGACCACCCCCCGAGGAACCCGGACGAGGCTCAACAGGCCATCTACCAGGGAAAACATGAAGTTTCTCCCGGGCCCCTAACTTCGACTTACCCAGTCCCTCCAATTGGGACCGGGGGTCATAGACCCCCTCCCCCTCGACCCTCCCCCTCCCCCTGGGGATCGAGCTCGACCCCGCTGAGCAGCAGCGATGGAGCTCCTCGACCCTGGCCGATGCCTCTGACCTGGGCCGATGACGCACAGTGACCAGGGCGGCCGTACAGTCAACGACCGATGACTGTCCGACAGAGGCAAACCCGCAGGTCAGAGCCCTGCATTTCCCACTGAAGCGCTGGTAATCAGTCACCGTGAGCGCCGATCCCTGCGAACCGTGGTACCCGGAGCGCAGGCGCGACGTCTGTGGCTGCTGGTCGAGTTGGGCCATCGGTGCTGTCGCGGGCCGTGTACACGTCGAGGCGCCCGGCACGGGCCGTTTACACGCGCGTATTCGGGTGAGGGTCGAGGGTCGGGGACCCTGGTCGCGGTGCTTTAAAGGCTGGTGACCTGGTCGTTTGAGGTTGCCCGGCTGGCCGTGGTCGAGCTCGGAGGTGAGCTGTCCATCACCGGGCATCGGCGCAGAGTCGGTCAAGGTAGCCGATCCCATCTTGACTACCGTACAGTCAACGGGTAGTGTCCACCCGATGCGTGTACCAATCGGGTACGCGCGTAGTGGGGCCCGCAGTGTGTCAGCACCCGGGCCCCGGCCGATCACCTGTCTGGAGGCGATCAGCATGGCCAGCCTACACAAGCTGAGGTGCCCTGGCTGCGGCGCGTTCGTGCGCGGCCGGGCGGAACTCGACGACTGGGACGCGGAAGAGCGCGCGTACCGGGCCGAGGGTGACGTCGAGGATCTCCACGACTGCCCAGCGCTCGACGCGTACGGGCCACGTCGGGAGAGCGTGACGCGGGCCCCACGGCGGGAGCGGTCGCGCTCGACGGCCGCCAAGCAGAAGACCTACCTCCGCAAGCACGTGTGCGCGTGCTCACCGCCACGGATCGTCCGCGCGGCGAGCACCGACCTGACCGACGTCACGTGCGGCCGCTGCTCCGCGTACTTCACCTGGTCGCCCACGCCGTCTGAGCTGAGCGACGACGACCTGGCCGGCCGCGTGCCCGCCTGAGCCTGGAGGCAACGATGCGTGATCTGTCTACTCGGGTCCCCGCCGACGTCCAGGCGGAGCTTGACCGCGTGGCCGGGGTGCTCGAGCCGGCCGTCCAGGCGATGCGGGATCTCGACCGGCTCCGGACCGCGTTCGAGCTCGCGATCGACGTCCCATCGAGCCTCGACCCGGCCGAGCTCGCCCCGTCGACGGAGGAGGAGTTCCTCCACGCGACCAAGGCGGCCGGCCTCGACCGGGCCCTGGAGCTCGTCTACGCCATCGAGAACACGATCCCCGGCCTGTTCCTATGCGCCGACTGACCTCGACCCTGCCGGGCCCTGGCATCACGACCAGGGCCCGGCAATCCCCGTTTACACGCGCTGCATGCGCGCGGGAAGGAGCAGCGATGCAGCTCGACCTGACTGGCCAGCCGGCCCCTACCCCACCCGCCCCGCCCGTCCCGCCTGTGCCGGAGCCTGAGCCGGTCCAGCTCGGCCTCGACGTCGACGTCCCGGTCGCGATCCGGCTGCCACGCGGCCAGGGTGTCGCCTGGCAGGACACCCTGACCGGCGGGAAGGAGTGACCATGCCACCCGTCACGATCCTCTACGCGCGTGTGAGCACGGCGAAGCAGGCGGAGTCCGACCTCGGCCTGGAGGCGCAGCGTGCATGGTTGCGCGCCGAAGCCGAGCGCCAAGGCTGGACCGACACCCTCGACCTCGAGGACGGCGGATACTCCGGGAAGAACCTGGACCGACCCGCCATCCAGAAAGCCCTCGAGCTGCTCGCAGCCGGCGAGGCGGAGCGGCTGGTCGTCGCCGCGCTGGACCGGCTAGGCCGCAACGCGCTGGAGACCCAGCAGCTCCTCGAAGTATTCCGCCGGCAGGGGTGGGAGCTCGTCGCCCGCGACCTCCACGGCGACCTCGACGACGAGGGCGGCGAGTTCATGGCCGGCATCCAGGCCCTCGTCGCCCAGCTCGAGCGCCGCAAGATCGCCCGCCGCACCCGCGAAGCCTTGGCCGCGAAGAAGGCCCGCGGCGTGCAGCTCGGCCGCCCGTCCAAGCTCACCCCCGAGATCCGGGAGCGGATCGCCCGGGAACGCGCCGAGGGTCGCAGCCTACGCGCCATCGCCGCCGACCTGAACCGCGACCAGGTCCCGACCGGGCATGAGGGCGCCCGATGGTGGCCGAGCAGCGTCCGCGCCGTCCTCGAACGCGACCGCGCCGCCGAGGACCCCTGAGCCCTCACGACGCAGCGAGCGGCCGGCGCCTGCCACCTTTGAGGCGCCAGCCGCTCCGCATGCTGGGCACACCTGGCGGCGGTCCTCCCCTCGAGCCTGCTCCCCATACCCGTGTACGCGCGTGTTTACACGGGCTGTCGGGTGCTATCCACAGCAGGCGCGTGGCCGGGCCCGGATGCGGGAGACCGGGCCCGGCCACCTGCTTGCGCTACATCGTGGGACGGTGCATCGTCTCCCGTAGGTCCACACGGCCGGCTCGGAGCCGGGCTCGCCGACCAGCGCCCCCGCTGGCGGCAGGAGGCGGGACCGGGGAGAGCCTGGAAATGGGCGACGCAGAGCAGGACTTCATCGACCAGCTCGACCAGGGCGACGAGCCGGACGACGACGGTCAGCTCAGCGAGGGCATCGAGGAGGTGCCCGTCAGACAGCAGCTCACCATGTTCGATCGCTGGTTGGAGCTGCAGCAGCAGGGCCACATCGACCCGCAGATGTCCAAGGGCGTCCTCAAGCAGATGCGCCATGCGATCGGCAAGGCGCTGACGCCGGCCAAGCAGCTCGAGCGGCAGGCGTTCGAGGCCGGCAAGCGGGAGGCCCGCGCCGAGTTCGTGGAGAACCCGGAGCAGCTCCGCGAGCAGTTCCGCGCCGAGATCCGCCAGGAGCTCCTCGGTGAGACCCAGCGTGAGCGTTCGCTCGGTCGCTTGGGCGTCCCACCACCGTTGCAGGGCTTGTTCGCTGACGTGCCCGCCGACGACCATCGGGCGTTCGAGAAGCGCGCCGACCAGCTCCGAAGCCAGGGCGTGAGCTGGGGTGACAGCGACCCGCTGGTCCGGGAGATCAGCCGTCAGCGGGTCGCCGCGTGGCAGCAGCAGGCGTCCCAGCAGAACGGGAATGGCGTCCCCCTCGACCCGGCCGCCGGCGTGCCTGCGGCGGTCCAGGAGCAGGTGATCCGCCAGCAGGTCGAGGACATGGTCCAGGCCGCCAGCGGCGCGCAGCCGGTCGGCGCCGACAGCCTCGAGGATGAGATCCGGCGGGCCGACCCAGAGCGGCTCGGCCAGGCCGGCGTCGAGGACTTGGCGCGGCGGTTCAACGCCCAGCTCGACGCAATCTCCCACCAGGCACGAGGAGGCTGGTAGTGACCGAGCAGGCGTGGGACCAGGCCGAGCGGTTGCATCAGCTCGCCGACTTGATCGGTGGAGGCGGCCAGGTGCCGGCGGACGTCGCCGAGCTGCTGGCCAGAATGCAGGGTGGCGGCGGCCAGCCTGGCGGCCAGCAGGAGCCGGGGACGCAGCATCAGGGGGCTGGGTTCGGGCCGGACGGGTCGAGCGCGCTGGCGCCGGAGGCGGTTCCCGCGGCGCCAGCGCAGCCGGTAGGTATCGGCCAGCTTCCCGGGCTGGTCGACGACGTGGCCAGGAAGGCGTCGACGATGGCCCCAGAGGATTCGCGGGACGCGCTGTGGGGCCTGGCGGAGACGATGAATGCCTCGCTGGACGCGGCGGCCCGCGAGCAGTCGCCGCATCTGTACCCGGCCCCGCCGGCGACCAACGATCAGGAGCTTGCGGCGCTGGGCGACGAGATCCGGCAGGCGTGGGTGGATGGCAGCACCGACGAGGCCGCAGCGTTGGAGCTCGCCCGCAGGTTCAACGCGACCCTCGAAGGGATCAACGACGCGCACCTGCGCCAGGTCGACGACTTCGAGCAGCGGCGGGTGCAGGCGCAGCGGGCCCGCGAGGCCAAGGCCCGCCAGCAGGACACGACGGCGAGGGACCTCAGGGCCCTCGCGTCCCGGCTCGACGGCGCCGCAGCGCCGACAGGAAGGTGACGAGGTGAGCGAGAAGCAGAGTTCCCGCGACGTGGCCGCGGTCGCGCCCGGCGTCGACATCTGGGGCGAGGGCAACCCGGCGACCAGCAACCCCAGCCAGGACGGCGGCGGCTACGGTCGGCAGGCGACGGCGCATCTGGCCGCCGACGGCTTGGTGCGCGACACCCAGCCGAAGGGCGACCCGATCGCCAAGCCGGCCTCGGGTGGCGCCGGCGAGGACTTCTGGGGCCGCAGCAACCACAACGCGGGCTGAGCGGTGATGGACCCAGAGGAGACGAAACGCCGCGTCGACGACCTCGAACATGAGGCCGCGGTGTTGCGGCAGAATCCGCCGCCTCGGGAGGCGGAGGAGCGCCGCCGCCGGGCCGACCAGCTCGACCAGGAGGCCGCCGGGCTGCGGGAGAGGCTGGCCGAGCACCTACGGGCCCAGCACGTGCTGAACGTGGCCGCCCGCGACGCCGACCAGGTCCGGGTCCGCTTCGTCAGGGACTTGGGGGCCGGCGCCAGCGTCGGCGACTACGTGGTGGCCCCTGCCCACGGGCCGATCCGGCAGCGGCGCACAAGAGCGGCCACCGGCCCCCATCCCCTCCAGTCGGAGGGGGTCGAGGTGGAGCTGGAGCCGGGCGAGGAGCGGGTGTTGCCCGCAGCCGTCGCCGAGGTTCTCCACACCGGCGGCTACCTCGTGGTGCTCGGAACCGCTGTGGCGGAGGCGACCGGCTGATGGACCTCACGACGCAGGCGGAGCAGGCCACCAGGCGCGCCCGGCTGGTCGAGACGGTGCTGCTCGACGGGGTGGTCGAGGAGGCGACCGCCGAGCACAAGCGCGCCAACCCGAAAGGCGAGCCGCAGGTCGCGGTCTGCTGGCAACGCGACGGGAGCGCCAGCATCAACGGCCGGCCGCTCCGAGGGCGGGCCGGCGAGTTGCAGCTCGTGCCCGGCGGGGTCGCCCAGGTCCTCGTCGACGCGGGCGCCGCGGTCATCCGGGAGCCGCTGACCCTGCCCGCATTGCAGTTCGCCGAGGCCGCGGCCGAGCTCCGGGAGGCCGCCGCGGAGCTCCAGGCGGCCGCCGAGCAGCTCGACCCGCGGGGGGTTTAGCGATGCCCGCCGGGTCGCGTCAGGCGCTCCTGGAAGCCGTCATCGGCACCCTGGCCGCTGACATCACCTCCGGCGCGCTCAGCATGACCGTGTCTACCAGGGAGGGCACCTGGCCGTCCGAATTTCCCTTTTACGTGACGCTGGAGGAGTCGACGCCCCGGTTCGAGGTCGTCCGCGTCGACGCCATCGCCGGCAGCGTCTTCACGATCGTCAGGGCGCAGCTCGGCACGACCGCGTCGGCGCACTCCAAGGACGCCAGCGTCGTGTTCAACTGGAACCGTGCCGACCTGGCCCGGATGCTGGCCCGCCTGGAGCAGCCGATCGGGTCGGGCGGCGGAACCCCCTCGGGTACCGTCACCTCCGAGACGGGCTACGGGCAGGGCTCCACGCCGGGCGTCTCGGCGCTCTACAGCCGCGGCGACCACAGCCACGGCAGCCCCAGCCTCACCGCGGCCACGCCGGCGGCGTCCGCAGTCGGGGACACCGGCGCCGCAGGAACCGGCGTGCTCCCGGCCAAGGACGACCACCGCCACGCCCGCGAGGCGTTCGGGTCGCCAGGGTCCAGCGCGCCCGCCGACGCCGCCGCGGACGGGGTTGCTACCACCCTCCCCCGCAGCGACCACAAGCACGCCAGGGAGGGCTTCGGCTCCCCCGTCGCCTCGGGGGTCGGCGACACCGGCCTGGACGGCGCCGCAACCACCCTCGCCAGGGCCGACCACCGGCACCAGCGGGAGGCGTTCGGCGCCGTGGTCGCGGAGACCGCCTACGGGCAGGCGTCCGGCAACGGTGCCGCGTCCACCGTCGCCCGCGGCGACCACACCCACGGCTCGCCCCCCAAGCACAGGCAGGAGATCACCTTCACCCGCACCGGCGCACTGTCCGCCCCGATCGTGGGTGCGCTGCGCTGGTACCCGAGCGTGGCCATCACCATCATCGGGGTGCGTGCGTCGGTTGGGACCGCCCCGGTCGGCGGCAGCGTCATCGCCGACGTCCACAAGAACGGCGTCACGATCTTCTCCACGCAGAGCAACCGGCCGACCATCGCCGCGGGGACCTTCACCGACCTCGCCGACGCCATCAACGTCCCGGCTGTGGGCGCCGGGGAGTTCCTCACCTGCGACATCGACGCGGTGGGGCCCACGACCCCCGGCAGCGACCTGAGCGTCACCGTTTCGTACACGGTTGACTGACCCGGGGTGCTTGGCTGGCCCTCCAGGAGCAGGCCGGCCGGGGTCGAGCAGGTCGGGCCAGTCTTCTAACGGTTGACTCTACCCCAGGATTGGGCGAGAGTTAACCATTATGGGACGTGGACTCAGTGAGCTTCAACGAGCGGCGCTCTGCATCGCCTTCCGCAACAGGGAGGCCGAAGGCCGGACACTGGATACTCCAGGGGGCGCTGACGCGTACTACCACGAGATTCTGGCCGATCACTATGGTTTCGAGCCGACTGGGCCGCTGCGGTACCCCGAGCACTACGGTGGGCACGCCGGGCAGCGGATCGCTGGAGGGCAGAAGTTCTCTCGCCGGGCCATCGGTGCCAGGCGCTACGACGCGGCCAAGGTGGCGCTCTCCCGAGCGGCGGGGCGCCTCGAGCGGCGGGGTCTGGTGCAGACCCGGCAGGCCACCATGTCGCACTGGGCGGGGATCAGCCTCACCGAAACTGGTGTGCTCCTCGCCAAGCAGCTCGCCGTGAATAGCTCGGCGGAGGGGGAGCCGGTGACTCGAACCATCGACGGCGAGGGGGCGTGATGGGGTCGCAGATGAAGAACGCCGACGAGCGCATCGCACTGTCAGCGGAGTCGGCGGCCCAGCTCGCCGGGGTCTCGATGCGCCGGCTCCGCTACTGGCAGGACGCCGGGCTCATCGTCCCATCCATGCAGCACAGCTTCGGCCCTCGCAACACGGTTCGCCTCTACGCCTTCCCCGACCTCGTTGACCTATGCGTTGCCGCCCAACTCCGCGACAGGTTCTCGCTGCAGGAGATCCAGCGCGTCGTCCGACACCTGCGTACGCGCGGGTATGGGGCACCGCTGCGGGAGCTTCGCTTCGCCTCGGACGGCAAACGGATGTACTTCCAGCACCCGGACGGAAGCTGGGAGGACGGCCGCCGGCCGGACCAGACCGTCATTCCTGAGGTCATCGATCTGGTTCCGATCGTGACCCGGGTCCGCTCGGCCGCCAGGCGAAGCAAGGCCGACGCCGGCCGGGTGGTGTCCCGGCGGCGGCTGCTCGGCTCCAAGCCCGTGTTCGCAGGTACGCGGATCCCCGTTGAGACGGTGCTCGAGTACCTCAAGCACGGCTACACGACCGCGGAGGTGCTCACCGCCTTCCCGGCGCTCACCGAGGCTGACGTTGAGACCGCCCGGAAGCGGCTCGGCGCCGCGTAAGTGCGCTTCCTGCTGGACCAGAACATCGACGCCAGGGTCGTCGGATTCCTGCGCGCCGAGCGTCACGAGTGCTTCACGGTGGCCGAGCTCGGGCTCGCCAATGCGAGAGACGACGAAGTCTCGGTACGCGCGCACGAGGACCGCGCCATCGTTGTCACCCACGACGGGGATTTCAGCCGGCGGCGCATCCGCAACACCTATGGCCAGCACCTCTGGCTGCGCTGCCGAGAGTTCGACGCCATCGAGGTGCTCCGGCGCTGGCTGCCAACGATCGAGTCGGAGTTCGCTCAGCAGAAAGACCTGGTGCTCGCCATCTCCGTCAACGGGGTCAAGGTCTATCCGCCGAGCTGGAAGTGAAGGCTGCGCAGCAGAGGGCCCCCGGCCGGGTGACCGGGGGCCCCGCGGTCGGGTCCGGCTACGTCTGCTGGTCGCGTTCCAGCCGCCGCTGGTAGGCGGCCGTGGTCAGGTCCAGGCGTTCCCGCTCCTCACCCTCGGCCTGGATGCGGCCGACGATGGAGAACGCCGCGGCCTCCAACTGCTCGGCGGCCTGCTCCAGCCGCTCGACCAGCGCCCCGGGAAGCCGCGCGTAGGATGCCTGGCCGGCCAGCCACCGGGCCGTGCGGGCCGCATGCGTGGCGTCGTTGGGCAGGTTCACGCGGACAGCGGCCCGGTGCTCGAGCAGCACCCGCTGGTCGGCGGTCATGTCCTCCTGGGCCATGCGCTACCCCTCCTCGGCGGGCAGCTCGGCC
>Ga0137375_10004318_pt1 | contig 16927 bp, 18 predicted proteins | sample SagtaG_24_FD_104936 | JGI IMG/M metagenome (GOLD analysis project Ga0137375, IMG submission 104936) | Vadose zone soil microbial communities from Sagehorn Ranch, Mendocino, California, USA - Sage1_R_113_16 metaG | ecosystem: Environmental > Terrestrial > Soil > Vadose zone | place: USA...
CGACGCCGGCATGAAAGGCCTGATCGCGGTCGCCGGCGCTCGCGCCGGCGCGTCCGCCAGCGGCCACAGCGCCGACGACCACGGCGGCCCGCCGCCCCAGACCGACGTGGCGCCCGACGACAACGCGCCGCCCTACAAGCTCCACGACGCGACCGCGCCGGCCGCCCTCGACGGCACGACCCACGACGTCGATCTGGTAGCCACCGAGCAGGACATGACCGTCGCCCCGGGGTTCGTTCAGCACGTCTGGACCTTCAACGGCACGGTGCCCGGCCCGGTGATTCGCGTCCACGTCGGCGACACGATCCGCATTCACCTGAAGAACCCCGCCACCAACCAGCTGGCGCACTCGGTCGACTTCCACGCCAGCCAGGTGGCCTGGAACGACGAGATGACCTCGATCAACCCCGGCGAGGAGAAGCTCTACGAGTGGCAGGCCGACTACGCCGGCGTGTGGATGTACCACTGCGGCACCTCGCCGGCGCTGCACCACATCGCCAACGGCATGTACGGCATGGTGATCGTCGAGCCCAAAGAGGGGCTGCCGAAGGTCGACAAAGAGTTCGCGCTGGTCCAGAGCGAGTGGTACCTGGGGCCGCAGGGCCAGCCGGTCAGCCTGGCCAAGGCCTCGGCCGCGGCGCCCGCGCCCGACTTCGTGGTCTTCAACGGCGTCGCGAACCAGTACAAGGATAACCCGCTGAAGGTCGGCACCGGCGAAAAGGTGCGCATCTTCGTCCTCAACGCCGGCCCGAGCGTCGACAGCTCGTTCCACATCGTCGGCACGATCTTCAACACCGTGATCAAGGAGGGCGTGGCCCTGACGCCGGACAACCCCGGCCACTACGGCGCGCAGGCGGTCGACCTGTCGCCGGCGCAGGGCGCGATCGTCGAGTTCACCACCGCCGAGGACGGGATGTACCCGATCGTCACCCACGCCTTCAACTTCGTCGGCCGCGGCGCGCTTGGCCTGGTCCAGGCCGGCGACGGCGACCCGAAGAAGTAAGCAGCCTCACATCTGAGTCTGGTTTGCCGGCGCCCGACCAGTACCGTCGGGCGCTGGCGTGGTGCCGAGCAAAGAGTTGCTGTCGACGAATGACGGGGAGCGAATTGCGCGGATTATCCGTATCAATCCGCTCCTCTAATCCGTTGACAGCAACCCCAACGTGAAGATTTCACAACCAGACCGGGCTAGTGACAACAGTCGCTTCCTCCCAGGCGCGCAGAGGCTAAGCTACATCCAACATAATCGAGAGCAGGGAAGGACGCCGATGACGACGAGCAAAACAACCTGGGTGCTCCCGCTGATTGATCTGCGGCGCTGCACCGGCTGCGGCCTGTGCGAGCAGCTCTGCCCCACTCACGCCGTCGAGGTGCACGAGCAGCGCGCGGCGATCGTCCGCCCGGCGGATTGCAGCTTCTGCGAGGTCTGCGAGTCGTACTGCCCCGAGGGCGCGATCGGCCGGCCGTTCACGATCGTGTTTGCGCCCGCGGCGGCGACCGGCGACGCGCGGCACGATGCGTCGAGCTGAGACGCGCTGCGCCGTAGCCTTTTATAAGACCATGTATACCCAGGCACGCTACTTCATCCGCACGGCGCTCGTCTACCTGCTGGCCGCGTTCGTGGTCGGCGGGCTGGTGCTGCTGAACCAGAGCCTGGCGATCGACGGACGCATCGGCGCGCTGCTGCCGGTGTTCTACCACCTGCTGATGGTCGGCTGGGTCACCCAGCTGATCTGCGGGGTGTCGCTGTGGATGTTCCCGCCGCTCTCGCGCGAGCGGCCGCGCGGCGACGAGCGGCTGGGCTGGTTCACCTACGGCGCGCTGAACGCCGGCCTGCTGCTGCGCGCGATCTTCGAGCCGCTCCACGCCTGGCTGCCGGCGCCGTGGCTCGGCTGGCCCCTGGCCGCCTCGGCCCTGCTGCAGATGCTGGCGATCTGGTCGTTCGTCGCGGCGATCTGGCCGCGCGTCAAGGGCCGACCAGTAAAAGGATGAAGGGTGAAGGATGAAGGATGAAGGATGAAATCGGGCTCCTCCCTCATCCTTCATCCTTTGGAGGAGCTGATGCCCCGTCTGAGCCAGATCATGATCCGCACGGCGTTGGTATGGCTGGCACTCGGCTATACCACCGGCGCGCTGGTGCTGCTGAACAAGGGCGTGCCGGTGCTGCCCTGGCTCTGGGCGCTGCGCACGCCGCACGTGCACATGCTGCTGGTGGGCTGGACGGTGCAGCTCGCCTGCGGGGTGGCGTTCTGGATCTTGCCGCGGCTCGACGCGAGCGGCTCGCGCGGCGACGAGCGCCTGGTCTGGGGCTGCTACGCCGCGCTCAACGCCGGCGTCGCGCTGGGCGCGCTCCACGACCCGCTGGCGACCATGCCGTCGGTCGGGCAGCACGCGCGCTCGATGGTGCTGGCGATGGGCGGGCTCTACGTGATCGCAGCGCTGCTGTTTGTCGTGCACGCCTGGCCGCGGATCGTGCCGTTTCGTGCACTGCCGCGCCCCGACCGCGATACGCCCGACGCCGATCGCTCACCGGCCGAATAATCACCTCGCCTGCCCTAAGCCGGGTAGTTCTGGGGTGGGGTGAGGGTTTGGGGGCGGGCGGAGCCCATCCCCAGACCCCCACCCCACCCCAGTCTGTCGAGTTGCCAGGAACCCAGACTAACGCGAGCAAACGTTAGATCGCGGCGTACACATGCAGGTCGCTCGCCAGCCATGCGCGGAACTGCCGCTCCTGGTCGGCGGCGCGGATCAGTCTGTAGATGTGGTCGCGCTTGAGCGGGTCCTCGAAGCAGCTCACCAGGAGATCGACGGCGGACCAGTGCTGGCGGCCGGGATCCAGCCGGTAGTGCGTGTCGCCCTGGACGCCGGCCTTGAGCAGAAATCCAACTTCGACCAGCGACTCCAGGGCCTCGCCGAGCGCCCAGGGGCTCTCGCACAGCCACTCGCTCAGACTCCCGCTGCTGCCCGACCAGCAGGGGTGCCGGTAGAACAGCAGCACCAGTCGCAGTTTCAGCGATGAATCGATCAGTCCTGGCGTGATCAGGCTATGACAGCTGGGTTCCATGCGTGGCCTCCCTGTGAGCAGAGAGACGACCAGGCGCCAATCCAGCGTCCAGGCCGGTCCGATTTCTTTTGGCGGATAATAGCATGTCCCGGTCAGGCGCTTGAAGAAGTCATGTTAACTGTCGGTTGTCGTTTCACAACCTACGGGCGACGCGCCTGTAGCGCCGAGGCACACACGGCACAGGTAAAATGTAGGACGGCGGGCTACTCGCCGACGGGCGAGAGCAGGTAGCCCTTGCCGCGCACGTTGAGGATGTAGCGCGGCGCGGCGGGGTCGGGCTCCAGCTTCTGGCGCAGGTGGTGGATGTGCGGCTTGATCAGCTCGCCCGCCTCCAGCTCGTCGGCCTCGTAGCCCTGGGCGCAGCGCACCAGCTGTGCGTAGGAGAGCATCGTGCCGGCGTGCTCGGCCAGGCAGAGCAGCACGCGAAACTCGGTCGGGGTCAGCGGCAGCGTGCGGCCGCCCAGGGTCGCCTCCTGGCGCCAGGTATCGAGGTGCAGCGCGCCGACGGTGATCGTGCGCTCGGACGAGCCGCCCGACGACTCGGTCGACTTGTTGGTCTGCGGGCCGCGCAGCTCCTGCACGGCCGCGCCGACGACGTCGAGCAGCGTGCGCTCGCGCAGGTGCTGGGCGCGCGCCGCCAGCCCGACCTTGACCCGCTCGATCACCTGGGGCGGCTCGGTCGTCTTGAGCAGATAGTCGAAAATACCCTGGTGCAGCCCCTCGACCGCCGTGTCGAGCGAGCCGTGGCCGGTCAGCACGATGATCGCGATGTCCTGCTGGCGCTGGCGCGCCGCCGCGACGACCTCCATGCCATCCATCCCCGGCATCTTCAGATCCACCAGCATCAGATCGAACGATTGCCGTTCGAGCAGAGCCACCGCCTCCATGCCGTTTTCCGCCGCCGTAATTTCATAGCCGGCGCGCTGCAGCAGCGCGCCAAGCGTCAGACGGATCGACGACTCATCGTCCACAATTAGAATGCGGGCAGCCTGGCTCATTAGTGGCTCCTATGCCCTCACTACGGTGAGCGGGAATTTTTCAGGTTCGCGAATCCTAGCACTGCGCTTGTGTTGTGTCAAACGCGTGCGACTCCGAGCAGTCAAGGCATGATATTGCTCGTACACATCGGCGGGCGTTCGTCTCGGGTCCGCCGCCCGGCGGACCCGAGACGGGAGATGAATCGCGCCGCGGTCGTCCGTCTTCCGTCTTCCGTCCAGCATCAGGAAGGCATGTCGGCCCAGCTGTACTAGCGGGCCAGGACCTCAGCGATGCGCTCCAGCACCTCCTGAGTGTCGGCGGTCTTAATGATATACTCGAAGCCTCCGAGCTCGAGTTCTTCCGGCGCGCCCTCGATCGCGCTGCTGCCGGTCAGGATCAGAATTGACGCCGCCGGCTGCAGCTCGCGTGCGCGCTCGGCAATCTCGACGCCGCTGAGCCCGGGCATCTTAAGGTCGAGCAGCAGCAGATCGAAGGCCGACTGGTCGAGCAGATCCAGCGCTTGCTGCCCATCCGCTGCTGCTGTGACGACGTAGCCCCGCCGCTTCAACAACACTTCCATCGTGAACAGGATCGCCGGCTCGTCGTCGACGATCAGAATTCGCGCGGGCTGTTCATCCACCGTTGCCTCCTTCGGCCGTACTCTCTCTTCTTCGATCACTCACAGGACTGACGCGGTCGCCCACTCAGCGGGAGGTTTGGAGGGCCGCAGGCCCCCCAAGATCATTTCTTTTTGGCCGAGACCGGCCAAAAAGGGGATTGCTCAGGGACGGTTGCACCGCCCCATGCCCCCACCGCGTACGTCCTGTTCCTCAGCGGTGTGGGGTGTAGGGAAGGGCGATCCGAAACGTGCTGCCCTTTCCTTCTTCGCTCTCGACCTCGATCTGCCCACCGTGCTGCGTGACAATGTGGGCGCTGATCGAAAGCCCGAGCCCGGTACCCTGCGCCTTGTTCGTAAAGAACGGTTCGAACAGCCGGCCCCGGATGTCGGCCGGAATCCCGACGCCGGTGTCTTGCACCTCCACGAGCGCGACGGTCGGCCCCGCCACGGTGCGGATGGTCAGCGTGCCACCCTTTGGCATTGCGTCGCAGGCATTCAAGACCAGATTGAGAAACACCTGGCGCAGCTGGTCACCATTGCAGGTGACGTCGGGCAGGTTCGGGTCGGCGGTGAAGACGACGCGGGTCGCAGTGTGGCGCGTGTTGACGGCCACCAGCGAGAGGGTGCCCTCCAGCATCTCATTCAGGTTGGTCGGCGCCATCTCGCCGCGATCGGGGCGCGAGAAGTTACGCATGCGGTCGATGATTCCCGCGATGCGGGCAAGCTGCTCGCGCGCCACCGACAGGTACTGTGAGTCGCGCAGCTCGGGCGGCACATCCTCCTGGAGCAGGTACAGACAGTTACGCGCCGCATACAGCGGGTTGTTGATCTCATGGGCGATCGAGGCGGCCAGCTGCCCGACCGCCGCCAGGCGCGCGGCCTGAAGCATCGCCGCCTCGGCCGAGGTCACTCGCTCTGCCATCGTGCGCTGCTGCTCCTCGAGACTTGCCAGCTGACCTGAGAGTGTCGCCGCCGCGCTGGTGCTGCGCTCCTCGGAGATCGCCGCGGCGGTCAGGTTGGCCAGCCCTTCAAGCGTCGTGGTCTCTTCGGCCGCGATCTCGCTCTCGCCGGCCAGCAGCAGCAGCAGCACGCCGATCACCTCGTCGTGCGCGACCAGCGGGAGCGCGATTGCCCTGCTGAATGGCTCGACAAGGTTCAGCGCGCGCAGGAGATCCAGCCCGCTCGCGGTTTGCTCCTGCGCGAAGCCGACTATCCGCACGCTGCGCTGGCTGAAGGCGTCGCCAAGAATACCCCGGTCGATCGGCATCGTCATGCGCGGCAGCGGGTTGAACCCCGCGCTGGCGCGCAGCGTCAGCCGCCGCCCGGCCGCCTCGTACAGGTAGATTGCGCCGCATCGAGCTTCGCGGATCAGGCCCAGCGCATAGCCAAGCGCGCGCTGGAGCACCTCCTCCAGGTTGCCCGCGCCCAGGAGATCCTGGCTAAACTGAAGCAGCGCGTTGAGGTGCGCTGTGCGCTGCTGGACACGCCGCTCGAGATCGTCGGCCGCGCGCCTCTGGCCGGTGATGTCGTTGTTGATCTCCAGAATCGCGACCGGCGCGCCGCTCTCGTCGCGCTGCAGCGCCTGGCGGCTGGCGACGATGATGCGCGTACCGTCGCGCCGCGCATGGATAAGCTCGCCCTCCCAGCGCCCGCCGGTAAACAGCGCCGCGTCGACTTCGTCGCTCGGCTGCGCAAAACGGGTCTGGAGCAGCTCGTGCGAGATCCGGCCCAGCGCCTCGGCGCGTAAAAATCCGTAATGCTCTTCCGCGCCGTGATTCCAGAAGGTAATCGCGCTGTTCAGGTCGCGCACGATAATCGCATCGTGAGCCAGATCGAGCAGATCGGCCTGCGCGCGCAGCTGCGACGCCTGACGGGCGAGCGACTCCTCGGCCTGCCGGCGCTCGGTAATGTCGCGGATCACGCTTGTCACCAGCCGGCCGTTCTCCGTCTGGATCGCGCTCAGGCTAATCTCGACCGGGAATGTGCTGCCGTCCCTCCGTCGCGCCGACAGGCTCAGCCCGCTGCCCATCGGTCGTGTGCGGGGCGCGGCTGTATACGCCGCCCGGTGCTTGGTATGAACCGCGCGTAGCTCCTGCGGGAGCAAGAGTTCAACCGGCTGGCCGATCAGCTCGCTGCGCTGGTATCCAAAGATTCGCTCGGTCTGACTATTGACGATCGCAATGCGTCCCTCGGCGTCGACGATCACAATCGCATCCGGAGCGGCCTCGATCAATATCTGGAATCGCTTCTCCGTAACGCTCAGCAGCTGTGAATCCTGGCGCTGCGGCGCCGGATGAATCTTCGATACGACAGACTGCGATAGGTCTGCCGGGCCCGGCCGCTCGTCGATCATGCAATACCTCTGCCTATTCAGCGGGCTGCAAATCTGGATGGTGCATCCCCCTGATATTGATTGTGCATCCCATGATACTCAATCTTGGCAGACTGGCAACTCGGCAAGCGCATAGCGGGGTGGGGGCGCCGGTCAGGCTCAGCCTGACCAGCGCCCCCACCCCGCTACAGAACGCCTTAAAGCACGACCTGGTGAAGATAAACCGTGCCGAACGAGCGCGATCAAACGTCCTTCTGGAGATTGCCGGGCGTCACATCCGGCTCCACGACACTTCGCACAGACTTCCCAAGATCCTGAAGATCGACCGGCTTGGCCAGGTAGTGCTGGACGCCGAGCGCGCGCATCTGCGTCCGCAGCCGTGGCGTATCATATGCCGTCAGCACCAGCACCGGCACTTCCGGCCGGTCGGCGTGCAAGGCTTTTATCAAGGCAGAGGCCGCACCATTCTCGGGACTCGGGTCGACAATCACAAGATCAATGGACTCGCGCAGGCAGCGCAGCCAGGCTGCGCCGGGCGTGGGCGCAATCTCAATCTCTGCGTTGGGATTGAGCAGTCGCTGTAGCCCACGCTGTGTCACCAGCGCGGCCGCCGGATCGCTGTCCACAATCACAATCTGAGGTCGCGGCATCGCTAATTCTACTTTCTCAGCACTGCCAAAGCCAAACGTGCGAGTATGCTAACAAGAAGCAACCATTGTGTGTGAAACGAACCCATAACGCTCAGTGAAGAGTCCACAACAGGTCGACGGCACGCAGCGCGCGGCGTGCTGGGAGAGCCCAAAACGCCGTGCGCTGCCGATCGGGCGCGGTACCGGGGGCCGCGCACGAATCCGAAACCTTGGGACTCGCACGTATTAAGACATCCCAACACACACGTGTAACCTGAATCGTGAAACGTGAACAACGCCCCGCATCACGATTCACGATTCACGTTTCACATATGGGGGAAGCTTTTTATTTTTTCGAGTCCCCTTTTGATCTTGGTCCGGTTCTCCGATCGGCAGGGTGATCGTGAACGTCGTCCCGACACCGACCTCGCTGGCGACGTCGATAACCCCGCCGTGCTGCGTGACGATATGCGCGCTGATCGCGAGCCCCAGGCCGGTGCCCTGTGGCTTGGTCGTGTAGAACGGCTCGAACAGATGGCTCAGGTGCTCGGGCGCAATGCCAGTGCCGCTGTCTGCGATCACGATGACGACCCGCGCCACAGTCCCCGGCGCGGGCGCGAGCAGCCGCGTCGCCACATGCAGATCGCCGCCGTCGGGCATCGCGTCGCACGCGTTGAGCATCATGTTGAGGAAGACCTGCCGCATCTGGTCGGTGTGCGCGACGATCCGCGGAAGATCGGCCGCCAGATCGGTGGTGATCCTCACCTGGCCGCGCCGCAGGTGGGTCTGCACCAGGTCGATCGTCTCCAGCAGCAGCCCGTTGAGGTCGGTCGGGTCGAGCTCGGCGCGCGCCGGGCGGTAGAAGTCGCGCATGCGGGTAATGATCCGCGCGATCCGGCCAAGCTCATTCTGGGCGAGCGCCAGGAACGGCAGCTCGGGCGCGTCGCGCGCCAGATCCTGCTCGACCAGGTAGAGGCTGTTGCGCGCGGCATAGAGCGGATTGTTGATCTCGTGGGCGACCGAGGCGGCCAGCTCGCCGACCGCCGCCAGCTTGGCGCTCTGGAGCAGCTGCGCCTGGGCGGTGTCGAGCCGCGCCTGGGTTTCGGCATGCAGCGATCTGGTCTCGGCCAGATCGTGCTGGAGGCGCGTCGCCCGCTCGCGCTCCTCGTTCTCGGCGATCGCGACGGCGGCCAGGTCCGCCAGCGCCTGGATAAACGGCAGATCGCGCGGGATGAACAGGTGCGCCTGAGTGCCGCCGTAGATCACCAGTGCGCCAAGCCGCCGGCCCTCAATCCGCAGCGGCGCCAACAGCGCGCTGGCCGGCGGCCATGGGCTGAGCAGCCGATCCAGCGCCGCCAGCTGCGCCGGGTCGAGCTCGTCGAGCGCGAGCTCCAGCTCCGGGCCGACCATCAGCATCGCGCGCGGCGCGAGCAACGCGCGGCCGGCAACGCCCTGCCCAGGGCCAATGATCAGCCGGGGCGGCGGGCCGGCGCTCGCGGCGCGCAGCGTCAGCTCCTGGGTGTTCGCATCCAACCTGTACAGCAGCGCGCCGCTGGCCCCCGGGAACAGCCGTACGGCCTGCTGTACGATCAGGCCCATGATCGCCTGGATCTCGTGCGTGACCAGCAAGGCCGCGCAGATCGCCAGCAGCGTGTCCAGCCGCGCGCCGAATGCGGCGCCCTGGACCCCGCGCTGGGCAGCGATCTGGGCCGTCAGGTTGGTCGCATGGCGCCGCGCCGACTCCGCGGCCGCGCGGCTGGCCTCCAGGTCGGATTCTAGCTCGGCGATGCGCCGCCTCAGCGCGGCAAGATGCACGCGCCGCTCGCTGCGGCTGAAGCTGGCACGCCGGCGTCCGGCGCGACGATCAGGCTGGCGAAGTGGTGACATAGTGCTCAAGATCCTCTAACCCATGCGGGAAACATGTTGTGATCCTACAACCTCACGTTGTGAATTAATTTCGTGATAATCGCCACAAATATGCGACACTATACACCAGATGACATGGAGGGTACGCTGAAAGGAGAAGGCTATGGGACGGCGAAAAAAGCAGAATCCACTCGTCAACGTTGCGCAGACCTACTTGAGCCAGAACATGCCGGACATGAAAGGCGCGAAGGTGAAGGTGCGCATGCTCGATGGTCCGCCCGGATCGCCGCGCTACGCCGCCTCGGCCGAGCTGTGCGTCGCCGGCCAGTGCCCGTATGGCGTCACGCCGGCGGTCGCGAGCAGCGGCCACTGCCCGGTGCTCGATTGCGAACTGCGGCACGCCGTGCGCCTGCTGCTCGACCGGCGCGGCACGGTGCTGCACGCCTCGCGCAACGGCATCCACTGGAACTAGGCGATAGGCTAGAGGCGATAGGCGATAGGCCAGTATCGCCGGTTGCCTATTGCCTATTGCCCATCGCCCACGGTCGCGAGCTGCACGAACCGCTCTTTGAGCGTGTGCGCCGATCTCCGAAACGCCATCAGCTCCTCATCGCTGATCGGCAGGGTCAGCATCTCCTCAATTCCATTGCGGCCGACGATCGTCGGCATGCTGATGGCGATCCCGTCGACGCCGTACGATCCGCCCAGCAGCAAAACCCGGTCACTTGCTGCCAGGCATAGTATAACATGTGCGCCAGGGAAGCCAATCAATGATTTCGCAATGCGCGCCAGACGCTTTTAGAGGTGCGAAAACGCATCCTGGCGCCCTACAGTCAATCCGTTATCAGCTCACAACCTTTCGTTAGCGATCGTTATTGCATTCTCCGCCCACAAGGTCTATACTCCTTACATACACCCGCCGGAACGATACCATGGCGGTGATCGATTATTTCGGAGACGGGAGACACAGTCATTATGCACGATCTGATCATTATTGGCGGCGGCGCGGCCGGCCTTTCGGCGGCGGTGTACGCGCTCGGCAGGGAGCTCGACGTCGTCGCGATCTACGAGGAGTTCGGTAAAGCTGGGACACAGCAGCAGATCAAGGGGCAGGCCGGCGAGGAATATCTCGCCGGCGCGGAGGCAGTGCAGCTCTTCGAGCGGCGGGTCGTCGCCCACGCCGACGTGACGCTGCACGACCGCGTGGTCGCGCTCACGAAGAGCGGCGGCGTTTTCCAGGTCCAGACACAGCACCACGGCACCCAGAACGCGACGGCAGTGATCCTGGCGACCGGCGCCTCACCCCTGCAGCTCAACGTGCCGGGTGCAAAGTCGCTGCTCAACCACGGCATCGGCTACTCGATCACCACTCACGCCCAGCTCGTCGCGGGCAAGACGGTGGCGGTGATCGGCACCACCCGGCGCGCGCTGCGTGGCGTGGTCGAGCTGGCGCGCACGGCCGCGCAGATCTATCTGATCGCGCCCGACGCGACCGGTATGACCACACCGCTGGCGCGGTCGCTGCGCCGGCTGCCGAATGTGAGCGTTCTCGCCGGCTACACGGTCAAGGAGATCGCCGGCACCCACAGCGTCGAGCACGTCGTCGTCGTGCGCGACGGCGAGGAGTCGACGCTGCGCGTAGATGCGGTCTTCGCCGACTTTGGCCTGCTGCCCAACAGCGGAATCGCACGCCAGCTCGCCAGAGTCGACGCGGACGGGTTTATTTTGATCGACGACAAGAATGCCACGACCACGCCGGGCCTGTTCGCGGCCGGCGACGTGACGACGGCGTTTGGCGAGAACATCCTGATCGCGATCGGCGACGGAGCCCGCGCGGCCGTGAGCGCCTACGAGTACATCCTTGCGCATCCATCTGCCCAGGATGCCGAGCCGTCGGACTAGCAGTCGAGTTATGAATTTTAAGTATTGAGTTATGAGTTCTAGTCGCAGCAGCGTCAACTCATAACTCATAACTCAACACTCAAAACTCCGGAAGAGGGGGGATCTAGGCGATGGACGATGTACGCAGGTGGATGACCAGTCCGGCGATCGTCGCCCCCGAGACGACGACTCTGCCGGAGGCGCGGCAGCTGCTCAAGCAGCGGCGAATCCGCCGTGTGCCGGTGGTCGACGCCGCCGGGCGGCTGGTCGGAATTATTACCGCGGGCGATATCAACCGCGTCTCGGACTCACACGTCAGCGAGGTGCGCGACTACAATCTGTACCACCGCGTGGCCGATCTCCCGATCAAGGAGATCATGACCCGCAACGTCGTGGCGGTCACGCCGGATACGCCGATCCTGGACGTGGCGCGGCTGCTGCTGACGAACCGGATCGGCGGCATCCCGGTGGTCGAGGGCGATCGAATCGTCGGCGTGATCACCGAGAGCGACCTGTTCCGCCTGATCGTCGTCCGGGAAACCGAGTCCGCCAGCCGCGCCGTCGAGTTGAAGATAGCGCGGGCCTAGCGCTGGCTGCGAGCCGTGGACGCTCAATACAAAAGCTGTCCACACTATCTGAAACCTGAAGCGTGATGCGTGGGCTGAGCTCCCATTTCACGCTTCACGTTTCACGTAGCCGCTCGTCCATCATTCGAATGTCCCTTAATAGCTTCAGTCCGCTCGTGAGACGCGATGCGTAGCAGACGCGCTATCCTGCGTTTCACACCGCATGCTTCAGCGATCGATGGCGTTCCGAACCACAAATAATTAGCACAAGGGGGTGCCGCCATGACCGAGCACGCGTTGCTCACAGCCACAACCATCAGGCTGCGGGACGGCCGCACGACCACCATCCGCCCGCTCAACCCCGACGATCGTCCGGCGCTGCTGGCCTTCGGCCACGCGCTCCCACCGGAAGAGCTGCTGTACATGCAGGACGACTTCTCCAGCCCCGAGGTCATCAGCCGTCTGACCGGCGCCTGCGCCGCCGACCACTGGCGCCAGTTCCTAGCCGTCGCCGGCGACATGGTGGTCGGGTACGGCGCGGCGCTGCGGCTGGCCGGCTGGTCGAGCCACGTCGCCGAGATTCAGCTGATCGTGAGCCGCGGCTGGCGGCGCGGCGGGCTGGGCACCGCAATGGCGCCCGTGCTCCTCGACGCGGCCCAGGCGCTCGGCGCGACCAGGGCGGTCGTCGAGATCCTGGAGGCGCAGACGACCGGCCTGGCGATCTTCGAACGGCTCGGCTTTCAGGTCGAGGGCCGGCTCGACCGGCACGTCTGCGATCGCACCGGCTGCTCGCACACGATGCTGGTCCTGGCGCGACAGATCGATCAGGACGACGAGCAGAGCATTTAGGCCACAGCGATCACAGAGGCTGTAGTCATCCTGCCTCTGTGATCGCTTTTTTCTCCCTTGTATAAGAGCATAAGGGATCTTGACATCCCACGGGGGAGGTTTGGAGGGGCTTGCGGCCCCTCCGAACTTCTCCCGTGGTGGGGGTGTGGGGGCGGCACCCAGAGGGTACCCGGCCGCCCCACACCCCCACCACCGAGATGTATTAGAAGTTCCGAGTCTCTAACCGGAACCGCCCTTGAAAGAAACCACCGCGCGGCCTGGTCCGTCATGCTGTGTGCATCAGGGTGTTCGTGGCAACACCCATGGAACATAGAGTGAAAGGATCAGCAAATGGCGGTGCAGCTCGACTCCAACAACAAGATCGCCGTTGGACACAACCAGGATCGACGGCTCGAGATCTTCGCGCGCGGTGCCGACCAGGCGCTCTGGCATACCTGGCAGGTATCGCTGACCGGCGGCTGGTCGGGCTGGTCGTCGCTCGGCGGCGGGCTGTCCAGCAACGCCGCGGCCGCACAGCACGCCGATGGCCGGATGTCGGTATTCGTGCGCGGCGGCGGCGGCGCGGTGTTCGAGAAGCGCCAGGTCGCGCCCAACGGCGGCTGGGCCGAGTGGGCCTCGCTCGGCGGCGAGATCGTCAGCGACCCGGTGGCAATCAGGGGCGCCGATGGAATGATCTCGATCTTCGCCCGCGGCACCAACGGCGCCCTGTATCAGAAGCGCCAGGTCGCGCCCAACGGCGGCTGGACCGACTGGATCTCCCTGGGCGGCGAGCTGACCAGCGACCCGGTAGTCGCGCTCAACGTCGACGGGCGGATGGAGCTGCTGGCGCGCGGCAACAACAGCGCGCTCTACCAGCGGCGGCAGCAGCCGAACGGCAGCTGGACGCCGTGGGACTACCAGGGCGGCGAGATCACCAGCTACCTTGCGCTTGGGCAGAACGCCGACGGGCGCCTCGAGGTGTTCGGCCGCGGCAGCGACAGCGCGCTGTACCACAAGTGGCAGACCGTCCCAGTCGGCAGCTGGTCGGAGTGGTTCACGCTCGGCGGCGGGCTGACCAGCAACCCGGCGGTCGGGCGCTATGCCGACGGCCGGCTGGCCGCCTTCGTGCGCGGCACCAACGGCGCCCTGTTCGAGCGGCGCCAGGTCGCGCCGAACGGCACCTGGACGCCGTGGGCCTCGCTTGGCGGCTGGCTCAGCAACAACCCGACGGTCGCCCAGCTCGCCGACGGCCGGCTGGCGGTGTTTGTGCAGGGCACCAACAGCGCCCCCTACCTGAAGTGGCAGGTCGCGCCCAACGGCGCCTGGTCCGACTGGGTCTACCTGGGCGGCACGCGCTCGGCCGGCCTCATGGTCGGCGGGGCGGCGGTCAGCTCGACGCCGGACGTAGCCCCCGCCGACGAGCCGGCCATGCCCGAGGCGCCCGCCGACGCGCAGGATCTGCCGGACGTAGCCGAGTGACGGCTCCCAGGGCTAAAGCCGCTAAAGCTGGTGGGCTTTACGGGCTAGGTTTGTACGGGCCCTCCCAGCAGAAAACACGCCAGGCCGCCGACACCCCTGCAGCCGGCGGCCTGGCGCTGCGGCAGCCCGTTATCACGGGCTGCCGGAGATAAATTTCGACGAACGAGCGCGCTGAGTGCGGTACGGGGCAGGCCAGCCTACAACAGGGAGGCTGGACGCTCAGCGCTCCGCACCGCTATCACATCTGGATCAGCGAGAAGACCGAGTAGCCGGCCAGCTTCTCGCGCCCCCTGGCCTTGTTCAGCTCGACCAGGCAGGCCACCTCGGCGACCTTGGCGCCCGCCGTGGAGACCAGCTCGCAGGCGGCTGCGATCGTCCGGCCGCTTGCCAGCAGATCGTCGAAGACCACCACGCGCGCCCCCGGCTCCAGCGCATCGCGGTGGATCTGGAGCTTGTCGGATCCAAACTGCAGGTAGTACTCGACCTCGTACGTCGCGGACGGCAGACGGCCGTATTTGCGGACCGGCACCAGGCTGGCGCCCAGCAGGTAGGCCAGCGGCGCGCTGAACAGGAAGCCGCGCGACTCGATCCCGACAACTGCGTCGATCTGCTTATCGCGATAGTGTGAGACGAACGTGTCGATCGCCTGCTTGAACGCGTCGGGGCTGCGCAGCACCGGCGTGATATCCTCGTACTCCACGCCCGGCACCGGGAAGTCGGGCACATGGCGGATATATTCGGCCAGATTAAGCTTAAACTCTGTCATAGAGGCCTCCTTGCACATAGAGACAACGTCGACGTGGGATCCACGGCCGCTGCCGTGCCGCTACGTCCCGAGCACCAGGCCACCGTCGACCGTCAGCACGGTGCCGTTGACGAAGCTGGCCTCGTCGGAGGCCAGGTACAGGTAGGCATTCGCGATATCCTGCGGCAGCCCGATCCGACCGACCGGCGTGCTCTGGACCATCGCGGCCAGCACCTTCTCGGGCATGCCGCTGGTCATCTCGGTGGCGATGAAGCCGGGCGCGATCGCGTTGACGGTGACGCCGCGCTTGCCGAGCTCGCGCGACCACACCTTGGTCATGCCGATCACGCCGGCCTTGGAGGCCACATAGTTGGTCTGCCCGAAGTTGCCGTGCAGCGCCACCACCGACGCCGCGTTGACGATCCGGCCATAGCGCTGCCGGACCATCGTCGGGGCGACCGCCTGCGTACAGTTGTACACGCCCTTGAGGTTGACGGCGATCACCGCGTCGAAAGCCGCCTCGCTTAGCTTGCCCACGATCTCGCCGTCCTTGATCCTGAGCAGTTGCGAGTCGCGGGTAATGCCGGCATTGTTGATCAGAATGTCGATCCGGCCGAACTTCTCCAGCGTCGCGGTCACGGCTTCCTCGACCTCGCCAGCCGACGCGACGTTGACCTTGAAGAACACCGCCTTGCCGCCCTCAGCCTCGATCTCGGCGACGAGCGCACGCCCCGCCTCCTCCGCCATGTCCCACACGGATACCGCAGCCCCGGCGCGGACGAGGGCCTGCGCTGTCGCGCGGCCGATGCCGTTGGCCCCGCCGGTGACAATCGCGACGCGGTTGGTCAGTTCAATTCCCATAGCACACTCGCTGTCTATGTTGGCCGGCTGGCGGCGCGCATCACCAGAATACCGCCTTCACGCCAGTCGGCGCCCACTTCGTCGTGTCCGACCAGGCAATTCCGGTCGATGTTGGTAGACTCCATGCGGGCGATTCGGTTGCCTCCGTCGCATCCAGCTCTCTCGTGCATGCTTCGAAGTAAGCTGATCTGGCTGGAGGTACTATAGCAGCAGCCAGTCACAGCCAAGTTACAAATTCTTCAAGCGGTGCGACTTTTGTCGCTGCGGCTCTGGGCGCTGGTTGGTAGACTCTTTGCATCGGTTGGCGGCCACTGACAGAGCACGGTTTTTTCTTTCCTCTCGTAGGGATTTTTCGCCCTGCGGGCGAAAAATCCCTACGAGAGAAGCTTTGGCAATCCGTTCTGCGCGACATGAACGCCACCGCGTCAGTCCTGCCTTTGAGAGGAAAGAGCACAGCCATGACGACGACAATGGACCCGACCGCCTCCACGATCGCGGCCGCCGAGACGCTGAATGCGATCGTCGCGCGCTACCCGCGGACGCTGCCCGTGCTGCAGCGCTTTGGCCTGGACACCTGCTGCGGCGGCTCGCTGCCCCTGGCGACGGCGGCGGCGTACCACGGCCTCGACCTCGAACAGGTCGTCGCGGCGCTGCGAGCGGCGGCCGAGGCAGACGCGCGATGACTCGCAGCACGCGGGCGTTCGCGCTCGCCAGTCTGATCGCCCTGCCGGGCGCGGCGCTGCTCTACCTGCTAGCCGCGCTCGGGCTGATCGGCGCGTGGCCGGCGATGGTCCACCTGACGATCTTCGGCTGGATCACCGGCATGATCTTCGCGGTGAGCTACCACACCATGCCGGTATTCGCGGCGCGCGATTTCCCCATCCCGTGGCTGATCTGGGCGCAGGCCGCCGCCTGGATCGCCGGCACGACGATCGCCACGGCCGGGCTGCTGGCCGGGTGGAGTCCGGCTGCCGCGGCCGGGCTGCTGCTGGAGCTCGCCGCGGCGCTGATCTTCGTGGCCAACACGCTGCTGCTGTTCCTGCGCGGGCCGCAGCGCGCAACGCGCCCGCTGCCGCCGC
>Ga0137375_10004327_pt1 | contig 16919 bp, 23 predicted proteins | sample SagtaG_24_FD_104936 | JGI IMG/M metagenome (GOLD analysis project Ga0137375, IMG submission 104936) | Vadose zone soil microbial communities from Sagehorn Ranch, Mendocino, California, USA - Sage1_R_113_16 metaG | ecosystem: Environmental > Terrestrial > Soil > Vadose zone | place: USA...
CCTGGGGGGTGTTGGGGATGACGCGTTCGTCAGGGTCCCGATCGCCTGGACGCAGGATCGCGACCGCGATGGTTTCCTTGTGCACATCCAGGCCGAGGTGCGTAACGTCGTCCATGGCCGGTCCACCTCCGTGTGTGGCTCCTCGCGCGGTCCATCCGCGCGTGATCCACGATCTTCACGGACGTGACCGGCCGTCTCATGGTGACTATTCAAACTCCGTTGAGGATCTGCAAGCGCTTCTCCGCGACTGTGAACGGCTCGATGACTAGGCAGCCTTTTCGCGCGGCGCAGCCTCACTTCCCGGCCGCAGGCTGTTGAGCATGCGGGCGAGTGCCGGCCCGGTCACGACCGCGTACACGGCACCGGCCAGCGCGCCCACCAAGGTCAGCACCTTCCCAGACGGGAAGTCCGTGTCCCTGAAAAGCGGAACGACGTCGATAAGGCCAAACCTGACCACGGCCAATCCAGCACCGAAGCCGGCGGCCAGCGCGAGAAGGGTCAACCCGGGCCACCACCTGGCCGATTCAACATGGCGCCGCAGCACTAGCCATTGGAACGTGCCCGGGAGGAGCCCAACCAGGACGCCAGCCGCTATGGCGGCGACGTGTACCTCTGGCTGCACCGATGCAGGCCCAATGGTCGACACCGATCCGCCCGCCACGCCGCTGAGCACACCGACGCCGACTCCGGCCAGCGCCCACCCCAGAACGGTCGCCGGCAGCCACCACGTAGCCGCGCTGTTTCCTCGGATCAGCCACCATTGTGCAGCGCCCGCGAACACGCCGAAGATCGTCCATGCCAGGCCGACGGTCCACGTCTCGATAAGGACCGCCTCTCTCATCGACTCAACGCCGTAGTACGGCTGCTGAAGCGACCGCAGCAAGGTGCCGCCAAGCGCCCCAGCGGCCATAAACGCCAAGGCATTGGCGAGAACCCATCGACCGACGGCCAGGCGGCCCCGGCTGGGTGCTACGGCGACCATGCCCGTCATTATCAGGGCGCCGCGACAGCTCGCCAACGCCGAACCCAGGGTCGCTGAAGCCGGTGGGCGGATCCTGGCTCACTACTACGACGGCGAGTCTGGCACGGGCACGCTGGCGGTGCGGAGCAAGGGGGTGTAGGGCGCGCAGAAATTCGGACTCGCCGACGGTCCGGTCCATCCATAACATGCGCCAGTGCTCTTCTTCCTGATCTACGTCACGACGCGAAGGCTCCTTCGATTCGTCGCCGGAACGTCCGCTGTCGCGGCTCTTGAGATCGAGAACGCCGTCCTTCGTCACCAACTCGCCGTCCTCAGACGAAGAGTTCGGCGACCTCGGCTCCGGCGCCTGGACCGGGTGGCCCCCACCGTGGCAAGCCGGCTGCTCCCACGAGACCGATGGTCCTCACTCCTCGTCACGCCCCAGACTCTGCTCAGGTGGCACCGAGAGCTCGTGAGGAGGAAGTGGACCTACGCCAAAGGAAGGCTCTCGGTCGCCCTCCACTCGATCCCGCGATCAGGGATCTGATCATTCGTCTGGGACGGGAGAACCCGGTGCCAGGTGCGGCCCCCGTCGATCGTCTTGAACAGACCGTGATCACGTCGGCCGCACCGGGGTTAGTTGCGGTCTGCTCCGTCGCCCGGCGCGGCGTGGGCCGGTGGCCGTGAATTGTGCGACGGATCCGATTACGTGGACGACCACCGTATGGAACGACTCCTCCAGGATTTCGCGGAGCCCGTCGCCCGTATCCCCGAGGTTGTCGAAGTCGCCTTTCCGGTTGAAGGCCCAGAGGACCGCGCGAGCTTGCAGCGTGTGTCGCTCGGCGGTTCCCAGGACCGTGCCGCCGAACAACACCCCATCGGGTTCGAGCACGGCGGCCACGTTCCGGATCGCGACGGCCTTGTGCGACTGGGGTCCGCGCAGGCAGTGGAGCACGTAGTTGAGCGCCGTCGAGTCGAACGGACCATCAAGCGGGAGGGGCTTCATCACGTCCGCCCGGATGATGGTCGGGTGCATCGCCGCCAGCCTGCGGGAGGAGCGGGCAAGCACGTTCGGGTTGGGGTCAAGCAGGGTGACCTCTGTCCCGGCCGGCGGCGCGGCCTTCTCGATGAAGTACCCGGTGCCAGGGCCGACGTCCAGATGTCTGCGTCCGAGGTGCCGGCGATAGCGCTCGACAACCGGCGGGGTAGGACACCGCCAGACCACACGGGCCATGAAACCGAGCACGAACGGGTCATAGATCGCGAGGAGGAAGGGGGTGTAACCAGCCTGGCCCTTGTAAGCAGGATCGTCGCGATCCATCTTCCCCCGACTTTCCCGACGATAACCCTATGACGGCCAACGGTGCAGGGGCGAAATACGGTTCTAAGAATTCTGGTCTGTACCCGACTGCCGTCCGACAGTCGCCCATCCACCCAAGGTAATGACTCATCGACCCGAAGGCCGAGCGGGGCCACGATCCTCTCGATCACGTGCGGGACGGCCTCCTCCCCCTCAAGTAGGCCGTCCGGCGCCCTCTCGGGCCGCGGAAGAGGTTCATGTTCAAGAGCGTGAGCTCGAGCCCCCGTCGCGAGCGCGTCGAGGCCGGCGCGGACGAAGGTGATGATGGGAACGATGAATGCCGCGAGTTGTTCGGGGCCCGGGGGCCGCTTGCGGAAGACTTCGTCGAACGGACCGCAGTACTTGGAATCCCGGTCGCGGACGAGGAACCGGACGTCACGAAGCCGCTCCCCCATCGCCAGGTTGCGAGCTTGCTGGGTCCCATGCCGAGTCCGGGTTCCGGGTCACGCCGAGGATGTGCAGGCGCCTCGATCCGAGCTCGATGCCGAACAGCACGTGCAGCGTGCGGAGCCAAGCCGTCTCCACACAGAAGAAGTCCATCGCCAGGATCCTGCTGGCTTGTGCTCGGAGGAACTCGCTCCAGGAGGGACCGTCCCTGCGAGGAGCCGGCGGAAGCCCTGCTCGCCTGAGGATCGTGCGGATGGTGGTGGTTCCAACGTGGACGCCCAGCTTGCGGAGCTACCCTGGATGCGGACGCATCCCCACCGGGGCGTCGCTCACACCGGCGTCCAGGTCCGAAGATCGATCAGACGCACCCGTCGGTCGCCGTGGAGCGGAAGCCAGATGGCGCCGAACGGATCGGCCAGGTGCCTGTCGAGCGTTGCGGTTGCCACCGGCATGGGAGTCCCGCCGAGCACCTGGCGGGCGCTCGCCTCGCGAGCCTCACTCGGGAAGCAGAACACCACCACGTCAGGAGCTGTCGCCGCCCCGGCCAGGATCCGGTAGCGCTCCACCTTCTCTCGAGCCGACTTCGGATCTCGCTTCCGAGGTCGAGCTCGAGGAGCAGCTCCAGGGAGCCACCTGGACCGTCCAGCCGGGCGAATCCATCGGGCCGAACGTGGGCCTGCCAACGGCTCACGCACCACGCTTCGCCGCGCCATTCGGCCACCCTCACCGGACTCTGCGTTGATTGCGCCACGTAGAGCATTCGAGTGAAGAAGCTGTTCGCGGCTCTCGTGTGCCTCAGCCGCGGACCGGGCCGCCGTGTTCTGGGTGGGTAGCGCTGCGTTCATGTTCCTCTTCCTGCAGCCTTCGGCCGCGGCGCTCGGGCCCCAGGCAGGACCGGTCATGGCCTACCTGAACGCGCGGCGGCGCCTCCCGCAGGTGATCGGGATCATCTTCGACTGCCAAGCTGGCGCTTACGTGCCCGAGCCGAAGGTTCCACGCGCTGTAGGTTTGACCCACAACTATCTTCACCTGCCACTGAGGAGGCCCGGGCGATCGAGCACCTACAGCTTGCGCGGGCGGAGAGCGTTGTATCCGAGGTGGTCGCCGTTCCTCTCGGAGTCGTCACTCTGATCGTACCGGTCGTCGCGCCCGAGGCACCGTCGCGGTGATCTGCGTGGCCGAGTCGGCTCATCGTCGTTCGACTCGCTCGCCTCCTGGCGCATCGCGGCCAGCAGAGGAGCGGCGAGAGCGATTAGCAACGCAACTCCGACGAAGTCCTCGAGCGTTTCAGCGACGTGAAGATTGACTCAATCGGGTGCCCCGATAAGCCTGCGGTTGCGAGCTGGCCTTGGCGTCCGGCAACTCATTCCACGAGGTACCGGGCTAGAGCGAAGTCTTCGGTGAACCCGAAGGCGATCCCAGCCACCACGATCTTGCCGTCCGGCTGGAGGGCCAGGTCAGAGGCCTGGTCGTCGCCGGCGATGTCGGTCGTCACCTTGCCGTCGCCGCCGAAGGTGAGATCGAGCGTCCCGTCCGGGTTGTACCGGACCAGGCCGAAGTCGTCGCCGGGGGTCGTGGCGATCCCGGCGGCCACGATCTTCCCATCGGGCTGGACGACCACGGCGAAGTTAAAGTCATTGCCGCTCGCGAAGTCGGTTGTCACCTTGCCGTCGGTGCTGAAGCTTGGATCGAGAGTCCCATGTCTCTTGTACCGGGCCACTGCGAAATCCAATGTCGCGGCAATTGTGTTCCCAGCCGCCACAATCTTCCCGTCTGGCGCGAAGGCCACGCCGCTGGCAAAGTCGTCGCTGCCGGCGATATCCGTGGTCACCTTGCCGTCCTTGCTGAAGCTGGGATCGAGCGTCCCACGTCTCTTGTACCGGGCGAGGGCGAAATCGAAGGTCTCCCTGGTGTCGGCGAACCCCGCGGCCACGATCTTCCCGTTGGGCTGGAGCGCCATGGCGTTGGCCTCGTCATGGCCGCCGGCGAAGTCGGTGGTCACCTTACCGTCGGTACTGAAGGTGGTGTCCAGCGTCCCGTCCGGGTTGTACCGGGCGAGGGCAAAGTCGCTGCCGGACGCCCCGGCGGCCACGATCTTCCCGTCGGGCTGGAGGGCCACGTCGCGGGCCACATCGTTCCCGCCGGCGAAGTCGGTGGTCACCTTACCGTCGGTACTGAAGGTGGTGTCGAGCGTCCCGTCCGGGTTGTAGCGAGCGAGGGCAAAGTCCTCGGTCGCCCCCGTGCTGGCAGACCCCGCGGCCACGATCTTCCCATCCGGCTGGAGGGCAACGGCAAGAGCCACATCGTCGCCGCCGGCGATGTCGGTGGTCACCTTGCCGTCGGTGCTGAAGGTGGTGTCGAGAGTCCCGTCCGGCTGGTACCTGGCCAGGGCGAAGTCCCTGACGGACCGCCCGGCGGCCACGATCTTCCCGTCGGGCTGCAGAACCACAGCATGTGCCACGTCCCCGTTGCCGAAGTCGGTGGTCACCTTTCCGCCAGTGCCAAAGGAGGTGTCGAGGTCGCCGGGGGCGGCCTGGGCCGAAGAGGCGGCCACCAGCTGGAAAGCGAGAAGCAAGGCTGGGGGGAGGACCCTTGCCGGGTACCTACGCAGCGAGGAGAGACGCTTCTTCTCCCCGGGCCGATGGAGGCAGTCAGCCGATGCGCCGGCCAGTACCCTTTTGACGAAGCTCGGGGAGTACGTGGGTTACCTCCGAGTGGTGGGCGAGAAGCCGCTGGACACTCTGTCCTCCCTGCCCGGCTCTGGCATCAGCAAAGACCGATCGATGCCCTCGAGCAGCTCGTCTTCACCTCTGGATCCCAAGCTTGGGCGTATAGCGGTCTCGCGTCAATCCTCAATCTGCTTCCTCGGTTACTCGGGTCGTGACGTAACCGGGCCTATCCGAGTGTGGGCGAATGGTCCTCCAGGCAACAGTCCGCCTGATTTCGTTCCCTCCAGCCCGGCGAGGAATGGCGGCCGCCAGTGGCGCTGCGGCTTGTCGACCTTTCGTCGCTGGCTTGAAGCACCCGAAGGAGCGGCACCGCCCATACCATCCCGCCGCCATCGATGGGGATGACTCGAACCTTCAACGTTTCGCCTCCTCGTTGCTGCTCGTCGTTGAACTGTCGCGAACGACGTCACGTCGGGTCACCGACGCGGTGCCCCCCTCCCCGCGTGGCGCGTAGAGAGCGCGATGTCTTAGAGAGAGCGGTTCACTTGAACGGCTCGACCTCGAGCACCGGTCGCTCTCGAAGCTTGGCCTGCACGTCGGGACATGGCGCGACGAGCTCGTCCATCACGTCCGACCAAGAAGGGCGCTGGCGAGTGTGGTGCGGATCTCGGTCTCGGGAAGTCCGATCCGCAGTACTGAGGCAGTCAGCTGCTCCACATAGACGGTGGCCGACAACCTGTCCCGCACGAATCGAGCGAGTGCGTAGGGGGCACGGTTCAACGTGTCGCCGTCCACTTCCCGCTCGAGCGCGACGTCGATGTACCCCGTGGTCAGGATCGGCGTGGCTCGTCCGACGCCGTCCACGGCCGGGCGCCGCCGGCCACAACAGCCGAGCTCAAGCGGCATGGGCGCCGGCGGCCACATCCCGACCGAGTCGTCCTCGTGCCAGGAAATCCCGACCTCCCAGGAGCACACGTGTCCGTCCGGGTGAACCAATGGCGGAACCATGACGAACCCGCCGACACCGCGAACGTCCAGTCCTGACGTCGGCGACGCCTGCGCGGTTACCAACCGATGAGTGGTGCGTGAACCACAGATGCCAACCGTGCGAGGTCCGTACGGTCGGCGTCAGTGGCCAGCCGCAGGCGCGCTCGACCAGATCGCGAGCGTGGTGGTCATCGACGTCGACCACTACGAGGCGCCGGGTGCGCTCGGCGTCGACGTAGACCTCGGCGCCGGTCAGCACACCGATGCCGTACGGGTCCTCGCGCCCCCACCGAGGATGTAGCGGTCGGCCACGTCCTAGTCCCGATCGCGAGTGCGCGACCCTGAAACCTCTTCCAACCGATCCTCCGCGGCGGGGAAGAGCCGGGCTTCCCTCCGGCCTGTCCCACCGCCCAAAACGGGAAGGGGCGGAGAGGAGGTCGCAAGGCGGATCTACGTCATCCAGCCAGCCGGGTGCAGGGTGTCCCCCGTGAGCGGGAGGGCTGGCTCGACGGCTCTTACGGGTTGCAAGATGCTTCGAGTTGCCGGTTCTAGCGTTAGCAGACGGCGGGTACCAAGATCCCCTCGGGGCCGAGTATGAAGTCCGGGTCGAATACGCATGGGTCGCTGGTGAGACCCGACCCGGCACTAAAGCCACCACCAGGAACAAGCGCGTACCTGGGGAAGAGCCCTGCTCCCTGCAGGTCGGTAGTCATCAAGGAGGCGGTGGTCCCCGGAAGGACAGCGATGAGTACATCAGATCCATCCAGAGGGTGGAGGCCCAGCGTCTCCACGTTGAGGCACGGGTTCGACACGTCGAACCCGAGCAACATGGGAGCCACGACACCATTGCTTCCCGTGAGACCTGAGTCATCATCGCCAGGCGTGGGAGTGCCGGGAGTGCCGTAGATGGTCAGAGTGGAGATCGCGTCCGGCGGACCCAGCAGGCAGCCCGCTTGGCTTCCGCCGAGGATCGTGCCCAAGGCCGACGTCTGCGGTGCGGGCAACATGACAAGCAGCACCACCGCCAGGGTGACGCCACCAAAGCTTCGGACAATCCGACGCATCTCTCCCACCTCCGCGGAATGGTCGCACCTCCTTGGCCTGGGAGGGTGCGCCCGCTCGATGTGGATGAACGCGTCAAGTATCGCGGTTGGCGCCGGACATGTCGAGAGGTTGAGTCGCCCATCAGAAGGGTCCTTCGCAGCGACACGGAGCTCCTCGACAGATCGTGATCCGGTCGCACCGTGCATCTGGGTCGCCGGTCTCGGTACTTCAACTCGGCCGCTGGGCGCATCGGGAGCCGGCGCCGCACGTCGAGCCCGCGATCTAGCCTGTTCGGTGAGTCCTCAGCACACTAAGCAGAGCACAGAGGCGAATCTCACGGTGAAGTTGAAGACTCCCCCGGGGCGAAACTCGACTGCGGTCAGGAAACCTTCCCCGACCAAGTCCCCAAAGGCCCGGCACGGCCCGCCCGTCGGGTTGGCGTCGGCGTCCGTCTCGAGAACACAGCTGAGCCCGAGGCGCTTTATTCCCGCGACTGCGACATCGACATCTAGACACGTGATTGCCGGCAGAGTCGGAGGGAGCGTGGCTCAGATGATTCATCCGGGGGCCTGAACGCCTACCGCCCGTCCGAAACGGCTGTTCGAACGTAGGCGACTGCGGCCCTCGGTTCCGCGCGAGGCACGTCAATGAGGAGTGCTTCAGCACCGGCCAAGCCGTCTCGCTCTGCCAGGTACTTCTCGTTGCAGATCCATTCACCTCGCTCACATAGGCGCGCATGCGCTTCGGCCAGAATCGCGAACGAGAGCTTCTCGACGCAGGCCGCGACGTCCGATCGCAGTGCGTGGGCTTGGGCGTGCTGGATGGCGAAGTCACTCTCCCAGCGCCAACGCGGGGGGGCGCTCCGACGAAGAGGCCTCGGGAAGCTCGGCCGGGGCAGCTCCCCGATCAGGACGCGGCACAGGGCGAGCTCGGCGACGAGCGCGTAGGACGGCATGCCGCACAGGTACCCCGGGACCCGGTACAGCTCCCACCGTCCCTGTTCGACCTCGTCGATCCATCGCTCGACATCGTCCAGATCCCGGTAGAGGAGGTCCACCTTCTGCGCCTCGACCGTGAGCCACGCCCCTCCGTTCATCGGGTAGGCCCACTCGCCCGGAGCAGCCACCGTGCCGGGATAGCCAAGGGCTCGGATGGCCTCGGGATGGATGGTGCCCCGGTAGTACAGACCGAGGTCGAAATCGGAGCCCGCGCGGTGGGTCCCCAGAGCGCGAGAGCCGCCGAGCGCGACCGCCGTCACCCCTTCGACGTCCGCCAGACGCTCGGCGAGCCATTCCATGCATGCGACGATACCGTCAGCCCGGCTGATCTCGAACCGCGGTTCCAGCCGTTTCCTCGCTGCTCGGCTGTGATGTCGCCGTGGGCGAATAGAGATGTCGAAACCGGCCGCCGACCTCAGAGTCACTCTCAGGGCTCCAGCCCGGCAAGCATGCTCTAGAAGTCGACAAAGTCAGCGTACGGCCTCAAGAACGCGTCCGGTCCGAAGAACGAGCCATTCGTGAACGCCTTCCTTTCCTCGATCCTCCGTGACCCAGTCCAGGTTCCGCGACGCAGAAATCGACGCCGCACACCGGGAGGCTGCGTGTCGTCAATGAAGACGATCCTCCCTCTTTTGAGGAGCGGCGCGCGTAGATGAGATGGAAGCTGTTCGCCGAGCCAGGCCCACTCCTCGTGATCGACGCATGGCTTGAACACAACGCCTCCGCAGCTCCACGACTGACCCTCACCCCCCGACGAGCGGCGACGGCGTGCCGGACACGCCGAAGGCGCTCAGCACCGACCCTCGGATCTGTCTCAGATGGCGGCGCGTCGCGAGTGGGTCAACTGCGTTGAGGCGGGAACGGCGACTGCAGCGTCTCCAGAGGCGTGATCGGACTTCATCTAACAAGCAGGGCTTCAAGGATCAAGTGCGAGCAATTCATACGAACGACCCGCCTGCCGGGCAGGAACGGGAGAATGCTCTTGACTGGAGCAAAGCGACTGTCCATCAGGTCGGGCTGGCTGGCTGCTCTGTCATTCCTGCTGCCCTCATGCTCGACGTAAGGTGCTGATCGAGGAGGTGGTGCCCCAGACAAGTCTTCGTGCGCCCCCGGACAAGTCTTCGAGCTGGATCGGCCTCACAAGTCTTTGCATGTTCTGGGACGGCGTCTGAAGACAAAGGCGCTGGTCACAGGCCTGGAGGCAGCGACAGAGTCGGACATGCCTTCAAAACCGGTGTGGGGGCGAGAACTCCCAGGCGGGTTCGATTCCCGTCCGCCTCCGCTACTGAAAGCGCCCTCTGACCAGCGACGTTCCGCCGAGCTGGGCGAGGAGCTGCCGCGGGAAGGGCCCATCTGAGCCCGAAGGACCGCGTCTACCACACAAGTCTTTAAGTGTTCGCTCCGCCCGATGCCGGACAAGTCTTCTGACCGCCCGTCAGAAGACCGGACAAGTCTTCAGCCGCCGTCCCTCTCAGATCGAGAGGAGGAAGCGGCATGGTCCGACCCCTTCGACGCCTGAAGGGTGCCAGAATGCGGCTTTGCCTCCTGACAGCATCTGCACGATGGCGGCCTTGTGCTCGCGTCGCGATCAGGACGCCTTAGTGTACCAGACGTCCCCGCAGCAGTACAGAGATGAGCCGTCGGCCTCGCCCCAAATCACGTGAGCGACGCCCGTGGAGCTGACCGCGATCCCGAAGTAATCCCCATTGGTGAACGTGTAGCCGTCGGGGCTCTTGTAGGGAGCACCGGACCCGAGGTTCGAGAGCCGGACCTCAGACCCCCACATGCTCCCGCCGTCCGTCGTCTGGACATACCAGGTGTTAAACCTGCCCGTCCTGTCGTCCTGCCACGCGAGCCGGAAGTCCCCCGGGGTGGGGCCGGCGTCGATCTGCGGCACGCTGCTGTCGCGGAGATCATTGACGAGGGTGCCAGGGGTCCAATGCACACCATTCTCCGAGGTCCGCACGAAGAGCCGCTTCGGCCGGTTCGTCTCCTCGGAAAATGTATACGCGAAGACCATGTGGCCCGTTACATCGATGGCGATCGAGCCCGTCGCGGCGTAGTAGTCCGGGTAGCATCCGGGGACCGGGCAGGGCGGTGGCGCAGCGGCAACGCCAAACGATGTGAGGGTGGGGTCCGCGCACGAGCTTGTCGTCGACGGCGAGCACCGCAGCAGGGCGACCTCCACCGGCCCGTCGAAGTCGTGCCCGTGTCCCGACAGGCTCGTCTCACCGTCGAGGGCAAAGTACACGTCGCCGTTGGGAGCGTATGCCCCGCCGTTCGCGTACCACCACAGATGGTCCTCATTCACCTTCTGAGGCGGAAGGAACGAGTGACCGAAGTCGTGGGAGGCCACCACCATGTTGTCGAACTTGTGGTTGAAAGCGACGTAGACGTCCCGACCCGATGGGGAGATCACCAGGATGGGCTTGTCCATGTACGTGAGTCCCCCGTTCATGGTCACCGGAAGGCTCCAGGACTCGCCGCCGTCGCGGGATGTGAACAGCTGCACGCCCGGGTTGTACTGGTTCATGAACGCCACGTAGATCGTGCCGCAGCTGCACGCGGCGTTGGTGTCGTTCGCCACACGGATCTGGGGGTCGAACTGCCACCCTATGGTCTTGCAGGCGGCCACGCACACGAAGGTCTCTGGGCCGAAGGTCGCCCCGCCGTCCGTTGAGCGGCGGAACAGGACGCTGGTGCCGGGGCAACTGCCCTTGCAAGCGTGGGCGTTGATGCCGGTGATCAACTGATAAACGCGGCTTGGGTGGTTGGGGTCGACCGCGACCGTAGGCTCCCAGTTGCTCTGATGCTTTGGGTTGATGTCGTACCCGGCGGGGCGCTCGTCGTCCAAGCCGTCGACCCCGGAGGCCGGTGCGGAGGTTACGGGGATGAGGGTGAGCGCCGCCGCGAGCGCCGCTATGGGTAGGACTCGCGTACGCACCTCGAGACCTCCTTCGCTCGTAGATCTTCCATAGTCCATACTGGACAACCGCATGGAGTCAACTGGAGCTGACCTTCCAGCTACCGACTCCGGTTCGGGCGGGACTGAAGAGTTGCTGCTGGGAGCATCCCCTCAGCGCGGCGGGCACGCCATCCGAGCAATCACGAACGTACAGGTCAGACACCGACCCGACATGGATGAGCGATCTACCCAACGCAAGAGAATCCTGTGCGAGGACTCATCGATAGGAGTGCTCGGGTGCGGGAAAGATGCCCCTCGACACCTCGTCAGCGAATCTTCTGGCAGCATCCACGATGGCGGGACCAAGTGCCGCGTACTCCTTCACGAACCTCGCGACCCTTTGCGGGGTCAGCTCAGGAAGTCGTGGAAAACAAGAACCTGGCTGTCGCAGTAGGGTCCAGCGCCGATGCCGATCGTTGGAATCGCGAGACTCCTCGTGACCTGTTCAGCGAGAGACATCGGGACGGCCTCCAGCACGACTGCGAACGCACCCACCTCCCGAAGGGCCGTCGCTCCGGCGAGGATCGGGACGCGGTTGTCTCATCGCGTCCTTGGACGCGATGTCCACCCAGCTGATGGATGGACTGCGGCGTGAGACCCAAGTGGCCCATGACGGGAATTCCAGCATCGAGGAGCCTCGCAACAAGCTCAACCACGAGAGGGCTCGCACCTTCGAGCTTGACACAGCTCGTTCCTCCTTCAAAGTCGGAGGGATCTGGCGCTATCTGTTCCGGGCCATCGACCACTTCGGCCAGGTCATCGATGTCTTCCTCTCACCTCGCCGGGACGCCGGTGCGGCCGTCGTTTCTTCGAGCGAGCGATCGATCGGACCCGGATCTCACCAGTGGAGGTCACCACCCGACCGGTATCGAGCGTACCCCCGCATCATCGATGACCGCTCCGCGGCCTTCCATGACATGAAGGCCTATGCCAACAACCCCATCGAGACCGACCACGGACGCCTGAAGGCCGGCTTCGACCCATGCGAGGACTGAAGCGAGACCGTACCGCCAGGGTCATCCTCACCGGCCATGCCTTCGTCCAGAACCTCCGCAGAGGCTTCGACGATCTCGGAATCGACGTTCCGCCGGCCGCCCGACTTGCCGAAACCTTCGACGAACGGCCCTCGTGATCTGACACCAGGCCGAGAGGATCGTTCACCTCGGCATGGTGCCGCTAACGCAACACTGCCGCTGAACCACATGTGGACCCAGTTCCACCTCTGTCGGTACCGGTTGAATCTTGATCCCCCTGACCCGGTGGAATTCTGACCCCCGGGCTCCTTCCGGGATCGGGTGCCCGGAGGGCTGAGCCTGGTCGGCGATCCGAGCCGACCAAGGGGAAGGGATGATCGACGTGCTCCGGTGGGGGCCCATTTCAGGGTCTGCTTCTCCGAGAGCCTCGGCATCAAGCAGATCGCCAGACGCACGGGCCCTGCCCGGATCACCGTGCGGGCAGCGATCCGGGCTGAGGAGCCGCCGCCCGTCTATCGTCGTTCTCCGGGGCATCCGAGCTCGATTCTTTCAGGGGCGAGATCGCAAGGCACCCAATGACGACGAGGAGATCGCGGCGCGCGGACTCAAGATCTTTCAGGGGCTCGCGTACTCGGGCGGCAAGAGCATCCTCAACGAGCATCGACGGCAGATGAGGCCGTTGTTCCCGCAGACCCTGGAGGTCCGAGTGCTGCCTTTCTTATGCCTGTTGATTCACCCAGATGTCGCCGTTGATCTGGCTCATGTCGCCCTCCCCCATCACAGCGACGGTCTTGCCCGCTGAGTTCAGCGCGACCATATCGTAGTCCCCGTATGGGAACCCGAACCCGCTTGCGGTCTTGTAGGAGGCTCCGCTGCTGGCGTCTGACACTTTCGCATCCGGCGACCAGGTCAGGCCTCCGTCCGTCGAGCCACGCTGCCACACGTTCCAAGCGCCCGTCCTTGCGTCCATCCACGTGAGGGTGAAGATGCCGTTTCCCTTGCCCGCGGCTGCAACAGAGGTGGAATCAGCCCCGCCTGCCGAGGTCGTCATCTCGGCCCGAGCACTCCAGGTCGCACCGGAGTCCGTAGATCTCCGTACATACACGTGTCCGTTCGCCCCGACCGCAAGCGATCCGCTGTAGACGAGGACCAGAGTGCCGTTCGCATCAGAGGCCACCGTGGTGACCGACGACGTCGCGTAGGTCGCGCCCGTGTACAGTGTGTCCACGACTGACCGGGTCCATGACCTTCCGCCATTCGTCGTTCGGAACTCGACGATCGGGATCGGCCCCGTCCGCTGGGTGTTGTTGCCGTTCTCAGGGTACTCCGAAGCAACCATCACGGCAGTGCCATTGGGTAGCACGGTTCCACCGTTGGAGAAGTAGTAGATCTGGCGCTCCTTCGTCACCTGAAGCGGTGAGGTCCAGCTCATGCCCGCGTCGTGGGAATCGACCGCGTAGATGTTCCCGTGTGTGGACCAGGCCACGTAGATATCATTGCCGTTCGCATTCGTTGTCATCCAGGGCTTGTCCGCCCACACTCCTCCAGAGATCGTTGTGGCCGGGGTCCAGCTAACTCCATGGTTCGTGGATTTGGTGAACTCGATGTTGTATTGCTCCATGAAGGTCGCGTAGACGGTGCCTGTGCTTGTGACGGCCAACGTCACATCGTATTGACCCTGCCCTCCGCAGTTGGTGCAGAGCGCCTTGGGCGATCCCCAGCTCAACCCGTTGTCGGATGAAACGCGCACCGCGATGCGGACCTTGTTGCCGCTGTATTGCATCCAGGCGGCGTACACGTAGGGGGCCGAGAGATCCGCGGCGACCGCGGGCTCCCAGCCATTGCCGGCCGCACCTGACGAGAGGATTGTCTCGCCCACCCATCCCCTTCTAGCCGCCGACGCAGGGGATGCGGTGAGGATCGGAGCGAAAGCTCCGGCCGCCGTTGCGATCAGAAGCGCTAATGAGATTCTTGCGACAGGACTCCTCATGCTTCCCTCCATCAACAACCGTTGGCCGCTTTCGGCCTGCTCCTCTGGCCCTCTCTCGCTCCGCTGAGCCGACGCGATGGTACCGCCCTCTCGAAGAGCCTGCTGAGCAGACTTTGCTCGTCTCACCTCCGCTGGAAGACCTCGAAGGCGGGCCCGTCCGGTACAACGTGTCGGAACGATCCGCATTGATGACGCGAGGGCGGACGGGACGAGCCGACGTGGCGGTTATTTGTCGACCGGAACCTGATCCCGGGCCGGAGCAGGAACCACTTCGTCCGGATGGCCGCGAGAACACGGCGACGACGAGCAAGACCGCTGAACGTTGGCCCGCTCTGATCCGACGCGGGCGTTAGCCCTTCAGCTCTCGAAGTCTCATATCGCTTGCACGTGAACGAACACCCTCGACCGCTTTCGTCCATTTCGTCCGGTTCGGGCCGGGGGCACGGCCGAGCTCCACGACACATGGCGCCCGCTCGCCAACGGTCAGATGCCTTGCGAGTGGTGGACTGGTGGGGCAGGCGAGCAGATCGTTCAACTAGGCGAGCAGGCTCCGGAGCTCCTCCATGGTGAACGCTCGAAGCGTCTCCGTTACGGCGTTCCCGCGTTCGGCCACCACCATCAGGAGCTTCGCCGCCGTCTCATCATCAGGCGCCTCGACCACCGCGACCTGGTCGAATCGCCCCATCGTCAGCCAGTTCCCGATGCTTCTGCCACCTAATGCCTCGATTCGCTTGTCCACTTCGGCCACGCGATCGGGCAGCGAGCTTGCCTTGGCCCGGCCCTGGTTCGTCCATTTGACGAGCGAAATGTAAACCGGCATCACTGTCTCCTTTCCAGCCGACATCTGGACTGTGTCACCTCCCCCCGACTCGTGCAACGCGGGACCCCGCCGCCGGGGATCTCCTCAGAGTGCGCCCCGCCTATCTACGATGCCTCGGCAGTCGTCCTCACTACTTCTCGCGCCCCAACATGTCACCCCCCTCAAGTCCCCATCGCGCAAATCCGTCTGCCGGCGTGTCGGGCGTGACCGGGACACGGCAGCAAGCCGGACCACCTTGCGTCCCTTGACCCGGACCTCCGCCATCAAGGCTTGCACCTTCCTTGGGTGGTTCGGCTCCAACTCCGCGGTCGGCATCCCACTCGGCGTCCTTGCACTCGGCGATCTGCGGTCTCAGGAGGCACCTGGAGTTAGAGCACTCGCAGTCGTCTCGATTGTGCTCGGCATCCTTTCGCTGGGCCTCGTGGTGATCGCCGCGCCAACGACGCAGTAAGTGTGGGAGACCGGCATAGTCTTCTGGCTATACCTCGCCGTCATCTCCACGGTGGCTGGCTCGTCGTTCGAGTAGTCGTTCGTCTCGTGTGGACCGTGGCGGCGAGACATAGGGCACGACAGCGATCGAGCGTCGACCGCCTTTCGGTATGACGGCGCGTCCGCCACCGTCCGAATCCGCCCAAAAGGCACCTTATGCGTAGATGGACAGGCTTCTAGGACGGCCCCAGGATCTTGAGCACCTTCCGGCGGACGGCCTCGGTGGTCAGCCCCATCTCGCGAGCCACCACCGAGTTTCCGGTCTCGTTGAGTTTGTTCTCATCCACTGGTGAACACTCATCGACCCGGCGAGAAGACGTCCGGCGTCGTGGAGCGAGTTCTCCGCCGACGTGGATGGCCATTCCCCGGGAGGGCGACGGCCCCCAGCGGGTGAGCGCCGGGGGCCAGTCACTTTGCCTGACTTTGGTTCGAGATCTCGGCTACCCCACAGTGATCGAGCCCTGCATCCACGGATGGATGGCACAGAGGTAGAAGAGTGTCGTTCCCGCGGGCGCTGTCACCGTCCCGCTGATGGAGCCGTCGGGGAAGAGCAGCAGCGAGTCCCCGGGAGCATTAAGCCCGTCGCCTCCGGGGTCAACGACCGGGACAGGCGGACCATTGGGATCGGGGAGGTGAGCGGCCAGGGCCTCACCACAGGGCTCTTCGGGCGCCTGGCATCCGAACACTTCCTCGACGTCCGTGGGAAGGTCGGCCTCGTCGACGACGGTGATGGTGTGAGCGTCCGCGACTTGGCCCTCATCCACCCAGGTGATCTCCTGCCCCTGGCTCGCGCTGATGCTGCCCGGTGAGAACCGGAACGTGCTCTGGATTAGCGCGTTGGGTACGAACTGTTCTCCCCCGCGCACAGCAACCGTGGACGGGCTGGCACTGGCGGCCACGCCGATCGCCACGGCGAGAAGCAGAGCTGCTCCGAAGACGATCATGACCTTTCGCATCTGGCCTCCTCCTGTAAGCCGCCCTCTCTAGGACGGTCGGCTAACACGCGAGAGTTATGGCGGGCGGTGGATCCCGAGCCTGAGGCCGATCGGTCATCTCACGGGGGGTAAAGGAGCTCAGCATACTCACCGGTGATCTGGGGGGCTAGCCTCGGGCGTCTAGAAAGGGGGGATTTGGCTGCTGAGAAAATAGGTATGCACCCGACTGCCGTCCGACAGTCGCGCATCCACCCAAGGTGATGACTCATCGACCCGAAGGCCGAGCGGGGCCACGATCCTCTCGATCACGTGCAGGACGGCCTCCTCCCCCTCAAACAGA
>Ga0137375_10004339_pt1 | contig 16897 bp, 16 predicted proteins | sample SagtaG_24_FD_104936 | JGI IMG/M metagenome (GOLD analysis project Ga0137375, IMG submission 104936) | Vadose zone soil microbial communities from Sagehorn Ranch, Mendocino, California, USA - Sage1_R_113_16 metaG | ecosystem: Environmental > Terrestrial > Soil > Vadose zone | place: USA...
AGGACGAGCGAGAGACAGCCGGTGAAGCTGACGTAACGAAGGAGAACGCGCTGCTGCTCGTCTTCGTCGGACAGCGGCGGGACCTGCGGCAGCATGGGCTACCTACCTCTGAGCCGGGGGGCGAGTCCCCCCTCGGCCACCAACCCGGATGGTGACGACGTGGATGGCGTTGCCGCCGTAGCCGAGGCGGTTCCACTCGGGCACATCTGGTTGTGTGTGGCCCACGAGGTCGGTTGCGCGCGCCCGCACCGTGGTCTCGCCGGGGCTGTCGATATGGGTGAGGAGTTCCCACCACTGCCAGCAGTGACGTTGGCGCTCACCGACGAGCCGAGCGGTGAGCCAGGGGCCGTGGCCCAGGCTCACCTCGACGCGTGCGATCGGGGCCGCGCCCGACCAGGCGACACCCCGGATGGCGACGTCGCCCACCGGAACCTCCTCGTCGCCGGCCGGCTCGGTGACAAGCGACCGGACCCGCTGGTGGCGGACGGGTTGGTGACCGTGCCTCCCGCCAGAGGCCGGATCGAACACGTACCGCTGTGTCTGGAAGAAGCCGCCAAAGGCCTCGCCGATCACTTCGATGTCGGTGAGCCACTTGACCGACGCGACCGCGTACCAGCCGGGCACGATGAGGCGAAGGGGATAGCCGTGCTCGATGGGCAGCGGATCGCCGTTCATCGCGTACGCGAGGAGCGCGTCGCAGTCCCGGGCGTCGGCGACCGAGAGACTGCGCTCGAACGCGATCGGTTGGTTTGATCCCTCGGTCGCCCCCCGGTCGGCGCCTCGGAAGACGATGTCCTCGGCGTCCGGGGCCAGGTCGGCGCGATCGAGGATCTCGCCGAGCGGCACGCCGGTCCACTCGGCCGTGCTCACCGCGCCGTAACGCCACTGTTCACCGTCGATGGGCGGATCGAACATCGCGCGCCCGTTGCCGGCACACTCGAGCGTGACCATCATCGTGTGCGAGGGCATCTGGTGGAGATCTCGCAAGCTGAGGTGCAGAGGCTGCCGCACCAGGCCGTGTACGTCCAGCTGCCAGGCCGCCGGATCCAGCCTCGGCGTGTCGAAGTGGTTCCGCACGTAGAACCGGGCGTTCGGCATCACGACCCCGCCGATCAGAGCCCGCAGCGACGTCTCACAGTTGAGCGGTCGCCGGCCGTGTACCACCAAGCCTGCGGTGTCGGCGTCGTCGGCGAGAACCGGAAGACCAGCAGCCGCCCACGCGCACATTCCACCCGCCAGGTTGAACGCCTCGAACCCCCAGGCGCGCAGCGACTGGGTGACGGCCGCGGAGCGCCCGCCCGAGCGGCACACGACGACGATGCGGCGATCGCGGGGGAGGTCCGCCTGGCGGGCGCGAGCTTGGCCCATCGGCGACAGAACCGCGTCGGGAGCATGACCCGCCTGCCACTCGTCAGGCTCCCGCACATCGAGGAGCACCGCGCCGTCATCGATCATCGCCTTGGCGGCGCGGGCCCCGACCTCGGGCACGTCGGTGGGCGTTGGTGTCCCCTCCAGCGCCACGGGCAGCCCAGCCGCCTCCCAGGCGGTGTAGCCGCCGAGCACGTCGGACACGTCCACGAACCCGGCATCGAGCAGCACGCTCGCCGCCACTTGCGAGCGGTATCCGCTGGCGCAATAAAGGACGACCGTGGCGTTACGGTCGAGACCGGCCAGCGACTCGGTGAGAACCGCGAGAGGGATCTCCCGGGCTCCGACCAGCGTGCCTCCTGCGGTCTCGGCGGGCGTGCGCACGTCGACGATTTGGAGGCTCGGTTCGAGCCCCCGGAGCTCGGCGAGCTGTTCGATCGTCAGCCTTGACCTGACGACGTGCAGCTCGGGGCGGGTGGTGAACACTGCCCCCGGGGCGTCGAGTTGCCCGACGACGCGGTCATAGCCGACCCGGCCGAGCCGGACCTTGGCTTCGACCGCGTTCGCCGGATCCCCAACGAGCACGACGTCGCGGTCCGGCGAAAGCACGTCACCGGCCCATTCGGCGAAGCGGCCCTGCAGCCCGATGTTGACGGCACCGCGCAGGTGCCCGGCCGCGAAATCGGTCGGCTCGCGGGCATCGAGCAGCACCGCGCCGCCCTCGGCGAGCGCGAGGGCGTCGTCGATGGCGATCCGTCGTGGGGGGGCCTCGTCGAGGAGCGGGTGGAGCTCGCGGTTGCGTTGGGCGTCGAACTGGAAGTAGGGCGGCCGTGCCGGCTGACCTTCGGTCACGACGGCGACGAAGGTGTCCTCGTCCATCGGTTGAAGCGCGTAGTTGGCGAGGCGTTGCTCGCCGATCGTGGAGCTGGTCTCGTTCGACAGCTGCTTCCCGCAGGAGGAGCCAGCACCGTGAGCGGGAAACACGCGTGTCGCGTCGGGGAGCGCGAGCAGCTTGCCGCGCAGCGAGTGGTAGAGGCGCCGCGCCAGGGCCTCAGCGGACAGTTCCGGGTCGGCCGATGCCAACAGATCGGGGCGCCCGACGTCGCCCACGAACAGCGTGTCGCCGGTCAGCACGCCGTACGGCACGACGTCGTCCGGATGTTCGTACACGACGACGCAGATCGACTCCGGCGTGTGACCTGGGGTGGCGAGCACCTCGAAGGTCACCTCACCCAGCGACAGCCGCTGCCCGTCGTGCAGGCGTTCGATCGGGAAGGCGACCTTGGCGCCCTCTCCGTAGCAGATGCGCGCGCCGACGCGGGCGGCGAGCTCGAGATGGCCGCCGACGAAATCGGCGTGCACGTGGGTCTCGACGACGCGCTCGATCGCCAGCCCCTTGGCCGCCGCCTCCTCCAGGTACACGCCGACGTCGCGCCGCGGATCGATCACCACGGCCCGACCGGTGGTCTCGTCACCGATCAAGTACGACGCGTGCGACAGGCAGCCCAGGTAATGCTGGGTGAAGATCATGCCTCACCTCGCGATCGAATCACCAGGTAACGGTGATCGGACGACCCGCGTCAGTCCGGTTGGGGCACGACCCGCATGTACGGCTTCGGCTCCTTCCACGTGCCGAAGATCTCCTTCGCCTCGTCGTTCGACACCGAGCCGGCGATGATCACGTCCTCGCCCTGCTTCCAGTTCACCGGGGTCGCAACCCGGTGCTTTGCGGTCAGCTGCAGCGAGTCGACGACCCGCAGAACCTCGTCGAAGTTGCGGCCGGTTGTCATGGGGTAGACGAGGATCAGCTTGATCTTCTTGTCTGGTCCGATGACGAAGACGTTCCGGACCGTTTGGTTGTCGGCCGGTGTCCTTGCCTTGGGGTCACCCGAGGTGCTCGCCGGCAGCATGCCGTAGAGCTTCGCCACCGCGAAGTCGGCGTCGCCGATGATCGGATAGTTGGGCCGGGCGCCCTGGGTGTCCTCGATGTCCTGAGCCCAGGCTTCGTGGTCGGTAGTGCTGTCGACGGACAGCCCGATGATCCTCACGCCCCGGCGGTCGAACTCAGGCTTGAGCTTGGCCATGTAACCGAGCTCGGTCGTGCAGACCGGCGTGAAGTCCTTGGGGTGCGAGAACAGCACCGCCCAGGAGTCCCCGATCCAGTCATGGAACTTGATCTGGCCTTCGGTGGTGTCGGCTTCGAAGTCCGGGGCACTGTCGCCAATTTGCAGTCCCATCGTCATGCTCCTCCCACGTTGGTTCGCTGTGGTCTCCCGATCGGCTTCCTCACGGGTCCCGCCTGGACGTCACCGCCAGCGCGCCGTGTGACGGCACTTGGCCGCCACCCCGCGCGCGACGGGCGCGATGTCCTGGGTGCGGTTCGTGGTCCAGAGTAGCCATGACGCTGAGGTTCGCGCCTGGCGGTTGAAGAGCGGCAGGAGACCGGTGGAACGAAGCGCCGCCCCGAGGGCGGCTCTGACGGCGTCGTTCTACGCTGGGCTCTGAGGTGCGCCCGTGCAATTCGAGATCCTCGGCCCGCTGCAGGTCACCGGCGACGGTTGCCCTGTTTCCCTCGGTGGCCACCGCCAGCGAGCCGTGCTTGCCCGGCTGCTCGTCGACGCCAACCGGGTGGTCACCACCGATGCCCTGATCGACGCGGTCTGGGACGATTCGCCCCCGGCGACCGCCCACAAGACGTTGCAGAGCTACGTGGTCGGGCTGCGCAAGGCGCTCGGCGCTGGCGCCGTGCGCACCGAGGCCGGCGGTTACCGGCTGCTGGTCGACGCCAGCCAGTTCGACGCCCGGCGCTTCGAGTCGCTGGTCACCGAGGCGTCGTCAACCAAGACGGAAGGGGATCTGACGGCATCGTCGGCGCTGTACGGCAAGGCGCTGGACCTCTGGCGGGGCGAAGTCTTGGCCGACTTCACCGATGAGCACTTCCCCGGTCCGGAGAGGGCCCGGCTCGCCGATCTTCGTTTGGCTGCCCTCGAGGAGCAGCTCGACTGTGAGCTCGGCCTTGGTCACCACAGCGAGCTGTGCGGTCGCCTGGGCGACCTTGCCGGCCAACACCCTCTTCGGGAGCGCTTCTGGGCGCTGTGGATGATCGCGCTGTACCGATCGGGCCGACAGGCCGAAGCGCTGCGCGCCTTCCAGCAGTGCCGGCGGCTCATGGCGAACGACCTCGGCCTCGAGCCGTCGCCCGAGTTGCGACACCTGGAGGGGGCCATCCTCGCCGGCGACCCCGACCTGCTTGGCAGACCGTCGGCAACTGGCGGCGGCGTCCGCCCATTCGACAACTTGCCTCGAGCACTCACCATCTTCATCGGGCGAGCCGCCCAGCTCAGCGAACTGGACCGACTGCTGGGTCGGGCCCGCCTTGTCACGCTCACGGGCGCGGGTGGGGGTGGCAAGACGAGGCTCGCGATCGAGGTCGCGGAGCGGGCCGTCTCCGACCATCGCGGCGGCGTGTGGTTCATCGACCTCGCGCCGGTGGTCGATCCCGCGCTCGTGGCTCGAACGGTGGCCGTGACGCTGGGGGTGCCCGACCAGCCCGGCCGGTCGACCACCGACGTGCTGGTCGAAGTCCTCGGCACCAGGCCCGACACGCTTCTCATGTTCGACAACTGCGAACAGGTCGTCGAAGCGGGCGCAGCGCTGGCGGCGACACTGCTGCAGCACTGTCCGACGCTGCGCATCCTTGCCACCAGCCGCCAGCCCCTTGATGTTGCCGGCGAGGTCGTCTTCGCCGTGCCGCCCCTCGACATCAACACCGAATCGGTTGATCTGTTCGTCGACCGTGCCCGGCTTGCCCGTCCCGACTTCGCCATTACCCAGGTCAACCGCGGCGACGTCGAAGCCATCTGCCGCGGGCTCGACGGCCTCCCCCTCGCCGTCGAGCTGGCCGCCAGCCAGGTACGCGTCCTCGAGCCATCCCAGATCGCAGCACGGATGGCCGACCGGTTCCAGATGCTCGCGCGTCCGCACGCGGAGGCCGGACGTCACCGGAGCTTGCTCGCGACCGTCGAGTGGAGCCATGAGCTCCTGACCCCCAGCGCGCAGGTCGCCTTCCGCCGCCTGAGCGTGTTCAACGGCTCCTTCGACATCGACGCCGCCGAAACCGTGTGCACGGGTGGCGGGATCGCAGACGGCACGGTGCTCCCACTGGTCCGGGAACTCGTCGACAAGTCCCTGGTCATGCGGGAAGCCACCGCCGCCCTCACGGCGCGGTACCGGCTGCTCGAGACGCTCCGACTGTACGCCCGCGACCGACTCGACCAGGCGGGTGAGCGAGCTGCCGTCGAGCGCGCTCATGCCGGCCACTACGTGCGCTTGGCGGAGACGGCCACGAACGACGCGCCGGGTCCCCACACCCTGGCGTCACTGCGACGCCTCGACGAGGAGACACACAACCTGCGAGCGGCGCTCGACTTCAGCCGTGATCGCGACCATGTGCTCGCGCTGCGGCTCGGCGTCGCCCTCTGGCCCTACTGGGAGGCATGGAACTGCGCCTACGACGGACTCACACACCTCGAACCATCGCTCGCCAGCGGGCTCGGCGCCCCACCCCAGTTGCGAGCCTGGGCGCTCATGGCCGCAGCCGACCTGGCGGCAGCCGACGACGACACGCCCCGGGCGGCGGCGTGGGCCGACCATGCCATCACGCTGTTCCGCCGACTCCAGGACCGACGGGGAGAGGCCTATGCGCAGCTCGCCCTCGGATCCCTTCAGCGCGACCGCGGCAACGTCGGACGGGCCGGTCGGCTCGCTCGGCTGGCCCTCAACATCTCCGAGAGCCTCGACGACCCCGAGCTCGTCGCCATGGCCCGCGAGCTCCTTCGTTCTACAGATACGAGGTAATCCGCCGCCCGTCGTCGAATGACTCGGTCACCGCTGGCATACCGCGGAGTCACCCCATTGGGAGGTCGTCGAGCACCATGACCAGCGGGGCGTTGGCGGTCGATCGACGATCGTCGCGCCGAGCGCCAGCAGGAGATGCGGTATCGGCTCTATCCCCTGCGCCCGTTCAGGCTGAGAAGAAGCGGTGGGTGCCCTCGGCGGCCGCGGCGAGCGCCTTCGCGGTGGCCGGGGCGACGTCGGTGGCGAGCCTCGTCTCGAGGACCGACCCGCGCTGGGCGCGCGGGAGCCGCCAGTGCCCGAGCAGTTGCCCGTCGAGAAGAACGACGTGCGTGAAGCCGTCGATCCGGCGGGGAGTGTCGAAGGAGACGTCGGCCGAGCACAGGAGATCGCGGGTCTGGCTGTAGGAGATGATCGCCTCGTCGTAGCACTGGATGAGGTCGACGCGACGTGCCGTCACGGGGGTCGCGGCAGTGACGAACGCGTATGTCCGCCCGTCAACCACGCGGTGCTCCAGGTACCCCGCAGCGAGGTCGAGTCCGCGTCTTGCGTCCGCGGCCGGCAGCCCAGCCCACCACGCGAAGTCCTTGATCGTCGCTGGTCCACGCGTGGTGAAGTACCGGCGCGCGAGCTCAGCAAGGGCTTCGTCTCCGTCTGGCCCGTCCCCACTGGCCCGGTCGTCGAACGCCGCATACGTGTGCTGCTTCCCGGACATGGGTCCGCTACTGACGGCGAGGTGGAGCTCGGCGTGCATGACCATGTACGTCAGTCGCTGGCCTTCGGTCGACACGCCACGCCTTTGGAGGGTCGCCGCGAGCTCGCGGCGCGTTCGCGGCGCGGCGGCAACCGCCTCGGCTATCACGTCGGTGGCGGTCGCGAGCGTCCGACCGTCGAGGCCGAGCTCTTCGTACCGGCGGGAGTTCCGGGCGTGCACCCGCGGGCCACTGAAACGCATGAGCCATCGAAGATCGTCCGACGTGACGTAGTGCCATGTCGGTCGCAGGACATGGGTCCGCAGGAAGTCACCTCGGTCGAACGCCGTGTCGATGTCGGTCGCGCTGGCCGTTCCCTGCACCCGCTGAGCCACCGACCACCTCGCCATCCGATGCTCCTGCGCCTGTACCGCGGTCAAGCGACCGACGGCCTCACGCGCGGTGGCCCACCTGGGGTCGCGAAGCCCCAGGGTCCGCATGCGGCGCTCCGCCATCTCGCTAGCGAACGTCCTGCTTCCGGTCACCCGATGACCGTACGCGCGCTCCGTCGCGCTCGGAGGCCGAGGAATCAGGTACCCGTCGTCTCCACCAACGCGGACCGCGACCGCGTACAACATGAGACCAGGCCAATGAGCGAGCGGATCGCTAACCCGGCGTCGGGGACACCTTCGTTCGCGGTTTCGGAACGTGAAGCCCGCTCAGAATCTGATAGGTCCGAAGCGGCCGGCGAGGCCGTCCCACCCGTCCCGGGTGGGTGGCCGCGTCAGCGGGTTTGCCAACCCCAACTCCTCCAGGGAGCAGCTCCCCTTCTGGTATTGGCACGTGGCGCAGCAGGCGACGAGGTTCTCCGCGGAGTTGTCGCGTCCAGTCGAGTACGCCACGACGTGGTCTGGCGTGTACCGAAGCAGGTAAGCCGCTGGGTGCATCTTCCTCTCAATCGCGGGGTCGATGACCCACACGTCGGGGAAGAGTTCGTTCCGCTTCTTGCTGAAGTCGAAGGAGATGAGGCGTAGGCCGCAGTATCGGCATCGCCATTCATCACGCGTAGCCACCGCATGCTTCGTGGCGTCCGTGATGCGGGCCCTCCGGCCGCCCGACGGCGCGGTATGTAGGTCCTTACGATGGCGTCGTGCCCACTCGGCTCCTGCAGCGTCGTAGTAGCTCCACAGTGCGTCGCGGTGAATGCGATCAAGGAGCCGCCGAGCAACGTCGATCTCATTGCGGAGAATCGAAGCCGCGACCGCCTCCAGTTGGTACGGCTCGGTTGCTACGACCTCAGGGAGGGGCACCAGGCAGTCGGAGAGCGCGTCGTTGGTCATCGCCACATGATCTGCGTCGTCCACGGCGATGTCGACCGCCCTGTCCCGACGATCGCGGCGACGCCACCCGCCTGGTCGCGCGTCGGTTGTGAGACGCAGTGCACGGCTGGGTCGCGGGCGTAGGCCCGACTGCCCGGCGAGCGCATGTCACCGGTAGCGGCTCTGCTGCGTGGCGTAGCAGAGCCGGCAACCTGACCGTGGATCATCTCGCTGCGAGAGCACCGTGCACCCGTGAGATGGCCCGCTCGAAGGGTGGGCCGACGAAGACGACGGCGCGGTGGACGCCCATGTCCTCGAGGTGCTGCACCGCGGCCCGGTCGGGTGCCGCCGACGCAGTCACCAGGAAGCGGGCCGGGTCGCCGCCCGCGTCGACGTGGGCAGATCGGGCCACGTCGAGGAGCGCCGGCAGGCCAGACCCGCCAGGCAGGTTGACGCCGTCGCCGACCCTGCCGGCCAGGGCGGCCATCTTGGGGCCGAAGCCGCCGACGACGATGGGAGGCGGAGGCTCGGGCTCCAAGAAGCCCTCGGCGCCCCCGGTGTGGCCTCGCCACACCGCTCGCAGCGTGGCGGCCTGCTCGGCTACGACCGCCCGCCGGCGAGCATCGCCCGGCACGTCTCGCCCCAGCGCCTCCTGCTCGGCGGCGTAGGGGGTGTCGCGACCGCCGCCGGCCCGATGCCGAGCAGCAGCCGACCACCACTGAGCTCCTGGAGGGTGGCGGCCATGACCGCCAGCGTCCCTGCCGGCCGGTTCGCCACGTTGAGCACGAGCGGCCCCACCATGATGCGGGGAACCGTGGCGGCGATGGCGGTGAGCGTCGTCCAGCACTCAAGGACCCAGTCCCGGCCGTGCACCGAGCCGGCCAGATGGTCGTAGAGCCACACGCCCCCGAAGCCGGGCCCGCTCGGCCGCGGTGGCGCCGGCCAGGACGTCTTCGACGCGGACACCGAACGGGTCGAAGAGCAGGTCGATCTCCACGCGACGAGCATGGCAGAGCCGACCGGGGTGGATGCTCCCGCAGCCCCGGATCAGAGGCAGTCCACGTCCCCTGAACAGCACGTCGATCTGTCGCGGGGACCCGGGTTACCTGTGTGAGGCGAGCTGGTCAAGACCGTGGTTGGTCGGTGACGCGTGATGTGTCGGTTGGCGGCGGCGTGGGGCGCCCAGCGTTACCTACTTCGCCCCTACCACCGCAGACCTGCGGCAAGGTCGAGCGCTTCCACCAGACCCTGAAGAAGTGGCTCGCCAAGCAACACCGGGCGGCGACCATCGCCGAGCTGCAAGCCCAGCTCGACCGGTTCCGCGTCTACGACAACACCGTCCGCCCGCACCGGGCGCTCGGCCGGCGCACCCCAGCCCAAGCCTTCGTCGCTCGCACAAGGCGACACCACGCCGCCCGGGCATCGTCGTGCCCGCCGAGCACCGCGCGCGCCGCGATCACATCGACAACGGCGGCAAAGTCACGCTCCGCTACCGGTCCAAGCTGCTGCACCTCGGCGTCGGCCGCCGCTACGCCGGCACCCGCGTGCTGCTCCTCGTCGCCGACCGCGACGTCCGCGTCATCAACGACGACGGCGAGATCCTGGCCGAGTTCACCATCGACCCGACCAAGACCTACCAAACCCAGAAACGACCCGGACAACGTGCCTAGGTTGTCCGGGATGTCACGCGACACCCGTCCGGGATGTCTCGCGACACAACACGTGCGCGCTCGGAGAGACTCGAACCCCCAACCTTCTGATCCGTAGTCGGATGTCTTGCTGTCTCCTGGTGTTGGATGGTCCGGCCACGTCCGGCTTTGCCAGGTCACGGAGCTTTGACCGCGTTGGCCGTCCTGGTAGGTGTTGGCAGGTCCGTCGTCGTTCGTGACCAACCCGTGACCAACGCAGGTGTCACCTCGGGTTCTTCGAATGTCGCCCCTTGGAGGCCCGGATGCGTCGTCACGACCCGACCGCGCTGAGCGCGGCGACTGACGCGAGGAAGCTCATGACCACTTCTAGCTAGACTGTAACCGTGGTTGCATCATGACGGCCCACGTACCGATTGAAACCGTGGTTACACATGACTATGGTCACGGTCATGGCCGACTCCGTGTGGGTGCTGCTCGCGTACCGCCTGCCACGAGAACCGTCGGGCCCCCGGGTCACGGTGTGGCGCAAGCTCCGTCGCCTCGGGGCGGTGCAGCTGGTGGACGGGCTGGTGGCGTTGCCGGCGAACGCGGCGACGGTGGAGGCGTTCGGTTGGCTGGCCGACGAGGTGATCGAGGCCGGCGGCGAGTCCTGGACGTGGCAGGCCACCGGCTCCAAGGCGCAGGACCGCGGACTGCGGCAACAGCTCAAGAACTCGATCGCCGAGGAGTACGCGGCGCTGACCACGGAAGCGAAGACGGCAACCGACGACCGACGGACCGTGCAACGACTACGGCGAACGCTGCGCGACATCGAGCAGCGCGACTACGCCGCGCCAAAGGAACGAGACGAGGCTCGCCGCGCCGTGCATCGGCTGGTCGAGTCAGCCGGCGTGACGGAGACCCTGCGGTGAGGTGGGCGACCCGTCCCGGCTGTCACGTCGACCGGGCGGCGTGCGCGTGGCTGGTACGCCGGTTCGTCGACCCCGACGCCGAGTTCGTGTTCGTGGACGACACCGACGACGTGCCACCGGATGCGACGCCGTTCGACATGCGCGGCGTCGAGCTGTCGCACCACAACGGCGACTGCAGCTTCGAGACGATCCTGCAGCACTTCGGTCTGGATGACCCGGTTCTCTGGGAGGTCGCGCAGGTCGTGCACGAAGCCGACCTGGCCGATGACCGCTTCGACGAGCCGACGGCGCCGGGCCTGGACGCGATCTGTCGGGGCCTGACGTTCGTGGCCGATGACGAGCGGGTGCTCGACGTCACCGCCGTGGTCTTCGACGGTCTCTACGAGCAACGGCGCCGCGTGCTGCTGGGCGGTGCCCGCTGACCCGCGACGCGCGCCTCGTCGTCGCTGCGCAAGCAGCCCGGGCGTTCGCCTACGGGCTCGGCGCGGTGCTGCTGGGCGCCACGCTGGACGAACGCGGGTACAGCTCCCTCGAAGTCGGCGCCGTCCTCGGGTCGGTGCTGGCGGGCACGGTCATCGCCTCGTTGGTGGTCGGCCGGCACGGCGACGCCGTCGGTCGTCGCCGCTGCTACCGGGTGTTGTACGCGCTGCTCGCGCTCACCGGTGTCGTCTACGCCTATGCCAGCTCCGCGTGGCTGCTCGTCGTGGTGTCGTTGCTCGGTGCGTTGTCGACCGAGGTGATCGAGTCCGGTCCGTTCACCACGCTCGAACAGGCGATGCTGGCGGGACAGTTCGAACAACGCCGGCTGGCCCGCGGGTTCAGCGTGTACAACGCGGTGGCCGCCGCGGGCGGGTCGCTCGGCGCGCTGGCCGCCGCCGCCATCGGCCCGCTAGGCCACGCGTCAACTCACCCGCCGGACCAGCAACGGTTCTTCCTCCTACTCGTGCCCGCCGCGTTCATCGGCATGTGGCTCGCACGCGGTCTCTCCTCCGAGGTCGAACGCGTGGCGTCGCCGAGCTCGGCCGCAGCACCTCGTCTCCTGGGCGAGTCGCGACCGGTCGTGATGCGCCTCGCCGCGCTGTTCAGCCTCGACTCCTTCGCCGGCGGGTTCACCGTCCAGGCGTTCGTCGCCTACTGGCTCGCGCAACGCTTCGACGCGTCGGTCGCGGTGATCGGGGTGACGTTCTTCTTCTTCGGTGTCCTGCAGACGCTGTCGTTCCTGAGCTCAGGCCGGCTGGCCGAGCGGTTCGGGATGCTGCCCACGATGGTGTTCACCCACCTGCCGTCCAACCTCGTGCTCATCGCCGTGGCGTTCGCCCCGAATCTCGCGGTCGCGATCGGGTTGCTGTTGCTGCGGGTGCTGCTGTCGCAGATGGACGTGTCGCCGCGGCAGGCGTACGTGATGGCGCTCGTCCCGCCCGGCGAGCGGACCGCGGCAGCGTCGGTCACCAACACCGCCCGCTATCTCACGCGACCGGCGGGTCCGGTGCTGGCCGGTGCCGCGCAATCGGTCGCGCTCGGCTTCCCGTTCGTGATCGCCGGCTCCTTGAAGAGCGCCTATGACCTCGTGCTGTGGCGGTGGTTCCGGCGAGTTCCGCTCCCCGACCATGAGGAGGTGCCGGTGTGATCGTCTGCCTGCGCACCGTCGCGGTCCCCGATCGGTGGTTCGGACGACACGCGTGGCCTTCGAAGGCCGTCGTATGTCGAGGAACTCGGTTCGATCAGAGAGTTGCCGGCGTCATGCACCGCCGAACCTAGCGAATCGGGTCTGTTGACTCGCTCGAATTGAGCTCTCCATGCGAGGGCACCTGTTCGCGCCTCAATCAGATGGTCGAAATGCGCTACAGAACGTCGTGGCGGGACCGCACGGTCGTCCGGTGCTCTCCGACGACACTCGGGTTTCCCCGAGCTTCGGGGGAAACCGCCGGCGGCATCGGATCCGCGGGCGCTCGTCAAGAGCCGAGGAATGCCGAGGCGAAGCGTCGTGGCTGCACGCTAGCTTGCCGCTCGTGCACACGCCGAGCCAGACACGTGAGCTGGCCTGGAGACGGACGGTCCTTCGAAAGAACGGCTAGTCCCGCCGCTTCCACCATCGCGTCGGAGGAAGCGGCAGGGGACACGGCGCGACGTCTCCACGGACGGGCAGCGAGCGGTCGCGCGCGCAGCCCGCCGGCATTGACGGTCGCCCATGAGCGCTCCTGCCTCGATCACGAAGGAGGAGTGCACGCGTGCACACGATCGTGGGACGGCGGATCCGCCCCTACCTGGCCACAGCGTCGATGGGCGCCACGGCCAACATTGGCGAGCACCCAGTGGTGCTGTTCGACCATGCCATCGGCCTTCTGCGCCTCGCGTTGGTGATCTTCATCTGGAAGGCGATCCTGCGCGGCGACGACAGCGTCGACGGCGGCGCTGTGCTGACATACCTGCTGCTGGCGCGCGTGCTGCTCGATCAGCTCGACGTCCGCACGCCGGTGCTCGGTGCGATCTGGGACGGCACCATCGCGACGCGCCTCATACGGCCGGTGTCGGTCTTCGGCGACCACGTCGCCGAGATGCTCGGTGGCTGGTGGGTGCGCTGGGTGGCGTTCTCCATCCCCGGCCTCTCGCTTGCACTGGTGCTCGGTGTCGACCTCCGCCCGGCGAGCGCGGCGCGCGCGGTGGCGTTCGCAGGAAGCCTCGGGCTGAGCATCGCCGTCGGAACGGCGGTCGACTTCCTGTACGCGCTGCTCGTCGTGCGCTGGCCCGAGACCTACTGGTCGCTGTGGTTCGCCCGCCAGTCGCTGAGCCCGTTCGTCGCCGGCGCCGTCGTGCCGCTCACCCTGCTGCCGTGGTCGATCGGCACCGTGCTCGCCTGGCTGCCGTTCGCCTCGATGGTGTCCGCACCGCTGCGCATCTACACCGGCGACGGCGACATCCTGACGCTCCTTGCCGGCCAGGCGGCGTGGGCATTGCTCCTCTGGTCGCTCCTCCGGCGTGTGTGGAAGAGAGCCGCCGCACGCATGGTGTCCTTCGGTGGGTGAGCTGCGCGCCGGGGCGCGCCGAGCCCGCCGGCAGCTCGCCGTCTCGGCCCGCATGGACCTCGTCGTGCTGCTGCGGAGCCGAGCGCAGGCGGCGGTGTGGCTCGTCACCGACTTCGTCGCCTACACGTCGGGGACCGCGGCGATGCTGCTCGTGGCCACGCGGTTCGACGGCATCGCCGGCTGGTCTCGTGGTGAGCTGGCGTTCCTCGCCGGCTTCGCCACGACGGCGTCGGCGTTCCGGCAGATGTTCTTCAACTACAACGTCGGCGCCATCAGCCGTCGCATCGGCCGCGGCCAGCTCGACCACACGCTGATCCAGCCGCAACCGCTGCCGCTGTCGCTCGCGACCGAGGGCTTCACGCCGCTCTCGAGCCTCGGCGCGCTCACGCCGGGCATCGTGCTGCTCGCCCTCGGCGTCGCCACCAGCGACGTCGACGTCACCCCGTGGTTCCTCGTCCGCCTCACCGTCTGCCTGACCAGCTCCATGCTCCTCGTGCTGGCGGCAACGTTCGCCATCGGATCGGCGGCGTTCTGGGCACCGCGGGGCGCCGAGGAGATCAGCACCCGCGCCGGCAACCTGCTCGAGCTCACCGACTTTCCGTTCGACCCGCTGCCCACGCAGCTGCGGACCGCGCTCGTCACCGTCCTGCCCGCCGGGTTCGTCTCGTGGTTCCCCGTGAGCGCACTGCTCGAACGACGGCCCGAGCACCAGTGGCTGTTCGTCCCGCTCGTCACCGCGCTCGCGATCGCGGGCGCCACCGCCCTGTTCCGGAGAGGACTGCATCGCTATGCCCACACCGGATCGTCCCGCTACTCCGACTTCGGACATCGCCGTTGAGCTCCGCGGCGTCGTCAAGACCTACCGCCAGCGTCAGGCGTCGGCGACCGTCCGCGGCGCGGTCCGGTCGATGCTGCGACCGACCACACGCGAGGTCCACGCCCTGCGCGACGTGAACCTAACCGTCGGCCGAGGCGAGATCGTCGCCTACGCCGGCCCGAACGGTGCCGGAAAGAGCACGACCATCAAGCTTCTCTGCGGCATCCTCGGACCCGACGCCGGCAGCGTCTCGGTGTTCGGCCGCGATCCCCTCGTCGAGCGCCGGCACCACGTGGCCGACATCGGCGTCGTGTTCGGCCAGCGCACCGAGCTGTGGCACGACCATCCCGTCGAGGCCACCTTCGAGTGGAAGCGCGTCGTGTGGAACGTTCCCGACGACCGCTACAAACAAATGCTCGGCGCCCTCACCGAGCTGCTCGACCTCGGTGAGCTGCTGCCCCAGCTTGCACGCGAGCTGAGCCTCGGCCAGCGCATGCGCGCCGAGCTTGGCCTCGCCCTGCTGCACGAGCCGAGGCTCCTGCTGCTCGACGAGCCGACCATCGGGCTCGACGTGCTCGGCAAGCGTCGGGTGCTCGCGTTCATTAAGGAGCTCAAGGCATTCCGCGACGTCACCGTGCTCGTGACCAGTCATGACATGGCGGACCTCGAGCAACTCGCCGAGCGCATCGTGATGGTCGACCGCGGCAGCGTGGCGTTCGACGGCGACTTCCGCGAGCTGCGCCGAGCCGTCACCACTCGGCGCCGGCTGATGCTCGAGACGGCGACACCGGACGCGCCGGCGCTGCCCCACGCCGACCTCGTCGAGTCCGAAGTCGGTCGGCACACCTACCTCTATGACCCGACCCTCGTTGACGTCTCGACGCTTCTCGCCGCCGCCACTACCGTCACTGACGTCCTCGACGTCGAGACCCACCGGCCCGACATCGACGACGTCGTTGCCGATCTCTACGAGCACTGGCGCGCAAGATGAACCCACCGGCGACGCGTGATCGATGGCACTGGCGAGCAGCCCCCTCGTCGAGATCGCGCGTACGCCGCTAGGGGCAGTCAGCCTCAAAGTCGGTCGGTGAGACCGCTACCGTTAGTGGTGGGAGTGCGGCCGAAGGTCCATCGCGAGACGGAGTCCCGTGCTGGAACGCCAAGCCTCGACCTCCTGCGCGCGTTCGATCGCCGTACCGATGTCGCTGTCGGCCCATCCGAAGACACCTTGCTCGCCGTCAAGGACGTCGCCACCAAGAGCCTCGTGGGCGCGATCGACATCGGCCCCCCAGTAAGCGACGTCTGCGCGACCATCCAATGGGAGGTCGTGCTGCCACGAGCTGAGCGCGTCGGCATCGGCGAGAAGCACGCGCGCGTAATCGACGCCGACGACGCCTAGTTCTCGAGTCGAGCCCGGTGAGGCGTCGTCGCTCGTCGCAGCGATCACCGACCATTGCTCACTGACGCGCCACCGAAGTCGACCCTTACGCCGACAACCGGCAGCTCTCGGCTGGCCTCCACGCGCGCTGCGACGACAGGTATTCCCATGATCATGATGCAGCTGCCACCCAAAGACACCGCACGCCTGACTCGCTCGCGGTGACTTACACGCTCAACCGGCCGGAGAGACGCGCGCAGTCCTCGGCTACCGCACATGGCATCGAAGTCCCGACGCGTGTCCGCGACGCCGTGTTCGGGGATGTCGTACAGAAACGGACCCCACGGCTGACGCCCAAAGGCCTTCACTGCCTCCATCGCGTCCGGACCATCGACGTCGAGGTCGATCGCGGCGGCGAAACCAGCGGCGAGCGCCTCGTCCTCGATGTGGAGGTTGATCTCACCGGGCGAGCGCTCGCCGCTCCACATGTTGAGGTAGGCGGCGTCGACGAGGACGAGTTCGCCTGACGGGCAGCTGATTGCCCAAGGTCGACGATCGCGGGCTCCGGCTTCGCCCGGAGGACATCGTCGCGAGCACCTCGTCGTCGCCGTCCAAGCACTCACCCGGGCAAGCAGATTCGCCATGCTCGTTCCGGCGAGACGTGATCGCCTTCTGATTCAGCATCAGAAGGTTGTCGTGCCGGAAGGCCAGGTCAGCGTGTTCTCACATGCTCACGCGTGCCGGTGCTTCCCCCGATTCCCCCACGCCCTTGACTGCGTGTCAGAAGGTCAACCGGCAGGTGCGCAGCGCTGCTACCAGCACCTACGTCAGCGAGGTTCAGCGCGCTCGGAGGGACTCGAACCCCCAACCTTCTGATCCGTAGTCA
>Ga0137375_10004343_pt1 | contig 16887 bp, 14 predicted proteins | sample SagtaG_24_FD_104936 | JGI IMG/M metagenome (GOLD analysis project Ga0137375, IMG submission 104936) | Vadose zone soil microbial communities from Sagehorn Ranch, Mendocino, California, USA - Sage1_R_113_16 metaG | ecosystem: Environmental > Terrestrial > Soil > Vadose zone | place: USA...
CCGCGACAGTGCCGCCGTGGGGGCGGCAGGGCTTGAAGGTTTCGTTGCGGGCGAGGACGTGCCAAGCGGCGACCAGGACTTTGCGGGCGACGGCGGCCTTGGCCTGGCCGGAGCCTTGGCGGGAGGCGACGTCGCTGTAGAGGCGGTGCCAGGGGTTGGACTGACGCCAGGCGGATTGGGCTGCCTCGACCGCCGCCCAGCGCAGCGTCTTGGGGCCGCTCTTCGAGAGCGCCCCGGTGCGCTCCGACTTGCCCGACTGGCGTACGCGTGGCGAGAGGCCGGAGTAGCCGACCAGCTTGCGCGCGGAGGCGAAGCGGGCGATGTCGCCGATCTCGGCTGTAAGGGTGAGTCCGAGCAGCTGGCCGACGCCGGGGATCGTCTCGAGCAGCGCGACCCTGCGGTCCGCGTCGGCGAGTGGGGCGAGCTCGCGGTCGAGCGGCTCGACGCGACGATCGAGCTCATCGATCACGCCGAGCGCCTCGGCGACCGAGCGAGGCCAGACCTCGGGCACACCGCGACGTTCGAGCAGCTCGAGCCCGTCCGGCTGCCGCAGCCGAGTCAGCTTGATCCGCACACCCCACTGTGTCAGCAGGCCGAAGATCCGCCCCTTGGCCGAGGTGCGAAGACGGACGAGGTGCATCCGCCGGCGCAGCCGCTCGCGCAGCTCACGCTCCGACAGCGACGGCACCCAGAGCGCGGGCACGAGGTCGCGGCGCGCCAGCTCGGCGAGCAGACGAGCGTCGACCTTGTCGGTCTTCGCGGCCAGCGGGGCGAGCGCCTTCGCCTTACGGGCATCAGCGATCTCGATCTGCCAGCCGCAGGCGGCGAGCTGGTCGCGCACCCAGACGGCGCCCGACATCATCTCGACGCAGCCCTTGACCTCGGGGCCCAGCCGATGCACAAGCCGCAGCAGCCCATCCGCGTCCGCCGGCACCAGCCCCTCGGCGACGATATCGCCGCCGGGCAGACGGGCGCACCACGCCGCCCGCCCATACCCCCAATCGATTCCGACATACTCCATTCAAGGGCCTCCTTCGCTCGATTACACCAACCGGAGTTTCTCCGGCCGGAGGCCCTTCCTCATGACACCCCCTGCGTCCTTGCATCACAACGCCCATCGCACCCCGACGACGAGCAACGTTCCACCAAACCCTCCTAGAATCGAACCATGGCACGCATGTTTGCGCCGCTAACGGCTGTCCCGGATCATCCGGCGCTCGAGCGTGTCGTGCTGGCGCGGTGGGACGCCGAGCGCACGTTCGAGCGTCTGCGGGAGCTGAACGCCGGCGGCCCACGCTTCAGCTTCGTCGACGGCCCGATCACGGCCAACAACGCGATGGGGGTGCACCACGCGTGGGGACGGACGTTGAAGGACGTCTTCCAGCGTTTTCAAGCGCTGCGTGGCCACGAGCTCCGCTACCAGAACGGCTTCGACTGCCAGGGGCTCTGGGTGGAGGTCGAGGTCGAGAAGTCGCTCGGGCTCAACTCGAAGCGCGAGATCGAGGAGTACGGTCTCGCCGAGTTCGCCGCCCGCTGCCGCGAGCGCGTGGCCAAGTACGCCGAGGTGATCACCGAGCAGTCGCGCCGGCTCGGCATGTGGATGGACTGGGACAACGACTACTACACCTTCGCGGACACCAACATCGAGTACATCTGGCGCTTCCTCAAGGAGGTGCACCGGCGCGGCTGGTTGTTCCTGGGTCACCGATCGACACAGTGGTGCCCGCGCTGCGGGACGTCGCTCTCCCAGCACGAGCAGGCGGGCGAGGGGAACTACGAGGAGCTCGACCACCCATCCCTGCACGTGCGGTTCCCGCTGAAGGAGCGCAAGGGCGAGGCGCTGGTCGTCTGGACGACGACGCCGTGGACGCTGCCCGCCAACGTCGCCGCTGCCGTGAAGCCTGACGCCGAGTACGGCCTCTCGAACGGCGGTTGGCGCCTGGCCGAGAGCGGGGGCGAGTACGAGCGGATCGCGCGCGGGGACGAGCTCGTCGGCCTCGAGTACTCGGGGCTGTTCGACGAGCTGACCCCTCAGCAGGGGATCGCCCACCGCGTGATCCCCTGGGACGACGTCGTGCTCGACGAGGGCACGGGGATCGTCCACATCGCGCCCGGTGCGGGCACCGACGACTTCGAGCTGTCGCGCGTCCACGACCTGCCGGTGCTGGTGCCGATCGACGAGAGCGGCCGCTTCTACCCCGAGTACGGCCCGTTCGCCGGGCTGTCGACCGACGAGGCCGAGGAGCCGGTCATCGCCGCGCTGCGCGAGCGGGGCCTCCTCGTTGAGGCGGGTCGCGTCACGCATCGCTACCCGATCTGCTGGCGTTGCCGGACGCCGCTCGTCTTTCGCGTCGTCGACGACTGGTTCATCGGCGTCGACGGGATCCGTGGTGCGCTGCTGGACGAGAACGCCAAGGTCGAGTGGACGCCGCCGCAGTACCGCAAGCGCATGGACGACTGGCTTCGGAACATGGGCGACTGGAACATCTCGCGGAAGCGCTACTTCGGTCTCCCGCTGCCGTTCTACCAGTGCGCCTGCGGGAACCTGAACGTGGTCGGTTCGCGGGCCGAGCTCGAGCGGCGTGCTGTGCGGGGCCTCGAGCAGCTCCAGGAGCTGCACCGGCCCTGGATCGACGAGGTGCCGATCAGCTGCGAGTCGTGCGGCGTCGAGGTGCAGCGGATCCCTGATGTCGGCGACGCGTGGCTCGACGCGGGCATCGTGCCGCTCTCGACGCTCGGCTGGGAAAACCCGACCTGGGTCGAGCACGGCTACGCGACGGGCGCGGCCGAGGGGCTGACCGGAGCCGACCTCCCCGACGACACGTACTGGCAGCAGTGGTTCCCAGCCGGCTGGATCTCGGAGATGCGGGAGCAGATCCGCCTCTGGTTCTACTCCCAGTTCTTCATGTCGATGACGCTGGTCGGCCGCTCGCCCTACCGGCGCGTGCTTACCTACGAGAAGCTGCTCGACGAGACGGGCCGCGAGATGCACCGCTCCTGGGGGAACTCGATCGACGCCGACGAGGCGTTCGACCGGATGGGCGCGGACGTGATGCGCTGGCTGTTCTGCGAAGTGCCGCCCGCGCAGAACCTCAAGTTCGGCTACGGCCCCGCGCGCGAGGTGCAGCGCCGGCTGCTGACGTTGTGGAACTCGGTCTCGTTCCTCGTCACGTACGGGAACATCGAAGACTTCCGGCCTGTCTACGCCGATCTCACCGGTGGGCCGCCGGAGGGTCAGCCGCTCGATGCCTGGCTCGTATCTCGAACGCATCAACTCGTAGCGGACACGACCGCGGCGTACGAGCGCTACTGGACACCGGCGGTGACAGCCGCGTTCGATGCGTTCGTCGAAGACCTGTCGAACTGGTACATCCGCCGGTCGCGGCGCCGCTTCTACGGCGACGACGAGGCGGCGTTCCGCACGCTCTGGTACGCGCTCGTCCAGTCCTTGCGGGTGGTCGCGCCGCTGATGCCGTTCCTCGCCGACGAGCTGTGGCGGAACCTCGTCGCAGGCGCGTGCGAGCGTGCGCCCGACTCCGTGCACCTGGCCGGCTGGCCGGAGGTGCATGAGCCGGACACGACCCTGCTGACCGAGATTGCCGAGGTGCGGGAGCTCGTAGAGCTCGGGCGGCAGGTGCGCGCCGAGGAGGGCGTAAAGCTGCGGCAGCCGCTGCGCCGTGCGTCGATCCACGGCTCGGAGGCGGCGCGCTCGCACCTCGACGAGATCCGCGAGGAGCTGCGCGTGAAGGAGGTCGAGCTGCTCGACGCAGCTCCGCTCCGCTTCCGCTACAAGCCCAACCTGCGCGTGCTCGGCCCGCGGCTCGGACGCGACCTGTCGGCAGTTCGAGCCGCGTTGGAGGTGGGCGAGTTCGAGGAGCTGGGGGAGGGGCGCATCCGGGCGGCGGGCCACGAGCTCGGGCCGGACGAGTTGATCGTCGAGCGGGCGAAGGAGCGAGGCTGGGCGCATTCCGACCGGTTCTCGGTCGGGCTGGACCTCGACCTCGACCCTGAGCTCGAGCGGGAGGGGCGGGTGCTCGATCTGATCCATGCGCTCAACGCGCTGCGCAAGGACCGAGGGCTGGAGCTCACCGACCGGATCGCGGTCACGGTGCCCGCCTCCCAATCCGACCTGCTGCCGGAGCACGCCGACTGGATCAAGCAGGAGACGCTCGCGGTGCGCATCGAGGCGGACGGCGGCTCGCTGGAGATCGAAAAGGTCTAGCTCAGGCGGCCGGAAGGGCGCGGCGGATCTCGACCGGGAGCCGGAAGAAGACATCCTCGAAGACCGCCCCGGCGGAGACGATCTCCTCGACGCCGCGCGCGCGGAACCAGTCGCACACGCGCCGCACGAGGTGCTCCGGCGCCGAGGCGCCCGAGGTGATGCCGACGGTCTCCGCACCCTCGAGCCAGCGCTCGTCGATCGCCGCCTCGTCCTCGATGAGGTGGGCCTCGACCCCCGCAGCCCGGCCTGTCTCGACCAGGCGCTTCGAGTTCGAGCTGTTCTGCGAGCCGATCACGAGCAGCAGGTCGATCTCCACCGCCAGCTCCTTCACCGCGCGCTGCCGGTTCGTCGTCGCGTAGCAGATGTCACCGGCTTGCGGCCCTTCGATCTCCGGAAAGCGCCGTCGCAGGGTGGCGACGATCTCGGCGGTCTCGTCGACCGAGAGGGTCGTCTGGGTGACGTAGGCGACTCTGGCCGGATCCGGAATCCGGACACGCTCTGCGGCGTCCACGGTCTGGACGAGGACGGTTGCCTCCGGAGCCTCGCCGAGCGTCCCCTCGACCTCCTCGTGCCCCTCGTGCCCGATAAGGAGGATCGTGTAGCCCTCGGCTGCGTATCGCCGGGCCTCGGCGTGGACCTTGGCTACGAGCGGACAGGTCGCGTCCACGGTCCGCAGGCCCCTTTGCGCGGCCCGCTCGTGCACCGCGGGTGCCACTCCGTGCGCTGAGAGCACGAGCGCGGCTCCCTCGGGAACGTCCTCCTCGCTCTCGACGAAGATCGCTCCCCGTCGCTCGAGGTCGCGTACGACGTGCGCGTTGTGGACAATCTGCCTGCGAACGTACACGGGCGAGCCCTGCAGTTCGAGCGCCCGCTCGACGGTTTCCACGGCCCGCTCGACGCCGGCGCAATACCCGCGGGGGGAAGCAAGAAGCAGCCGCCGGACCACGGAGGCTCATGCTAGCTCGGCTACCGGGACACCCGGTGACCCACCGAACTCAGGAGGGCTTGAGAACGGAAAAGGCCCGCCGCTCGGGGGGTCGGCGCGGCGGGCCCTTCCTTCCTGATTGCTCACCGCGGAAATCAATGGCCGCAGCCACCGCGGTTCGCATCGCCCAGTAGCTCCACGCTAGCTCTGGCCCGCCTTCTCGCCAATAGGCCATACGGCCCATCTTTTCAACAAGGGAAACGCATTCGCGCCCGGGGTCCGCCATACCTATCATCCATGGGCCCAGTGAGGGAACGCCAGGACGTCCACTCCAACCGGGTGCCGCAGCTCGTGCTCGCTGCACTATCCCTCGGCGTGAGCTGGGTGATCACCCCTTCGTTCTGGCGCCGACGTGCCGGAAGACGGCAGCAGGCCGAGGAGCGGGCTTCGCTCCGCGAGCGGGAGCTACGGTCGATCGAGGCGATCTCCGCCGCCCTCGCTCACGCGGACGACCCCGAGTCGGTCGCCCGCGTCCTACTCGACGAGATCGCCGGCCTCTTCTCGGTCGAGTTCGCGGCGCTCGCGCTCGTCGACGACGAGCGAAACGAGGCGAGCGGTCTGCTCGCCCGGCGCGACGGAAAGGACTTCGCCTTCTGGCAGGGCCTTCGCTTCGACCTCCGCAGCGAGCCTTCGGGCGTCGCGAGCGCCGTCTTCGACGTCGCGCCTGTGACGGTCTACGACACGGGCACCTCGCCGCTGATCAACCAGTCCGTTGCGGGTGCGGTCGGGGCCAAGAGCGCTGCGTTCGTGCCCCTCGTTTCCGGGGAGCGCGTCATCGCCGTGCTGGCGATCGCGACCACGCGCGAGCGGCGATCCTTCTCCACGGAGGAGCTCGGCCCGCTGCGCACGCTCGCAGCCGAGGCGGCCCTTGCTCTCGAGCGGGCCCGCTCGGCCTCTGCGCTCGAGGAGGCACTCGACCGGCAGCGCGCGCTCCTGAACGCCGCCCAGGTCGCGACCGGAGAGCTCCAGGTCCAGCCGGTGCTCCAGGTGCTCGTCGACCAGGTCGCCCAACTCCTCGAGGCCGACGCTGCGGACTGCTACCTGTTTACGCCTGACGGCGGCAGGCTCCGCTGCGCCGCCGTGCACGGGCTCGACGCGGCCGTCGTCGGCTCCGAGTTTCCCGCCGGGCGTGGGCTCGCCGGGCGCGCGATCGCCGAGGGCACGCCGGTCCGCGAGGCCGACTACCAGCACATCGACGAACCGGTACCGCACCCGGCGTACGGCGGGTTCGCCGGAGCGGTCGTCGCTCCGATGACCTGGTCCGGGAAGACGCGCGGCGTGCTCGGCGTCGGCAGCCTCGACCCGGCCCGGGTGTTCACCGAGGCCGACGTGGACGCCTTGGCCACGTTCGCCACCATTGCCTCCCTCGCGCTCCGCAACGCCGAGAGCTTCCAGGAGCGTGAGCGTCTGGCCCGCGCGGAGAGCGGCTTCTCGCGGATGGCGAGCCTCCTGGGCGAGCCCGTCTCGATGGCGGCGACGCTCGATGCGGTCGCCCAGGCTGCGGCGGAGGCGTTCGCCGGCGATGTCGCGGCCGTGCTGTTTTCAGACGCCGAGGGCTACAGGCTCGCGGGCGCGCACGAAGTGCCGGACGACCTGCGTGCCGCGTTCGCGGAAGGTCTCCCGCCCGGGGCGGAGGTGCTCGACCTCGCTGCGCAGGATCGGCGGACGATCGTCTCCGCCACGCTCGACGCCGACGAGCGCTTCGGCGACGAATTTCGCGCGGCCACCGAGGCTGCGTCGCTGCTCGCGATCCCGATCCTTACCCCTCGCAGCGACCGGCACGCCCTTGCCCTCGTGCTCTTCCGCGCGCCGCGGCTGTTCACCGACGATGATCTCGACCTGGCCGGGCAGCTGGCCGCCCGCGCGAAGGCGGCGCTCGAGCGCAGCGAGCTCTTCGACGTCGAGCGGCGGTCGCGGCTGCTCGCCCAGCAGCTCGCCCAGACCGGCAGTCTCTTCTCCGGCGAGCTGGAGCCGGCGGCCGTGCTGGACGAGGTGGTCGAGCAGGCGCCGGTGCTATTGCGCGCGGACGCGTCGTCGATCCGGTTGCTCGAGGGCGACGAGCTCGTCACGGCTGCCGCCGTCGGGCCGGGCGCTCAGCAGGCGCAGGGCTCGCGTGTTCCGGCCGACGCGCGGCCGGGCGGAGGAGTCGTCCACTCCGGCGCCCCCGTCGCGATCGAGGACGTGGGCAGAGAGCAGGCGCTGCTCGAGGGCGAGCCGATGCTCGGCGACCGGTACGCCTCGTATCTCGCCGTGCCCCTGTTCGGGGCCGACGAGAATCTGCACGGCGTGCTTGCCGTGTACGGCCGCCGGCCGCGCGCCTGGCAGGAGGAGGAGATCGAGGCGCTCGGCGCGCTTGCGGCGAGCGCGTCGGTTGCCTTCTCGAAGGCGGAGCTCTACCAGCAGGTCGAGCTGGAGCGCGAGCGCAGTGTTGCGATCCTGGCGAACGTCGCCGACGGCATCGTCGCGGTCGAGCGCGACGAGCGCATCGTGCTCTGGAACGCGGCCGCGGAGCGGATCACCGGCGTCCCGTCGGAGGAAGCTCTCGGGCGGACCGTCCCCGCAGTGCTCCAGCGCGAGCTGCGCTCGGAGACCGGCGCCGCCGCCGGCGACCGGCTCGTTCCCATCCGCCGCGGCGACCAGGAGGTGTGGCTGTCGCTGACCGAGGCCGTGATGCGCGACCCGCTGGGAGAGACGGCCGGCCGCATCTTCGCGTTCCGGGACATCTCGGCCGAGCGGGTGGTCGAGCAGATGCGCTCCGACTTCGTCTCGACCGTTTCGCACGAGCTGCGCGCCCCGCTGACGTCGATCTACGGTTTCGCGGCAACACTGTTGCGTGAGGACGTGAAGTTCGAGGAGGACGAGCGGCGCACCTTCCTCACGTACATCGAGTCCGAGGCCGAGCGGCTGACGACGATCGTGGACAAGCTGCTGAGCGTGGCGAGGCTCGACGCCGGCGACCTCCAGTTGGAGATCGCGCCGGTGGACGTCGGCGCGCTCGTCTCGGAGGTCGTGGACAGGGCCCGCGAGGAGGCCGTCAACGGGAACGAGATCGTCGCGGAGTTGCCGGAGTCTCCACTTGCCGCGCGGACCGACCCGGACAAGCTTCGCCAGGTGCTCGCGAGCCTCATCGAGAACGCGGTGCGGTTCTCGCCCGGCGGCGGCCGCGTCACGGTCGGCGCGGCGAGGCGCGGGGAGACGATCGTGGTCAGCGTCGTCGACCAGGGGATCGGGATCCCGGACGCGGAGCAGGAGCGGATCTTCTCGAAGTTCTACCGCGTGGGCGACGCCCAGACCGGGGGCACCGGGGTCGGGCTCTTCATCGCGCAGGGTCTGGTCAGCGCGCTCGGCGGCCGGATCACGGTGCGGTCGGCCGAGGGCCGCGGATCGAGCTTTGTCGTCGAGCTGCCGGCGCGTGACGCCGACGGGCGCAGCAGCTAGGAGAGGAGAGGACGTGAACGGAGCTCCGCGCGTGCTGGTCGTCGACGACGAGGCGCCGATCCGGCTCCTCTGCCGCGTCAACCTCGAGGCGGAAGAGATGACGGTGCTGGAGGCGGCCGACGGGCCGTCCGGGCTCGAGGCCGCACGTACCGAGCGGCCCGATGTGATCCTGCTTGACGTGATGATGCCCGGGCTCGACGGCTGGCGGGTCGCCGAGGAGCTGCTCGACGACCCGGACACGCGCTCGATCCCGATCGTCTTCCTGACCGCGCGTGCAGAGCTCCGTGACCGTGCCAGAGGGCTCGACCTCGGGGGCCTCGACTACGTCACGAAGCCCTTCAACCCGGTCGAGCTCGCACCGCTCATCCGCGAGGTGATCGCGCGCGTCGAGGGCGGCGAGCGGGAGGAGCTGCGCCACGCGAAGCTCGCCGAGCTGCGGACGCTGATCGAAGACGGCTAGCGGGCTGACTGCGCGAGCAAGATTCCGCAGAGCACGATCGCACCCCCGACGAGCTGCGACGTGCCGAGAGTCTCGTCCAGCCAGCCGTAGGCGACCAGGCTGGCCACGACCGGCTCGACCATCGCCAGGATGCCCGCGCGTGTCGCCGTGATGTGGCGCATCGAGCCGACGATCAGGAAGAAGGGCACGATCGTGCCCAGGACGATCATCCACGCCATCAGTGCCCAGATCGGCAGGTGCAGGTGCGAGAGGTTGCCGAGCAGCGAGACGGTTGTGCCGGGGACGTCGAAGGGGAAGCTCCACCACGGCTGGACGACGGCCCAGAAGACGGTCGCGAACAGGAAGCCGTAGCAGAGCAGCGAGATCGGATCGCGATGTCCGACGGCGCGCTCGGCGAGGAGCAGGTAGCCCGCGAACGTGACTGCCGAGCAGAGCGAGAAAAACACGCCGAGCCCGTCGAGCGACACGCCGCGCCAGAGGTCGACGACGAGCGTGAGCCCGCCCAGCGCGAGCGCCAGCGCGGCCCAGAGCCGCCGGCGCACGTGCTCCTTCAACACAAAGCGGGCGAAGAGCGCAACGAGCAGCGTGCCGAGGTACTGGATCAGCAGCGAGACTCCGATTTCGAGGCGGTGGATGGCGAGGAAGTAGAAGAGCTGGACGAGCGCGACGCCGAACACGCCGAACGCACCGAGGTAGAGGAGCTCGCGCCGGTTGGTCCTGAGGCTCTCCGGCCGGGTCGCGAGCAGGATCAGGGCGAGCCCGATCAGCGCGCCGGTGCAGCGCACCTCTGTCAGCCGTAGCGACGACAGCCCCGACTTGAGGATCACCTTCGAGACCGTTCCGTTGAGCGCGAAGAGCATCCCGGCGCCGAGGGCCATCGCGTAACCGATCGCCGGGCGACGCTCCCTCGTCACGCTCTCGGCCGGGATGTAGGCGACGTCGCTCACGGCGAGCGAGGCTACCTGTGTCGCGTGTCCCGAAGGGCCATGGCCGATCTGTTGGCTCCGTCGGCAACGCCGTGTAGCCTAGATTGGCAATGAAGCAATGCACGCACTGCCGCATCGAGAAGCCATTCACGGAGTTCCATCGTTGGAACCAGCGGGACGGCTACCAGCTGTGGTGCAAGTCGTGCCGGAAGGAGTACGACCGCGAATATCACGCGCGGAACCGGGAGCACCTCATCGAATTGGCGCATCGGCGGAGTCAGCGCTTGGTCGAATGGCACAAACAACTGAAGAGCTCTACCCCGTGCGCCGACTGTGGTGGCTACTTCCACCCCGCCGCTATGCATTGGGATCACCTCCCTGGAACCGAGAAGCTCACGGAGGTGAGCCTGCTTGTCCGCAGAAACAGTCCGCGTCGTGTTCGTGAGGAGATCAAGAAGTGCGAGCTCGTATGCGCGAACTGCCATGCGGTACGCTCGTACCAGCGGCAAACGGGGCGTAGCTCAGCCTGGTAGAGCATCGCGTTTGGGACGCGAAGGTCGGCAGTTCGATTCTGCCCGCCCCGACTAGTGGGTCTTGCAGTCCTCGCCGTCGCCGCGGCGCTCGTGCCCGGCTTCCATGCCAAGGTGCAGCCGATCCCGGCGGCCGTGCGCGCGCAGATGACCGGCGTCTCCTGGCGCCCGGGCTGCCCGGTGCCGCTCTCCGGCCTACGGCTGCTCACACTCACCTACCGCGGCTTCGACGGCCGCGCGCACACCGGGCAGCTCGTGGCCAACCGCGACGCGGCCGCGACGCTCGTCTCCGTCTTCCGGCGTCTCTACGCCGCCGACTTCCCGATCCGGCGGATGCGGCTCGTGGACGTCTACAGCGGCGACGATTACAGCTCGATCGAGGCCGACAACACCTCGGCGTTCAACTGCCGTGCCGCCACGGGCTCGACGCACTGGTCGCAGCACGCCTACGGGCGTGCGATCGACGTCAACCCGATCGAGAACCCTTACGTCAGCGGCGGGACCAGCTCGCACCCGGCCAGCACGCCCTATCTCGACCGCTCGCGCCACCGTCCGGGCATGGCGTACGAGGGCGGCGTGCTCGTCGAGTCGTTCCGCGCCGCCGGTTGGGGCTGGGGTGGCAGCTGGACGGGGATCAAGGACTACCAGCACTTCTCCTCGAACGGCCGCTAGGCTCGCCTCGTGCTCAGGGGGACCCTCGCCGCCTCGGTCACGCCGCTTCGCAGCGCCGGTAACGCTCTCGACGAGGAGGCCTTCGGGCCCGTTGTCGACTTCCTCGTAGCGGGCGGGCTCGACGGGTTGCTGGCGATGGGGACGAACGGCGAGGGGATCCTGCTCACTGTCGACGAGCGGCGCCTCGCCGCCGAGCGCTTTCTCGAGGCCTCGGCCGGCCGCCTCCAGGTCGCTGTCCACTGCGGCGCGCAGACGACGGCCGACACCGTCGCGCTCGCCTCGCACGCCGCCGAGTCGGGCGCGGCCGCCGTGGCCGTGATCGGGCCGCCCTACTTTCTGCTCGACGATCAGGCGCTGCTCGCGCACTTCACGGTCGCGGCCGCAGCCTGCGCCCCGCTGCCGTTCTACGTCTACGAATTCGCGCGCACGAGCGGCTACGCCGTGCCGCACGTCGTGATCGAGCGGCTGCGGGAGACGGCGCCGAACCTTGCCGGGCTGAAGGTCTCCGACCACCCGTGGGAGAAGTTCGAGCCGTATCTGATCGAGGGCCTCGACGTGTTCGTCGGGCCCGAGTCGTTGATCGGCCAGGGGATCGGAGCGGGAGCGACCGGTGCGGTCTCGGCGCTCGCGTCCGCATTCCCCGAGCTGGTCGCGGCCGCCGTCCGCGGCGAAGACGTCGACGTCGGCGGCCTTCGCGCGCTGATCGAGCGCTTCCCGCGGCACGCAGCGCTCAAGCACGTGCTCGTCCGCCGTGGCGTTCCGATCCGGGAGGACGTCCGAGGTCCCCTTCGCGCCCTCACGCCGGGCGAGCGCAACGGGCTGGACGCCGAGCTGGCGTCCTGGCTCACGGCGTGACCGTTCTCCGCAGCGCGATCCTTGCCGCTGCGGACAGCCCGCGGATCCGGCGGTTCGTCGGCCGGTACGGGATGCGGCTCGGCGCCGCGCGCTTCGTGGCCGGCGAGACGCTGGGCGAGGCCGTCGTCACGCTGCGCCGCCTGAACGAGCAGGGCCTGCGTACCAACACGACCGTTCTGGGAGAGGGCGTGGAGAACCGGGAGGCGACCGGCCGCGTGGTCGAGGCCTACGAGGAGGTGCTGCGCCTGATCGCGGCGGAGGGCCTCCAGACGAATGTCGCGCTCAAGCTCACGCACCTCGGCGTGCTGATCGACGAGGAGCTCGCCTACGGGAACCTCGAACGCCTCGTCGCGGAGGCTGTAGGCCTCGGCAACTTCATCCGCATCGACATGGAGGACTCGCCCCTCGTCGACGTCACGCTCCGGATCTACCGACGCCTGCGCGCGGCCGGCCACGACAACGTCGGCGCCGTGCTCCAGGCCTACCTCTATCGCAGCGAGGACGACCTCGAGTCGCTGTTGCCTCTGAGACCGAACGTGCGGATCGTCAAGGGCGCCTATCGCGAGTCGCCGGAGATCGCCTATCCGCGGAAGGCGGACGTGGATGCGGCGTACGCGCGCCTCGTCGAGCGCGCGATCGCCGAAGCGGAGTTCACGGCTGTCGCCACGCACGACGAGCGGCTGATCGACCACGCCATCGGGCTCGGCGCCGGCCCCGACCGCTTCGAGCTCCAGATGCTCTATGGCGTCCGGCCGCAGCTGCAGCTCGACCTCGTGCGCCGTGGACAGCGGGTGCTGGTCGCGACTCCCTACGGCCCCGACTGGTACCCGTACCTGATGCGGCGGCTCGCCGAGCGGCCCGCGAACCTGATGTTCTTCCTCAAGAGCGCGATCCGCAAGTAGCGGACCAAAGATTCGCCGAGCCGGGTGTCGCTTTCGTCCACCGTTCCGGCCAACCCTTCCGCTTGCGCGTACCGACTGCTCGGCTCGGCTTCGACCTACTTGCACCCCGTGCTCGGCGCAAGCAGGACTCTATGACCATCCGGCCTCGCCTCGCAAGAGGGCGAGGCGAAGAAGTTGTCGCAAATTGGGCACGACCGAATCGGGGGTGGCGCCGAACCGCATGCGAGAATCGCCGCGTGCGCGGATTCCCCCCTCGCCTCGCCGCGGTCCTCGCGGGGGTTGTCTTGCTCGCCGCCGGCTGCGGCGGGACGAAAACGTACTCGGAGGCGGCGACGCGCTCGTGCCTCGAGCAGGCGGGTGTGGACGTGCGAGGTGTCCCCAGGGACGACTTCGTGGCCTCCACGGCGGAGGGGGGCGCGTTCACCGCCTACTTCAGGGACAACCAGGTCACGATCTCGTTCGGCCTCGATCGGAAGGGCGCAGAGAGCATCGTTCGGGGCTACCAGCAGTTTCGGGGGAAGAACATCGGGCTCGAGGACGTTCTTCGGCCCAAGCAGAATGCCGTCATGCTCTGGGCTCTGCACCCGGCCGAGGTCTACCTTCAGACGATTGAGGCTTGCCTGAAGTAGGAAGGATCGGATCATGGAACCGTTGCACGACGAGTTTCGTGAGGCCGCGGCGCTGAGAGGCGCGCTGCGCAAGTTCCTCCGACAGAGCGAACGGATCGCCCGCGAGGAGGGTCTGACTCCGAGCCGGTACCTGCTGCTGCTGATGATCAAGGCGTCCGAGGACGGACGTTCGACCGTGACTCAGCTGGCCGACCGGATGCAGCTGACGCAGAGCACGGTGACCGAGCTCGTGACGAGGGCCGAGACGGCGGGGCTGGTCGAGCGCGAGCAGTCACCCGACGACGCACGCGTCTTCTGGCTGCGCCTGAGCCAGGATGCGGAGCAGCGGCTCGCACGCGCCGTTGCCCGCAACGGGCGCGAGCGCAACCGGTTGATCCAGATGATCGGCGGCGTCGCCGCGTAGTCAGCTTCTCGGCACGGTCGGAGCGCGGAACGCATCTGCGCCTTGCTCCTCAGCGAAGAACCGACGCACGTAGACCGCGAAGACGGCGAAGAAGACGATCGCCTGCTCGGACGCCATCGTCACGCCCGCGATCTGCTGGTCCGAGAGCGGCGAGAGGCCCCACAGCCGCGGGACGTGCTCGTAGAAGTCGTAGACAGGGTTCGGCAGGAGCGCGAGCAGCAGCCCCAGTGGGCTCCCGAGCACGAACGCGCCGAACAGGTAGAGCGCCTTCATCCCGCTGCTGAACCGGCCGTGCACGACCGGCCACCAGACGAGGACGCCCGCTGCGAAGTAGCAGGCGTGCTCGGCGTGCAGGATCGTCCACTGGTGGCGGAGGGCGGCGTCGTACGCCCAGGGCAGGTGCCAGGCGTAGTAGGTGACGAGCCAGACCGGGAGCGCGACGAACGGGTGGGTGGCCGTGCGGGCGCCGGGGATCCGCTCGAGGGCGGCGGCCATCGCCGGGGTCAACCCGAGCACGCAGAGAAGCGGCGCCCACTCGGCGAGGACGACGTTCTGGAGCAGGTGTATCGAGAGCAGGTAGTGGAGCGCGAGCGTAGCGAGCGGGCCGATCTGGACGGCCAGCAGCAGGACACAGCCGGCAAGGAAGCAGGCGACGCGCCAGCGGGGGGCCCGGAAGCGCGTGCGCGCGATCAGGTAGGCGGCAGCGAGACCGGGCACGACGACGAGGGCGTCTGCGTCCCACGAAAAGCGGTACGGGTCCACGCGCCCACGCTACGCTAGGTCACGTCGCGGGCGTAGCTCAATGGCAGAGCACTTGGTTTCCACCCAAGGTACGGCGGTTCGATTCCGCTCGCCCGCTTCCGTCCGTCGCTTCGCGTACGTTGTCTCTTGTGAAAACGAGAGAACGCGAGTTGGCGCGAGCTCTTCGCAAGGACGAGGGACGTTCCGTTCGTGAAATCGCAACGCTGATCGGCGTCTCGCGGAGCTCGGTCAGTCTCTGGGTGCGGGACATCGAGCTCACGGACGACCAACATGCGGCGCTGTTTTTGCGCAATCCCGCATATAACGGCCAGCGCGTGGGCGCCCAGGCGAAGATCGCGAAGTACCGCGCCATTCGTGAGCAGCACCAACGTGACGGCCGGGCGCTGGCTCGTAACGGTGATCCGCTGTTCGCTGCGGGCTGCATGCTCTACTGGGCCGAGGGGAGCAAGCGCCGCAACTCCGCGATGATGTCGAACTCGGATCCCGAGGTGCTCCGGTTCTTCGTGCGCTTCCTGCGCCGCTACTTCGGTGTTCCAGACGAGCAGTTCAGGGTCTACTGCAACCTCTTCGCGGATCATCTGCCGCGTCAGCGCGAGGTCGAGCAGTTCTGGCTCGACACCCTCGAGCTTCCGCAGTCATGCATGCGCAAGTCGATCGTCAACGTGTACTCGAAGTACAGCCAGAAGAAGCGTCGGAACATGCTTCCGTATGGGACGTGCCGCGTCGCGGTTCACCGGTCGCACGTCGTCCAGACGATCTACGGCGCGATCCAGGAGTACGGCAGCTTCGACCGGCCGGAGTGGCTCGACTAGCGTAGTCCTCGGTGCACGCTCCCCCTCGCGTCCGGGGCGGCCTCCGAACGCGACTCGTCGTGCTCGTCGCCGGCCTCTTCGTCTTCGCCGTCGCGATTGTCCTGCAGCTCGAATCGCGGCTCGGGCTTTCGCCCTGGGACACGCTCCACCAGGGGATGGCGAAGCACACGCCACTCTCCTTCGGGATGGCGAGCGTCTGCGTCAGCGTCGTCGTGCTCCTGCTCGCGTGGTGCCTCGGCGCACTCATCGGGATCGGCACGGTCGCAAACGCGGTCCTCGTCGGATCCTTCATCCAGGCGCTGACGGCGATTGGGCCGGTCGACCGGCTCTCGGAGTCGTCGCTCGGCGTCCGGATCGGGCTGCTCGCCGCGGCGATGCCCCTGATCGGGATCGGCTCGGCGCTCTACCTCGGCGCGTGGCTCGGCGCGGGCCCCCGCGACTCGCTGATGGTCGTCGGCGGCGAGCGGACGGGGCTCAGGCTCGGCATCGTCCGCGTGGCGCTGGAGCTCCTCGCGCTGGCGGCCGGCTTCGCGCTCGGCGGGACGATCGGGGTCGGCACCGTCGTTTTCGCGGTCGGCGTCGGGCCGGCGCTCGAAGGGGCCTTCTGGGTGCTCCAGCGCTCAGGGCTGGCGGTCCCGGTTACCGGGACGGCTAGTCCGCTGCCAGCTCCACCCGTTCTATAGTCACCGGCTCTTTCGGCCGGTCGGAGGCGTCGCGGTCGACCGCCGAGATCGCGTCCACCACGTCCATGCCCGAGACCACCCGTCCGAAGACGGTGTGCTTGCCGTTCAGCCACGAGCAATCGTCGGCGGTGACGATGAAGAACTGGCTCCCGTTCGTGTTCGGGCCGGCGTTCGCCATCGCCAGGGCTCCGCGGACGACGCTGTGCTGGTTCGGCTCGTCCTCGAATTGGTAGCCCGGGCCACCGCTGCCGGTGCCGGTCGGGTCGCCGCCCTGGATCATGAAGTCGGGGATCACACGATGGAAGATGACGCCGTCGTAGAAGCCCTTGCCGGCGAGCGTCTGGAAGTTTTCGACGGTCGTCGGCGCGTCGGCGGCGAAGAGGTCGAGCTCGATCGCGCCGTGGTTGGTGTGAAGCGTTGCGTTGGTCATGCCCGGAGCCTACGCATAGGCCGTCCGACCGGGCGGCGATTCTTCGCCCGTGACCCCGGAGCGTGTGGTCCGTTTCAGCCTGCGCACGGTGCTCGCGGTGATCGGGCTCGTAATCGCCGCCTGGGCACTGCTGTCGATCATCGCGGTCACCCGCCAGGTGATCTCGTGGGTCCTCGTC
>Ga0137375_10004350_pt1 | contig 16866 bp, 14 predicted proteins | sample SagtaG_24_FD_104936 | JGI IMG/M metagenome (GOLD analysis project Ga0137375, IMG submission 104936) | Vadose zone soil microbial communities from Sagehorn Ranch, Mendocino, California, USA - Sage1_R_113_16 metaG | ecosystem: Environmental > Terrestrial > Soil > Vadose zone | place: USA...
ACCGCCAGCTCGAGCTCGTCCTCGCGGGCGATGCCCGCATCCGCGACCGGCCAGGGCCGGTCCACGATGCTGAAGCGCCGGCCCAGGCGCTCCCACATCTCCTCCCCGATGTGGGGGGCAAAGGGGCTGAGGAGCAGGACGAGCGTCTCCAGCGCCTCGCGGAACACGGGCCGCTCCTTGGTCTCGGCCAGCGCTCCCTCCGCGTCCGCGATCGCATGCTCGAGCTCGATGAGCGCGGACACGGCCGTGTTGAGCTTGAGCCGCTCCTCGACGTCGTCGGTGATGCGCCGGATGGCCTGGTGGACCTTGCGCCGGAGAGAGCGCGCCGCCGGCGAGAGCTCCGCCGGCACCGGCGACCGCGTCTCGCCCGCGATGGTCGCGGCGTGGCGATCGAGGAGGCCCCAGACGCGATGGAGGAACCGGTGCACCCCGGCCACGTTCTGGTCGTTCCACTCCAGGGCGTCCTCGGGAGGGGCGACGGAGAGGATGTAGAGGCGCAGCGTGTCCGCGCCGTAGGCCTTGACCATGTCGTCCGGGGCCACCGTGTTGCCCTTCGACTTCGACATGACCTCGCCGTCCTTGTGCACCATGCCCTGGGGGAAGAGACGCGTCACCGGCTCGTCGAAGGTGACGAGGCCGAGGTCGCGCATCATCTTCGTCCAGAAGCGCGAGTAGACGAGGTGCAGGATGGCGTGCTCGATCCCTCCGACGTAGAGGTCGATGGGAAACCAGTAGCGCACGGCGGTGGGGTCGAACGGGCCTTCCGCGCGATGGGGCGAGAGATAGCGATAGAAGTACCAGGACGAATCCACGAAGGTGTCCATGGTGTCCGTCTCGCGCCGAGCCGGCCCCCCGCAGCGCGGACAGACGGTCTGCACGAAGGTGGGGACCTTCTCGAGCGGGTTGCCTCCCTCGCCCGTGAAGGGCGCGTCCTTCGGAAGCTCGACCGGGAGCTGGTCGTCGGGAACGCCGACGATGCCGTCCTTCTCGCAGTACACGACCGGGATGGGCGTGCCCCAGTACCGCTGCCGGCTGATCAGCCAGTCCTTGAGCCGATAGGTCACCGCCCCGCGGCCGATGCCCCGCTTCTCCGCTTCCGCGGTCATGCGCCGGATGGCTTCGCCGGAGTCGAGGCCGTCGAAGGCGCCGCTGTTCACGGTGCGGCCGGGACCGTCGTAGGCCGCCTCCATCTTCGCGGGATCGAGGGCGCGGTCCGGCGGCTGGATGACGACGCGGATGGGCAGGCCGTACTTCCGCGCGAACTCGAAGTCGCGCTCGTCGTGCCCGGGCACGGCCATGATCGCGCCCGTGCCGTAGCCGGTGAGGACGAAGTTGCCGACCCAGATCGGGATGCGCTCGCGACTGAACGGGTTCGTGGCGTAGCGGCCGGTGAACACACCTTCCTTCTCGACCTGGCCCGCTTGTCGGGCCCGACGGTCCTGCCCGCGCAGGCGCTGGATGGCCTCGCGCGTCTTCCCCTCGTCCTTCGCGCCGCGCACGAACTCCTCGACGCGCGGGTGCTCGGGCGCGACCACCATGAACGTCGCCCCGAAGATCGTGTCGATGCGGGTGGTGAAGATGCGGAGCGGCTCGCCGCCTTCGACCGGAAAATCCACCTCCGCCCCGTGCGAGCGGCCCACCCAGTTGCGCTGCTGCTGGAGCACGCGCTCGGGCCACTGCGGGAGCTGCGCCATGTCGTCGACCAGCTCGTCCTGGTAGGCCGTGATGCGGAGGAACCACTGGTCCATCTCGCGCTCTTCGACCTTGGAGTGGCAGCGCCAGCACTCGCCGCCTTCGGCCTGCTCGTTGGCGAGCACGGTCTGGCAGGACGGGCACCAGTTGACGGGCGCCTTCTTGCGGTAGGCGATCCCGCGCTCGAGCATCCGGAAGAAGAACCACTGGTTCCAGTGGTAGTACTCCGGATCGCAGCTCGCGATCTCCCGGCTCCAGGGGTAGCTGAACCCGAGCCGCTGGAGCTGGCGCTTCATGCCCGCGACGTTGTCGCGCGTCCATTTCTCGGGATGGACCCCGCGCTTGATGGCCGCGTTCTCGGCGGGCAGGCCGAGCGCGTCCCACCCGATGGGATGGAGGACGTTGAACCCGCGCATCCGCTTGTAGCGCGCGATGACGTCCGTGATGCAGTAGTTGCGGACGTGGCCGACGTGGATGTCCCCCGAAGGGTACGGGAGCATCTCCAGGCAGTAGTACTTCGGGCGGGCGGGATCCTCCGTCACCTCGAAGGTACGCCCCGCGGCCCACCGCTCCTGCCAGCGCCGCTCGATGTCGTCGAACCGGTAATCGGTCATGGTGGCAAATCAGACAAAGGGAAGATGTTAACACGCGGTCCGCGGAAGGCTCCTTTCGCCTCGTGGTGGCACCTGGATTGCAGCTTGGCCCAGACATGGAGTCGAAGGCCTTCCACATCTGCCCGTTCTGCCAGTCGCCCAACCCCGCCTCGGCGTCCCGCTGCGCGCGGTGCGACCGATCGCTGGCCGGTCTCCCTCTGCCCACCTACGGTTCCGAGATCGACGCCGCCTCGATGCGCAGCGAGCCGGGGGACCTCGTCGATCTTCCGCTGCGCGACGGCGTCGAGGCCACGCCGATTCCGGTCGCCGCGGCCGTGACCGCTCCCGCCCCCACCGCGAGCCGTCCACCGATCCCGGCCGCGCCGCCGCGCCGCCGCATTGGGCGCGGGGCCAAGGTGGGCGTGGCGGCCGCGATGATGGGCGCCCTGCTCATCGGCGGCTGGCTCGTCCGCGCCCAGGGCACACCCACTTCCGCGCCGGCGGCGGAGGTGCCCGCCACCACCCTGTCCACATCACCGGCGACGATGGGGCCGGATCGTGTGGCCACGCGCATGTCGGCGCCGGAGCCCGGCCCACGAGTCAGCGCCCCCGCGCGCCGGACGAGCATCGGGCGGGGCGCCGGCACGGCGCCCGTGCGCCAGGCGGTCACGCGCGAGGCGACCGACGTCTATACCGTTCATCCCGATGTCCGCGCCGCTCCCGTCGACGCGGAGCGGATGCCGGAGGATCTGGGCCGCGACTCGACGGCCGACGCGCGCGACGAAGGGGCGCGGTCGGACCTTCACGCCCGGCTCGACCGCGCCGAGCAGCGCCGCCAGGCCATCGCCGAGCGCGTGAGCCAGCTCCGCGCGCGGACGAACGTGCCCGTCATCAGGGACGTCGACGAGTACCAGCGGTTACAGGAGCAGCTCTCGGACGCGCTCGATCGGCTCGACCGCGTCGAGGCCGAGATCGCGCGCCTCCGGCGTACCCTCGGCAACGGGCGCGAGTAGGGCTCAGCCGCGCAGGATCGGCCAGTACGGCTGGAAGGCGCGGCGGTACTCGGCGATCAGCGGGTCGATCGCCCTCCCCGTCGGGACCACCGTCGGGGCGGGATCGCCCAGGAGGGCACGCATCACGGCCGCGCCCGAAGCGGCCAGACCCCGGAGGTCGTAGCCTCCTTCCAGGACGAACACCGCGCGGCCCTGCGCCGCCCCCGCCGCGATGGCCAGGCACACGGCGGCCAGCTCGGAGTAGCCGCTCGCGGTGAGGGCCATCGGGGCCAGCGGATCGCCGCCGAAGGCATCGAAGCCGGCGGACACGAGCACCAGATCCGCGTCGAAGGCCCGCCCGATGGGCTCGACCACGTCGCGATAGATCCGCGCGTACTCGCCGTCGCCCATGCCCGCGGGCAGGGGGAGGTTCACAGTGAACCCGCGGCCTTCGCCCCGCCCCGTCTCGGCCAGTGCGCCCGTGCCCGGGTAGAACGGATACGCGTGCGACGAGACGTAGAGGACCCGCCGGTCCGACTCGAACGTGTGCTGCGTCCCGTTGCCGTGGTGCACGTCGAAGTCGATGATGGCGACACGCGACCGGCCGCGGGCCAGGGCATGGGCGGCGGCGACGGCGACGTTGTTGAAGAGGCAGAAACCCATCGCGCCGTCCGCTTCCGCGTGATGGCCGGGCGGACGGACGAGGCAGAACGCGCGGTCCAGCCGGCCGTCCAGCACGCGCTCGACGGCGTCCGTCACCGCGCCCGCCGCCTTCAGGGCCGCGGCGTAGGAGTGCGGCCCCGCCTGCGTGTCGGCATCGAATTGCCTGGTGCCGCCGGCGGTGGCCGCGACCGCCGCGATGTGCTCGGCCGTATGCACGCGCAGCAGCTCCTCGCGGGTGGCATCGCGCGGAGGCAGGATCTCGAGGCGCGGCTCGAGGCCGCTGCGCCGAATCCCGTCGCGCAGCGCGGTCAGCCGCTGCGGACGCTCCGGATGTCCGGCCCCCGCGTCGTGCTCGAGGAACACGGGATCGTCGTAGAGCCCGACCTTCATACGAGCCGATTATCCGATGCCATGCGTCTCGTGGTGATCACCGCCGCGTCAGGCGGTGCATGCCGCTCAGCGACGCGAGCGAAACTCCTTGGCCGCGGCCGTCAGCCTGGGAAGCACCTCGAATACGTCCCCCACGATCCCGTAGTCGGCCACCTTGAAGATCGGCGCGTCCGCGTCCTTGTTGATGGCGACGATCACCTTCGACGACGACATGCCCGCCAGGTGCTGGATTGCACCGCTGATGCCGGCCGCGACGTACAGCGTCGGCGACACGGTCTTGCCGGTCTGCCCGACCTGCATCTGGTGATCGACCCAGCCCGCATCCACCACGGCCCGCGAGGCCCCGACGGCCGCGCCCAGCGCCGTGGCCAGCTCCTCGACGAGGTGGAAGTTCTCCGGCCCCTTGAGGCCGCGGCCTCCGGAGACGATGATCTGCGCCTCCGTCAGCTCGACCTTCCCCGCCCCCGCCGCCTGCACCGATTGCACGCGTGCGCGGCGCGTGCTGACGTCGGCGGAGCCGGTGACGGTCTCGTACTTGCGTGCCGCCTCCGGAGCGCCCAGCGCGAACACGTTGGGCCGCAGCGTCGCCATCTGCGGCTCGCCTTCCCAGCGCACCGTGGCCAGGGCCTTCCCGGCGTAGACGGGCCGGCGGGCCTCCAGCCGGCCGTCCTTGACCTCGAGCTTCACGACGTCGGAGACGAGGCCGGCCCCGACTCGTGCCGCCACGCGCGGCGCCACGTCCTTGCCCATCGCGGTGTAGGGAAGGAGAACCACGGCGGGCTTCTCTTGCGTGATGACCTGAGCCAGGGCACGTGCGTAGGACTCGGTGGCGTACGATGCGAGCTCGGCGTCGTCGAACACGTACACGCGGTCCGCGCCGTAGGACGCGAGCTCGGCCGCCAACGGCGCCACGCCCTGGCCGATCAAGACCGATTGCACGGTGGCTCCCAGCGGTCCCGCCAACCGGCGTGCTTCCGACACCGCTTCCAGCGACGGCCGCCGGACCTTGCCCTCCCGGACCTCCGCGAACGTGACGATGGTGGCCATCAGAGTACCTTCGCCTCTTCGTGGAGCAGCCGCAACAGCTCTTTCACCTGCGCGTCGGCGTCCCCCGGGATCATCTTCACGCCGGGCCGCGCCGCCGGCAGCTCCAGCCCCACCACCTTCGTCTTCGGCTCGAGGTCCTCGGGCTTGAGGCCGAGGGCGGCCGCGTCCCGGGCTTCGATCGGTTTCTTCTTGGCGGCCATGATGCCCTTGAGGCTCGCGTAGCGCGGCTCGTTGAGGCCCTTCTGCGCCGAGATCACCGCGGGCAGCGACGTCTCCCAGACCTCGTGCGCGCCTTCGATCTCGCGCTCCACCGTGGCCTTGCCCTCTCCGACCTCCATCTTCACCGCCATCGTCACCTGCGGCAGGTCCAGGATCTCCGCCAGCAGCCCCGGGATCTGGCTGTGGTCGCCCCCTACCCCCTGCTGGCCGGTGAGGATCAGGTCCGGCGCGAGAGGACGGATCGCCGCCGCCAGCGCCCAGGCCGTGCCCAGGGTGTCGACCTGCTCGAACAACGGGTCCTTGAGGTGAAGGGCGGAGTCCGCGCCCATGGCCAGGCCGCTGCGCAACGCGGACTGCGCGCGGTCGGGACCGAGGGTGATCAGGACGACCTCGCCGCCCTTCTTCTCCTTGATGCGGAGGGCCTCCTCGATCGCGAACTCGTCGTAGGGGGACACGATCCAGTTGAGCTCGCCCTCGGCGATTCCCTTGCCGTCGGGCGCGACCCGGATCCGCGCCTCCGTGTCCGGCACCTGCTTCACGCAGACAATGATCTTCAAGGTCGTTTACCTCAGGGGGGGAACTCTCTGTCCGCCGGGGCGACAGAGAGATCCCCCCCTGAAACCCCCCGTCGCTCGCCGGCCGCTACGCGTCCGGCGAGCTCACTGGTCGGCAGCCATGCGACCGGCGTCATCAGCCTCGTATCGCTTGAAGACCAGGGCGCCGTTGGTGCCGCCGAAGCCGAAGGAGTTCGACAGCGCGTAGTCCAGCTTCACACGGCGCGCCTCGTTGGGGACGATGTCGAGGTCGCATTCCGGGTCGGGCGTCTCGTAGTTGATCGTGGGCGGCAGGACCTGGTCGCGCAGGGCCAGGGCGGTGATGCCCGCCTCCAGCCCGCCCGCCGCCCCGAGGAGGTGCCCGGTCATCGACTTCGTGGAGCTGACGGGGAGCTTGCGCGCATGATCGCCGAACACCCGCTTGATTGCGAGGACCTCGACCTTGTCCCCCGGCGGCGTCGACGTGCCGTGCACGTTGACGTAGCCGATGGCGGACGGCTCGATCCGCGCGTCCTTGATGGCCTTCTTCATGACGCGATAGGCCCCGTCCCCGTCCTCGCAGGGCGCGGAGATGTGGTAGGCGTCGGAGGACATCCCGTACCCCACCAGTTCGCAGTAGATGTGCGCGCCGCGGCGGCGCGCTCCCTCCAGCTCTTCGAGGATGACGACTCCGGATCCCTCACCGATGACGAAGCCGTCACGGCCGAGGTCGAAGGGCCGGGAGGCCTTCTCCGGCTGGTCGTTGCGCGTGGACAGCGCGCGCATGGCCGCGAACCCGCCCACGCCGAGGGGCGTGATCGCGGCCTCGCTCCCCCCCGCGATCATCGCGTCGGCGTCGCCGCGCTGGATGAGCCGGTAGGAGTCGCCGATCGCGTGCGCCGACGTCGTACAGGCGGTGCAGGTGGCGGAGTTCGGTCCCTTGGCCCCGGAACGGATGGAGATCCAGCCCGAGGCCAGGTTCACGATGGCGGCGGGGATGAAGAACGGGCTGATGCGCGAGGGGCCCCGCTCCATGAGGATGGTGTGCTCGCGCTCGATGGTCGCGAAGCCGCCGATGCCGCTTCCGATGTACACGCCCACCATCTCGTCGTTGCCGGCGTCCACCTTCAGCCCCGAGTCCTTCAGGGCGAAGTCGGCGGCGGCGACCGCGAACTGGATGAAGCGGTCCATCTTCTTGACTTCCTTCTTCTCCACCCAGCGCAGGGGGTCGAAGCCCTTCACCTCGCAGGCGAAGCGCGACGAATGCTGCGAGGCATCGAACAGCGTGATGGGGCCGGCGCCCGATCGGCCGGCCTGGAGGGACTTCCAGGTCTCCTCCGTGCCGATTCCGACCGGGGACACGAGGCCCACGCCCGTCACCACGACCCTGCGCTCTGCTGCCACTGTGATCTGGTCCTTCTCCACCCGCGGAGGGGGAGGCCCTACTTCTTGGCCTTGTCCGCGTGCTTGTCGATGTACTCGGTGGCTTCCTTGACGCGCGTGATCTTCTCGGCGTCCTCGTCCGGGATCTCGATCCCGAACTCCTCCTCCAACGCCATCACCAGCTCCACCGTGTCCAGGCTGTCCGCGCCCAGGTCGTCCACGAAGGAGGCGTCGGGAGTGACGAGGTCCTCCTCGACCCCGAGCTGGTCCACGATGATCTTCTTGACGCGATCGGCAACAGGCTCCATGAGGCTCCTTCTAATTTAAACCGGCGTCCTCGCTTCGGCTTGAGCATCTTCAAGCGGCGAAAGTCGATCCCCTGATTCTATTTCTTCACATGTGGAATCCGCCATCCACTCCCAGCACTTGTCCGGTGACGTAGGCGGCGGCGTCCGAGAGCAGGAACAGGGCCGCGCCCGCCACGTCCTCCGGCTTTCCCACCCGTCCCATCGGGATGGAGGAGGCGACGGCCTCCTTCGCCTTGTCCGTCATGGCCGCCGTCATCTCGGTGTCGATGAAGCCGGGGGCGACGGCGTTGACGGTGATGGCCCGCGACGCGACCTCGCGCGCGATCGACTTGGTGAACCCGATCACGCCGGCCTTGCTGGCCGCGTAGTTCGCTTGCCCCGCGTTGCCGGTGATGCCCACCACCGAGCTCACGTTGACGATGCGCCCGCTACGCTGCTTGAGCATCGGCCGCAGCGCGGCCTGCGTACAGTGGTAGACGCCGGTGAGGTTCGTGGCGAGCACGGCCTCCCAGTCTTCCGCCTTCATCCGCAGGAGCAGGTTGTCCCGGGTGATGCCCGCGTTGTTGACGAGCCCGTCGATGCGGCCGTGCCGCTGCAGGACCGCGGCCAGGGCCGCGTCGACCGACTCGCGGTGGCACACGTCGAGGGAGACCGCGGAGGCGCGGCCGCCGGCGGAGACGATCGCGTCCACCGCCTGCGCCAGCTTCGCCTCGTCGCGCGCGCCCAGCACGACGGCGGCCCCGGCGGCGGCCAGGGCCTCGGCGATGGCACGGCCGATCCCGCGCGAGGCGCCGGTCACGAGGACGACCTTGCCGCTGACGGTCACGCCGTTCGCCTTTCCTGGAGCGCGGTGACGGTGGCCTCCAGCGAGGCCGGCTCTTCCACGCTCAGGACGCGCACGCGGGGGTCGATCTTCTTGACCAGGCCGGAGAGCACCGTCCCCGGTCCCACTTCGACGAAGGTAGACACACCCTCGCGCACCAGCCGCTCCACCGACTCCTGCCAGCGCACCGTTCCCGAGACCTGACGGACCAGGCCGCCCCGGCACGAGTCGGGCGAGCGCACCACGGTGGCGTCGACGTTGTTCACCACGGGGACGGTCGCCTCCGCGAAGGACAGCCGGGCGAGATCGCGGGCCAGCCGCGCCTGGGCCGGCATCATGAGCGCGCAGTGGAAGGGAGCGGACACGGGCAGGCGGATGGCGCGCTTGGCCCCTGCCTTCTTGCACAGCTCCGACGCGCGGTCGACGGCGGCCGCGTGCCCCGCGATGACCACCTGGCCGGGCGAGTTGATGTTCGCCGGCGACACGACCTGGCCCTGCGCGGCCTCGCGGCAGGCCTGCTCGATGGCGGCCAGGTCCAGGGCCAGGATGGCCGCCATGGCGCCCTCTCCCACGGGCACCGCCTCCTGCATGTACTCGCCGCGGCGGCGCACGGCGACGACGGCATCGCGCAGCGACAGGACGCCGGCGGTGACGAGGGCCGAGTACTCGCCGAGGCTGTGCCCGGCGACCCAATCCGGCCGGATGCCGCGCGCGGCCAGGGCCCCAGCGGCGGCCACGCTGGTGGCGAGGATCGCGGGCTGCGTGTTGGCGGTGAGCTGGAGCTGCGCCTCCGGCCCTTCGAAGCAGAGCCGGGAAAGGGGGAAGCCCAGCGCGCCATCGGCCTCCTCGAATACGGCGCGGCTCTCCGGGACGGCGTCGTGGAAAAGGCGCCCCATTCCAACCTTCTGCGATCCCTGGCCGGGGAAGACGAACGCGACCGCCATCAGCTCTTCGTCCCCGTGGCCTTCTCCTTGCGAAGTCCCAGGGCGCGCAGCTCGGCTTCGATCCGCTCGTTCACGCCGCTCGTGAAGAAGTCGGCCGCGGTGCGGATGCCGTGCTTGATGGCGAGCGCGTTGGAGCGCCCGTGGCCGATCACGCAACAGCCCTTGACGCCAAGGAGGGGCGCCCCCCCATACTCCGACGGATCGATGCGGTGCCGGACGGCGGCGAACGCGCCCTTGGAGAGGAACGCCCCCACCTTGCGCACGTTCTTGCGCTGGATCTCCTCCTTGATGAGGCGCATGAGGGTGTCGGCGAGGGTCTCGCTGGCCTTCAGGGCCACGTTCCCGGTGAACCCGTCCATCACGATGACGTCCACCCGGCCCGTGAAGATGTCGCCACCCTCCACGTTGCCGATGAAGTTCAGGGACGAGTTCTTCAGGACCTCGTGGACCTCCTTGGTGAGCTGGTTCCCCTTGGTCTCTTCCTCGCCCATGCTCATGAGGCCGACGCGCGGATTGGGCGTATGGAAGACCGCGCGCGTGTAGACCTTCCCCATCACCGCGAACTCTTCGAGGTTGCGGGCGTTGCAATCGGCGTTGGCGCCGACGTCGATGAGCACGGTGCGGCCGGAGGGATGAGGCAGGGCGGCGGCCAGGGCCGGCCGATCCACCTCTTCCAACGTGCCCAGCACGAGCTTGGCGATGGTCCAGCAGGCGGCGGTGTTGCCGGCGGAGAAGAACGCGTCCGCCGCCCCCTCCCGCACCTGCTCCACGGCGACCGTGATGGAGGAGCGCTTCTTGAGGGTCGCCCGCGTGACCTTCTCCCCCATCCCCACCGCTTCCGCGGCGTCGATGACGTGGATGGGTGCATCTCCGGCCTGGGCGCGGCGCAGCTCCTCCGCGACCACGCCCTGCGGTCCCACCAGCGCGACCTGGAGGTGGAACTCGCGGCAGGCGGCCACCGCGCCTTCGACCACGACGCGTGGTCCGAGGTCACCCCCCATCGCGTCCACTGCGACGCGCGGCAAGCGCCCGGACGACGGCACCTTCGTCGCCTTTGCTTCGGTCAGCGGCTTCCCCGCGCCCCTAGACCTCTTCCACTCCGATGACTTGCTTGCCCTTGTAGTACCCGCACTTCGGGCAGACCCGGTGCGAGAGCTTGGGCTCGTGGCAGTTCGGACAGAGGGCCAGTCCGGGCGCCTTGAGGTGATCGTGGGCGCGGCGGGTAGACGTGCGGGCCTTGGAATGACGGCGCTTGGGATTCGGCATGAACGGTTCTCCTCAGCGGGGCGCGCCGGCCTCCAGCGCCGGGCCCCCTGTTCAATGGCGTGCGGGAACGGCTACGAGGATCCCTTGTCGAAAATCTTGCGGAGGGGTGCGAGCCGGTCGTCCTCTACCGTCTCCGTCGGCTGGCAATCGCAGCTTCCGGTGTTGCGGTTCACCCCGCAGGACGGGCACAGCCCGCGGCAGTCCTCACGGCACAGGCGCCGCAACGGCAGGGCCAGGTGCATCTGCTCACGCACCATCTCGCCCAGGTCGATGCGGTCATGGTCGTAGTAGGCGACGACCATGTCGCGGTCCGAGAGCTCGACCTCCTGCTCCTCCTCGTCGGCGTCGGGCTGAGCCCCGCGCGGCATGAAGAACAGGTCGAGGTCCTCATCCAGCTCTTTCACGAAAGGTTCCAGGCAGCGCCCGCAAAGGAGACCCAGCCGAGCCTGGAGCCGGCCCCGGAAATGGATGGCCTCGTCTTCGCCCTTTTCGACCCGCCCCACGAGACGGCCCCCCTCGAGGGTGAACTCCTCTTCCCCCTCCAGGTGGACCGCTCCCCGATCGAGGGGGACATCGATCGGCTTTCCCTCGGCAGGGATATCCCGGCTTGATAAGACGAGCATGCTCGGCGTAGTGCCCAAACCGTCAATTTTACGGCTTTGCCCTGGATTGTCAAGGGTTTGGGGGAGGCGCGAGGCGCGCCTCGTCCGCCTCACAGCTCCTCCAGGAACGACGTGCCGGCGGCGAGGGGAGGCAGCTCGAAGTTCTGGGCCAGGGTGGCGCCGAGGTCGGCGAAGGTAGGGCGCACTCCCAGCTCGCGGCCCGGCCGCACGCGCGCCCCGCGGACGAGCAGCGGGACGTTCTCCCGGGTGTGGTCGGTCGAGACGTCGGCCGGATCGCATCCGTGGTCGGCGGTCAGGATGAAGACGTCGTCCTCGCGCATGCGCTCGAGCACGTCGGGAATCCGCGCGTCGAGCCGCTCCAGGTTGGCGGCGTAGCCGGGCACGTCGTTGCGGTGGCCGTAGAGCGTGTCGAAATCGACGAGGTTGGTGAAGATGAGCCCGCGCTCCGTCTCCTCCATCGCCTTCAGCGTCTGGTCGATGCCGTCCGAGTCGGACGTCGTGTGCACGGCCCCCGAGATCCCCCGCCCGGTGAAGATGTCCTCGATCTTGCCGACGCCGAAGACCGGCCAGCCGGCGGCGGCCAGGCGGTCGAGCAGCGTCTCTCCGGCCGGCGGCACCGGAAAGTCGCGGCGGTTCGGCGTCCGCTTGAAGTTCTCGCGCGTCGTGCCCACGAAGGGCCGCGCGATCACCCGGCAGACCCCGTACTGCAGGCAGGCGATGTCGTAACCGATGCGGCAGATCCGGTAGAGCGCGTCGGGCGGGATGACCTCTTCGTGGGCGGCGACCTGGAACACGCTGTCCCCGGACGTGTAGAGGATCGGCGAGCCCGTGCGCAGGTGCTCCTCCCCCAGCTCCTTGAGGATCTCCGTGCCGGAGGCCGACTTGTTGCCCAGGACCTTGCGGCCGATGCGCTCCTCGAACACGCGCACGGCGTCGAGCGGAAACCCTCCGGAGTAGACCTTGAATGGCGTGCGCGTCACGAGGCCGGCCATCTCCCAGTGCCCGGTGGCGGTGTCCTTGCCCGCGCTCTTCTCCGCCATCTTTCCCCAGGCGCCTTCCGGGCGCGGATGGCGCGCACCGTGGTAGGTCGGGGTCAGGTTTCCGAGCCCAAGCTCCTTGAGATGCGGGATCCGCACCTCTCGCGAGGCCAGCACATGGCCGAGGGTGTCGCTGCCCTGGTCGCCGAAGGCCGCGGCGTCCGGGGCTTCGCCCACGCCGAGCCCGTCGCACACGACGACGATGGCGCGGCGGAACCGCCGCATCAGCCGAGCCACTCCCGGATCGCCACCCGCGCGTCCGCCGCTTCCCGGAACCAGCGCACGTCTTCCTGATGACGGAACCACGTCATCTGACGCTTCGCGTAGCGCATCGTTTCCTTGACGATATCACGCTGGGCATCTTCGACCGTCTGCGCGCCGCGCACGACCGCCACCGCCTGGCGATAGCCGATCGCGCGCAGCGGGCGCAGGTCGCCGTCGAAACGGGCGAGCAACTCCCGGACCTCGGCGATCAGCCCGCCCGCGAGCATCGCACGCGTCCGTGCCTCAACGGAAGCGCGCAGCGCATCGCGCGGGGGGTCGAGTCCGACGACGAGCCAGCGGCGGAGATCCGCGACGGGAGCGTCCTCGCGATGATGCGCGCTGAGCGTACGGCCGCTCGCGCGGTACACCTCGAGAGCGCGGATGACGCGCAGGCGATCGTTCACCTCGATGCGCGCCGCCGCGTCGGGGTCCACGCGCGCAAGCAGGCGATGGAGGCGAGCGTCCCCGTGCCGCCGGGCGATCGCCTCCAGCCGCTGCCGCAGGTCCGGGTCCCGCGGCGGGCCCGCGAACAGCCCGCGCCGCAGCGCGCGCAGGTAGAGGCCCGTGCCTCCGGCCACGACGGGCAGGCGCCCGCGCGCGATGATGTCGTCGATAGCGGTGCGGGCACGGCGCGCGTAGTCGGCGGCGGAGAAGTCCTGATCCGGCTCGACGACGTCTAGCAGATGGTGCGGGACCACCCCCCGCTCGTCGGCGGTGGCCTTGGCGCTGCCGACGTCGAGCCTGCGGTAGACCTGCAGGCTGTCGCAGGACACGATCTCCCCCCTGCTCTCGCGCGCCACGGCCAGGGCGAGCGCGCTCTTGCCGGAAGCGGTGGGCCCGACGATGGCGACTACGCCCGGAGCCGCCACCACCGCCACGCCGTCCACAGGAGGATCACGAACAGGAGGATGGCCGCGCCGCGGAGTTGCTGGCGCGTCACGACGTCAGTGCTTGAGGGCTTTGACGATCGCGGCTTCGTGCTCCGCGCCCAGCGTGCGCTTGATGGCGAGGAGCTCCGCGTAGAGGAGCTCGTTGAGGCCGTCCACGAGCAGGCCGCGCCGCTGCTCCTCCGGGAACTTGTTGAGGTTGCGCTCGATGACGGTGACGTCCAGCGTGCCGTCCTTCTGCAGCTTCACGCCTCCGAAGACGTCCTTGCGCCCGTCGCGCAGGGTGCCCAGGTACTTCTCGAGCACGTTCTCGGCGATGGGCCCGACCTCGCGCACCATGTACTTGAAGATGTGCTCGTACATCTGGTTGAAGGAGTCGAGCACGGAGTAGATGGTGTCGACGGGCACGAAGTCCTGGTCGAGGGTGATCACCTTCTTGCCCTTGACCCGCGCCACGCCCGTCGAGACCAGCCCGTAGAGCGTCTTCATCGTCTCGTTGTCGCCGATCTCGCTCTCGCGGCAGATGTCGAGCATGCTGCGCTCGCCGTCGATGAGCTTGAGGACGTGGATCTCGTAGGGCTCGAGAGCGGCGGGCACGTCGGAGGTCGCGCGCTCGAGGACGGAATCCCCTTCCGGGTAGTGGGCCTGAACGCGTCCGCTCGCGTCGACGCGCCGCAGGCCGGCCAGGATGAGGTCCTGGATGTCGAGATCGACGGTGATGCGTTCCTTCTCCGGCAGGCTCGATTCCTCGAAATGGAACAGGCCCTCGTCCCACTGGAAGACGGTGTACACGATCTCCTTCACCTGGAACTGCACGCCCTCCCAGAGGTCCTTGGGGCTGAGGGCACCCATCTCGACCAGCACCTTGCCCTGCCGCTTTCCCTTGGTGATGGCCTTGATCGAGGCCTCGTACTCCTCGACGGTGATCTTGCCTTCGCGGAGCAGGATCTCGCCGAGGCGGTCGTTGGGCAGGTTCGACGACGCGAAGACGACGCGGCCGCCCTTGAGGTAAAGGGCCTTGCGCGCCCCGCCCGCCACCAGCGTGAGTATGCCGGTGGACTGCGTCAGGCGGAGATGCTGGAGGACTTCGGGCACGGGCAGCTCGGAGATCTGGCCCTTCAGGCCGCCCGGAACCACGAACGGCTCGAAGCGCTTCGGAAGAGTCGCTGCCATCAGAAGTTGGTGAAGACAGCAGAGTTTACGGGACGGTCGCGGGACCTGTCAAAGAAACGAAGACGGGTCAGTACTCCTTCCGCAGGCGGATGCCGGTGTAGTAGTGCTGAAGGATCCGGTCGAACGTCGATCCGGCCTGGGCCATTCCGAAGCTGCCGACCTGGCAGAGGCCCACGCCGTGGCCCCATCCCTTGCCCGTGAACACGAAACGCGTGACGTTGCCCGCGGCGTCCCGCTCGCGGTCGATCACGAACAGGTTCTCGCGCAGGCCCAGACCCCAGCGGACACGGAGGCCGTCCAGGACCAGCTCACCGTCGCTGCCGACGATGGCCGCCTCGATGACGCGCCCGGAGACCCCGAACCGCTTCGGGACCACGTCCCGCACCTGTCCCACCGTCCCGTAGCGCGAGATGGCCTTCGAGACTTCGTCCGGGGTCATGCGCACTTCCCAGCGGTAGTACTTCGACGAGCGGTCCGCGGACGCGCCCAGGAGGCTCTGCTGGGCCTCCAGGAACGTGATGCGCCCGCCCTGGGCCACGAACGTCACCTTGTCCCCCTCCGCCAGGTCCAGCTCCGACGTGCCCAGGCGCGCCCCATCGAGCGAGCGGAACAGCCGCGCCGCGAGGTCGATGGGAAGCGAGGCCTCGCCCTTGTCGGTGCGCACGGTCAGGCCTCCGCCGGACATCCCGCGGAACTCGGCGGACACGAGACCGGGCGGAGCCGCGGCCACCGCCGTGCGCCCGAGCATCTCGATGGCCTGCGCGCGGGTGATGGGCGCGTTGGGCCGCAGCGTGTTGTCGGGGAACGGCATGAGGATCCCCTCCTGCATGAGGAGGGCGGCGGCGAGGACGTCGTGGCGGTCGGTCAGCTCCGCGCGGTCCTCGACGCTGAGCAGGTACTCGGGGTCGTCGGGGCTGAGGAGCCGCTGCGCCCGATCGTCCCAGCACATCGCGGAAACGAGGTGGCGCACGAACGTGCCGCGGCGGGTCAGCGCGCCTTCCACGGTCGACGCGCAGGGCTTGCGCTTCAGGGAAAGCACCAGGCGGCCGACCCAATCGCGCAGCTCCTCCTCGGTCGGCGCCGGCTTGAGGGCGGTCGAGGCGTACATCTTTCCGGGCAGGACGTCGAGGCTGACCAGCAGCGCCGCCTCGCGGTTGAGGTCCGGCTGGTCGCCCAGGGCGCGGGGGGCGGCCGTGGTGTGGATGGTGGCCCAGGCCTCCCGCTCGGGCGCGCAGGAGACCCCAACCAGGTACGGCACGTCCTCGCCTTCGAAGATGTTGGCGCCGGTTTCGGTATGGCCGCCGCAGGTCGAGGTGTACAGCGCGTTGATCAGCGCTCCCTGGTAGGACGCGATCATGCCCCGCGTATCGTCCACCGCCTGCGTCGACATGGCCTTCTCGGTCGACTTGCCGCGGTAGACCTGGCAGCTCGGGGTGGCGCAGATGTCGTAGCCGTGGGCGGCGTAACCGCCACGGTTGCGCAGGACGTACGTGCGCGCGGCCACCGCCTGCGCCTTCAGCGCCTCGAGCTGGGGGAAGGCGTCGGGCGAGAGCTCGTTGGGAACCACGCCCTTGAGGTAGTCCTCGAGATTGACGACGTTGACGACGGTCAGGCCCGACTCGCCGGGCCGCACCTCCAGCACGCCGCGATAGGTCAGGCCGTCGGCGGACAGCGTCTCCTCCGATCGAGACGGCACCACGCTCGCGGCGCTCAGCTCGTCACCCGTCTCCAGCAGGCGCAGACGGCCGGGCGTGGGCTCGCGCGGCTCTTCGGCGATCCACCCTCCCGACACCCCGAGTTGCTGGAGCCGCGACGAGAGGGCCACCGCCTCGTCGCGCGTGCGGGCATCGCCGACGCGCACCTGCCACGTCCGCGTCTCCTCGCTCCAGCGGGAGAGGGCGTCCGACTTGGCCACCTCGCGCACGCGCGCGGCCAGGTCTTCCGCGCCCCGCTGGTCGGACAGGCTCCCCACCTGCACCCGGAAGCGGCTGCCGGCGGCCATGGGCGCGACGGCCACGAAGGTGGCCCG
>Ga0137375_10004365_pt1 | contig 16849 bp, 19 predicted proteins | sample SagtaG_24_FD_104936 | JGI IMG/M metagenome (GOLD analysis project Ga0137375, IMG submission 104936) | Vadose zone soil microbial communities from Sagehorn Ranch, Mendocino, California, USA - Sage1_R_113_16 metaG | ecosystem: Environmental > Terrestrial > Soil > Vadose zone | place: USA...
AGTAGACAGAGCCCACACACGCGAAAACTGCGAACCCCCTGGTCAACAGGGGGTTCGCCACGTCACAGACGACGTAACTGCGGCCTAGATAAGGCCCTCCCGGACGGCGTACGCCACCGCGTGGGTGCGGTTGCGGAGCTGCAGCCGGGTGGTCAGGTCGTGCAGCACGTTCTTCACGGTGCGCTCGCTGTAGGACATCCGCGCCGCGATCTCTGCGGTGTCGTGGCCGTCGGCGACCATCCGCAGCACCTCGGTCTCGCGCGGGGTGAGACCGGTGAACGTCAGGCCGCGCGGGGACAGCACCTGGCGCTGCAGCCGGCCCAGCTGGTCCATCAGCCGGCCGAGCAGGTCGGCCGGGATCTCGCCCTCGCCGGCCGCGACCTTCACGATCGTGCGGACCAGCGCCTCCGGCGTGGCGTCCACCCGCCGGAGCAGGCCGCCGACGCCGACCTCGGCCGCGGCCACCAGCGCGGCCTCGTCGAGCACGGTCGCGACCAGCACCAGCCGCGGGGCGTCGCCGCGGCGCAGCGCGCGCATCGTCCGGGTCGCCTCGTCGTCGACGGTGTCGGTGACGTAGACGGCGACGGACGCCTGGTCGACGTCCATCTCGCCCACGACGAACACCTCGGGACAGGCGCGGAGCTGGCTGATCACTCCCGCCCTGGAGATCGGGTCGACCCCGTGCACGTACGTCGCGATTGGCCTGTTCATCGAAAGCCCTCCCCTTGCTGCCGGCCGCCCGGACCATGCTTCCCGGGCGGCCTCAACAAGGACTCAACAGGCGCTCAACAGGCCCCTGCCACGTCAGGCAGTCGCGACGGATCGGGGCCGGATCAGGCGGCGAAGGTGATGTCCAGGGTGATCGTCGTACCGGTCAGGGCCTGGCTGACCGGGCAGTTCTTCTTGGCGTTCTCGGCCGCCTCGGCGAACTGCTCGGCGGTCAGGCCCGGCACCTTTCCGACGACCTCGAGCTTGATCCCGGTGATGCCCTCACCCGGCTGGAAGGTCACGTGCGCGGTGGTGTCGAGCGACTCCGGCGGGGTGCCCGCGCCGGCGAGGCCGTTCGACAGCGCCATATTGAAGCAGGACGAGTGCGCCGCCGCGATCAGCTCCTCCGGGCTGGTCCGGCCGCTGGCCTCGGGCTCGGTGCGCGCCGCCCAGGTGACGTCGTACGAGCCGAGGCCCGACGACTCGAGCGTGACCACGCCCTTGCCGTCGAGCAGTGAGCCCTCCCAGTGGGCCTTGGCGGTACGGATTGCTGCCATTGCGTCAACTCTCCTCAGTCATCGGTAGGGCGCCCGTCTGTTCGGGCTCGTCGGTGTTGACCATGCTGTGCGCGGCCATCACCAGGTACGTCCAGATCTCCTGGTCGCGGTCCGGCTCCAGCGCGACCTCGTCCAGCGCGGCCCGCATCAGCTCCAGCCAGCGGTCGCGTGCCGAGGGGGTGACCGCGAACGGCATGTGCCGCATCCGCAGCCGCGGGTGGCCGCGCTGGTCGGAGTACGTCCGCGGACCGCCCCAGTACTGCTCCAGGAACATCCGCAGCCGCTCCTCGGCCTCGGCCAGCTCGTCGTGCGGGTACATCGACCCGAGGATGGGGTCGTCCGGCACCCGCCGGTAGAACCCGCCGATCAGCTTGCGGAAGGTCTCCGCGCCGCCGACGGCGTCGTAGAACGTCTGTGCTTCGCTCATCGGGACTCAGTCTGCCAAGTGCCTGGTAAGCACGTCCCGCTCGGCCTCGGTCAACTCGCGCTTGGCCTGCGCCGTCTCGTCGACACCGACCAGCACCGACGTCGCCCGGGCGTACACGGTGCCGTCGGTGCCGGCGTCCACGATCCTCGACCCCAGCGTGTACGACGACCTGCCGACCGCCGTCACCCAGACCTCCACCTCGTACGGCGGGTGGCGCAGCAGGATCGGGCGCAGGTAGTCCACGGTCTGGTGTGCCAGCACGATCGGGTGCAGGTCGAAGAACCCCTCCGCGGCCGTGCCGAAGATGTCGGCCAGGAAGGCGATCCGGGCCTCCTGGAAGTAGTCGAAGTACCGCACGTTGTTCACGTGGTCGTACGAGTCGATGTCGGACCAGCGCACCAGGACCGGGTACCGGAACGGGCTCATCAGGCCCCCAGTCCCTCAAGGATCGCGCGCTCCGCCGACGTGATCCGGCGCGGGTGGTCGCCCGTGAGGTTGAACGGCACCAGCTTGGTGCGCGCCTCGACGTACACCTTGCGCTCCGGCTCCAGGTCGAGGATCTCGTACTCGATCGAGAACCACGCCGCCCGGATCTCGCTCACCCACAGCTCGATCCGCACCGGCGCGGAGCGGAAGAACAGCGGCGCCCGGTAGGCGACCTCGTGCCGCGCGACCAGCAGGCCGGTGTCCGGCTCGCCGGTGACGTCGTGGTCGGCGAGGCCCGCGGTGCGGAACAGCAGGTCGACCCGGGCGTCCTGCAGGTAGTCGACGTACCGGCCGTTGTTGACATGACCGAAGGCGTCCATGTCACCCCAGCGCAGCGGGCACTCGTACACGTGACGCGTCACACGTCGATCCTGCCATCCCACGTGCGGTAACCCGTGGGTAGTCTCATCCAGGAACCAGACCAGTACCGCAGGAGGAGCCCCAGATGACCGAGCAGACCACCCGGGTGGCAGTCGTGACCGGAGCGGCGCGCGGCATCGGCGCCGCCGTCGCGCTGCGGCTGGCCAAGGACGGCAACGCCGTCGCGGTGCTGGACCTCGACGAGGCCTCCTGCGCGGACACCGTGAAGGCGATCGAGAACGCCGGCGGCAGGGCGCTGGCGGTCGGGTGTGACGTGAGCAAGTCCGACCAGGTCGCCGCCGCCGTGGAGCGGATCGCCACCGAGCTCGGCCGCCCGGCGATCCTGGTCAACAACGCCGGTGTGATCCGCGACAACATGCTGTTCAAGATGACCGACGACGACTGGGACACCGTGCTGGCGGTGCACCTGCGCGGCGCGTTCCTGATGACCCGGGCCTGCCAGAAGTACATGACCGAGGACGGCTTCGGCCGGATCGTGAACCTGTCCTCGACGTCGGCGCTCGGTAACCGCGGCCAGGCGAACTACGCCGCGGCCAAGGCCGGGATGCAGGGCTTCACCAAGACCGTCGCGATCGAGCTCGGCAAGTTCGGCGTCACCGCGAACGCGATCGCCCCGGGCTTCATCGCCACCGAGATGACCGCGGCCACCGCGGCCCGGATCGGCGTGGACTTCGAGGACTTCAAGGCGGCGCGGGCCGCGGAGACCCCGGTGCCGCGGGTCGGCGTGCCGGAGGACATCGCCGCCGCGGCGTCGTACTTCTGCAGCGACGAGGCGGGCTTCGTCACCGGCCAGGTCCTGTACGTCGCCGGCGGACCCCGTAACTGAGAGGCGGAACCGATGGCGCGCACGTTCAGCGGGATCGAGGAGATCGAGGGCTCGGTCGGGCAGTCGCTCGGCCAGACCGACTGGCTGGAGATCACCCAGGAGCAGGTGAACCAGTTCGCCGACGCCACGGGTGACCACCAGTGGATCCACGTCGACGCCGAGTTGGCGGCCAAGGGACCGTTCGGCGGGACGATCGCGCACGGGTACCTCACGCTGTCGCTGATCGCGCGCTTCGGCGGCGAGCTGTTCGACGTCGAGGGCGTGTCGGCGAAGCTGAACTACGGCATCAACAAGGTGCGGTTCCCGTCACCGGTCCCGGTCGGGTCGAAGATCCGCGCCAGCGCCACCGTCGGCGGGACGCAGCGCACCGACGCCGGCGTCCAGGTCGCCCTGCAGTGGGTGATCGAGATCGAGAACACCCCGAAGCCGGCCTGCGTCGCCGAGACGGTCGTCCTGCTCGTCCCCTGAGTCACCCGGAGGTCGACGGGGCGCCGGTCTCCAGATGCCCGGCGAACCGCTGCGACCAGCCGGCGTCCGAGCCGGCCGTCACCGTGAGGTCGTACCACCCGGACGAGTAGGCGACCGCGTTGAAGTGGTCGGTGACCGAGCCCCCCGCCGGCACCGTGTAGGTCCAGGGACCGTCGCCGCGGTAGCTGTTCGCCCGGATGGTGAAGGTGACGGCGGCTGCCGACGTGTTGGCCAGCGTGAAGAAGACGGCGAGCTTGCCCGTGTCGGGTGCCGTGGCGTAGGTCGCCGTGACGGACAGGTACCTGCCCGCCGCGGTGGCGTTCCCGGTGAAGCGGCGCAGGAACCTGTTGGGGCCGACGACGGACAAGTCGTACTTGCCGTCGCCGTAGAACGTGCCGCAGTTGAAGAAGTCGCGCTGCCCTGCGCCGGGATCGACGGTGTACTGCCACGGTCCTCCGGTCCGGTAGGCGTTGGCGTACGCCGCGAAGTGGGTCGCCGCGGTGCCGGCGTTGGCCATCTCGATCCAGACGAGGATCTTGCCGTTGGACCCGAACTCCAACTCGTCGAGGTTGGCGTTGGGCTGGTAGGGCAGGGCCCGGGCCGGCCGGGTGCCCGGCTCCTGGGCCGGCAGGGCGTTGTCGACGGGCGACGGGTTGGGCAGCCAGGTGCAGGTGCTGTAGCCGACCGTCGGCGTCTCCGGCAGAGCCGGCAGGCCGTAGACGGGACCGGCGAAGTCGAACATGCCGGTCAGGTCCCCGCACACCTTGCGACGCCAGGCACTGATGTACGGGGTGGTCGCGGGCCTGCCGATCGCGGCTGTCCAGCGCTCCAGGAAACGCAGCACCGAGGTGTGGTCGGAGACCTCCGAGCTCACCCAGCCGCCGCGGCTCCATGGCGAGATCGCCAGCAGCGGTACCCGGAAGCCCAGGCCGATGCCGGTGCCGTTCAGGTACTCCCCCGCGGTCCCGGCCGGAGCGGCGGGCGGCGGGACGTGGTCGAAGAACCCGTCGTTCTCGTCGTAGTTGACGAACAGGATCGTCGAGTCGAAGACGGCCGGATCGGCGTTGAGCGCCTCGATCACCCCGCGCACGAAGTTCGCACCGTCGTCAGGTGTCGCGTAGGGATGCTCGGAGACCTCCTGGTCGGGGACGATCCAGCTGACCTGAGGCAGAGTCCCGGCGGTCACGTCGGCCCGGATCGCGGCGAGGATGTCGTCCGGGGTCCGGCCGGTCACGCGAGATACCGACGACATGCCCTTGACCCGTAGCGGGCTGCCCTCCGGCGCGTTCTCGAACTGGGTGAAGTAGGCCAGCGCGTTGTCGCCGTAGTTGTCGTCGGCGTTCTGGTAGACCTTCCAGCTGACCCCGGCGTCCTCCAGCGCCTCGGCGTACGTCTGCCACCGCAGTCCGGACTCGTCGGCTCCGTCGTACGCCGGGCCGCCGGCGCTGCCCGTGGGGTCGATCTGCCCGCTCCAGTGGTACGTGCGGTTCGGGCCGGTCGCGCTCAGGATGGAGCAGAAATAGGCGTCGTTGATCGTCCAGGTGTCGGCCAGGGCGTAGTGGAACGGGATGTCGTCACGCACCAGGTAGCCCAGCGTGCGGACCGTCCCCTTCGCGGCGACCCAGCCGTCGAGCTTGCCGCCGTTCCAGGCCCTGTGCTGGTCCGACCAGTCGTGCGCGAGGTCGCCGTTGCACTGGGCGAGCCGCTCCGGGTCCGCTCCGCCGGCGGGCTGGGTCTTGCTGAGCTGCCACGGGTAGTGCCGGCCGATCCCGTTGGGCTGGTTGAAGACGCTGTACCCGCCCGGGAGCTGGATCGTGCTCCGGTCACCGAAGCCGCGTACGCCGCGCAGTGTGCCGAAGTAGTGGTCGAAGCTGCGGTTCTCCTGCATCAGGATCACGATGTGCCGGGCGTCGGTCAGGGTCCCGGTGGTGCCGGCGGCGCGGGCATGGCCGGGGATGAGCTGGCCGGCGGCGACCCCGGACACAGCACCTGCGGACGTGGCGATGAACTTCCTGCGTGAGACGGACATCCGGACTTCCCTTCGGGGCGGTCAGAAGGCGGGTGTCGAAGCTGGTCGGGCGGACGGTAGCGGACATTTGGTCCGAGACCAGACCATAGGCCATGACCAGGTGCAACTCGCCGGATTCCTGAAGCCTCGCTCAGTGGAGGTCGCGAGTGCAGCCGATGTGGGTGGCGACGCGGCGGTAGCCGAGCCAGTCGTTCACGGCCAGCATCGGCGCATTGACGTCGTCGTTCGACGTGGACGCGACCACGTGCCGCATCATCGGAGACTCCCACACGTCGTGCACCCACTCGTCGTACCCGATCCCGTCCAGCGGCGCGTCGCTCGGCTCGTCCTGGGTCGCCGCCATGTCGGCGTCGTACACGAGCCTGGGGTCGACCTCGCTGATCGGGCACAGCGTCACGCCGTCCGGCACCGGCGGGACCGGTGGGACCTGGCGCGGGTCGGTGCTCGCGTAGTGCATCTCCCGGTTGCGCTCGTACCCACGCGCCCGCGCGAACCCGTACGACTCGGACCGCACGAACGCCTGTACCCGTCGTACGCCGATCTCCACGGCATGCCGCTCGGCCTCCGCCAGCAGCGCGGCGCCGGTCCCGCGTCCGCAGCGGTCCGGATGCACCCACACGTTCAGCTGACCGACACCGGCCTCGCTGGTCCAGGTGTTCAGCCCGGCCGTCGCGTACCCGACGACCGCACCGTCCTGCTCGGCCACCCAGTACGCCGACCGCTCGCCCGGCGACGGCTCGGCCAGCGACCGCCGGAACTGCTCGGCGCTCGCGACCAGGTAGGGACAGACGGTACGACGAAGCTCCGCGATCGCCGCGGCGTCATCGGGCACGGCCAGCCTGATCTGCACATTCACGACCCTAGTCAGCGACTGACGTCGTCGTCAGCGGGGTTTCCCGTCAGTCGCCGGCAGCTGCGCGCACGCTGGTGATGCGGAAGACCGGGAACTGTGCCGCCACCCGCTCGAACTCCTCGAGCGGCGCCTTCCGGTCCACGGGAATGTGCGCCCGTGCGCCGGGGGCGAGGTCCAGGTAGCGGCGCAGGATCGGCGCCCGCGCGCCGGGCGGGACCTCGTCAAGGCGGACCTCCTCGCGGCCACCGTGTCGCAGCACCGCCCGTCCGCCGGCCGCGCGAACGTTCCGTACCCAGCCGGTGTCCTTGCCGAGCATCGCCACCAGGTACCGCTGTCCCTCGTGGTCCGCGACCACCAGCGGAAACGAGATCACCCGGCCGGTCCGCCGTCCGGTCACCTCGAGTGTCACCATCCGGCGCGGTACCAGTCCGGCCGACGCCTGCAGGGCCGACAGCCGGTTCATCACGCGGGCCACCCGGTTCGGGCGGCCGCCGGCATACATCCACCGGTCGAACCTGTGCAGCAAACGCCCAGAACTCGCTGCCCGGTCATCGGTCTCGTGCATCGAGGCTCCCCTTCCGCCGCCGACGTCGCGTTCTGCCCACGATCTGCCCGTCCTGTGCCCCGGCGAAGGGCCGAACGTCACCACGATCGCTGTCATCGGGCCCGACCCGCACGCGCCTGGCGTCAGCCCACGAGCGTCTGTACGGCGCCCTTCAGCGTCGTCATGGCCTGCTTCGCGTCGGAGAAGAACATGCCCGTCCTCGGGTTGGTGTAGAGCTCGTTGTCGATACCCGCGTAGCCGTGGCCCATCGACCGCTTGACCACGACGATGCTCCTGGCCCGGTCGACGTCGAGGATGGGCATGCCGGAGATCGCGTTCCCGGGGCGGCGGGCAGCCGGGTTCGTGACGTCGTTGGCGCCGATCACGAGCGCGACGTCGGCCTGCGGGAACTCCGGGTTGATCTCGTCCATGTCCTTGAGCAGCGGGTACGGCACGTTCGCCTCGGCCAGCAGGACGTTCATATGCCCGGGCATCCGGCCGGCGACCGGGTGGATGGCGTAGCTGACGTCCACTCCGTGCTGCTCGAGGACCTGGGCCAGGTCGGCGAGCTCGTGCTGGGCCTGCGCGGCGGCGAGCCCGTAGCCGGGCACGACGATGACCTTGCCGGCATAGGCGAGCTGGATCGCCACGTCGTCCGCGGTGACCGTGCGGACGGCGGCGCCGGCGCCCGCGGCGATCGCCGGTGCGCTGTCGCCGGTGCCGAACCCGCCGACGACGATGTTGGCGATCGAGCGGTTCATCGCGTCGGCCATCAACTTGGTGAGGATTCCTCCGGACGCGCCCACCAGCGCACCGGCGATGATCAGCGCCGCCTGGTCGAGGACGAAGCCGGCCATTGCGACGGCGGTACCGGTGAAGGCGTTGAGCAGCGAGATGACCACGGGCATGTCCGCGCCGCCGATCGGCAGCACCATCGTCACGCCGAAGACGAGCGCGGCTGTGACGAGCAGCAGCAGTGCGGCCGGACTGCCCGGGTCGAGAACCAGCCAGACCGCGCCGGTCCCGAAGCCCAGCCCCAGGGCGGCGGTCGTCGCCCGCGCGCCACGGAACACGATCGGCCGGCCCGGCACGACGCCCTGGAGCTTGCCCGCGGCAACGAGCGAACCGGTGAAGGTCACGGCGCCGATCAGGATGTCCAGTGCGGCCGGCACGGTGATCCGCTCGGCCGGCTCGGTCGAGCCGGTGGCCTGCAGGAGGTGGGTGACGGCGAGCAGGGCGGCGGCCCCACCGCCGACCGCGTTGAACAGGCTCACCAGTTGCGGCATCGCGGTCATCTGCACCCTACGCGCCGCGTACAGTCCGATCGATGACCCGGTCGCGGCGCCGAGGACCATCACGAGCCAGCCGGTCGTCGTGGTCGTGCCCCGGTCGACGAGCAGCACCACAGTGGCCAGCACGGCAACAGCCATCGCGCCCGCGGAGAGCAGGTTGCCGCGGCGGGCGGTGGCCGGGGAGTTCATCAGGTGCAGGCCGAGCACGAAGCAGGCCGCCGCCGCCAGGAAGACGTAACCGACCACGGTCTCCAGGTCGCTCATGACGATCGCCTCCCGTCGCTCCCGGCGCCGGTGCCGGTGTCGGCCCGGGCACGTACGACGGGGCGGGCGCGGAACATGTGCAGCATCCGGTCGGTGACCACGTAGCCGCCGACCACGTTCGCCGCTCCGAAGGCGACGGCGGCGAACGCGAGCAGGTAGCTCACGAGGTCGTCCGCCGTGGCGCTGATCAGCAGTGCACCGATCAGCACGATGCCGTGGATCGAGTTGGCACCCGACATCAGCGGCGTGTGCAGGGTCGCGGGCACCTTGCTGATGACCTCGAATCCGACCAGCACACTCAGGACGAAGACGGTGACCGCACCGAGCAGGTCCATGCTCATCCGACACCTCCGGCGATTGTTGCGTCGCCGATCGTCGCGGCGACGGTGGGGTTGACGACCGACCCCGCGTGGGTGACCAGGACGGCGGCCTGGATGTCGTCCGCGGGATCGATGGTCGGGACGCCCTCGCGGACCAGCTCGGTCACGAGGGCAGCGATGTTGCGGGCGTAGGCGGTGGACGCCCCGACGGCCATGCTCGACGGCAGGTTCCCGGCGCCGATGACGGTGACGCCGTTCCTGACGACGGTCCGGTCCGGCAGCGATCCCTCCACGTTGCCGCCGAGGTCACTCGCGGCAAGGTCGACCACGACCGAACCCGCTCGCATGCCGTCCAGGGCCTGCGCGGTGACCAGCACCGGAGGGCGCCGCCCGGGCACCCGTGCGGTGGTGATGACCACGTCGAAGCGGGCGAGCCGCGAGCCGAGCTGCTGCTGCTGCGCGTCCCGCTCGTCGCCAGTCAGCTCCCTGGCGTAGCCGCCCGAGCCGGAGCCCGACCCGACCGCGGAAAGGTCGAGGAAGTGCGCGCCGAGCGACTCGACCTCGGCCCTGGTCTCCGGACGCACGTCGTACGCAGTGACCACGGCGCCCAGCCTGCGTGCGGTGCCGATCGCCTGCAGGCCCGCGACGCCGGTGCCGAGAACGATGACCGCGGCCGGGCGGACAGTCCTGGTCCGAGAACCAGGCGCCGGCTCCGGCCCCGCTCTCGACGAGCACCTCCATGCCCGCCGAGCGAAGCCGTCCGACGGTCTCGGGAACCAGCGCGACCCGATGCTCCCCGGGCCTGCGCTCGCGGACGACACCGACGATGGTCGCGGCCGCCATGACGCTCGCCTCCCCCTCGCGGGCACTGCCGGATCAGAACTGGAACACCAGCCGGGCGGGGACCTTGCCGCCGAGCACCTCGGCGAAGGCCTCGTTGACCTCGTCCAGCTTCCGGGTCTCGGCGATCACCTTGGTCCGGCCGGCCGCGTGCAGTGCGAAGACCTCGGCCAGGTCCTGCCGGGTGCCGACGATCGAGCCGACCACGCAGACACCGTTCAGCACCGTCTCGAAGATCGGCACATCGATGCTCGCGTTGTCGCCGGGCAGCGCCACCATGACCAGCCGGCCACCGCGGCGCAGCGACCTGTACGCCTGCGCGAACACCTTCGGCGAGGCGGCCAGCACCACCGCCACGTCCGCGCCGCCCACCTTCTGGATCGCCTCGACCGGGTCGGTCTCGGCGGCGTTGACGACCTGGTCGGCGCCCAGCTCGACGGCCAGGTCCAGCTTCGCCTTCTCGATGTCCACCGCGGTGACGAGACCACCGACGATGCGCGCGTACTGCACCGCCAGGTGCCCGAGCCCGCCGATCCCGAAGACCGCGACCCGCTCCGACGGCGTCACCCCGGCGACCTTGATCGCCTTGTACGTCGTCACACCCGCACAGGTCAGTGGAGCCGCGTCGAACGACGACACCTCGTCGGGCACCTCCACCACACCGTGCGCGAACGCGACGGCGTACTCCGCGTACGCGCCGTCCACGGAGTAGCCGCTGTTCTGCTGGCTCTCGCACAGGTTCTCCCGACCCGACACGCAGTACCGGCAGTTCCCGCACGACGTGGCCAGCCACGGGATCGCCACCCGCTTGCCGACCAGGTCCTGGGGTACGCCGGCCCCCACCCGCTCGACCGGGCCGACGCCCTCGTGGCCCGGGACGAACGGCGGGTTCGGCTTGACCGGCCAGTCGCCGTGTGCGGCGTGGATGTCGGTGTGGCAGACGCCGGAGGCCTCGATCCGGACGAGGACCTGACCCGGTCCGGGTTCCGGGATCTCCAGGTTCTTGATGACCAGAGGCTCCGTGAACGAGTTGACTACTGCAGCCTTCATGATGATTCCTCTCTCAGAAGTTGTCGTGAGCAACGAAGTGGATTCCTTCTCCCGCGTCGAGGGAGAAGCCGCCGGCAGCCCCGGGCTCGACATCGAGGACCAGGCTCGGGCGGTTGAGTGCGTCGTACTGGCTCGAACTCATGTAGAACGGGCAGCCGTCGACCTCGCCGAGCAGTACGTCGCCGTCGCCGACGAGGAACTCACCGGACGCGAAGCACATCGGCGAGCTGCCGTCGCAACAGCCACCGGACTGGACGAACATGAGCGGCCCGTGGGCGGCGCGGAGGGCCGCGATGGCCTCGCGCGCCGCCGGGGTGGCGGTAAGCCCGGACATGGGACCTGCGCCTCAGAAGAAGCCCAGCGGCTGCTGGCTGTAGCTGACGAGCAGGTTCTTGGTCTGGCTGTAGTGCTCCAGTGCCAGCTTGTGGGTCTCGCGCCCGATGCCCGACACCTTGTAGCCGCCGAACGCGGCGCCCGCAGGGTACAGGTGGTAGCAGTTGGTCCAGACCCGGCCGGCCTTGATCGCGCGTCCCATCCCGTAGGCGCGGCCACTGTCGCGGGTCCACACGCCGGCGCCGAGGCCGTAGAGGGTGTCGTTGGCGATCTCCAGCGCCTCCGCCTCGTCCTTGAAGGTGGTCACGGCCAGTACCGGGCCGAAGATCTCCTCCTGGAAGACCCGCATCTTGTTGTGCCCCTTGAGCACCGTCGGCTCGTAGTAGTAGCCGCCGGCGAACTCGCCGTCCACCGTGGCCGGCTTGCCACCGATGAGCACCTCGGCGCCTTCGGCCCGGCCGATGTCGACGTACGAGCTGATCTTCTCCAGCTGCTGCTTGGAGACCTGCGGGCCGATCATCGTCTCGGTGTCCAGCGGGTCGCCTTGCTTGATCTTGGCGATCCGCTTCAGGCAGCGGTCCATGAACTCGTCGAAGATGTCCTCCTGGATGAGGGCGCGGGAGGGGGCGGTGCAGACCTCTCCCTTGTTGAACGCGTACAGCACGAGGCCTTCGACGGCCTTGTCCAGATAGCCGTCGTCGGCCGACATCACGTCGGAGAAGAAGATGTTGGGCGACTTCCCACCGAGCTCCAGGGTGACCGGGATGATGTTCTGCGACGCGTACTGCATGATCAGCCGGCCGGTCACCGTCTCACCTGTGAAGGCGATCTTGGCGATCCGCGGGCTGGTGGCCAACGCCTTGCCGATCTCCGCGCCGGGACCGTTGACGATGTTGAGCACACCCGGCGGGACGATGTCCTCGATGATCTCCGCCAGCTTCAGGATCGACCACGGGGTCGGCGACGCCGGCTTGATCACGGCACAGTTGCCCGCACCGATGGCCGGAGCAAGCTTCCACGCGGCCATCAGCAGCGGGAAGTTGAACGGGATGATCTGCCCGACCACGCCCAACGGCTCGTGGAAATGGTAGGCGATCGTCTCCTTGTCGATCTCGGTGGTCGAGCTCTCTTCGGCGCGCACCGCCGCCGCGAAGTAACGGAAGTGGTCCGCGGCCAGCGGGATGTCGGCCGCGAGCGTCTCACGGACCGGCTTGCCGTTCTCCCAGCTCTCCGCCACCGCGAGCATCTCGCGGTTGTTGTCGATGGCGTCGGCGATGGCGTTGAGCACCGCGGCCCGTTCGGTCGCCGACTTCTCCGCCCACGCGTCCTGGGCGGCGTGTGCGGCGTCGAGCGCGAGCTCGATGTCCTCGGCGCTCGACTTCGGGATCTCACAGATCGGCTGTCCGGTGGCGGGGCTCAGGTTGGTCGAGTACTTGCCGTTCACCGGAGCCAACCACTTGCCACCGATGAAGTTCTCATAGCGCGGCGAGACGTGTACCACACTGCCGGCCTCACCCGGCATGACGTACTTCATGATCTGCGCCCTTCTGGACCTCGGGCCGGTCCGCCGGGTGCGGATCGGTGGTCTCGAGATCGACGCTAGGGACGCAGACGTAACAAAAGGGTTTCAAGCCGACGCCCTGCTCGCCGACCACCCGTCAGCCAACACGATGGGCCGGACGATTCCGCGGAATCGTCCGTCCCTTCGCTGGGTGGGAATGAGGTATCAGGGCGTGTCTCCTGAGCGCGGTGCTCCCGACCAGGAGCGCGCTTGCCCGCCCGGCGGCGGCCGCGCGCTGCGAGGACCCGCCGGGCAGGCTGTCGGCCAGTGCCCGCCACGCCTGCGCGTCGTCGGCACCCCACGGCGCGTCGACCCAACGGCGCAGCAACACCGGGTCCCCGCCGTCCACCACCGCGCCGCGCAACTGCTGCTCCAGTACCTCCCGGAACTCGACGATCACCGGGGCGTCGGACCACGGCAGCAGCGGCCCGGCGTACGCCGCGACCGCCTCTGCGACCCGGCCGGCGGCAAGCAGGTCGCGCAGGTCGAGGAAGTCCGATCGCACCGGCCGGCGCAGCTCGTACGGCCGCGATCCGAGGACCTCCGGACCGAGGAGTGCGCGCAGCCGGGACATCTCCACCCGGAGGTTCACGAGCGGCGTCTCCTCCTCGGACAGCTGCACCGCGAGCCGGCCGCCGGACACCCCACCGGCCATCAGCGTGAGAGCGACGACGACCTCGCTGTGCCGGTGGCTCAGCCGGTGCAGGCGCCCGTCGACGTCCAGCACCGCACTGTCCCGGCCGAGAGCCGACAGCCGTAACGGTGGCCGCTCGCGCGGCGGTCGGACGGGCTTGTCGAGCCGTACGACGAGGTGCCCGTCACTGCCGACCGGCTCGGCCGTGACCAGCCGGCCGTCGGGCAGGACCAGCGAGCCGGCGGCCGGGGGCAGCAGAGCCTCGAGGTCGGCGAGGTCGAGTCCGCCGGTGGCGTGCAGGACACGGCCTCCACGAGTCAGCAGAGCCGCGGGCCCCTTCGACCGCGTCTCCAGCTGTTCGAGGTAGCTGCGCAGCGCGCGTCCGTCGGCCACGGCGCCACGGCGCGCGAGCTCGGCCTCCGCGGCTCGACCGGTCGCCCGCACCAGGGCCAGCGCGTGCGGGGTCGCCAGTCTCTTGTCCCCGGTGATGTCGACGACACCGAGCAGCCGGCCGTCCGGGTCCCGGACCGGCACGGCGCTGCACGACCACGGCTGTACGGCGGCGTTGTAGTGCTCGGACCCGAGGATCTGGACGGGCCGTCCGACGGCGAGGGCGGTGCCAGGGGCGTTGGTCCCGGCCTGTGCCTCGGCCCACACCGCGCCCTCGACGAAGTTCATCCGCTCGGCCTCGGCCAGCACCCCCCGCTCCCCCTCCACCCACAGCAGCGTTCCGTCGACATCGGCGACGGCGAAGATGTAGTCGTCGTCGCGAGCGGCCTGACCGAGCAGGTCGCGAAACACCGGCAGCAGCATCGCCAGCGGGTGCTCGGCCCGGTAGCCCCGGAGCTCGTCGGACGCCAGCCGGATGACCGGCAGCCTGCTGCCGTTGAGGCTCGCTCCGCTCCCGGCCGAGCGTGCCCAGGACTCGGCGACCAACGGCCGGACGAGTGGTGAGACATGGTGCGACGACACGAACTCCTCATGGGCACCCCGCAGCCGCCCGACATCATCTCCGGCGAGGAGGTTGCCTTCGGGTGCCTTGTCGGAGTGCATAGCCGACCTCCATGACGGGATGGACCTCCTCCAGTCAGCCGCCGGGCGTTTGGACAAGCCAGGGTCTTAAGCCCTGACAGCCGCCCCGCGCAGGTCCCGCGGTCGGGTTTCCGCTGCAGGTCGGCACCTTCATGAGTCCAGTGACGCGAGTCAGCGCGAAGGATTCTCCGCTCATGAGGGCGGCGAGTGGTGAGCGGAACCGGGGAGCCTCTAAGGTTTGCCGGGTGCCCGTGATCGCGACCGAGCTGCTGACCAAGCGGTATCCGCGGGTCACCGCGCTCGACGAGTTGACGGTGGAGATCGGTGACGGCATCACCGGACTGGTCGGAGCCAACGGCGCGGGCAAGTCCACCTTGCTGCGGATCCTGCTGGGCCTGAGCGCACCGACGTCCGGGAGCGCGACCGTGCTCGGCCACGACGTCCGCATCAGAGGCGACGCCGTACGCGGGCTGGTCGGGTACATGCCCGAGCACGACTGCCTGCCGCCGGACGTGACCGCCTCCGAGCTCGTCGTACACCTGACCCAGATGGCCGGGATCCCGCCGAACGCCGCCCGGGAGCGGACCGCGGACGTGCTGCGGCACGTGGGTCTGGACGAGGAGCGGTACAGGCCGATCGGCGGCTACTCGACCGGTATGCGGCAGCGGGTCAAGCTCGCGCAGGCGATCGCGCACGACCCGAAGCTGGTGCTGCTGGACGAGCCGACGAACGGGCTGGACCCGGAGGGCCGCGACGAGATGCTCGCGCTGGTCCGGCGGATCGGCACCGAGTTCGGGATCGCGGTGCTGATCACCTCGCACCTGCTCGGTGAGCTCGAGCACGTCTGCGACCACATCGTCGTACTGGACTCCGGGCGGCTACTGCGGTCGGAGTCGACCGCGGCGCTCACGGCCGAGACCGGGGTGCTCGCCGTCGAGGTCACCGACGGCACCGACAGGCTCGCCTCCGCACTCACCGCCGCCGGGCTGAGGGTGCGGCCGGACGGGCCGCTGCTGCTGGTCGGGATCGAGGGCGAGAAGACGTACGACGCGGTGCGCGACGCGGCCGCCGAGCTCGAGCTGGGCCTGGTACGGATGCAGCCGCACCGGCACCGGCTGGCGGAGGTGTTCCGGTGAAGGGCGTTATCCACGACATCGGGTACCGGCACTACGACGGGACCCGGCTCGGGCGGATCCCGATCGCGATGGCGCTCGCGGCCGAGAGCCTGCGGCACGCCTACGGGCTGGGCCGGACCGGGCGGGCCAAGACGGTGCCGATCATGCTGCTCGGGATCATGGTCGTCCCGGCGGCGATCTCGATCGGGATCATGACCGCGGCCGAGCTGCCGGAGCCCGCGATGGACCCGGCGACGTAAGCGTTCTACCTGCAGCCGGTGGTGGCGCTGTTCCTGTCCTCGCAGGCACCGCAGCTGTTCTCCCGGGACCTGCACTTCGGGTCGCTGGTGCTCTACCTGTCCCGGCCGTTGCGGCCGGCCGACTACGCGCTGGCCAAGCTGGCCGCGCTGACCGGCGCGCTGCTGGTGCTGACCGGCGTACCGCTGGTGGTGCTGTTCAGCGGCGGGCTGCTCGGCGGCCAGAAGGCCGGCCCGGCGGCGAGGGCCTTCGGCATCGCGCTCGCCGGCGCGCTGATCCTGTCGCTGCTGCTGGCCGCGATCGGCGCGCTGATCGCCTCGATCACCCCGCGCCGCGGGATCGCGGTCGCCTCGATCATCGCGCTGCTGACGGTGTCGTTCACCGCGATGGTGACGGCGAAGGAGATCCTCGGCGGCCAGCGGTCCGGATCGACGCTCGGGGCGCGCTACGCCGAGCTCGGATCGCCGTTCAGCCTGGCCGGCGGCGTGCAGGTCTTCCTGCTGCGGCACGTGCCGACCGGTGGCTGGATGCCGACCGCGGGACAGGGCCTGGTGTTCATCGGTGTCTACGTCGCGGTGCTCGGGCTGTGCCTCTACGGCCTGGCGCGGCGGTATACGAAGGCGGTGGGCCGGTGATCCGGATCGAGAACGTGTCCTGCTGGTACGGCGACGTGGTCGCGGTCAACGGCGTGACGATGGCGATCGGCCCGGGGATCACCGGCCTGCGCGGCCCGAACGGTGCAGGCAAGTCCACCCTGATCTCGCTGATGGCCGGCTTCATGCCACCCTCGACCGGAGCGGTCACGCTGGACGGCGACCGGCTGTGGCGCAACGCCGCGATGTACCGGCGGATCGGGCTGGTGCCCGAGACC
>Ga0137375_10004371_pt1 | contig 16834 bp, 15 predicted proteins | sample SagtaG_24_FD_104936 | JGI IMG/M metagenome (GOLD analysis project Ga0137375, IMG submission 104936) | Vadose zone soil microbial communities from Sagehorn Ranch, Mendocino, California, USA - Sage1_R_113_16 metaG | ecosystem: Environmental > Terrestrial > Soil > Vadose zone | place: USA...
AGCCGCGCTCATGTGGATCGCAGGCCTGATCGCCACCTGCGACAATTGTGCCTAGCGAAACACCTCCCGCGCGCAAAATCGCGGAGTCAATTTCGGCGCGGAGGATTTCCGAAGTCAGGCTCTTACCGCGCCAGTGTAATCGTTTTCCAGAACCCGGTTTGGACTGTTTCAACACTTCAATCGCGCGTTTGAGCCCTTTTTCCGTGATCCGCAAGGCGTGTCCCATCATATTGATTTCCTTGTTTGATTTCGCTTCGCGCTCCGGCCAGAAGAATCCGTTTGTAGCCCGGACACGGATTTTGTTCGCGGCGAGTTCCTCCGCGTAACGAAGGGGGAAATTTGCAGGAACAGTTGCTGATCTTACACCACGCTTTCTGAGAAAATGGGCGAGAACTTTTTCATACGGCGGCGCCTTTTTTGATTTTCCCTGTACTTCGCGCTCGATCTCGCTGAACATCACAAATTCATCCGCATCTGCTTGTTTGCGGCCACGGTCGATTTCCAAATCGCTCAAGACGAGCGTGCGTTTGCCGTTGCGCTGCAAAAAAATGAAGGGGTCAGGCGCCCAAAACTTCGTCGCGTAAAGCATGTCGGGGTCCTGCTCGCTCGCGGCGACGATCAGGCGCGCTGGTCTTGTTTTTAGTTTGCTCATAATGGCCTTTATTTTTCCTCGGCAACGCCAGCGGAGCAACTTTTCATTAACACCCTGCTTTAGCTGGGTGTGAGACGCGAACTTAGTTCCCGAACTGCTTTAGCAGTTTTCCGGGCGCAAACAAAACCGCTAAAGCGGTTCCCACCCTGTGACGGCGACGACACCGCGCTGAAGCACGGTGTTACTGGAAAGCCCGACTCAATTCCTTCGCACGACTTCCAATTGCTTTCGCAGAATCCAAAGCAGTAGCACCAGCAATGCAAGCGTCGATGTAACCAGAACGACCGTGTTAAAGGTAAACACGCCAAAACTGATTCCGAAATAACGTTTCTGCAGGCCGAAGAACACGTTCGGCTTTTTGCCGCGTCGATAATCGTTCTGTTCCATCTCGGCCTTTGAGATCAAGTCTGACACCTTCTGGTTGACGTAGATTTGTTCGGCTGTGATCGGGCCATTCGCGTCTTTAAAGAGCGAGCGATCGAATTTCTGTTTTCCGGCGATGACGGGGTCGATCAGCGTGAGAAAGTGAGCGATTTCCTTCGCGGAACGTCCTTCGAGCCCCGAGAGCAATGCCAAAACATCCTTCAAGTCATTGAGACGCGCGCGTTGCTCCGGTGTGTTCGCCTTGGGCGCGAGCTTTTGAATTTCGTCGTTAGCGCGGTCCTGCCGCCGCGTAAGCGGATTGAGTTTGGCTTGAGCGACAATCACCTCTTCGTACGACCAGCGCATGGCAATGAATTGGCAGACAAGTGGCACCTGCAGCTTGCTCTCCGTCTTCACTGTTTTGTCCGTGCTTGGATGTTCCGAGAACCAGTGCGAGAGCGAGTAAAGCAGACCGAGGTTCCGGTTCATGTCTTCGTACTTGATGAGTGCGCCACCCATGATGATTTGCGGAATCAAAACGAGCGGAACAATGTTGGCCGCTGTTTTGGGGTCGGCCACCAGTGACGAGATGACCAGACCCAGCGCTACGCCACTCATCGCAGTCAGAAACATGATCGCCAGATCTATCCAGAACATTCCGCGAATTTGGAGGAGCGAGTTACCGATCAGGACAAAAAGAATACACTGAACGAGGGCAAACACCCCGAGCGTGAGGGTCTTTGAAATGACGTAGTACGACAGCCGGACTTTGATATTTCGCTCGCGTTGCAGCACCGGCCTGTCCCGGATGATGTCATCGGCGCTGTTCGTTAGCCCAAGGAACATCGCGACGATCAGACCGAGAAACAAGAACGTCGGAATGTGATAAGCAGAAGCGAAATCGTATGTTCCATTCTCTGAGTAACGCAGGATGGTCGCAATCAGCAGCGCCAGCACAGGTGAAACCCCGATGGTGATAATCAGATTGGCGCGGTTGCGCAGCTTACTTAGAAAAGAGCGGCGCAGCAGTGTGCGAAATTGCGTCCACTCATCATGCCAGCGAATTGGGAGTCGCTTTCTTTGGACCGGCGCGACAGGCATCGGAACGGCCGGCTCCTGGCGCAGGGAAACTTGCTTGACGTCCTGGATCAATCGGAACGCCTCGTACTTGTCGCGCCAGAATTCCGGCGAATAACGGCGCGCCGCGACGAGCTGACCGCGGCTGTTTTCTTCGTAAATGATGTCGCCGCTTAAATCGCGCAGCGGCGTCTCCAGCACATCAAAAATGAATTCCGGACGTGTCGTTCCGCACGACGGGCATGCGCCCAATTCCGCACCGAACTGATGCTGATGTTCCGCTTCGGCAAAATAGCGCAGCATGTCGGACGGCGTTCCGAAAAAAACCAGGCGCCCGCCTTTGTCGAGCAGGATCGCCTTGTGAAACATCTGAAAAATTTTCGAGCTTGGCTGGTGAATCGTGACGATGACGATTTTGTTGTGCGCCAGACCTCGAATGATTTCCATGACGTGCTCGGAATCTTTCGATGAAAGGCCGGAAGTCGGTTCGTCGAACAGATAAACGTCCGACATTCCGATCATATCGAGTCCCAAGTTCAAACGTTTCCGTTCGCCACCGCTCAATAATTTACTCTCGGGGCTGCCGACAACGGCGTCACGGCGTTCGCCCAATCCAAGCTCGACTAGTTTTGCGTCGAGGCGCCGACTGCGGTCGCGGCGTGAGAGGTGCGGTGCTCGAATCGCTGCCGCAAACAGCAGGTTTTCTCCAATAGTGAGGTGTTCGTCGAAGGCGTCCTGCTGAGGCATGTAACTGACGTATTGTTTCAACGCGTCGAGATTCTGATAGAGCGATTGTCCGTTAAGAATGACCTCTCCGCTGGTAGGCTGCAGCTGGCCGGCGAGCACTCTGAGTAGCGTGCTTTTTCCCGAACCGCTCGCGCCCATGACGCAGACAAGCTCGCCACGCGTGATGGAAAATGAAATCCCCTCCAAGCCAATCTCGCCTTTGCTAAAACGGTGCGTAACTTCATTCGCTTCCAGAGTGCGAATGATGTTGCGCTCTTCCTCGATGATCCGTTCCGAAAAGTTGCACCGCAGAATTTGTCCGACGTCGATTCGAATCGTATCGCCGTCCCTGAGCTGCACGGTCGTGCGCACGGGCTCGTTGCCGACCATGATTGGCCGATCCGCTTCGATCACTTCGAGGACGCCTACCCGCTGATCGTAATCGCAGAAAATTTTGAGCACCACGTCACCGCTCGTGCCCGGGGAAAGCAGAATATCGTCCGCTTGAAGCCGGCTCGGGTCGTTCGACACCAAATATTCCGATTTTGAGGCCTTGAGTTGGAAGCGTCCGCCCAACGCTCGAGCGCGGCGACGCAAATCACTCAAATCCATTTCGCTGTCGTTGTGGAAGACGATCCTGTCTTCCAGCGTGGCCTCGACCTGTGTGCCGGCTTTCAATCTCACTCCGTTGAGCACGGCATTCACATCCCGCAACGCCTTCACTCGCACGTTTAATCCGAAAGTAACCCGAAGTGCGCTTTCACGCGTTCGCGAGCGTTCCAGTTCCACTTCATCCGACTCCTTATTTACACGGATGAAAATCTGTGGAAGCGAAACATTCTTCTTGGCGTTGAAATATTGTGCCAGCTCCTGATAACTGAGCACCTGGTCGCCTACTAAAATGCGCTGGCCAGGATAAATTCGGCAGAAACCGCCGCGGACCAATGGTCTCCCGCGCACCGAGACGTTGTGCCCGCTGTAATTTTTCAACAAAATCAAATCGTGATAACGAAAGGCCATTAGCCGATCGGTTTCGCTGAGGTTCTTGAGTATGACGTCGGCCTTGCCGTTGGGTCCGAAAGAGATTGATTCCAGCGGGGAAGCGCCATGCTGATAAATCGCCGGGTCCGAATCCTCTGACGCGTTGAGTTGATAAACGATGTCGATCGCCTGGGCAGCCATGCCCATCTGCGACATGAAAGAATAGAACGCCACCACCTGTTCCTGTTTCAAGCCGGCCTGCGAGATCAGGTCGTAGAGCTGCACGCCGAGCATGATCTTGCGTTCGGTGCTCAATTGAACGCCGAGTTTTTGGGCCATTGCGGCGAGGTCCTGCTGCTCGTAAAGCGCTTGTCGGAACAACTGTCGCAGCTCGGAGTAAACCGCCTCCGGATAATCGTACCGCAGGAAACCAAGGCTCGAGTCGATCTCTTCCTCGAGTATAACGCCGTCCGCTTTGGTGAAACTCGCCAGTACCTGAATCAGCAATGGCAACAAATTTGGTCCCTCCGATACGCTGCGAGGTTTGCGCAAGGCCCGCCGCATCCAGCGGCGGCCAGTCCGTCGCACCCGGTACGCAAGCGGGGTTACCCGCTGCACGGCGCGGTCAATCTTATCTGCGACGGATGAAACGATCTCGGTCATCTGGATAGTCCGGGTGCGAATTTTACGCGAAACCACCGAGCGGCGCAATGCGCAGCCACGAACATAGAAGTGGAACAAATGACAAAATCCGAACGATGAAGCTGGAAGAAATGACTAATGAACATGATTAGCGTTCCCGGCCCCGTTTTGCATTGCCAATTTGTTCATGGTAATTTTTAACCTCCTTAACAGTTCCTATGCCTCAATTCGATCGCAACTCACAGCGGGATAATAAATCCCGGGGCAGCGAACCCAATTTTAATTGGCGCGGCGTGATCCTCATCGTCATTGCATTCAGTCTTATCGCGATGGCGATGCTCTTTTACCGGGGCGGAATGCAGCCGGTCGAAGACGTGCCTTACAACCGTTTCCTCGAGCTGCTGGAAAACAAGCAGATCGTTAACGACAAAAACTATCCGCTCCAGCTGGTGGTCGAGGACGGCCGGCCCACGCAAACACTGCGCGGTGCTTACATCCGTCAGGGAGTAGGGCCAGCGCCATCGCAGCCGGTGCCGTTTCGAACCACCGTGTATTTGAGTTTCACGAACAATTTGCAGGAAAAACTCGCCGCCGCCGGCATGCAGCCCGCCATCAAAACGGAATCCAACATGCTCGCGCAGACCGTGGTTGGTTTTCTGCCGATCGCTCTGTTCTTGCTGGTGCTTTATTTCCTGTTTCGCCAGCAAATCCGCATGGCTGGAAAAGGCGCACTTAATTTCGGCAAATCGAAAGCGCGCATGCTCGCCCGGGACAAGAACAAGATCACGTTTCGCGATGTCGCCGGTGTCGAGGAAGCCAAGGACGAAGTGCAGGAGCTGGTCGAGTTTTTGCGTGACCCGAAAAAATTTCAGAAACTCGGTGGGCGCATTCCCAAGGGCGTGTTGATGGTTGGCCCGCCGGGCACGGGCAAGACGCTGCTGGCGCGCGCAATCGCAGGCGAAGCTGATGTCCCCTTCTTTTCCATCAGCGGCTCGGACTTTGTGGAAATGTTCGTTGGCGTCGGCGCGAGCCGTGTCCGCGACATGTTCGAGCAGGGCAAAAAATCCGCGCCTTGCATCATCTTCATCGACGAAATCGACGCCGTCGGGCGTCACCGTGGCCACGGCGTTGGCGGCGGCCACGACGAGCGAGAGCAAACATTGAATGCATTGCTCGTGGAGATGGACGGCTTCGATACGCAAGAAGGCGTGATCATCATCGCGGCTACGAACCGCCCAGACGTCCTCGACCCCGCCTTGTTGCGACCGGGACGTTTCGATCGCCAAATCACGGTCAATCTGCCCGACGTGAAGGGACGCGAAGAAATTCTGCGCGTTCACTCCAAGAAAGTGAAACTCGCCGAAGGCGTCGATCTTGCCGTGGTCGCGCGTGGCACACCTGGTTATTCCGGCGCGGAACTTGCCAATGTGATCAACGAAGCGGCATTGCTCGCAGCACGTCGCGGATTAAAGGGGATCACGCTCGCCGAACTGGAAGAAGCGCGCGATAAAGTTCGCTGGGGCAAGGAGCGCCGCAGTCTTGCGCTCAGCGAAAAAGAAAAGCAGAACACCGCTTACCACGAAGCGGGTCACGCGCTGTTGCTCGAACTTCTTCCGCACACCGAGCCGCTCCATAAAGTCACCATTATCCCGCGCGGACCATCGCTTGGATCGACCATGTGGCTGCCCGAGGAAGACAAATACACCAACCGCAAAAACGAGTTGCTTGCCGGTCTGGCCGTCAGCATGGGTGGCCGCGTTGCGGAGGAAATCATCTTTGGCGACATCACAAATGGGGCGCGTGGCGACATTAAAATGGCTACGGCAATTGCGCGCCGTATGGTTTGCGAATGGGGCATGAGCGAGAAGATGGGCATGGTCGAATATGGCGATCACGAGGATTACGTTTTCCTGGGCCGCGACATTTCTCGCGCGCGCGATTACAGCGAGGCGACTGCTGAGCAAATTGATCAGGAAGTGAAAAAACTGCTCGATGACGCCCATCAGCTCGCCAGAACAACGCTCACAGCGAATCGCGACAAACTCGAGGCAATCGCGAAGGCATTGCTGGAATTTGAAACGCTCGACGGCTCACAACTTAAAGAGATCGTCGAGCACGGCCGCCTGATTAATCCGCCGCCCGGCGCATCGCCGCCCGGCAAGAAAATGCCAGCGGAAAAGCCGCCCAAGCAAGTTGTAGCAGCCCCCGACGTCACCCCGCCGCTCCCCGGCGCCCTCGGCGGCGCGCCAGCGTAATTTCACATTTGACGTTCGGCGTTGGACGTTGAGCGTTCGGCCTTTCTGAGGGCTTAATCCAAAGGACTTCGCACGCCGATACCCGGCCTGTTGAGCACGTGCGTATAAATCATCGTCGTGCTCACGTCTTTGTGCCCGAGTAGCTCCTGCACCGTGCGAATATCATAGCCGCGCGTCAACAAATGCGTCGCGAAAGAATGCCGGAGGCCGTGGCAGTTCGCGCGCTTCACAATTCCCGCGGCATCGACTGCCCTTTTCAATGCAGTTTGCAAAATTCCTTCCGCGGTGTGGTGCCGTTGTTTAGCGCCCGTTCGCGGATCGATGGAAATGCGCGACGAAGGAAAAACATATTGCCAGGCCCATGCGGGGGCGGGAATCGAACCCGCGAATAGCGGTTTTACCTTGGAGTGAACGGGTTGATTTGCGGGGCTTGGGCATTCGGGGCCGGGGGTTGGTAGCTTGGGGACTGATAATGTTGGGATGTATTGACGTGGGGCTTCGGACGGGATTGCTGCTTCTGTCGATAATCGATGGGTACTATGACATAGAAAGGGCTGCCCGGAGCGGCGCGCCACAGCTTCAGGGTCTTTATCGTATTCGAGTCAAGAGCGTGGTTCCCCGTAGACTGTACAATTTCGACAGATTTTGCATTTCCCCTGTCGTCAAAAGTAATCTTGAACCGGCCTGAACCAGTGACACGCATTTTATCGGCGTCGGCAGGGTAAGCAGGATGTGGCGCGTAGACGATCTTCGGTTTTCGAGCAGTTTGCTGTTGCGTCGAATTACTTGGTGGAGATGAACCACCCGGTGCTGATTTGGGCGATACACCCGCTGTGCGAGCATCCCGGTAAGAACCTAGCAGCTTAAGATTGTACAGCTCAACTGTGCTAAATAACTTCTCCGTCTGATCATAGGTCTGCCCGGAACGTGGATGATACCATTCAAACGCGCTGAATTGTCGTTTGATTTCCTTGTCCAGAAAATCCGCGCCATGTCGCGCGTACATTTCATTGATGGCGTACCGTAATTGTGCAGGCGTCCAGTTCTCTACCCCCCAATGAGTCATCATCCATGATCTTGTTTCAGGAAATTGTTCTCCTGGCATCCGCTTTACGACGCTGGGAGATTCTGCTGGGGCTATTTGAGGTGTTATTGTCGGAATTGCCGTTGGCGATGTTTCAGTTGCCCATTTCTTCGATAGTAGGTTTGCGAGATTATTCTTCGCGTCGTAGAAATTCGGATCTATCTCGATCGCTTTTCTAAACGCAGCTTCAGCCAACTCGTATTCTTTCTGCTCCGTTAAAATCTCGCCGCGCAAATTGAGAATCGCCGGCTGATTTGGGTCTGCCGAGTCCGCTTCATCGATCAACTTGCTAGCCGTTGCGAGATCATGCTGTTGGAAGGCTTGCTTAGCCGGGAGGAACTTCGATAGCGCATAGGCACGCTGATCCGGTGTCGTTGATGGAGGTAAGGCAACAGTAGGCGCCTCGGTTACCGCAGGCACCGGGGTGGGCACGTTTGGCTGCGGACCTGGTGGCGAGCGACGCTGCAGAATAATGTCTACTAGGAGGAGAGCGAGCAGCCCTGCTGCAACAACGCAGCCCCACATCAGCCAGCGCCACATCCAGAGGTTAGTTTTCGGTAATGCGGTTGAGGGCGGCGGTTCCTGCGCTATCGGCTTGAGCTTCGCAGGCACGTCGCGATTTCCAACCTCGTCGGTGTAGAGGTTGAAGACGTGGACGCGAACGCCGTGTTTCACTTCGCATTCGCCGAGATCGTGCAGGTACGGTTGCCACAGCCTGTATTGCTCTAGGTCTTCCGCTACACGTCGGGAGAGAAGAATGTGCCCTGCGTCGCCGCAATCCATCACGCGTTGCGCGATGTTAATTCCGGCGCCGGTAACATTTGAACGGTCATTGACATCTTTCATTTGATTAACCGAGCCGCTATGGATTCCCATCCGAAGCTGTAGCTTGGGATAACTCTTGATCGCTTTGCCTATCTCTAGGGCGCATTGCACCGGGGCTTCAGGCTTGGTTAAGAAAACCAATGCCATCCCGTCTCCCGTGGGGAGTCGGATCAACTCGCCCTTCTCTTCGGCAGTGCGAAACTCGGCCGTCCCGCGAACAATCTGATTCAGGAGCTGGAGTGTCTCGCTTTGTTCGTCGGCAAGCAGCTTGGAATAACCGACCACGTCGATGAAAAGAACATGCGCAATTTCGAGATGAAGATCCGGTTTGCGCTCAGCAGACATAGGCGACGCAGACGTTTTACACCAATCATCTTGATTCGATCGCCAGCTGTCGAGAACAAAGCCGGAACCGTTTCTGTCATTTCCGTTGCGGCTTACGCGAGGGCGACCGCGCTTGTTGCCCTACAAAAATTTGATGGCGATTACGCGAGCGTAGCCTTTTCGGATTGGCATTGTCGTACTTGAGCCGAAACCGCCTCCGGTCGTCCGGCTCTGGGCATTGAAATAGTTGCCGTAAACGTCTCCCGTAGTCGTCGTGTTGGAGCGCCATTGACCCGAGCTAAACGTGGTGCTCCCGGCGATATTCGTCCCGCTGGCCAGCAAAACCAAGGCGTCAGCCCCGTGCTTGATCGCCTCTTTAACTGCTGGTTTGAGGCTCTCGCTTTTCCCGGTTTCCCACACGGCCAAAGGAGCACTTTCCGTTTCCATATAACCAAGCACGCGGTACGGTCTATCTGGCGGTCCAAAATAAACGGGCAAATCGAACTTTCGTTGCACAAACGAACCGCTTGCGACAGGCCAGTTTTGTTGCGTGCCGGAATAAGCTGTGTACTCGACATTGGCGCAACCACACGCAAGCAGGGCAAAGAGGGGAACAAATAGAGGTTTCATGGGTGGCGCGGATGATGCAGCGAAAAGACACGGTCCTGCAAGCTCGATCTGTGGCGACGTGTCTTTCCTTATGCTCTAGCGCGCGGCTGCCCGCTGCCCGCACTACCCTCCTGGCGGCCACAATTTGTGCCACGCATCCGACAAGATACGGTGCGCGCCCCTGCGGGTAAGGAGTAGGGTGCAATCGTGAAAACTCAGCTTGCCGCCGATGTCCTCCGCAACCCTGACCAACTTTGCACCGCGGAGCACAGCCCTCAGGCTCTCTTACCAAAGGTGCCTCCCGGCCTAAACCCCAAGGCACATCGTGATCCAGATCGGCTGCGCTGGCGAAGGACAAGTATCCGACAGGCTTCAGAAAAACTTTGGGCAGCGGCTTAAATGCGGGGGAACATAGGTGCCGAAATTGACGTAATCCAAGCCGGCCCTGCCTGCCCAAACTCACGCTTTGATTGCTATTCACTTCGCTTTCGGAGTTTCGCGCACTTCGGTACGCCAAGTTTTACAGCCATCGCCGCGGTGCGCGTCAGCAATCCAGATCGTTCGCCCGTTAGAATCAATCGCTGAGATGTAACCCCAACTCCAACCGGCTTTGCCCAGATTGTGAGATTTCCCAGTACTTCACAGAAAGCATTCTTGGCTCTGCCTCTAACGCAACCCGCCATCCGTGACACAGCGCGATGTTTTGCATTTACCGCTTGCCAGTCGAGCCGAGTTTTTTTATCACGGTGTCTTTTGATGCTAAAACGACTTTTCACCGCACTGGTCTGCGGCTTTGCCATTACGGGACAAATGCGCGCGCAGGAAGTCGTCGTCGCTCGCCAAGAAACCCCGAATTTTTCTCCGCCAGTAGCATCGGCCACCAGGGGAAGGAATTCAGAATCGGAGACCGCGACCGAAACGAAATCAGCTTCCACTACCCTCACCGTTGAGCAGATGCGAATGGCGGGAGCGCTCGCCGCTAAGCGACAAAAGGAACAAACTCTCGCTGAGCAAATGAGGGCAATGAGAGGATCCAGTTACAATCAGGGGCCTCAGAGAGACGCGCTACAAGTGGTCACGAAAGAAAAGACAGCCAAAAACACACAAACGATTGCCCACTACAGCTACAAAACCCCAGAGGGCAAAAAGGAATCAGTTGCCGTCATCACGCAGTATTATCCCAAGCAGATTGTTTACCCATTTGCCAAGATCGATCGGCGCATCGATGGCAAGCTGATGCGAGCGGCGACGATTGCGCAGGAACGCGCGCATGCGCATTCGCGCTCGATGTGCTGGCATTACGTAAAAGAGGCATTGCTTGCTTCCGGCGTTATCGATTCGCGCCCGAAGAGCGAGCTGGCAAAGGACGCCGCCCAGGACCTGGTCAGCAATTACGGATTCAAAAAATTGTCGGTGAGCGATCCATTCGCCGCGCCGGTCGGTTCAGTGCTCGTTTACGGCGCCAACCACGCCGCCGGTCATGTCGAGATCCGCACTCAGGACGGTTTCGTCAGCGACTTCTTTTCGAAAACGCCATCACCCCGTCCTTTGCTCGGCGTCTACGCGAAGTTGTAAGTTCTACGGCTTCGCGCTGCCATTCGGTCGGCTGTGGTACGGCGAGCCGGACGCAATCAGGAACGCAATCGACTACGCTAAGTCTTACAGCCGCTCACATAGTGCTGTGATTCGCGTTTTCGATGAAGCGGGAAACGTGATCGAAACGCACGAGCACGCGGGCGAGTTCAAAGAGTGGTGAGTTTCGCTCGCGTCATGTCGAAGTTCCCGTTATGTTTAACGGTTCGCCATGAGCACAGATGAACCTTTTAGGACTGACTATGAGTTTTTGAAGGGAGTCGATTATATTTTTGTGTCCCTTGACCGGAATCTATCCGGCCAAGAATGCCACGAACTTGCAGAGAAGTATTTTGAGACTCATAAACAGATGACTTTGCCCGGACAGGTGTTGCTTGTTGATTTGCGCCCATTAGCTGATGTCACGCCCCGATTCCGCGCGGTTTCCAAAGGCCATACTTTCACGCCTGAGGGATGACTTTCCGTCGCCGCGGTGCGCGTCAACTAACCGGGACCACCGCAGCGCCCGTCATCTTCCCATCGTCGTCACGCTTCACCGTTAGGATCTTCTCAACTGCGCCGATCTCGCGAGCATTCACGATTTTGATCTCCATTGGTTGCGCGGGTTCAGGTTCTGCCCGGATGCAACGCAATCGGCTACGCGATGCACTACAGCCGATCAGCCGATGCTATGATTCGCGTTTACGATGCGGCTGGCAACGTGATCCAGACGCACGAGCACAAGGGCGAGTTCAAAGAGCCATGACCTTTTGCGAAATCGGCAAGAGGTCAGCCTACCTATGATGAGGGTTCTTAAACGATTGCAAGACAAGGCCACAACCGGGGCGGGCAAAAAACTTGTGCTACCGGAGCCGCGCAGGATTAGGTTTCTCATCCGCGGAGAAGGGCCGGTATCAGCCGGAGCGGTAACGATTGAGTGTTGCCCGGAATCTACAAAGGCTGGCAAGTTTTGGATGGAGTTGGCAACCATCCCCGTGCCCGCCGATTATGGTCTGGCGCAATATTACACTGAGGAAGCTTCCGGCCTTTTTAGGGCGCGTATTTCGCAGCCTGTGAGCAACGGGACTGTAACTGTGACACCCTTGGTTTCCCGTGGTCGCCCAGACTGGCCGGACCGGACAAAGGTTGTGTGACACCAGCAAGGGATGAGCGCCAGGCGCAAGGTGTAGGCCAACGCTACTGGATCTACAGCGCGTTCCGAAGCTTTCATCGGTACCCAAAGCTACAAATGGCGGTGTACTACAACGGTAAAGATAGTCCGCTTGCGTGGGGGAAAGATTATCCTGTACCGGACTGGAGAATTTTACACTCCGTTTTCAAGTGATCACCTCGTCGGCCCGTCCCGCCCTCCACAGGAAAGACAGCCGCCCGTAACCCCCTCGGGTAACGCCAATGACGGTCGCTTCCTTTCAGACTGCGGGTTGTTCCAGGCGCGACACCCCCAGCGAAGCGAAAATCATGCGACCGCGTCCCACGGACTGGCAAGAAAAATCGCGCACATCATTCTCAGCGCATTGGGCAGTTGAGATTGTTTCATGGCACACTATCGTCCGTTCTTCTCTGAAATTTCGCCGCCTCATCCAGCTTTTAAGTGGCGCGGTGATCATCATACTCTGCTCCGGTTGCGAAGAGGTTCCATCCTACGTGCGGAATCTACGCGCCGGAGTTTTCCCTTGGCAGGCTGCCGGGTCTGGTTATTGGAAAGGCGACGGCGTACCTGGCTCGCCCAAGATCGTCGTCTATCTCAGGGAACAGAGAGCTTATTTTTACAAGGGCAAACGGGTGGTCGGCGAATCGACTGTCTCTACCGGCAAACCTGGGTTTTCCACGCCTCCTGGCCGCTATCACGTTATTTCGAAAGATAGGAACCACGCTTCCAGCGAGTTTGGCGATTACGTCGATGATTACGGTAAGGTCGTGGAATCGAACGTTGATGCGCGCAAGGATCCTCAGCCGCCCGGGACACATTTCGATGGCGCGCAAATGCCCTATTGCATGCATTTCAACGGTGGCTACGCAATGCACGAGGGCTATGTCCCGCGGTATGCTGCGTCGCACGGTTGCATTCGCTTGCCTAAAAGAATGGCCCAGCACTTTTTCGACGCCAGTCCCGAAGGCACGACCGTGATCGTGAAAGAGTAGGAGTTGTTCAGCCGCTCACATCATGCGGTGATTCGCGTTTACGATGACGCTGGCAACGTGATCGAGACGCACGAGCACGCTGGCGATTTCAAAGAGTGGTGATGTGCTCGTCCCCTTGAAAGAGGACTTGCCGTCTTGCAGTGTTTTCCGACAAACTGCCTCTATGGAGGCAGAAATAGATTGCACGTTGCAGTCTAATTCTAGTTAAGCCGAGACGCCAATCCTGTATGACGACATCCAACTTCCGTCTCGTCGGCGTCGAACTCTACTTTGCGGATCTTCCGCGAGCGCAGGCCTTCTACCAGCAAGTCCTCGGACTCGAACTCGCCGAGATGCAGGACGGACATCACGCCAAGTTTACAACACCGCCCGGCTTTATCTGTCTTGAGTGCCGCGGTGTCGAAGACTACCCGTCGGCGGACAAGGCGGTGCTGTTCCTAGAGGTGACTAACCTCGCTCAGGCTATAGAACGGATTGGCGCTGACCGCGTTATCGAGCGCGGTCAGCGCGGATCACGCGCCTGGGCGGTCCTGCATGATCCTGAGGAACATAACATCGTTCTCATTGAGGGCGCCGCCGGGCAGGCCTAACCAAGCTGTAGCCACCCGCCGCGCATTCCATCTACGAATTGATTTCCGATGCGCTGCCATTCGGTCGGCTGTGGTACGACAAGCCGGATCATGCAATCGGGTACGCGATGCATTACAGCCGCTCAGCCGATGCTGTGATCCGCGTTTACGATGCGGCTGGCAATGTGATCGAAACGCACGAGCACGCGGGCGAGTTCAAAGAGCCGTAGGCGCAATTTCGTTCGCAGGGTTAAGTGGCCCGTCCGCTTGTGCTCGGCAGCTTTACTGAGCGTTCAGAACCGTTCGGCTTCTGTAGTGCCAGGCAGTGTCGCCTGCAAGTCCAGGAAAGCTTCGCAGCCGACTCTGTGTTCCTCCGGGGCTACACCGTTGTTTAAAACGCATTAGTGCTGGGCTTCGTAATCGTGCTCGATCCGTAGCGATCTGACAGTCGGCCGCTGCGGGCGAAATCGCGCATCATCGCGAAATAGCCGGCCGAGTACCTCGTTGAAACCCGGGTACCATGCGGCGTGGTTTCATATTCGGTCATGCCGTGTTCGGCACGAGGATAAACAGCTAAGGTAATTGGCTTGCCTTCTGCCATCAGTGTCTTGATTCGTCGGCTAGTCTCGGCGCTCGGCGCTTCGAAATCATCTTCTCCCAGAATCCACAACTGTGGGGCTTCGACGGTCCGAAGAGTTGGCATGGGATCGTAACGAAATGGCGTACCGAACGCGTAGGCTCTCCCTTTCTCGCGCAACTCGGTCTCGCTGTAGGGCAGAAGGAAATGCGTGTAATTGCCGTGGAGATCTTTGTACCACGATTCATTGCCGTACTTGGCTCTCAAACTATCGAAACGCCCGAAGCCTTTGGTGAAGCCACTCTCGAATATGGCTTCGGCCGCAGCCGCCACTTCCAGTGCCTTTGCAATATCCTCTTGGCTGTGACCTTTGAGCCGCATCTCAAGTGCAACCTCCTCCTGGTCTTCGTCGATGACCGAAACCGCCAAGCCGAAACACACAATCACGAAATCGACCGGCGCGCGTGTTGCCGCCAGCGGTGCGATCCAGCCGCCCTGACTGCCGCCTTGATACCCGATCCTGCTGGCACGCGCACCAGCAATCCGCTTGGCCTCTCGCATGGCAGCCACCGCGTCATCGGCCAACACATCGAAATCCTGCGTGTACTTGCCCGCCGACCCCCCGGTGCCGCGCTTATCGTAAACGAAAGCTCCCACGGCTTCTGCCGGCAGCAACCGTTGGAGCGCGTAGGATTCGCGTGCAGACTCGTGCTCGGCACCATGCACGAGCACGACGATCGGCACGGGCGCTTTGCTCTTAGGCAGCACCAACCTGCCAGCGAGCTTAATGCCATCACGTCCTTCGAACACCGTGTCCGTCACAACGAACGGAATCCGGCGGCCTTTGCTGCCATCGAAATCGATTTCACCCGTGGAGCAATTAGAGAAGGAGACGGTGTGTCCGTCCGGGCGATCAGTCCAGCCAAGTGTGCTCCGCCATGAGTCGTTCTGCCTTTTATGCAAAGCGCCGGTAGTCCCGTCGAATCTGCGCCAGCGAAGCGTGTCGCCCTCTGAGCGCGCAATATCAATAACGCTCCCATCGGCGAAGCGGTAGGTACCAACGTAACAGTTACCGATCAGCTTGGCCTCGGCATTGGCCCGCGGCACCGGCCCGACGCAAACTGCTAAAAACAGGAAAAGGAAAAATCGCATGATCTTCATTGATGCGGCCGTTTGTTGTGAGATGCGCCGCGGGGCCTGGTTGGATTCGAAAAGCTGTCGGGATAGCAGCGGATTTAGCTTTAGAAGGCCATCGCGAATAAGTGCGCCTTCGGCGCCTGCGTTAGCATCGCGCTCGGAGAGCACGATCCACCTAACGACGTGCTCGTTTGATTCGTTTCATGATCCAAATCGCGCCAACTAATGCAATAATCCACGGCGCGAGAAACGCGATCGCGACGCCAATCATACGCAAACTCCACATGATCGCGCCGGCGCTTTGCGCCAATGTGCGTAGCAGTGTGGCGAACAAGCCGCTCTACTGCGAAGCGATGTTGCCCGGCTGTAAACCTGGATGGAGATATTTCAGCCGGTGCGTTCGCCTCGTCGATCTGTGCGCCCGTGCGGTCCTGGCGCTGCACGCTCATATTTTCAACGTTGCCTAACGAGTTGAGCGATTGCATAAGCGTTGAGTAGTCTTTCATCCGCTCGCACAATGAAGCGCTTTCCGTTCCGATGCGCGTCAACAAACGTAGCGAGCTAGTTCAGAACATCCCGACGACTGGCCCTGTGGCGACCGCGTGTAGCAATGCCGAAAAATCTAAAGCCAAACAAGGTATGAGGGAACATCTGGAAAATGGAACTCGCTTTTTCCGTCGTGCCCGCATAAAAAGGCGGTCGAACGGAAAGAAGGCAAACAACCACCAATAATAGAAAAGGAGACAAACCAATGACATTAATCGCAACAACAACCGATGCGCTGCCCGCTGCTGCTGGAGAATGAACCCTTGGATTTGTGCATCGCTAATCTGCTTGGCTGGGGCAGTGGGTGGAGCCGTTAACGCTCTTATCAGTGCCAACGGCTTCGTGTTTCCGACAGTTCGGCGGTCAATCTGGTGCCCTGGATTTCTCGCCAATCTCCTCGTCGGCGCATTCGCTGCGTTCGCTTCGTGGGCGTTCTATGGATCAGGGGCTGGCGTGGAGCTTGCAGCTAAGACAGCACAAGAACGCGGCGTGATTAGCCTGAAATTTTCTGCGTTGGCAGGCGCTTTTTTAGTCGGCGTTGCTGGAGCGAAATGGATTACGAACGAGGTCGACAAGAAGTTGCTCAAAGAGAGCGTAAAGGTCGCTGGGACGGCGGGGAAATTGACCGAAGAGGAATGTCAGAAACTTGTCGAAGGTCCCGCGCTGACAGTACTTGATCGTGTTGAGCGAGCATCGCAAGCCGTAAAAGCGGCCTAACCAAGCCCTGCAGCC